>ERZ857972.711-NODE-711-length-26996-cov-2.773208_pt1 | contig 26996 bp, 16 predicted proteins | sample MGYA00519757_ERZ857972 | MGnify/ENA primary metagenome ERZ857972 (study PRJEB31778, sample SAMEA3449383) | human gut metagenome | biome: human gut; feature: human-associated habitat; material: faeces | place: United Kingdom | collected 2010/2012 ...
CGGGCGCTCGGTATACGATCGCCGCGTGCGCTACGATGGCGAGTCGACCATCATCAACGCGGTCGTGGCTTCCCAAACGAGTTCAACCGAAGGCTACCGCGTTATGGTCGAGCTCAACGAGGGCGCCGATTTCGTTGAAGATTACTCCTGTACATGTCCGGCGGCGTTTCAGTACGACGGCATGTGCAAGCATGCCGTGGCGCTCGCGCTCGATTACGCAGCTCGTTCCGATAGCTATGCGGGCTTTCGCCGCGATCGTTCTGCCGTATCTTCCGACTGCATCGCCGCGTTCATGGAACGCGCCGAACGCCTCGAGCGTGACGACACGCCCGATGGAAGCGTCGATGTGCTGTGCGATTTCACCGTGGAATACGGCGAATGGTCCATGGGGTTGCGCGTGGCGACCGACGATGCGACGTACATCGTAAAGAACATCTCCGATTTTTGCCGCCGCCTCGATGAGGGCACGTTTTTCGAGTATGGAAAGAAGCTCGCATTTACCCACGTGCCTTCGCGTTTCACGGAGCGCGGTCGCGCGATAGTCCAGCTCGTCGCGGGCATTGTCGATGCCCAGCGCCGTACGGCACCGCTTTCCTCGTGGCGATACGCTGCTCCGAGCATTGGCCGCACCATGTCCCTTTCCGAAAGCGATATGGTCGATGTGCTTTCAGCCCTGGCGGGCGAGACGTTTTCCATCAAAGGCGCCGATGGCATTGCGCCGAGCGTGGCGCGCGTGCGTGTGGTCGATGCCGACCCTGAAATCGCGCTTGCGGTTCGGCCCTCGTCGCGGGGTGGCTTTACCGTTGAGCGCGGCAGCCGCATTTGGCTTGCGGGCCGCGGCTCGAAGCTTTTCGTGTGGCTTGGCGGCAGTGAATTCTATCGATGCTCGAACGACTTCATGAAGTGCGCCGATTTTCTGCGCGGCGTTTACGGAAGCGAGGAAAACCGCCCCTTTGTAGCCGAGCGCGACATGCCGCTTTTTTGCGCGACGGCGTTGCCTGCGATTGAGAAGCGTTTGCGCGTCGACCTTCCTTCCGATATCGATAAATACCGCCCTGTCACGTGCTCGCTCGAGTTCTTTTTCGACAAAGACAAAACGAGCGTGACTATGCGCGCCCAGGCTGTGTATGGCGCGATTCGTTACGATTTGGTGGGCGAACTCACCGATCGCCCCGAGCCTGTGGACGTGCCTCTTCCTGTGCGTGATGTGAAGCGCGAAGCGAAGGCTCGCTCTCTTGCCGCGCGTTATTTCGGTGCAGGCACATCGCTCGCGCTTTCCGATGGAGATGCGGTGGGCGCGCTGCTTTTCGGCGGCCTTGTGGAATTCCGCGAGGCGGGCACGGTGTTCACCACGCCCGCGTTCGATCGTCTTATTCGCGATGTGAAGCCGCGCGTTACTATGGGCGTATCGCTTTCGGGCAACTTAATCAACCTTGTGGTCGATGCGGGCGATTTGCCGGCGTCGGAGCTTTCGGCGCTGCTTTCGAGCTATCGACGCCGCAAGCGCTACCACCGCTTGCGTTCGGGCGCGTTCATCGATTTGAAGGAAGCAGATCTTTCTCAACTCGATCGCCTTGCGGGCGATTTGGGCCTTACGGCGCGCGAGCTTGCGAGCGGGCAGGCGCTTTTGCCGGCATATCGCGCATTCTATTTGAACGAAGAAGTGAACCTTGAGCGTGATCGAAGCTTTCAGGAATATATCGACCACTTCAAGGCCGTGAACGAGGCCGATTATGCTGTGCCGCCAACGCTTGCAGGGGTGCTCAGGCCGTATCAGGAGTCGGGCTTCCGTTGGCTTTCGGCGCGCTGCGATGCCGATTTCGGGGGCGTTTTGGCCGATGAGATGGGTTTGGGCAAGTCGCTGCAGCTCATTTCCCTTCTTTTGGCCCGCCATGCCAAGCGGCAGCCGTATCCGAGCCTTATCGTGTGCCCGGCGTCGCTTGTATACAACTGGACGGCCGAGTTCGAGCGATTCGCGCCCGAGCTTTCCGTGGTCGCCGTGGCGGGCGGCGCACAAGAGCGCCGAGCTGCGCGCCTCGAGGCATTCGGCGGCCATCGACGCGTTGACGTGCTGGTCACCTCGTATGACCTGCTTCGTATCGATATCGACGATTGGTCGAGCCGCCGCCTGTTCATATGCGCGCTCGACGAGGCGCAATATATCAAAAACCCCGCTGCGCTCACGACGCGCGCGGTGAAAAGCCTTGAAGCCGACCACAAGTTCGCGCTCACGGGCACGCCTATGGAAAACCGCCTTTCGGAGCTGTGGAGCATTTTCGACTTTCTCATGCCCGGGTTGTTGGGACCCTATGCGCGCTTTCGCGAGCGCTTCGAGTCTCCCATCGTGGGCGGCGACGACGCGGTGGCTCGCCGGCTGCAGGCCATCGTCGCCCCCTTCATGCTGCGCCGCTTGAAGGCCGACGTGCTCACCGATTTGCCTGATAAGCTCGAATCGGTGGTGTATGCGAACATGGATGTCGAGCAGAGGAAGCTCTACGACGCGCACGAGCAGCGCCTTCGTGAAGAGCTTACCGCGCAGCGCATGTTCCGCAAAGAACGCGAAGCGGCCCGCGCTGCGGGAAAGCCTGTGTCAACCGTCGAGGTGCTCGCCGAAATCACGCGCTTGCGCCAGTTGTGCTGCGACCCGCGTTTGGTGTATGAAGACTACCGCGGGCCTTCCGCCAAGCTCGACGCGATTGTCGATTTGGTTTCGTCCGCCGTGGAGGGCGGGGAAAAGACGCTCGTGTTCTCACAATTCACGAGTTTCCTTGAGCTGATTGCCGAGCGGCTGCGCAAGGCTGGTATCGCACATTATTCCATCACGGGCGCTACGCCGAAGAAAGAACGCGTGCGGCTCGTCGATGCGTTCAATGAAGACGACACCCCGGCGTTTCTCGTTTCTCTGAAGGCGGGCGGCACGGGTTTGAACCTTACGGGCGCGTCGGTCGTGATTCATGCCGACCCATGGTGGAACGCCGCGGCGCAAAGCCAGGCGACTGACCGCGCGCACCGCATTGGGCAAACGCGTGTGGTGAGCGTCGAGAAGGTTGTGGCGAAAAACACGATCGAGGAGCGCATCGTGCGTTTGCAGCAAACGAAAAGCGAACTCGCCGACCAAGTTGTGGGCGCGGGCGGAATTTCGCTCGCATCGCTCGATGCCGACGATTTGTACGAGTTGTTGCAGGGGTAGGGGCGGTTTCCTTAATCTGCATGACACTCCATGAGCGCATCGAACGGTATAATGGCGCGAGCTGCCGCGTTTTCCGGCGGCGTGAAGCACGAATGAGAGGTGGCGCGTGGCGCGCGAAAAGAAGCAAATCGCGAAAAACCGCAAGGCTTTCCACGATTACGAAATAATTGAAACGTTTGAGGCGGGCATCGCGCTCACGGGCACCGAGGTGTGCTCGCTGCGCGAGAACAACTGCCAGCTTACCGACTGCTTCGTGCTCATTCGCAAGGGCGAGGCGTGGCTCAATGGGCTGCATATCTCGCCGTATTCGCATGGCAATTTGAACAATCCCGATCCCGACCGCAAGCGCAAGCTACTGCTTCATCGCAAGCAGATTCGCTATTTGGAGCAGAAAACGCGCGAGGCGGGACTGGCAATTGTTCCCATTGGAATTTACTTCTCGACAAACGGCTTGGTGAAGCTTGAAATCGCGCTTGCCCGTGGCAAGAAGCTGCACGATAAGCGCCAGGCGATGGCGGAACGCGATTCCAAACGCGAAATCGCTCGTGCGTTGAAGATGCGTTCTCGTTAATTGGCAAGGTGCCCTGCGGGGCTTGAACAGGGGGTTCATACATGGGTATTTTCAGGAAAGCAACTCGCTTGGGCAGTCGCGTGGCGAAAAACGCCGCAAGGCAGATCGTCATGCCCGAAGACGAGAAGTCCAAGAAGAGCAAAGGCGATAAGTCTGCCGAGTCGGCGGCGCCGCAGCATTCTGACGCCGAATACGATGAGCTGCAGGAGAAATACAATGCGCTCATGACCGAAAAGTGGAAGGAATACTACAAAACCAGCTGCGACGGCGAGTGCGAGACATGCGAATACTACGACTGGTGCCCTGACGATTTCGATGGCGTGTTTGAGGACGAGGCACCTGCCGAAGACGCGAAGGCCGAGTCTGCTGCAGCTGAAGGCGAGGAAGCCGTGGCTCCCGATGTTGACGAGGGCGCTGAAGCCGATGAGGCCGACGAGGCCGTTGAAGTTGAGGTCGAAGACGAGGATGACGTCGAGCTCACCGACGAGGAACGTGCCGCGAAGGCTGCCGCCGAGGCGTATTACGAAGATGGCTGCGATGGCGACTGCGATAACTGCGAGCACTATGACTGGTGCCCGGCAGAAGAGGAAGACGAAGACGATAAGGTCCTTTTCAAGGGCGTCACTCAGGGCGACGTGAAGAATGCTGCCAAGGGCGGCGTCGAGCTTGCGCGCGAGACCGCGCTCGCGGCGCGCGATTTGAAAGAAGCCCTCGACGACATCACGGGCGGCATGAACCTCAAGGAACTGTTGAAATAAGGTTTCAGGAGCGTGTCGGCATTTGACATTGGCCGCCGCCTCGATACAATAGGTTTTCCGCTGGGGCAACCCGGCATGGTGCTTGACAAAAGCATATCGCATGGTGGACAGCACCCTCGGTGCCCGCGCGGCACGCATTTGGGGGCGACTGGTTTCGACATGGTACGTTTGAACTGAGGAGCAGGTCGTGGTCTCCTCGCCACGTTAAACAGGGGTAAAGTCAAGTTAATTGGCAAAAAATCTTATCAGAGCGCTCCTGCGCTCGCCATGGCTGCTTAATAGCACCTGGCACGTCAAACTCGGGTTGTCCCCGACTCGAGCGCGACGTCATTTTAGGGGACTGCTTCAAAGCACGTAGTCTGTATGGCTTTGGAAAAGAAAGAACGGGCTAGGAAGCTCGACGTTGGTTCGCGAACCGACATCTTCCGAAATTCGATCGCGAAATAAGCTTGTAGAGCCTGAGCAAGAACGTAGTATGGACCGGAGTTCGATTCTCCGCGCCTCCACCAGAATCAATAAACGCCGTTCTTTTGAGCGGCGTTTTTTGTGGGTGTCCGTAAGGGTTGGGCATCTTGAAGCCTTGGCAAAAGAGGCTTCTGACGTGCGCTTTCGTGCTTTTAAGGAGGCATGCGCCCGCTTAATCGCCGTTTTGCCACGCATTTTGGATTCCGCTATTCACGTGCGTGCCAATGCGCGTTTTGCGGTTTGTGCGATAGGCTTTATTATGAAAATGGCAATTGCTTGGTAACGAGCGACATTATTCAGCCCAGGGTAAATAAACCGGGCATTGATTAAAAAGAGGATGCATGATCGTTTCTTCTGACAGGGTACTATCAAACAGGCCGTTTAATGACGCCCCTATCGGTATCTTCGATTCCGGTTTTGGCGGCCTTACGGTGGCGCGCGAAATCGCCAAGGAGCTGCCCGAGGAATCCATCGTATATTTTGGCGATACGGCGCGATGTCCCTATGGCCCCCGCAGCCAAGACGAGGTCGATGGTTTCGTGCAGCAAATTTGCACATGGCTCGTTGGCCGCGACGTGAAGCTGCTCGTTATCGCGTGCAACACCGCGACCGCTGCTGGCCTTGAACACGCGCAGCAACGCTTCAGCATTCCCGTAATCGGCGCCGTTATTCCTGGCGCTCGCGCCGCCGCGCGTGCGACGAAAAACCGTCGCGTGGGCGTCATCGCCACGAAGGGCACGGTTGAATCGGGCTGCTATCCGCAGGCTATTCGCAATATCGACGCGGGCATCACGGTGTTTTCCACGGCTACGCCGAAGTTCGTCGACATCGTCGAGCAGGGAATTCGCATGTCGAGAGGCCCCATCGAAGACCTCACGAGCCTTGCGAGCAAGGTTTACATTCGCCCGGCGTTCCAGGAAATCGCCCGCGACTATCTTGAACCGCTGCGTCGCTGCGAAATCGACACGCTCGTGCTTGGCTGCACGCATTACCCCATGCTTAAAGCGCTTATCGGCGGCGTTATCGGCCACAATGTGCTGCTCGTTTCTTCCGCCGAGGAAATGGCGAAAGAGGTGCGTGAGACGTTGAGCATGCGCGGTGAGCTTGCCCATGAGGGTAATATCGCAAAACACGAGTTCTTCACCTCGGCGCCGAATCTGGATGAATTCCAGTCGTTCGGGTCGCGGGTGTTCAGCGGACCCATATCGATCTTTCTCGCTTATAATCTGAAGGCCGACATCGCGTCGGCCTTTTCTGTATGTATGCGGGCTTGCCCGCTTGATAGGAGGAAACCATGCTTGCTAATAGGGCAAACGATCGCGACGATCGCGCGATGCGCGACGTGAAGCTTACGCGCGGCATTATGAAGAACGCCAACGGCAGCTGCCTTGCTGAATTCGGCGACACGCGTGTGCTGTGCACTGCGACCATCGAAGATCGTGCGCCGAGCTGGCGCAAAGGCTCGGGTAAAGGCTGGCTCACGGCCGAATACGCCATGCTTCCCGCTGCGGGCAATAAGCGCACGCGCCGCGAGACGAACGGCCGCAATGGTCGCAGCATGGAAATTGAGCGCCTCATTGGTCGCAGCCTGCGCAATGTGTGCGATCTGAACGCTATGGGCGGCGAGGTGACCATGACCATCGACTGCGATGTGCTGCAGGCCGATGGCGGCACGCGCACGGCCGCCATCACGGGCGCGTGGGTCGCGGCCTATGATGCGTTCGAGATGTGGAAGACCGCAGGCCGCATTAAGACGAACCCCTTGTTTGGCCAGGTTGCCGCCATCAGCGTTGGTTTGGTTGAAGGCCGCCTCATGCTCGACCTCGATTACGAGGAAGATTCAAACGCCGAAATCGACATGAACGTCGTGATGAACGCGAAAGGCGAGATTGTCGAGATTCAGGGCACCGGCGAGCAGGTGAGCTTCTCGCGCGACCGTTTGAACGAGTTCTTGGATGTGGCTGAAGAGGGCATCAAGGTGCTGCTGGCCGCTCAGAAAGATGTGCTTGACATCGAATAGCAGGAAAGCGGCCGCGTGCGGGATTTGTGGCGCACGCGTTTTTGTTCGCGGAATGGAGTAGAAGAGAAATGAAAGTCGTCATTGCAACCAACAATAAGCACAAGGTTGAAGAAATCGAGACCGCGCTTGACTTTCCGGGCTGGGAGTTTCTGACTCTGTCGCAGGTTGAGTCGTATCCCGAGCCCGAGGAAGACGCCGATACGTTCGTCGGCAATGCGCTCATCAAGGCTCGCGCTGCCCACGAGGCCACGGGCATGGCTGCGCTCGCAGACGATTCGGGGCTCGTGGTCGATGCCCTCGATGGCAGGCCGGGCGTGTACTCGGCGCGCTATGCGGGCACGCATGGCGACGATGCCGCGAACAATGCCAAGGTGCTCGCCGAACTTGAGGGTGTGCCCGACGAGCAGCGCACGGGGCGCTTCGTGTGTGCGCTCGCATTCATCAACGAGGCGGGAGACGAAACGACGGTCGAGGGCACGGTCGAAGGCCGCATTGGGCACGAGCTGCGCGGCAGCGAGGGCTTTGGTTACGACCCCATGTTCATGCCCGAGGAGTTTGGTTTCGAACGCTCGCTCGCTGAGGTTTCCCAAGACGAGAAAAACGCCATCAGCCATCGTGGCAACGCGCTGCGCATCCTGCGCGCGAAGCTCGCGGAGTAAGCGAGGCCGCCGACCTGTTAAATGCTCGTAGCGTTTAACAGGTTTTCGAGCCTGCGGCGGCGGCATCTTTGGCAACGGCCGAATAACGTTTCGCCAGCAGGCGTATTTGCGGGCGTGCAGCGCTATACTTGAGACGAGCGTTGGCAGGGGATTGTCGCCAGCGCACATAAGAAGGAGGTTTTTGCCATGAAGAACATTCTCGTCGCCTATGACGGCTCTGAGACCTCGAAGCGCGCAATCGACACCGCCGCCGACCTCATCGCGTCCGACGCCCGCATTCATCTCGACATCGTGAACGTGGTCTCCATTCCCATGCTTTCCGATGATCAGGCTTCGAGCTTCGCCGCGATTTTGGACCTTATGAAATCCGACGCCGAAGAGGTGCTCGCCGACGCTTTGAATCAGTTCGAAGGCAGGCATCAGCAAAACGGCGTGGACACGCTGCTTGTTTTGGGAACCGACGTCGCATCGGAAATCGCCAAGCTTATCGAAAAGAATGGCTACGACATGGTGGTTATCGGGTCGCGCGGGCTTTCTGGCATGAAGCAGTATTTGGGTAGTGTGAGCCACAAGCTGCTCGGCGCAACCAAGGTGCCTGTGCTCGTTGTGAAATAACGCCGCAAATCAGGTAAAACATATCATGCACAGGAAGGCTTCGCCTATGGCGGGGCCTTCCTCTTTTTCTGTCCCGCTGCGTTTACAATGTGCCCGCAGGCAAAGAAAGGAAGCGCCATGAAGAAGTTCTTCAGCGAATTCAAGGAGTTCATCAACCGCGGCAACGTGATGGATTTGGCCGTTGCGGTCATCATCGGCGGCGCATTCACGTCCATCGTTACCGCGCTCACCACGAACATCATCAACCCGCTCATCTCGGTTATCGCAGGCGGCGGTGCCGACACCATTTCGGGCCTCGTTGTTCCCGGCACCGACATCGACTTCGGTGCGTTCATCAGCGCCTGCATCAATTTCCTCATCGTTGCTTTCGTTGTGTTCCTGCTCGTGAAAGCGGTGAACAAGGCTCAGGATCTGGGCAACAAGCTTACGGGCAAGGAAGAAGAAGCCCCCAAGGCTGCGCCCGTGTGCCCGTATTGTTTGGAGGAAGTCAAGGAAGGCGCCACACGCTGCCCGCATTGCGCTGGCGTATTCGACGCGCCCGCCAAGGCCAAGTAGGCTTAATGGACTGAAAACGCCGCAAGCAAACGGTGCGGAAGGCGCCTCGACGGGAGGCGGCGGCTGAAGATTGCGATCCGCGGTGGTGATTGCGCGTTGTGCAGCAGTCGGAACTAAACGCTTCGGCCGAACGTTGAAATCGAAAACTGCGACCGGTCGCTTCGATCGACGTTGAGGCTGGAAGCTGCGCCGGACGCTGGAAACAAATGCTTCGGATGAACGATCGAGCCGAAAATTGCGATCGACCGCTGCAGCGGAGGGCTGCGACCGCTTACCGACGCGGTTTGCAAAAACCTTGTGAAGCTGCGCATATGCGCAAAATAGTGGGTCTCGAAAACGTGCGCGTTATGGTAAACTAGCCGAGCTTGTGCGCCGAAAGGTGCCAGGTCCCGTTCGGAAAACCGAGCGGGTTTGTATCTGTAGGCCCCCGAGACATGTTGAGTTCAACCACCATGACGAAGGGTCCCTGTACTTGAAAGGGGTCCGTTTTGACCGAAATCAAGAACACGAATGTCATCGATTTCGAGGACATCTCCGACGACGAGATGAACGCGATGATCGATGGCACCCTGACCGAGTTCGACGAAGGCGATCTGGTCAAGGGCACTGTCGTGAAGATCGAGCATGACGAGTGCTTGCTCGACATCGGCTTCAAGAGCGAGGGCGTTATCCCTGCTCGCGAGCTGTCTATCCGCAAGGATGCCGATCCCTCCGAGATCGTTGCCCTGGGCGACGAAATCGAGGCTCTTGTTCTTCAGAAGGAAGACAAGGACGGCCGCCTGATCCTCTCCAAGAAGCGTGCTGAGTACGAGCGCGCTTGGATCAGCGTCGAAGAGAAGTTCAAGGCCGGCGAGACCGTCACCGGCGAGGTTATCGAAGTCGTCAAGGGCGGCCTCATCCTCGACATCGGCCTGCGTGGCTTCCTGCCTGCTTCCCTCGTCGACCTTCGCCGCGTGAAGGATCTCGACGCCTACCTGGGCACCGAAATCGAAGCTCGCGTCATCGAGATGGATCGCAACCGCAACAACGTCGTGCTGTCCCGCCGCGTGCTGCTCGAGGAAGGCCGCAAGAACGAGCGCGCCGAAATCCTCTCCAAGCTCGTCAAGGGCATGCGCCTCAAGGGCACCGTTTCCTCCATCGTCGACTTCGGCGCCTTCGTTGACCTGGGCGGCATCGACGGTCTGGTTCACATCTCCGAGCTGTCTTGGAACCATGTCAACCATCCCTCCGAGGTCGTCAAGGTTGGCGACGAGGTTGAGGTTGAGGTTCTCGACGTCGACCTGCAGCGCGAGCGCATCTCGCTCGGCCTGAAGCAGACCACCGAGGATCCGTGGCTGAAGCTCATCGAGAGCTACCCCGTGGGCACCATCGTTGATGGCAAGGTCACCAAGGTTGTTCCGTTCGGCGCCTTCGTCGAGCTCGGCAACAACGTCGAGGGCCTGGTTCACATCTCCGAGATGGCTGCCAAGCACATCGACACCCCGGCGCAGGTCGTCAAGGTCGGCCAGGACGTCAAGGTCAAGGTTATGGACATCAACCCCGACCGTCGTCGCATCAGCCTGTCCATGAAGGCTGCTGCTCACGACCTGGGCTTTGAGGTTGAGGTCGACGAGACCATCCAGGCTCCCGAGCCGCGTCAGCCCAAGAAGAAGGCTGCTGCTCCCAAGGCTGAGAAGCCCGCGACCGAAGAGGCCGCTGAGTAAATCTCGCGCCGAGCACGTTCTTGATCGAAGGCTTGGGATGGTTGAACCCAAGCCCGGTTGAAACTTCGCATGGTTTTATAGAAAGCCGCTCCACGTTTGTGGGGCGGCTTTTTCTGTCTAGAAGGGGATGCTCTTCGGATTGGATGGCGCGTAGAGCATAGGGGATACTCTGGGCAAGCATATTAGATGGCGCGCCTTTGGAATGGGCCGTTTGAGCGGGACATTGTTGGAAGCCGCGTGTTAAGAAGAGGCCGTCTGGACTTGTAGCGGACGGCGCGCATTAGGAGGGATTGCTTGGGTGTGTATTGGATGAATCGCATTGAGCGTGGGACGTATGGCGGAAGCTTATCCAGCAAACGCCCTTGCCGAATCCCGATGAGCGGGTGCTTTTGCTCGGGTGCGATGAATGAGCGCATTGAATGGGTCGCAGTTGAGAGGGGCGCGACAAAGGGCTCTATAAGGTTGGGGTGTATCGAGTGAATGCGGCATCGGGCATATGATGGCGTCAGATGCATGCCGGCAAGGTTCGCATGGAGCCGCTGCGAACGGGGTGGCGCGTGAAGCGATGTTTGAATTCACGGCTTGGCTCCTCGGCTTCCGGGAATAGCTCGGCTCCCCGGGAAAGGGATGCGCGAATGCTTCCTCCATGTGGGCCTTTGGAGCTAAGGGGCCCAGTTGAACATCGACCGGTCAAGGTTTTTGTATAAAAAGAGGCTCGAATGTGGCATGTTTGGCTCTTTTCTGGCGCTGTGCCGTAGTGGGCTTGGATGTGATCGTGCTACCGGCTCTTTGACCTGGGAAAACAGAAGGCGTGAGCGTAAGTGCGATTTGATGCTGCGGAACTATGCCACATTCGAGGGTGCTTTTGTGCGTGCGTATACGAGTCATGGTAGAATTCAGAGGTTATTGGCAAAGATGGTTGCGTCGGGCACGATGCGGGCGTGAGCGAAGAGCGTGCACGCTTGAGGGAATGCGGGTGAGAGTCCTGCGCTCTACCAGGAACCGTATACGCCGATGGACGGGTTGGCCGTTGCGTAAGAGAGCGTGCATGCGATAGTGATGATGCGCATGCTTCATGCTGCAATGGCTTGCAAGCAAAACCGCGGGCACGCGGGCCGTTCAAGTGAGGCAAAGTCGGAACACTCATCCATCGCACTGAGCCCTGGAAGTGAGGTACCGATGAGATTCGGTCCACTCTTTGCGCGCGGAGAAACGCTCGCAACCCGTCGCAATGCGACAGATGGCACGCCCCCGAGCGGCGTCGCCAAAAATAACCCCCATCAATATACAAAGGCTCTTTGGCAGCGCATGGTTGCCGTGCTTGTCGCGGTGTCTATGGCGACGTCGCTTACTCCGAGCGCGGCTTTCGCGAACGAAAACGCCGAGGGTACCGCTGCTGGCCAGCCAGCGCTTGCTGCTTCCTCCGATGCTGGTTCGGGCGACGCGGACGCAGGCGATTCCCAAGTTGGAACGGACCACGCGTCCGATGAGCAAGGCGCCGATGCTGTGGGCGATGCCGGTGCTGCGGGCGACGCTTCGACCGTTTCGGGCGCCCTTGTCGATGAGGTGCCTTCTGGCGATTCTTCGGATTCTGAAGAAGCGAACTCCGAAGTGCCTGTCTCTGTGGCTGCTGCTTCCTCGGATCAGGGCGACGTAAATGCCGTTGCCGCCGCTTCTGCCACGACGCTTTCCAGCGAGGCCAAGGTCTTCATCCAGGACACCAAGGATAAGGACAACTCGTATTCCACGAAGTCGGGTGCGCTCAAGGCTGGCGAGACGCTTTGGGCAAACATGTACGACGAGGACGAGGATGGTCTCTACGGTTCTTCCTACTCCGTCGACAATCCCGGCACCTGGACTTACGCCTGGCTTGCCGGCACGACCAAGGCCAGCAGCAACGTTGCCGATTACACCGAGGTCGTAGGCAACGAGCAATCGCTCACCGTTACCGATGCCATGGTGGGCAAGTACCTCATCTGCAAGGTGACGGCGGATGGCAAGGACTACTACGGCCCCTCGGTTTCGTACGGCTCGGGCATTAACCCCAACTACATCCCCGGCCCCGTGCTGGGCGCCGGCCAAATGGAGCTTTACAGCGTCAAGCTGAGTAGCGACGTGCCGAGCATAGGCGATACCCTGACGGCGACGCCGTACAAGGATTGGTCGAGCCCTGCGGGCTCCGACGCCAAGGTCACCTACACCTGGTCCGCTTCCACCTCTTCCTCCTCGGGCTTTACCAAGATCGAGGGCGAGACGGGCGCTACGCTCGTGGTGGGCGACGACCTCGAGGGCAAGTACATTAAGGTTGAGGCCACTGCCGGCGTCAACACGGTGAGCAAGACCACTTCCAGCAAGGTCAAGCAGGCCGGTGCGGTCGAGATTTCGGCCGTGTCCATCGTTAACACCAAGGACAACACGAGTGTCTTCGCAGTAGGGGATACCGCTAAGGCCCGCGCCAAGGAGAAGGGCGGCGCGTACGGCGTGTTCGTCGACGCGAGCAAGCTCAACTATCAGTGGCAGAGCTCTGACTCCAAGAGCGGCACGTATACCGATATCGCGGGCGCCACGGGTGAGACCCTCGAGCTTACCGACGCTTTGGGCGGCAAGTACCTCAAGTGCAAGGTGTCTTCGAAGATCGGCTCTTATAGCTTGACCAACTCGACGGGCGCTCTCGTTGCGGCTACCGGTTCAATTAATATCACCAAAGTGTCCATGAGCCCCTCCTCGGGCAAAGTCGAGGTTGGTTCCACGATCACGGCGACCGCCACGGCGGGTTCCACCGACGTTACCACCGATTCGCATGTCACGTGGCAGTGGTATAAGGGCACCTCGAACACCGCAAGCTCGTGCAACACGCCTATCGAGGGTGAGACCGGCAACACACTGACAGTGACCGCCGCCCTTAAGGGCTACTACGTCGTGGCCAAGGCCAACGGCGGTTACGGTGAGCAGAGGCCTAACGGCTATTATGCGGCGGGTCCTGTTTCCGTTGCGGGTCAAGTGGAGCTCTATGACGTGCAGTTTGAGGGCTCTCCTGCCACCAACGGCGTGCACGTGGGCGATACGCTCAAGACTAAGGTGCGCAAAAAGGACGGTTCGCGCTACAGCTATATCGACCGCACCGATAATGTGACCTACCAGTGGCAGTATGCAAATAGCAGCTCGAGCTCCGACTCCGCTTACACCGATATCCCCGGTGCCACCGAGGCCGCCTATCCCGTTGACGCCGCCTATGCCGGCAAGTACCTGCGCGTGAAGGTTACGAGCGAAAATACCGTTTCCAGCACGCAGAAGAAGAGCTCCTACGGTGGCACGCAGTCCGTTGCCCCGCTCGGCCCCGTGACGCTCAAGGGTCAGTACAAGCTGGCGGGCATTGAGCTTGCCGATAAGAACGTTACGCTGAGCGTGGGTTCAAAGATTACGCCGAGCGTGCAGGTTCCGGGCAGCTGGTCGGGCTCGACCAAGGACGTGCCCGACGATGCCGAGCTCACCATGGCGTGGTATGCCAAGGGCGAGGGCGATGCCGATTGGACCGAGCTTACCGACGGCATCGATACGACCGATGGCAGCCTGACTATTTCGGACGCACTTGTTGGCAAGCGCATCAAAGTTACGGCGAACGCCCTCGACAACACCGTTGAGTGGGTTTCGCCCGATAGCGTTACCGCAGCGGGGGAGTATAACCTGCTGCGCGTGACCACTACGCCGCAGATCAATAGCGATTCGACCCATCTCGTCTCGGGCGATAGCGTTAAGGCGACGGCGCAGGCCAAGCGTGCCGACGGTTCGACCACCAACGGTATCGACGTCACCGACCGGGCGACTGTTGCCTGGTATGCGGCCGACGACGCGAAGACTCCCGCGGCCGACTGGACGCTTCTGCCCGATATGTCGGGCGCCACGGCAACGGTTTCGGCTTCTGCCGCGGGTAAGTATCTGAAGGCTGTCGCCACGAGCGGCAGCTCGACGGTTGAGCTCGTCTCTGTCAATCCCGTGATCGCCGCAGGCTCGCTTGAGGCCGCAGTCCAAAAGCTCAACGATGCCAATAAGCAGATCGCTGTTGATTACAGCGCCAAGGGCGGCAACGTCAACGATGTTCTGAAGGCGCAGCTTGCCGATCTGGGATTTACCGATATCGACGTCAAGGTCTCTGAGGGCTGCGTTGACTTTAAGGCCGGGGACGCCAAGGCTACGGTCGGTATCTCCGACGCCCAGGATAAGACCAACGGTGATGTGACGTTCTTCTTCATTGACCCCAACGACTACACCGGTTACAACATCGACGGTCTGCGTAGTGCCGATGTGGTGTTTGAGCTGTCGCGCGATGGCAAGACCGAGTACTACCAGCCCAACAAGTCGGTGCAGGTTGCTTGGGACGAGGCCCGCGTTCAGCAGATGCTCGACAATGCCGCCGAGCAGATTGCGATCGGTTACGCTGCGGGCGATTCGGCCGAGTCCGTTACGTCCAACCTCACGCTTCCGTACCGCGCGGGTTCCAAGAACAAGTTCGAGGTTAGCTGGAAGAGCTCCGACGGCGATGTCATTTGGCCGTCCGGTTATGGCTGGGAAGACTACACCGGCAAGGTGACGCGCGTTTCGAGCGATCGCGCTGTTACGCTGACCGCGACGGTTTCGTTTGTGAGCGGCGGCCCGAGCGATGTCGAGGGCTCGCACGACTTCACCGTGACCGTCAAGGGCGATCCCGAGAAGGTCGCCGCCGACAAGAAGGCACTGCAGGAGAAGGTCGATGCGGCCTTTACCTACGACAATATCAAGTACTCCGGCACCGACGCGGTCGCTAGCAAGGATGGTCTGACCGATGACCTCCAGATGCCGCGCACGAGCACGCTCGGCGTCGACGGCAAATACTATAAGGTCGAGTACTCCGCCAGCACCGATGACATCACGTTTAACGGTTACAAGGGCACGGTCTACCAGCCGCTGCCTGGCACCGAGGCAGCGAAGACCAAGGTCACCCTTACGGTGACCGATAAATCCAACGCCGAGGTCACGGCAAGCAAGACCCTTGACTTTGCGATTGCTCCGCAGGACCAGGGCGAGCTCAATGCCGAGCTTTCTCTTATGGAAAAGGCGAAGGCCGGCTATGCTGCCGCCATTCTGAATGGTCAGGACGCTAGTGCCGTTTCGACCGACATGCACGCGTTCCAGAAGGCGTATCTTGATGCCGACGGCAACCTTGCCTGGAGCTACAACAAGGCAACGACCGATTCGACGTCCCTTGGCATTGTTCCGGTTGACCTGCCTGGTTATGACGCGATGTCCGGACAGGATTGGCGTCTGTTTAAGTCGAGCAACAGCTCCATTGTTTCTGCCGAGAACCTCAAGGTCACGCAGCCGCAGTACAACACCAGGGTTGTCGTTTCCTCGCGCCTGACGAGCGAGAAGTACGCTCGCTATGCCGAGCGCTATCCCGACAACACCACGTACGCGAAGCTTGCCAACCAGGACGTGTCGGCAAAAATCACGGTTCTGGGCACGAGCGGCCAAAATAGCCCCGAGGTCACAGCGACGTGCTCCGTCATTGGCATCGATGCCAAGGGCAAACAGCAAACGTGGGCTGCCGCGACGCAGTACACGCTCAAGAATGGCTCGACGGCCGCCGACCTTTCCGAGGAGCTCTTTAAGCAGGCCGGTCTCAAGGCCGACTACGATCCCAACGGCTCTTGGGGTTGGGTGCTCAATTCCATTACGTCGCCTTTCGACGCCGATCGCACCCTTGCATATGACGCTGCTACGGGCGCATATTGGCAGCTATTCATTAACGGCGTCGCTGCATCGGTGGGTGCCGGCAACTACACCCTCGAGGCGGGCGACTCTGTCGTCTGGGGTTACTCGAAGTACGGTGACGCTGCGCCCACCGACCAGCTTTCGGTAAGCTGCACCGTTATCGGCCAGGACGCTTCGGGTGCTCAGCAGACGTGGGCTCAGCCTACGACCGCGCTGGTCGAAGAGGGCTCAACGGCCGCCGATCTTTCCGAGCAGGTCTTTAAGCAGGCCGGTATTGGCGCCGACGTCCAAACCGGTTCGTATGGTTGGTTCCTCAATTCGCTGACTTCCCCGTTCAATAAGAACGTGACGCTTTCGACCGTACGGGTTAACGAAAGCACCTGGAAGTCCTGGCAGTTCTTCGTTAACGGCAAGATGGCCAATGTCGGCGCGGGTAATTACACGCTTAAGGCCGGCGACGAGGTTGCCTGGGTCTATGGTTCCGACGGTGCTATGCCTGGTCAGGTTTCTGTCTCGATGGAGATCATCGGCAAGAAGGACGATAAGGCACAGCGCTGGACCGATCCTTCGACGCAGGTGTTTGTTGAGGGCACGACGATCAAGGACGCTACTGCCGCCTATTTCGATGCTTTGGGCATCGAGTCCGAGATGTACGATATGCCGGGCCATTGGGGTGTCCATAGCCTCGTCTCTCCGGTTGATGGTACCAAGCTGTCTGGTGCCTGGTCGTTCTTCGTCAACGGCGTTCCCGCTAGCCAGATCGATGACGACTATGCACTCAAGTCGGGCGACACGATCGTCTGGGCCTATGCTGCCGGCGATACCGTGCCCAACCCCGACGAGGTTGTCGTCGACCCCAGCGCTTCGCGCCCGACTGACTGGAAGGCCGATTGGGACGGCAAGTCCAACGCAGCCGTCGAGAATGTTTCTACTCCCACTGGTGCGCTGGCGAGCTCCTGGACGTTCGATTGGAAGGCGTATTCAGGGTCGGCGTATCCCAACGCGAGCGAGCCTATTGTCGTGAACGGCAACGTGTATCTTGCCGTTAACAAGCGTTTGCTAAAGATTGACGCCGAGTCGGGCAAGGTTCTGGCCGAGTCGAATCTTAAGACTGCGATTGGCTACACCGCGCGCCCGATTTATGCGAACGGTTTGGTTATCGTTCCGCTTGACGGCGGTGCGGTCCAGGCCCTGACGGCTGACGCGCTCACAACGGTTTGGGTCACTGACTCCGTGAGCAAAGCCGCTCAGTCAAATTCTCAGCTGACGGTTGATGGCAACTATCTCTACGTCGGCACCGTTGATGTCGACTTTGGAACGAGCACGTACAACAACGGCCATCTGACGCGCATCAATATCCTGACCGGCGCTGTTTCTTGGCAGCACGTCAATGCCGACGAGGGTTATTACTGGACGGGCGCGACGGTGGGCGATGACTATGTCTTGGTTCCCACCAGTGCTGGTACCGTCGAGATGCTCAGCAAATCGACGGGCGCTGTGCTCGGAAGCGTTTCGGTTGGTGCTCTTGTCAACTCAAGCTGTGTGCTTTCGGCTGACGGCAGCCATGCCTATCTAATCTCGCGCGACGGTAAGCTGCACGTGTTGGCGATTTCTGATGGCGACTCACGCGATGCGGATGCCGCTTCGCGCATTACTGAGGAGCGCGTGGTTGACCTTGGCCTTACCGGCTGCGCGTGCGCGCCTTCGATGCATGACGGCAAGCTGATTGTCGGCGGCGAAGCCAATGGCGGCTCAGCGCTTGCTATCGTTGACCTGAACAACAACTTTGCCACGACGCTGGTCACGACGGCGGACGGCTCTCAACTGCCAGCCGGACTTGGTGGCATCAAGGGCGCTCCGCTGGTGAGTGCCCAGGCAGATGGCACGTATGTGTACTTTACGGTTAACTACGGCGAGACCTCTGATTTCGTTAACTACACCTCAGGCGGTGGCGTTTATCGTTACAAGTTGGGTGACACTGAGGCTTCTGGTGTGTTTAGCGCAACAGGCCACAACAACTACTGTGACTCGCCAATCGCTTGTGATGCCCAGGGCAACTTGTACTACATCAACGACTCTGGCACGCTGTTCAAGCTGAATGCTGGCGTTAGGGTTTCGTTTAGCGCTGGCGAGGGCTCCAAGGTCGATTTCCAGACCACGGCCGCCAACGGCTCTATTACCAAGCCTGCCGACCCGACGCGCGAGGGCTACACCTTCGCTGGTTGGTATACCGACGAGGCTTGTACGGAGGCGTATGACTTTAGCGTTGCGGTGACGGCCGATATGACGCTGTATGCCAAGTGGACGAAGAACGAAGCGTCTTCGTCTGGAACTTCGTCTGGCACCGATAACGCTGGCGGCAAGAAGGACGATGGCGAGAAGGGCAACGCGGGCACGCAGTCGGCGTCGCAGGGCGGCTATGTGTCGCCTTCTTCACTGCCTTTGTCGCAAAGCGCGCTTCCCAAGAGCGATGATGAAAAGGCCAACGACGGCAAGAAAGCCGATGACCAGAAGAGCGCAAAGGCAAGCGATGCGAAATCTTCTTCTAAGGCCGAAAACGATGCTGCCACCAAATCGGCGGCTGCCGCAGACGACGGCGCATCTTCAACCGAGAGCGCTCCCATTTGGCCTTACATTGTTTTGGCGGTCGGCGTTGCTGGTCTTGCTGCCGCCACTGTGTGGTTCGTCGTCGCCCGTCGCAAGCGCGATGGGGATGAGTAACGAAGCATGTCTGACGAAATGAAACTCACTTCGGAAGACGCGAAAATCACGGCGGGGAACGCTCCTCGCCGTGATTCGGCGGAAGCGGCGGCCCTTACCGTGGGGTCGCCGTCTTCGTCTTCCTCATCTCAAACGGCACGTTCGGGCTCGGCGTCGAAGCGCATATCGCTCTCTTTGGCGACGCGTGCGGGCATCGCGGCTCTCGCGGTGGTGTCGGTGCTGTTCATCGGCGCTTCGGCATTCGCTTTGACGAATGGCTTTGGCCTTCCGGCCGACTCTCCTGTCGTTAAGGCCGCGGAAAGCGTCGGAATCGTGCGCTCGGCCGATGTCGAGGCCGCATCTGCCGACGGTGCCGACGAGGCGAAGGCTGGCAAGGGCGAAGATTCGAACGAAACCAATGCTGCCGATAAGGAATCCGAAGACAAGAAAGACGCGTCGAGTGACGCCTCTGGAAGCGACGAGTCGAAATCGAAGGGCGATGGGTCCTCGTCTGACAACTCGGACTCCAGTGGATCTTCCGATTCAGGCTCGGGCTCCTCTTCATCCTCGGGCGGCAGCTCGTCTTCGAACGCCGATTCAGGCTCGAGCTCCTCTTCCTTGGGCGCCTCTTCGAGCTCGTCGGGCTCTTCAAGCTCGAGTTCTTCGGCGGGCGGCTCTTCGCAACCGGGCACTTCCGCACCTGCCGGCACGGTAACCGTGTATGTTTCCGTATCGAGCTCTGCGGTGGGCAACCCCGTTTCGGGCGGCGGAACCTTCACGTTCAACCAAGGTGCGACGGTCTACGATGCCCTGTGCGCGTGCGGCCTTTCGATGAACGCATCGAACACGGGTTACGGCATATACGTAAGTGCCATTGGCGGCCTTGCCGAAAAAGAGCACGGCGGACACAGCGGCTGGATGTACTCAGTGAACGGCGCCGTTCCCATGACGGCGTGCAGCAACTATGTGCTCTCCAACGGCGATTCCGTTTCCTGGTGTTACGTGACGGGCTAGTATGACCAACGTTTTCCATACATATCACCCTGCAGTGGCGTTCGTCTTTTTGGCGAGCGCCCTTGCGCTGTCTATGGCGTGTCTGCATCCCGTGTTTACGGCCTTGTCGCTCGCGGGTGCCCTTGCGTGTTCGTGCGTGTGCCGCGGCGGTCGCGCCACGCTGCTGTCTCTTCGGTGGATTATTCCGTTGTGCCTGGTCGTTGCCGCAGCGAACCCGTTTTTCGTTGCATCGGGCTCAACCGAGCTGTTCCGCATAGGGCAGCGCGCCATCTATGCCGAAGCGCTTTTGTACGGTCTGTGCTCGGGCGGCATGTTCGCGTCGGTGTTTCTGTGGTTCGCGTCGTATTCCGCCTGCATGGATTCCGAAAACTCGCTCGCGCTGTTCGGAAACGCCGCGCCCGTCGTTACGCTCATGGTCTCGCAGGTTTTGCGTTTGGTGCCACAATTCGTTTCGCGCGGCCGTGCCATTGCCGACGTGCAAGACAGCATGAGCGCCGCGGCTCCTCGCACGAAGAAAGATGCCGCGCAGGGACGCATGCGCATCGTGAGCGTGCTCATGGGGTGGGGCATGGAAGACGCCCTGGAGCGAAGCTGCGCCATGCGCGCACGCGGCTACGATTGCGGCGCACGGCGCACGACATATGCTCGTTTTCGCCTGGGCACATCTGACGCCGTGGTGCTCGCTGCGGTGGTCGCCCTCGCGCTTGCAAGCGCGGTGTGCGCGTGGCTGGCGTTTTCTGGCTTCTCGTTTTATCCCGTGGTCGCGGGCATCGCGCCGTTTTGGCTGTATCTTCCTTATGCGCTGCTCATGCTGGTGCCTCCGGCGTTGTGGCTGCGCGATTGGTTGCAATGGAGGTCGTGCGAATGACGAACGAACACAATACCGCGCCCGCCGTGGAAACGCGTGGGCTTGCGTTCGCATACCCTGTGGACAGCGGCGAGCCCGCGTTTGAGATTCCGTGGCCCGACCTGCGCATTGATCAAGGCGCTTTTTGCGTCGTGGTGGGTTCGACGGGTTCGGGCAAAACCACGCTCTTGCGCTCGTTGAAGCCCGAGCTTGTGCCTGCGGGCGTATATCGCGGCTGGGCACGCGTTTTGGGCCGTGTTGCAAGTGGGGAAGACGTGCGGGGCGAGCAAGCGTTTACGGCGCTTGAATCGGCGCAGTCGATTGGCTTCGTGATGCAAGACCCCGCCGCGCAAATCGTATGCGACACGGTATGGCATGAGCTTGCGTTCGGGCTTGAAAACGTCGGCATGCCGCAAAATGAAATGCGCAGGCGTGTGGCCGAAGTCGCGCACTTCTTTGGCATTGAACCATGGGTGCGCAAGAAGACTGAAGACCTCTCGGGAGGCCAGAAGCAAATCGTGAATCTGGCCAGCGTGCTGGCATTGCGTCCGCGCGTGCTGTTGCTCGACGAGCCCACGGCGCAGCTCGATCCGAATGCCGTGAAGCAGTTCTTGTTCCTGCTGGGCCGCGTGAATCGCGAGCTTGGCATTACCGTGGTCGTCGCGACGCATTCCCCTGAAGATGTTGAGGCGTATGCGACACAGCGCATCGACCTGGATGCGTCGGGCGCTCCTGCGCCGCGCGAATTGGCAGAAGCGGCCCTTGCGCCCCGTTGGGAAGTGCGTGCGGCGGTATGTGCGCATGCCGATGCGGCGATTCGCGTTCGCGATGCGCATTTTCGCTTCGACCGCCGCGAGCCGTGGGTGCTGCGCGGCATCGATTTGAATATCGCGCGCGGTTGCGTGCATGCGCTCGTGGGCGGCAACGGCTGCGGTAAAACCACGCTTCTGCGCTGCCTGGCGGGCGTGTTGAAGCCGCAACGCGGCCATATTGACAACACTCTAAGGCATTCCCAGGCCTTACTTCCTCAAGATCCGAAGGCGCTGTTCGTATGCGACTCGGTGCGCGAGGAGCTTATGGAGTGGTCGACTCGCTGCGGCTATGGGCAGCGTGAAGCCGCAGCTATGGCGCGGCGTTTTGGGCTTGAAAGCTTGGGAGCGCGCCACCCGTATGACCTTTCGGGTGGCCAGCAGCAAAAACTTGCGCTCGCGAAGCTTCTGCTCGCGGATCCCGAGGCGCTCTTTCTCGACGAGCCTACCAAGGGGCTCGACCCGGCGTCGTGCGCCGATTTCTCTCGAACGGTGCGCGAGCTTGCCGATGAGGGCAAAACCATCGTTTTCGTGACGCATGATCTTGATTTCGCGCTCGTCACGGCCGATTTCGTGTCGATGCCCTTCGATGGCGAAATCGCGTGCACCGAACCTGTTCAGGCGTTCTTTGCAAACAACATCGTCTATCGCCCGAACGCCGAGAGCCGCCTTTTCGGCGAAATTGCGGCAGAAGGCGGGCGTGCATAATGGGGGCGGCACACAGGAATGCCGGCGTTCGCACTCGCATCGCGGCTGAAATCGTCGCCATTTTCGCCACGCCTGTTGTGCTGGCGGCGTGCGCCATCGCGAATTTCAACCAGACCGCCTTGCTCACGCTCGTCGTGGTGCTTGCGAGCATCGGCGTCTTTTTCGCGAGTTACGAGGCGTCGCGCCCCCGTCTGCGCGACATCATGCCCACGGTGGTGCTGGCCGCCCTTGCCGCAGCGGGCCGCATTCTGTTCGCGCCCATTCCCGATTTCAAACCGGTGAGCGCCATCGCGATTATCGCCGGCGTTGCATTCGGGCGTAAAAGCGGGTTCATGGTGGGCGCTTTAGCGGCGCTCGCTTCGAATTTCTTCTTCGGTCAAGGCCCGTGGACACCGTGGCAAATGTATGCCTGGGGCTTGGTTGGCTATGGGGCCGGGTTGCTCGCGATGGTGCCTGCAAAGCGACGAGTGATAGGGTCGAAGAACTCTTGTCGGGCTCGTAGTGGGGAAGCGCACGGCATCGCGAGCGATTCAGCGTACCCCGTTGCGCCCGATGAAGAAACCGAAAGCGCCCTCTCATTGCCGCCTCGAGCGCACATTGAGAAGGAAAACCGCGCCTGCTCCACTCGCCGCCTGCTCGATGCGCATCCCGCCATCGTGTACGCATACGGTTTTCTGGCTTGCCTCGGGTACGGCTTCATTCTGAATGCGTGGAGCATCTTGAGCTTCTTCCACGCTCAGGCGTCAGGATGGGCGGGCATCTTGGCGGTGTATGCGACGGCCCTGCCTTTCGATATCGTGCATGGCGTAGCGACGGTTGTGTTCTTGCTCGCTCTGTATGGCCCGTGGCGTCGCAAGCTCGAGCGCGTGCGCAGGAAGTTCGGTTTGGCGTAGGAGCAGGCAATGCGGCGAATGCTCGCCACCGAAGCTCATGGCCGCCTTGCCTTGGCGTGCAAGGGGAGGCGCGTCCACGCGCCCCGTTTTCGAACGGGACTCTGAATATTCTTCTGTAATATGCATTTTCTTGAATATGCTGTTATGACGTGCCTTCTTTTTCACATTCGTGCTTTAGTGTGCTAAACTGCCCAAATTATTGCCTCGTATGGAAAGAAGGAATTACCCATGTCTTCTGAACAAGAAGCCATGAGCTTTGAGACCGAGGGCCTGTACGTTTCGGAATCGGAACGTCAGGGTTGGTGGTCAATCGCTCGCATTTGGATTGGCAACGCCTTCAATGTCTCTTCGCTTATTACTGGTGCCGCGCTCGGCGCGGGCCTCACGTTGTTCGATAGTTTCTTGGCTGCGTTTATCGGCTTTGGCATTATCGTCGCCTATATGAGCCTTGTGGCTATGGAATCGGCCGATGTGGGACTTCCCACGGCGCCCCTTTCCACGGCGGCACTTGGCAAGAAAGGCGGACGCTACATCGTTGGCTTCATCATGGGCGTGTCGCTCGTGGGCTGGTTCGGCGTGCAGGCTGCCGTGTGCGGTGCGTCGTTTTCGATCGCTTTCGCCGACCTTACGGGCTTCGAGATTCCTGTATGGATTTCCGCTGTCGTGCTTGGCGCGCTCATGCTCGCATCGGCGATTTACGGCTTCGATGGCGTGAAGTGGGTGAACACGGTTTCTGCCGCGCTGCTGTTCGTCATTTGCGTGTACGGCTTGGGCATTTCTATCGCGGGTACTGGCGCCGATTCCATTTTCAACTATGTGCCCGTCGAGGGCATGGGTTTGGCTGCTGGCATTAGCATCTCCGTCGGTCTGTTTGCCGTAGGCGGTGCTAGTGTGGGAGACTTCACCCGTTACGCGAAAGACCGCAAAGCCGCCGTGGTTTCGAGCGTCGTTGGCGTGTGGCCGGTGAACATTCTTGTGCTCATGATGGGCGCTGTGCTCGCTATCGCCGTTCCTGAATCGGGCGGCGACATCACTATCGTGCTTTCGAGCATGGGCTTGGCACTTATTTCCGTGGTCGCCATTGTGGCTTCCACGTGGGCTGTAAACGTTGGCAACGCCTATTCCGCCGGCTTGGCATTTACGGCCATGGCGGGCAAGGGCGAGGAATCGTACAAGCTCACCACGATGATCGCCGGTATTGTCGGTCTCGTCGCCGCTGCTGTGGGCATCATGGATTACTTCACCACGTTTCTTACGTTCCTTTCGGCCATGGTCCCCGCGCTCGCTGGTACCATGATTGCCGACTACTTCTTCATTCGCAAAGGCCGACCCGAGAACTTCAAGCCTCTCGAGGGCATCTCGGCGCCGGGCGTCGTGAGCTTCGCGGTGGGCGCCGTGTTTGCCATGGTGACGGGCGGCACGTTCGTGGGCACGCCGCTCGAAATGCTTGATTTCCCGCTGTTTATTGGCCCCGTGAACGGCATTGTCGTTTCCATGATTTTGTACGTGATTATCTACAAAGCCATGAAGTTGCCTGCATTTGACGGTTCTATCGTGCTTTTCACGAAGAAGTCGGCTGAATAGGGTAGTCTGGAACTACTACGCTCCAAGCCGCTCGCAAGGGCGGCTTTGCTTTAATCGGGGTGCCCCGCGGGGGCACCTGAAGGTAAGCGGCATATGTCGCAAAGTGCCCTGCCGCGTGCGGCGGGGCTGAACTAGGAAGGGGGCTCGCGTGAGGAAAATCGGAATCGAAGATATCGACGACATCGCGCTTGGCTCATCGCTTTTGGGTTCGGGTGGCGGCGGCGATCCATATATGGGTCGCTTGGAGGCCATCGCAGCCGTGAAGAAGTATGGTCCGGTCGAGCTGCTTGACATTGATGAAGTGCCTGACACCTGGACCGTCGCGCCCATTTGCGGCGTTGGCGCTCCGAGCGTGTCGCTCGAGAAGGGCACGAACGGAGTCGAGTATCCCAAGGTTCGCGCCATGATGGAGCGCATACTTGGCCGCAAGCTCGATGCGTTTTTGCTTTCCGAGGCGGGCGGCATGAACTCCATGGTGCCTATTTCCGCGGCCGCTCGAGCGGGTCTGCCGCTCATTAACGCCGATGGCATGGGCCGCGCGTTTCCGGGCATTCAGCAAGACACGTTCACGCTGAACGGCGTGTCCACCAACCCCTTCATCATTGCCGATGAAAAGGGCAACTGCACGGTGCTCACGACCATCAACAACGACTGGACCGAGGAAATCGGCCGTGAAATCACCACCGCATGCGGCGGCCAGGTGACCACGCTCGCATCGCCCATGAGCGGCGAGAAAATGAAGACGAGCGTCGTCGTTGGCACAGTCGATTACGCGCAGAAGCTCGGCCGCATCATTCGTACCGCGACCGACGCCGACAATCCCGAGCAGTTCTTCCTCGGCGAAAGCGGGGCCTTCCGCTTCTTCAAGGGCAAAATCACCGACGTGCTGCGAGAAACGCGCGACGGCTTCAACTTCGGCCGCGTGACGCTTGAAGGCATCGGTGAAGACAAGGGCAAGAAAGCCGTGGTCGAGTTCCAGAACGAGAACATCTACGCCGAGGTTGACGGCGAAATCGTGGCTACGGTGCCCGATCTTATTTGCCTGGTCGATTCCGAGACGTTCGTGCCCATTACCACCGAGAACCTGAAATACGGCAAGCGCGCCCTCGTCGTGGGTCTGCCGTGCGACGCCGCATGGCGCACGCCTCGCGGCTTAGAACTCGCCGGCCCCGCGTGGTTCGGCTTGAAAGACGTCGAATATCGCCCCGTTGAGGAGCGTTACGCCGAGTTTTCGAAGGAGGAGAGCCATGCGTAAAATCGGCATTTCCGATATCGAAGACATCGCTTTGGGCGCAGCGCTTTTGGGCGCGGGCGGCGGCGGCGACCCCTATATTGGCAAGCTGCTCGCCATTGGCGCCGTGAAGGAATGCGGTGAGGTGTCGCTCATCGACGTCGACGAGCTTTCTGACGACGACGTCGTTGTTCCCGTTGCAAGCGTGGGTTCTCCGACGATTCTCACCGAGAAGGGCGTGGGTTCTAACGAGTTCACCAAGCTCATCGATATGGTGGGTTCCTACTACGGCAAGAAAATCACGGCCATCATGCCCATCGAGGCTGGCGGCGTGAACTCCATGCTGCCCATCGCCGCGGCCGCGCGCCTCGGCATTCCCATGGTGGACGTGGACGGCATGGGCCGCGCGTTCCCCGAGCTGCAGATGGTCACGTTCACCATCGGCGGCGCGTCGGCCACGCCCATGGCGTTCATCGACGAGAAGGGCAACTCCGGCATCCTCGATACCATCACGAACAAGTGGACCGAGGACATCGCCCGCGCCGCCACCATGACCATGGGCGGCACGCTGACGGTCGCGCTGTTCTGCATGGACGTAGACACCTGCAAGCAGTACGGCGTGCACGGCATCGTGACGCGCTCCGAGGAACTGGGCCGCGCCATCCGCACGGCGAAGGACGAGGCGGCTGCGGCCGGCCTCACGCCCGAGGAGTTCTTCTTGAAGTTCACGGGCGGCCACAAGCTGTTCAAGGGCAAGATCTCCGACGTGCTGCGCGAGACGCGCGGGGCGTTCAACTTCGGCCGCGTGGTGCTGGAGGGCATCGGCGAGGACCGCGGCAGCCAGGCGTTCGTCGATTTCCAGAACGAGAACCTCAGCTGCGTGGTGGACGGCCAGATCAAGGCCACCGTGCCCGACCTCATCTGCC
>ERZ857972.712-NODE-712-length-26987-cov-4.326229_pt1 | contig 26987 bp, 23 predicted proteins | sample MGYA00519757_ERZ857972 | MGnify/ENA primary metagenome ERZ857972 (study PRJEB31778, sample SAMEA3449383) | human gut metagenome | biome: human gut; feature: human-associated habitat; material: faeces | place: United Kingdom | collected 2010/2012 ...
GCTTTCAAAATGTGAAACTCGTTTACAAAACGGGAATCTCGGATGACTATTGAACATTTTTTTATAAAAAGTTTACAAAATTTTACGATAATGTTCAAAAATATACAATTTATCAAAAGTGATGTAGACAAACAATAAAAAGATGGGTAATATGTATATGTAATCAGCCAGATGAACGAAAAGTATGTACAACATGCTACATATTTAAAGCAAGAAATATAAAATAAGGAGGAATGTTGCCGATGAAACAGTTCAGCTATATCATTAAGGATGAGATCGGTCTGCATGCACGTCCTGCGGGACTGCTCGCCAAGGAAGCGAAAAAGTATCAGAGTACAGTGACACTTTCCTGTAAGGGGAAATCAGCTGCAGCAAGCAAGCTGATGGCGATCATGGGAATGGGTGTGAAGCACGGAGACAACGTGGAAGTCACGATAGAAGGAGCGGATGAAGATACCGCCGCAGCAGAGCTTCAGAAGTTTTTCCGTGAGAACCTCTAGGAGAAGACCTGCACGACAGAGTTTGGAAGGTAGAAAATGGAAAAATATATTGGAAAATCCGTATATAAGGGAACAGCGATCGGACCTGTGAGTGTTTTGAAGAAAAAGGACAGTCTCGTTAAGAGGATCCATATCGACAACACAGCGGAAGAACTGAAACGGCTGGATGCGGCTAAGGAACGTACGATGACGCAGCTGGGGCAGTTATACGAGAAGGCTCTGCAGGAGGTCGGAGAAGTCAATGCAGCCATTTTCGAGGTGCATCAGATGATGCTCGAGGATGACGATCATCAGGATGCCATTCACAGCATGATTCAGAACGAAGAAGTGAATGCAGAGTATGCGGTGGCAGTGACCGGTGATAATTTTGCAGAGATGTTCGCCAACATGGATGATGAATATATGCAGGCCCGCTCTGCGGATGTCAGGGATATCTCCAACCGGCTCGTCCGCAATCTGTCCGGGGAGGAGCAGATTGACTGGAGTACCATGGAGCCGTCGATCATTGTGGCAGATGATCTGACTCCCAGTGAGACGGTACAGATGGATAAGAGTAAGATCCTGGCCTTTGTCACAGTACATGGCTCAACGAATTCCCATACTGCGATCCTTGCACGTATGATGAATATTCCGGCACTGATAGGGGTACCATTGGAACTGGAGAAAATCCATAACGGGACCCGGGCTATTGTGGACGGCAGGGAAGCGGTATTTTACCTGGATCCGGAGGAAGAGCAGATCCGGCAGGCAGAAGCGGCACAGCAGACGGAACAGAGACTAAGAAGCCTGCTGGCAGAATACAAGGGACGTGAATCCGTGACAAAGAGCGGACGCAAGGTCAATGTATATGCAAATATCGGCAGCGTATCGGATGTGGCATATGTACTGGAGAATGATGCGGAGGGTATCGGCCTGTTCCGCAGTGAATTCTTATATCTCGGAAGGGACTCTCTTCCGGATGAGACAGAACAGTTCAATGCTTACCGTCAGGTGCTGCAGATGATGGCAGGGAAAAAGGTCATCATCCGTACCCTTGATATCGGTGCGGACAAAAATGTAGATTACCTCGGACTGGGCAAGGAAGATAATCCTGCCATGGGATACCGTGCGATCCGGATCTGTCTGGAGCAGCCGGAGATCTTCAAGACACAGCTGAGAGCACTTCTTCGGGCGGCAAAATACGGAACATTGGCTATTATGTATCCGATGATCATTTCCGTGGAGGAAGTGCTGGATATTCAGAAAATCGTGGCTGAGGTGGCTAAGGAGCTGGAGGAAGAAAAGCTTCCTTACGCAATTCCGGAACAGGGAATTATGATCGAGACTCCTGCAGCTGTCATGATGAGTGAGGAGCTGGCGGAGCATGTTGATTTCTTCAGTATCGGCACGAATGATCTGACACAGTATACTCTGGCTATCGACAGGCAGAACAACAGACTGGACAGATTCTATAATCCACATCATGAGGCAGTCCTGCGTATGATACAGATGACTGTTGACGGAGCACATAAGCATGGGAAATGGGTCGGCATCTGCGGAGAGTTGGGAGCGGATACGACACTGACCACACGATTTGTGCAGATGGGAATTGATGAACTCAGTGTGGCACCGTCCATGGTGCTGAATGTCCGTAGTAAAATATGCGAAATGGAGTGAGAGATTCATGAGAATATACAAAGCAAAAGATTATGCAGATATGAGCAGAAAGGCTGCAAATATCGTATCGGCACAGGTTATTATGAAACCGAATTGTGTTCTCGGACTGGCTACGGGATCTACTCCCATCGGCCTGTATAAACAGCTGGTGGAATGGTTCCGCAAGGGAGACCTGGACTTTTCTGAGGTTATGACAGTGAACCTGGACGAATATAAGGGGCTGAGCCGGGAAAACGATCAGAGTTATTACTATTTTATGCACCAGAATCTGTTTGACCATGTGAATATCCCGGTGGAAAATACACATCTGCCAAACGGAATGGAACCGGATTCGGAGAAAGAATGCCGTAGATATACGGAACTGATCCAGTCACTGGGCGGCGTGGACCTGCAGCTTTTGGGAATTGGACATAACGGGCACATCGGCTTCAACGAACCGGGAGAGAGTTTTGACAAGCAGGTACATTGTGTGAACCTGACAGAGTCTACGATCGAAGCCAACAAGAGATTCTTCGCATCGGCGGAGGATGTCCCGAAGCAGGCATACACCATGGGGATCAAGACCATTATGCAGGCGAAGAAAATATTGATCGTAGCCAGCGGCGAAGACAAGGCGGAGATCGTACAGAAAGCTTTCTTCGGCCCCATTACACCGCAGGTGCCGGCATCGGTATTACAGCTTCATAATGATGTGACACTGGTGGCAGACGAAGCAGCGCTTAGTAAGCTTTCTGAATAAGAAAGGGGAAGCTGATAGGTCATGAGAATCAGAAATGCAAATATATATACAGAAGAGCATCGGTTTGTCAGAGGGGATGCAGCCGTGGAGAACGGCAGGTTCGTAAGCTGCACCGGGGATCCGGCAGGTGAGGAAGCTGTTGTGGATGCCAAAGGCATGTATCTGATACCGGGACTGGTGGATATTCATTTCCATGGTTGTAAGGGCGCAGATATGTGTGACGGTACGAAGGAAGCACTGGATGTCATCACATCATATGAAGCATCTGTCGGTGTGACAAGTGTCTGCCCGGCTACCATGACGATCCCTAAGGATGAACTGCTGGAGGTCATGAAAAATGCCGGCAGCTATGAGTATTCCGGTGGATCCCACCTGGTGGGCATCAATATGGAAGGACCCTTTATCAGTCCGGCGAAAAAGGGTGCTCAGGCGGCGGAAAATATCATGCACTGCGATTATGAATATTTCAGTCAGCTGCAGAAAGCGGCGAACGGGCTGATCAAGCTGGTAGATATCGCACCGGAGGAGCCGGGAGCGATGGAATTTATCGACAGAGCCAAAGGAGAAGTGGTCATTTCACTGGCGCATACAGCTTCCGGTTATGATACAGCAAGGGAAGCCATTGAACGTGGAGCATCTCATGCGACACATTTGTATAATGCAATGCCGCCGCTGAACCACAGGGAGCCCGGCGTGATTGGAGCAGTGAGAGATTCAGAGAAATGTCATCCGGAGCTGATCTGTGATGGTGTACACATTCATCCGTCAGTGATCCGTGCAACGTTTGCGATGTTTGGCGCTGACCGCATGATCCTGATCAGTGACAGTATGCGTGCAACGGGACTGGAGGATGGTGAATATACGCTGGGAGGACAGCCGGTTACTGTCAGAGGCAATCTGGCTACCCTGCATGACGGCACGATCGCCGGATCTGCGACGAATCTGATGGATTGTATGCGGTTTGTAGTAAAAACAGTCGGTCTGCCGTTAGAGACGGCAGTGATGTGTGCCACGGAGAATCCGGCAAAGGAGATCGGCATTTTCAATGAAGTGGGCAGTATATCCGTTGGTAAGAGGGCAGATTTCGTACTCCTGGATCAGGAACTGAACATTGCAGCGGTATATATCGACGGAAAGGAGTTCACATGTTAGATTTTTTGAAAGGTAAGCGAAAAGGAAATTGTATCGGATCTCCCTGTAAGGGGAAGGCAGTTGCTCTTACGGAGGTGCCGGATCCTACATTTTCCGAGAAGATACTTGGAGACGGATTTGCAGTGATCCCCTCTGAGGGGAAAATATATGCTCCCGCAGACGGAGAGGTGACCGTGGTATTTGATACGCTCCATGCGATCACCATGACAACGGATCAGGGAGCGGAGCTTCTGATCCACATCGGACTGGACACCGTGACACTCAAGGGAGCCCCCTTCACGGCACATGTTGCTGCCGGAGACCATGTCAAAAAGGGCGATCTTCTGCTGGATGCGGATCTGGAGAAGATTCAGGAAGCCGGACTGCATATCATCACTCCGGTACTGGTCTGCAATACTGATGAATATAACAAGATCAGTATTCTGAAAGAGGGAGAGGTATCTCCCGGCGAGGACGTGCTCCAGATCTCTTAAGAGCGGTACGTCCGTATCAACTAATGAAACTGACCGGAACTGTTCCGGTTTAGTATAATGTAAAGGAGGAGAAATGTATGAAGTTTCTTCAAAAACTGGGTAAAGCGTTAATGCTTCCCGTAGCGGTTCTGCCGATCTGCGGTATCCTCATGGGTATTGGTTACTGGTTGTGCCCGGCAACAATGCAGGGTGGTGCGATCGAGGGTGTAAGAAATCTGATCGGTCTGTTCCTCGTAAAAGCTGGTGGTGCTCTGATCGACAACATGGCGATCCTGTTTGCAATCGGTGTAGGTGTCGGTATGTCAGAGAAAAATGACGGTACCGGAGCCATTGCAGCTCTGGCTTCCTGGCTGATGCTCACAACACTTCTGTCTACCGGATTTGTTACGACCATTATGCCCTCTATCGCTGAGGATGCTACCAAGACACTGGCATTCGATAAGATTGCGAATCCCTTTATCGGTATTATTGCCGGTATCATCGGTTCCATGTGCTACAACAAGTTCAAGGATACCAAGCTTCCCGACTGGCTGTCCTTCTTCAGTGGTAAGCGCTGCGTAGCTATCGTAGCAGGTGTGGTATCTATTCTGGCATCTGTTGTACTGCTGTTCGTATGGCCTTTACTGTTCGGCGGTCTGGTAGCTCTCGGTGAAGCCATTGTAGGTCTGGATGTAGTCGGCGCAGGTATTTATGCTTTCCTGAACCGTCTGCTGATCCCTACCGGATTACATCACGCACTGAACAACGTATTCTGGTTCGATACCATCGGACTTGGAGATCTGCAGCACTTCTGGAAAGGTGAGACAAGCGCTGATGTATTCTGGAGCCTTGGAATGTATATGTCCGGCTTCTTCCCTTGTATGATGTTCGGTGTCCCCGGTGCAGCTTTGGCAATGGTAAAATGTGCAAAGCCTGCCAAGAAAAAGGCAGCGATCGGTCTGGTAGCTTCCGCAGCAATCTGTTCCTTCATCTGCGGCGTTACCGAGCCCTTTGAGTTTGCATTCATGTTCTTAGCTCCCGGACTGTATGTGATCTACGCAGCACTGTACGGCATCTTCACCATGATCACTGTTGCTCTTGGCTTCCGTGCAGGCTTCAGCTTCTCCGCAGGTGCGATGGATCTGCTGTTCTCATCCTCCCTGCCTGCAGCAGCTAGAATCTGGCTGATCATCCCTCTGGGTATCGCAGCATTTCTTGTATTCTACTTCGTATTCCTCTTCGCTATCAAGAAATGGGATCTGAAGACCCCCGGTAGAGAAGATGATGATGTAGAAGCAGAGAAGAAGATCGAGCTGGCAAATGATGATTTCGCAGCAATCGCAGCAACCATTCTGGAAGGCTGCGGCGGCAAGGACAACATTGCAAGCATTGACAACTGCATTACAAGACTGAGACTGGAAGTAAAAGACATTACCGCAGTGAATGATAAGGTGATCAAATCTGCAGGCGTAGCCGGTGTCATGAAACCCGGTAAGACCTCCGTTCAGGTAATCATCGGACCTAAGGTTCAGTTCGTAGCGGATGCATTTTCCAAGCTTTGCGAATAATAAAGCACTGATAAAACTGAATATATGACCGGAAGAAAGACCTGCTTGGGAAGACCATGCGGGTCTTTCTTATACGCAGGCCCGATGCCTGCGGGATGTATTGTAATGTAATGGAGAGAAAAGTCATGAAAAAATCAACAGAAAAGTATAACCCGGCGATATATAGCATGTCTTCGGATAGACCGGATTCGCTGAAGCAGCGTGAAATTCATTTTCTGAACGGATCGACAGCCAAAATGCAGGCCGGATATTTCTCGGTGACAGAGGACACACGAGGGAAGGGGGGATACAATATCTATTATTATTGTGATGAGTGTCTAAGTGATAATGATAGTGTGAAAAATAAGCATCTGGATACCTGTGCGACAACATTTCTGTGATGGCGCTTGAGAGGAATATGTTATCTTCCCAGACATAACCCGATATTATCAGAAATATAGCAGATGTACCCATGCTTCCCGGCGTAGGCGGCTGCCTGCCTGCGGATGGAGGGAACCGTTGCGTATTCCAGGGTGTAAGCGGTACAGCCGTGTGACATAGCCAGATCTAGATATTCAGTATAGTATTCACGCGTGCTTTGATCATTTTTAGTATAGACATCCTTTGAAAAATCATACGCAGTAAAAACGTTCTCCTGGTTTACCCCATCGATGAGAACGTTTTTTTCAGTTGTAAGATATTTTTTTACAAAACAGTCCCCACCGTTGAGTATGATCTTTCTGCCTGTATGGTTCATATAGTCCAGAATCGTAAGGATTCCGTCATAGATGGATTCCTGCGGATAGTTATAGTATACATCCGTGTTATCGACAAAAAAGCCGTCCACACCCTTCTGTACCAGGGCGTCTACTCTGGAAGCTGTACATGCCTGCCATTCCGGAGCTGAGACATCGATCCATTTTTCCTCCGGCCAATTCTCATAGGCACCCAGAGTATATTTCTCAAAGTCTGTATCATAGGACCGGAAGCTCTCGATCGATCCGATATTGATATAGGAGTAGATTTCGCGGATACCATTTTCTCTTAAACGGGCAATGTCATTTTGGGAAAAATATTCCGCATCTATGACAAGCAGATCAATGTCAGAAAGCTTTTCTATGATTTCAGAATCTTCGCCGATCAGGACAACGTATTTTTCTGCTTCATCGGAAGGACCAGCGGAGCAGGCACTGAGCAGGGCGGCAGATAATATCAGAACGAGAACATATATTTTTCTTAAGAATATCTTCGTTTTCTTCAATTAACGGCACCTCCCTTTTCCACGATCAGCACTCATATCTGCATCCAGATAATTATACTATAGATGGCATCGCATTGCATCTATTTTAGAGCGTTTGGAGGGAAGAAAGCAGGAAGAAAGCATAGATAGAAAATGTTGTTAAAATATCGGTAAAAATGGTGAAAATATCGAAAAATATTGCAATTTGTGGTATAATTTTTATGTAAATGTAAGATGATGCCGGGATCAAAAATTACCGGCTTTATGCGTTCAACGGTTAAGATGACCGGGAAAGTAGGAAGTTATATGAAGATTCAGGATTTTTGTGACATGAACAAATTCGAGCAGATTATGAAGAACTGGGCAAACAGCACGGGACTGGCAACCGTGGCTGTGGATGCAGACGGAAAATACATCAGTGACTGTTATAATTTTACGGAGTTCTGTATTGATCTGACGAGAGGAAGCGCAGAGGGAAAAAAGCGCTGCGAGCAGTGTGACAGAGAAGGCCATGGTGTGTATCCCTGCCATGCGGGACTTGTGGATTTTGGTATTCCGATCACACTGGAGGATGGAACCGTGCTGGGCAGTATTATCGGAGGACAGGTGCTGCCGGAGAATCCGGATGAGGAGAAGTTCCGTCAGACAGCGAGAGAGCTGGGTATTGACGAGGATAAATATATTAAGGCCCTGAAAAAGGTAAATGTGAAGACTAAGGAGCAGATAGATGCATCTGCAAATCTGCTGGGAGATGTGATCAACATGTTCGTGAGAGCCAGCTACGCCAACTGGAAAAACGAGAATCTGGTAGGTGAGCTGAAGGGTGGCATTGCGAAAGCAGCGGAACAGATCGAGGAAGCAACGGACAAGACCAAGGAAATCGATGGTTATAGTAAGAGACAGCAGATTTTGGCACTGAATGCTTCGATTGAGGCAGCAAGAGCCGGAGATCAGGGCAAGGGCTTTGCGGTGGTAGCAACGGAGGTCCAGAAGCTGGCGAGAGATATGGCGACCTCCAGTGAAGCGATCAAGAAGATTCTCGGACAGTTATCTCATACGATCAACAATTTGAATCAGTAGGAAAAATATAATATAAAGACCGCATTTCTGATCGATGAAAAGGATCGGAAATGTGTTCTTTTTGCATTATTACTATCAATGTATTCAGAAAAGAAGACGATATACATAGTAAGATAACTGTGAAAACAAACGGATTTGGCATCTATTTTCAAGGAGGAGATAAGTATGACAGAGCTAGGGGTAAGCAGCATCGGTGCATATGCTGCGCAGAGTGATTACAGCAAGAATACAAAGAACAAGACAATGAAGGATACGACGAGTGCTGCAGGCACGGCCGGCACTTCTGAAGCGAAACAGACGAAGGGAGCGACTGGGAATTACGGCAGGACCATCGGTCAGCCGGAGTTGTCGGAGAAGGCTGCGAAATACTATGAGCAGCTGAAGAAGAAGTACGGAAATTATGATTTTATTCTGGTCAGCAGAGATCAGAAGGAGAATGCAAAAGCCAATGCTGCAAAATACGCCAACGGCTATAAGACGGTCGTCCTCATTGATGAAGACAAGATCGAACAGATGGCAACAGACGAGAAATTCCGCAAACAGTATGAGGGAATCCTGAGTGGTGCCGCTGCACAGATACAGCATTTAAAGACCAGCCTGCAGAGTTCCGGTGCGAATGTCAAGGGCTTTGGAATGCAGGTAAATGATGGAGGAACACTGTCATTTTTCGCTGTATTGAAGAAATCCAGCGCCGAGCAGAAGGCCCGGATCGAGAAAAAGGCTGAGCAGAAGAAAACAGAGAAAAAGGCTGCGGAGAAGAAGGCTGCTAAGAAAGAAAAGGAAGAACGGCTAAAAGACAAGAAGTCGGATAAGGTAGCAGACAGCAAGGAGGAAGCCGGCACAGAGGATACGGTAACGATCAGCGCCGGTTCCATAGAAGAACTGTTGTCTAAGATAGAAACCTACAATTTCAACACACGGAGTGACAGTGTGCAGACCGCAAGCGAACGGCAGGTCGGCCAGAACTTTGACTTCAGAGGGTAAGGTGAGGTTGCATGATTTCTATGGGAAAGTCCGGAGGTGTTTACGGGAGCGGCAATACCGGTTTGCCGCAGGCATTTTCCGGAGGAAGAAAGACGCAGAACAATCAGAAGAGTATCTTCGGAGCAAAAAATAAAAGTTCTGTTACCGATATCCGGCGGATGTTGGCGAGAGATGACCGGAACGGCCAGATGCAGGCGGCGAACAGCTGGAGCCAGGATTCCATCGTTACAAGTTCCCTGAGTTACAGTGAATCGCTGCGCAATCAGAGGCAGCAGACGAAGAACACGACGCTGGCGCTGAAGAAATTGAAGTACCAGTTCAAAAATATCTCGTCCAAGATACTGCGGAGCAAGACGTCCCAGGCGGCAAAGCAGGCAGCCGGGCAGGCGCGGAGAGAAGTCCTGCGCCTGAAACGGCAGAAGCAGAACAGTGACAGCGACAGTGAAGAGATCGAAGCAGCAATCGCTCATGCACAGGCTATGGAACGTGTGGCGAAGAAAAAGGCAAAACATCTCGAAGAAGAGGAAATGGTGAAGGCAGCCGGCGGAATCTGGCAGGGAGACCGAATCTGCGAAGAAGAGACGAAGGATGTGCAGGACGCAGAGGCGGAAAACGCGCAGAATGAGGAAGAAATGTCTGCGGAAAGTTCTGAGGAAGAAATGTCAAGGGATCTCTCCGCATATGAGTATGCAGGCAGTGAGGCGTATGCAGGGGATAGCTATGATATATCCGACTATATTGATCTTGGCATAGATGCATTCTATGCGCAGACAGGAGACTTTATGTCGGAAATGAGCGATTTCACCTCGGAGATGATGCAGGAAATGTCCGATAGCTTACGCGACCTGATGGAAGAGATGGGGCTGGATGGATTATCAGATAATGCGGTCTCTGTGAATAGGGAGATGGATCCCGCAGACCTCAAGATGATGAAGATCAAACACCGCAACAAAGAGATGAAAGACATCGTCAAGGCCGATGCGGAGTACCTCAAGGCAGTATTTGACCGTCTGGAGAAAATGAAGGACAATCCCGTCATTCCCTCCGGAGGCGGCGTGAGCTTATCTGCCGGATCCTCCGGGACATCTTTTTCTGCCGATGCCGCTGGAATCGGTGCTCAGGTCGCACCTGCTCCGGTAATCGATATTTCGTTATAAAGTAGTATTCTGAGGAACTTAGGGTATCCCGATTTTCATACATTAAAAGACATGAAAATCGGGATATTTTTATAAAAATATGCCAACATTTTTGATTTACGTGAAAAACCAGGCAAAAACATTTTTGATTTACGTGAAAATTAACTTATAAGGGAGAAAAAGGAGAGAGCGGATGAAAACAGTAGTATTGTTGTATGATACCAGTTGTGTTTACGAAATTGTGATACTGAATTATTTTCTGAAAGTAACGGGAAAAGAAATGCAGTTTGTATCTCTGGACGGGAAAGAGATTACGACCACGGAAGGATACCGGATAGTGCCGGAGGATCGGCTGGATTCTGCGGATCCGAAGGATGTGGAACTGCTGGTTATTCCGGGAGGTGATATTGAGAAGATAGATACTCCGGAGGTATGGAAGTACCTGAAAAGCGTGCATGACCTGGGCGGACGGATCGCCGCCATCTGCGCTGGCGTGGATGTTGTAGAGCATGCAGGACTGTTAGAGGGGATCGAATCGACGCTCTCCGGTGAAAAAGATGTGGTGACTTCCGACCGGATCACTACTTCGAGAGCAAACGGCTATGTGGATTTTGCAATCGAAGTGGCGAAACAGCTGGAATTGTTTGAAGACGAAGCGGATCTGCAGGAGACCATTGCTTTCTGGCGGGAATTTCGGCGGATAGAGTCCAATTAAAATCTGTGTTCCCACATCGGCGTGGATGCCGATGGCTTTCGTCAGGAATAATCGATAATCCATATCATAATAGTCCTGAAAGACGGTCTGCATGTTGGAGAAGACCTCGTCCCGGAAGGCTTCGTATTTGCTGCCGGAGCATTTCTCCAGCAAAAGCTCGTATTCCTGCCTGTGCGCACAGATATATTCCATGATCTGCCGCTCATTCGCCTCCGCGTAACCCTTTTCCAGGAATTTCTCACGCCCGCAGCGGATTAATTTTTCCTCAGTGATTCTCTTGCCTAAAGGGTACGGATATGTTATAACTATACTCAAAGTTGGTAACAGCTTTCTAAGTATCTAGATTAAATAGTCTTGAATTTTAAGGCAAATTCTCAGCCGATTTTCCAAGAAAAAGTGTTATTGATTCATATTATACAGAGACGGGGGAGCCTAGTGCGCGAATTAGAACAACAGAGAAAGGGAAGAAACAAAAATACAATTATAGATTATAATTATATTAGCAGTAATAGATATAGAAAAAAGTTTGACTACATATCAAACGATAAAAAATTGAATAAATTGTTATATAAAATTGCTAAGAAAATGCTATTACACAGATCAGGAACAGAGTATGAAGACATGTACTGGATTGATTTAATAAATGGGAAAATAGTATGTAAAATAACAGATTCAAAATATAAGAAAAAAATCTTATATACTACAACAATTAAAAAGATGATAAAAAAATCTGAAAATCTTCTTACAATTCATACACATCCGGATAGTTTTCCACCAAGTATAGATGATATTAATTCTAATTATGATCATAATTATGAAATAGGCATTGTTATATGCCATGATGGAAGAGTATATATGTATTCTGCAGAGGAAAGAATAAATGTAAATTATTATAAACTGACAGTTGAAGACTATTTGAAAAATGGATATAATGAAGACACAGCACAGATAGAGGCGCTGAAGGAAATGCAGAAGAAATTTTCCATTTATTTTAAGGAGGTAACAGAGGATGACTGCGTATGAAAATGATGTATTGATAATCCCGAAGAAATATAAAAAGATGTCTGTTTCCGAATTAAAAAAGGAAGAACAGAAGCTTTGGAAAAAAATAAAAAGTTCTAAATCACGGCAAAAGAAAAAAGGAAAAACAGAAATTAACTTTTATTTCTAATGCAGATTTTAAATCAAAAGGCACTGGATTTGTCCGGTGTCTTGTTTTTTGGAATCTTTTGTCGCTTCCAGGAAGGAAACTGTCACTTTACTTCTGACCAGCGTTGCCCGTATAATGAAACACTGAGATATTTTAATACGAGGGGGCAGACGATGGGTAAAAACAGTGTATTCTGGAAATGGATGGTATCATATATGGTGGTTATGCTGGTATTTTTATTGTGCAACAGCATCACCTACTGGCAGGGAAAGCGGATTCTGGTGCAGAATCAGGAAACGGAGAATGACAAGATTGTGGAACAGATCCGGACCAACCTGACGGACATGGAGGAGACCATGCGGGATTTGTCCTATTCGGTGCTGGCACAGGATGATACGATTCTCCTGGGGAAAAATTCATATCACGGCGAGCAGGGAAGCACGACCAGTGCCATCAAATATTCCCGTTACACATTGTGTGAACTGTTGAAAGAATATCAGAAGATCAACGGTAATTATGCGGCGATCTTACTCTATTTTGCTAATGACGATTACATCGTGGCAAGCGATTCCGCGAATACGGCGGAGAATTACTGGAGAGCCTATCAGAGTCAGTACGGCGGAATCTCCCGGGAAGACTGGGAGCGGCTGTTAGCGGGAGACTATGACGGCATTACCATGCAGTACGGCAATGGGCAGTATGTCTTTTTCGCAGGAACGATACAGGACAATAAATGGGACCGCACGCAGATCAACATTTTCTTCGTATATGAACTGTCGCAGCTGCAGCGGATCCTGTTCCCTTCCCAGGATGAGAGCGTGTGCCTGGCGCTGGAAGGAGATGTTTTTTGCACTGACCAGAATGCAGAGGTGTTGAGTGCCGAAGACAGAGAACAGCTGCGGGCAGCGATGACGGAAGAAGCCGGAAGCATCCGACTGACGGAGGAGCATCAGACCGCACAGCTGCGCTATTACGAAGGCGGTAACAATTACAAGATACTGATTTGCCGCCAAAAGGATTATTTTAACGAATTAAGAGGTTATCAGGGCAGAGTAATCCTCATCCTGGTCAGCTTCACGGCAATCGGTATCCTGCTGATGCTCTATTTCCTGCGCAGAAATTACAGCCAGGTGGCGAAGCTGTTAGACCGGTTGGATATTAAGTCTTCGCAAAACGGGGCAGACAATGAATTTCAGTTGATCGACGGCTATTTTCACAAAATGCAGCAGAACCTGAAGGAGACAGGCAGCAGACTGCAGCGTCAGAATCTGATTTTCCAAAAGGAATACCTGGAGAAGCTGCTTAGGGGAAATCTGCCGGAAAATGCGGATTATGTGGAAGAAATGTGCGGCATCCGTTGGTGCGGCGAACAGTTCACCACGCTGCTCTTCTATATGGAAGAGATCGAGCGGGACGGCAGCGAGGAATGGGACCAGGTGCATAAAAAGCAGAAAGACCTGGAATTCGTGCAGTTTATCGTGGAAAACGTGAGCTACGAGCTGTTTCAGAACAGCGGCTGCATCGTATATCCCATGATCGTCAGCGATGTGCTGGTTATTATCGTGAATTTCCCGGAAAAGGATGCCAGACGGAATCGGGACATTACCTTAGAGACAGTGACCCAGCTGCAGGAGTTCATGGATGAGCATATGGATATCCGCTATACGGTAGCGGCAGGTGAAATCTGCAGAGGACGGGAAGGAATCTCGGATGCTTACCAGCAGGCGATCTACACCATGGAGACGAAGAGGATCTACGAACTGGATGATACGGTATTCTACGAAGATGTGAAAGTCGAACCGCAGTATGGATATTATTATCCGCTGGAGACGGAGCGAGAACTGATCTGGCAGATTCGCCAGCAGAATGTTGCGCGGGCGGAGGAGATCATAAGCGATCTGTACCAGCAGAATGAGCATAAAAATATCAGCAACCGCACGGAAGCCATCCGTTACCTGGAATATGACCTGCAGTGTTCTATGCTGAAAGCCATGGAGGGAACGGAAGATTTTCAGGAGTATTCGTTTTTCCATGGACAGGAATGCCATGGAAAACAGGAACTCATCGCAAAGCTGCACCGGGTATGCGAGAATCTGCAGAAGGAACTGGCGGAGGGCAGCCGGGAGGAAGAGGAACTATGTAACCGGATCGTGCTGTACATACAGCAGAATATTGCGGACTGCAATCTGAATGTGACATCGATCGCAGAGCATTTTCAGATATCCTCCGTGCAGATGTCGAAGACATTCCGAAGCGTCAAGGGACAAAAGCTGCCCACCTACATTTCCCAACAGAGGATTCAGCGGGCAAAGGAGATCCTCAGTTCTTCCGATGACGGATTGAATGAGGTGGCGGAGAAGTCCGGATTCGGCAGTGTCAGAACCCTGCTTCGCAGCTTCAAGCAGAGTGAGGGCATGACACCCAGCCAGTGGAAGGATGGACATTAATTTTTGTCACTTGTCCAAAATTGAGACAACTGTGTGGACACAATTTTTTGTCACTTGTAGGAGCAAAACGGGGCAGGTAAGATAAAGGCGTACACAAAAGACTGCGCAGTCTGAACTGGAAACGAATATCAAATTCAGGAAGGACAATCTATGAAAAAGAAGACAATCAGTATTTTAATGGCAGCACTTCTTACCATGACAGCAACGCTGACCGGATGTGGCAACACAGACAATTCCGAAAACAGTGTATCTGATGAGACACAAAAAGAACAGACAACAACCGAGGAGCCTGCAGCACCTGCCTATGAACTGCTGGATTCTCTGAATAAAAAAGAAGGCGATGAGCTTACCATTCCCAGAAGTAATTATGTCTCCTATCCCGTAGAGGACACCGGTGATACCCTGACCGTCTGGATGGAGTACTGGGCAAGTGATGCAGCAGCATCCGCCAATGAAACCTTATGGGCGAAAAACTGGCAGGAGATGACCGGTATTAAAGTAGAGTTCATCCAGCCCACAGAGGGAAGCTCCAGTGAGGAGTTCTCCACCATGATTGCCAGCGGTTCCCTGCCGGATATTATCGTATGGGAATGGACCAACAATTACACCGGCGGTCCGGCTGCGGCAGAGGCAGAAGGAGTACTGACGATCCTGGATGATTATGTACAGCCTTACGGCGCGGCAGCAGATCTGTGGCAGTATCTGCAGGACAATCCTACGGTAGACCGTGAGGTAAAAAATGATGACGGACATTACTACTGTTTCCCGTTCATCCGCGGTAACACTTATCTGCAGTGTACCACCGGACCCATGTATCGAGCCGATCTGCTGGAAAAGGCAGGCTATACAGGCAAGTTAGAGACCCTGGACGACTGGGAGGCAGCGCTGACCGCACTGAAGGAATACGGCATTGAGAAGCCTATGGTCGTGCAGTCCCTGGAATATCTGATGAGATTCATGGGCAGTGCCTACGGCATTCGTGCAGGAATGTATGTGGATGATCAGACCGGAGAGATCAAGAACGGTTACACCCAGGAAGCTTATAAGGAACTTATGAAGAGAGCCAATGACTGGGTAGAGAAGGGACTGCTGGATGCAGATCTGCTTACCTGTGATAAGAAAACTGCCATGAGCTATATCATGAATGACCAAGCAGCAGTTACCGTAGGAGCAGGCGGAAGCTTCCTCGGAAGTATGATCAAGAGTGTGGCAGCAGATCCACAGGCTTATAATCCGGATTTCAAGATGGCAACCGCATCTTTCCCGGTAATGAACAGCGGTGACACCGTATTATACGGCGGCGGTTCCTACGATTATGCGACCACCAGTAACGGTTCCGCAGTGATCACAGCAGACTGTAAGAACCCTGAACTGGCAGCGAAATTCCTGAACTATTGCTACAGCCAGTCCGGACATTACATGATCAACTACGGCAAAGAGGGCGAGGCATATACCATGGTAGACGGTATTCCCACCTATACCGATGAAATTATGCACAATCCTAACGGTTGGAGCGTATCCACTGCTATGACTTACAATGGTCTGGCAAATGGCTGCGGACCCTTCGTACAGGATGCAAATTATATTTTCCAGTATTATGAGACCGATGAGCAGAAACAGGCGCTTCACGACTGGGCAGACGGTAATGAGAGTCAGCGCACGCTGATTCCGCCCATCACCTTAAAAGAAGACGAAAGTAAGCAGTACAGCGTACTGAGCACACAGATGAATACCTTTATCTCTGAATATAGTGCGAAGTTCTATACACAGGTTCTGGATGTAGATACAGAATGGGACAACTATATCAAGCAGCTGAATGATACGGGCATGAACGATATGATCGGAATATATCAGTCCGCGCTGGATCGATATAACGAAAGATAATATCCCGGACGGTCGAACTGGAGTCTTCCAGCTCGACCGTCTGTCTTATCCGGCATAAATCAGACACAAATCAGGAGATAAGGAGATAAGGAGAAAATGCCATGAAGACATTGAAAAAGATGTGGAAGCAGAAAGAGCTGTATCTGATCGTACTCCCGGTACTGCTGTATTATCTGCTGTTCCATTACAAGCCGATGTACGGACTGATTATCGCGTTTATGGATTACAGCCCGCGGAGAGGAATCTCCGGCAGTACCTGGGTTGGTTTACAGCATTTTATGAACTTTTTCCAGAGTATTTATTTTAAGAGATTATTGGGCAACACTCTGAAAATCAGCCTGGCAACTATCGTGTTCGGTTTCCCGGCACCCATCATACTGGCACTTTTGATGAATGAGCTGCGGAGCAAAAAGTTCGCACGTGTAACCCAGACGATCACATATATGCCGCATTTTATCTCTACGGTAGTCATCTGTTCCATGATCAGGGAATTCGTGAAGCCGGAGGGTTTCATCACACAGATTCTGGTAAAATTTTTCGACTACGGAGGGAAAAATCTGCTCAGCCAGCCGGAAAATTTCCTGCCGATCTATGTCATCAGTGATATCTGGCAGGGCGTAGGCTGGGGCTCTATCGTCTATTTAGCGGCGTTAACCGCAGTAGACACAGAATTGTACGAAGCAGCGCAGATCGACGGAGCCGGCAGATGGAAGCAGATGTTGCATATCACGCTGCCGGGGATTATGCCAACGATCATCATTATGCTGATTATGCGGCTGGGACAGGTGATGAGTGTCGGTTATGAGAAGATTATTCTGCTGTACAACGAAGGCATTTATGAGACTGCAGACGTGATCTCTACCTATGTATACCGCATGGGTCTGGTAGACAGGCAATATTCCTTCTCCGCGGCGGTGGGACTATTTAACTCGGTGGTGAACTTCCTGCTGGTCATCCTGGCGAACCGTTTCAGCAAGAAGGTCAGCGATACAAGTCTGTGGTAAATGGTATCGGGCAAGGAGGAGCAGATGAAGACAAAGACTATACACAGAACAATCAGGCGCAGCGCCGGAGAGAAAATCTTTGATGTATTTAACATTTGTTTTATGATCCTGCTGATGATAATATGTATTTATCCATTCTGGTATGTGATATGTGCATCTTTCAGCAAGGCATCCCTGTTGATGGGACATCCGGGGATATTATTCAAACCGCTGGGATTTACGACAGAGGCTTATAAGAAAGTGTTTTCCGATTCCAGAATCTGGATCGGTTATGCCAATACCATATTTTATGTGGTGGCGGGAACGCTGATTAACCTTGTTATGACAGTACTGGGCGCTTATTTTCTGTCCAGGAAGGACGTTCCGGGACAAAAGGTTATCACGGTGCTGATCATGTTCACCATGTATTTTTCGGGCGGATTGATCCCCCAGTTCCTGAACATCCAGCAGCTGGGACTGTATGATACAAGACTGGCGATTCTGCTGCCGGGAGCGGTCAGCACATTCAATCTGATCATCATGCGTACGGCGATGGCATCCATCGATATCAGCCTGGAGGAATCCGCGAGACTGGACGGTGCCAACCATTTTACGATCCTCAGCAGGATCATGGTACCGCTGACCAAGCCGACCATGGCAGTGCTGGTGCTGTATTACGGCGTCGGACACTGGAATTCCTGGTTCAGCGCCATGATCTATCTCGATGATCACAACAAGGAGCCGCTGCAGTTAGTCATCCGTCAGATATTGATCTTAAGCAGCGGATTGTCGGGAATGGGAGATTCGGACACTGAGCTGATCGCCGAATCCATCAAATACGCTACGATCGTAGTAGCGACGGTGCCGATCCTGGTGCTGTATCCGTTTTTACAGAAGTATTTCGTCAAGGGAATGATGGTTGGCTCCGTCAAGGGCTGACAGAGGAGGATAAATTATGACAGATAAAAGTGCGATTATGAAAAAACTGGATGCACATCATCTGCTGTTAGACGGCAGTGCCGCTCCGGGAGCGGCATGGTGCTTCCGCTCATTACAGGAGCTGTTTGCCTCCGGGGCACTGCAGAACGGAACGCCGGAAACCCCGATGACGGTATATCTGGCGCCGGATGTCTACTGGCTGCATGATCCGGAGGATAGGGAAATCTTCCGGGGGACAGAGGGAGATTTCCTGCCTTATCAGCAGAAAATAAAATGCAGTTATTTGTCCCTGATCGGTTTGTCGGAGCACCCGGAGGATGTGGTGATCGCGGCGAACAAGGGGCAGTCCCACGGCTGTATCGGCAATTATACCATGCTGCACTTTGAGGGGGACGGATTGTACCTGGAGAATCTGACCATCGGGAACTATTGCAACGTGGATCTGGAGTATCCGTTAGATCCGTCGAAAAACAGACCGAAGCGCTGCAAGGCAGTCACACAGGCACAGCTGGGTGATGTGGTGGGAGACCGGTTCCATGCGAAAAACAGTCGTTTCATCAGCAGACTGAATCTCTATCCCATCTGCGGTGCGAAGCGAAGCTTGTACGAGAACTGCCATTTTGAATCCACCGATGATGCCCTGAATGGCAATGCAGTATATCTGCATTGCGATTTTGATTTCTACGGGGGATGCCCGATCTCTGCAACGGATGCTACGGGAAGTGCGTTCCTGGACTGTCTGTTCCGGATCTGCGGACACCGGGACAGAAGCGGCGCAGACCAGTATTTTATGAAGGGGCAGGGATGCGTGTATGTGATCGGCTGCCGGTTCGAGGATCTGCGTAAGGAAAGTATGGGAACCTCCCGGGCACTGCAGGTGCAGTGGACGCGCTATCCCCAGCCGGAGACCATGTGCTATGCATATGGAAACGATACGCCTATAGGACCTGCGGAACATACCGTGGATCTCACCGGAAAAAAGGGGCTACGGGCTTTTTTGATAGAGACGAAAAGCGGGGTGCAATACAACGTCCGGAACCTGTTACGGGGAACGGACGCCTGGGATCCGCTAGGACAACGGGAGTACCTGCCGGAAGCAGAGACAGAGCATCTGCCGGTACAGCTGGTGTTAAGCCGGGGAAACGTAGAACTAACCGAAGAACATCGAAGCCAGACCCTGGCCGCCCAGGTAAAATATTTCAGTGGCGAGATGCAGGAGCATCCGGAATTAGCCTGTGAAATTACGGAAGATGGAAGCCGGATCCGTCTGCAGAGACAGGGGCAGGAACTGACGCTGTATGGAGAAAATAACGATGTCCGTACCGGGAAGAACAGACTGTCCGTGCGCACAGAGACCGGACTGGCGGCAATGGCAGAGATTATAGTCCCACCGACGACCCGCCCGGCACCGAAATGGAAACAGTCTCCTTATGTTACTTGTCGGAAGGGAACGTTTACCCTGCATTATGAACTGGAGCTGGAAGGGGCACAGGACGCTTCCCTGATCTGCTGGGAACTGGAGCAGGACGGTGAGCGCAGAACCGTATCCGTCAGCCGCCCCGGAGTGGGGAATCGTGCGTATCATCCGGGAAATGAAGCAATTGGAGCGGCGGTCTACGTGCGGATCACTCCACGGACGAACTGCAGCGCCTGTGGAGAGACGATAGAACTGTGTGCCCGCGAGAGGCTGGAACCGGAAGGAATCGAGGATGCCGGACGGGTGCAGACCGATTTTACGGATTTCCCTACGGAACTTCAGCCCAGGATCCGTCCGCAGTGGTGGACGAGGGATTTCTATACGCCCAGAGAGGCGCTTGCGGAGTGGAGAAAATGGGAGCAGAAGTTGCCGGAGACTCCCTGGAGCTATCGTACTGCTGGAAACGGCTGCGTGGGCGCCGGACTGATGCCTACCATACAGGGTGTGAAGCTATTCTATACCTTTGCAGAGGAAGCGCGCGAAATGCGGGCGGAAGTGTATCTGGATCCTGCGAAGACATCCGGACAGGGCTTCGGCAGCGCCGGGCAATACATGGATGTGTGTGTCGGATTTGATGCACAGACGATGACAGGACCGGCACTTCGGATCCTGCGATCCCCGGAAGCCTCCAATGCGGTGGCGGTATTCCCGGTGTACTATGAGGAGGGGCTTGCATCCCCCATCGGGGAACACTGTTACACGGCGGGATTTGTGACGGGTTGCCATATCGAAGTGCAGATTCGTGATGGACGGCTGCGGGCGCATCTGTGGACGGAAAGGGAGCTTCCGCCGTCTGTGGAATATCCGTCGGAGATCATCGTGGACACGAAGGCAGTTGCTGCGGGCGGCAGTGTCGGAGTTCTGCATACAGGAACCTGTGGGGGGGACGGATGGCAGAATACCGTGATGCTGCACGGACTGCGGGCAGAATAGAATTTTTCTACTAATATGAAATCGCAAGGCACTGGATTCATCCGGTGCCTTATTTTTAGGGAACCTTTTTATCCATTCGCGACTCATATATAGTGAAGCCGGCGATAAGAAGGAGGTGATACCTTGGCAGTCATGACAAAAGAAGAGTTTGCACAGCATGTGAAGAGCGACACGCTTCCCATGTACCGACTGGCATATTCGATTCTGCAAAACAGTGCGGACGCGGAGGATGCGGTCAGTGAGGCTATCGTGCATGCTTATGAGAAATTAGAGACGTTGAAAAAAGCAGACAGTTTTCGTAACTGGATCCTGCAGATTACCGCCAACGAGGCGAAAAAGATCTACAGGCACAATAAGCGCACCAGTCCGGTGGCATGGGAGGAGAACCTGTCCCCGGAATTCTACGATGAACATCATGAGTTGTGGGATGCGGTAATGCGGTTGGACGGCGGGTATCGGGATGTGATCGTTCTGTTTTACTATGAGAGGTGCACGATCCCGGAGATCAGCAGGATCCTGGAATGTAGGCAGGGCACAGTGAAATCCCGTCTGCATCGGGCGAAGGAGCAGCTGCGGGCAATGTTGTAGCAGCGGAAAGGAGCAGGAGATGCAAAGCGATTTTTTAGATAGAAAATTATATAAAATGGCAGAACAGGAACAGATGGCGGTATCGGAAGATCTGGATGCGAGGGTGGATGATATTTTACAGCATCTGGAGAAAAACGGCAGAGGCAGCAGACACCATTACAGCTTCCGGCGGGCGGCGATTCTGGCGGCAGCTTGTCTGGTACTGGCGTCGGCGACGGTGACGGCATCCGGAATGTATCAGGCACGGATGGAAAGCATGAATCACGAAAAACTGGAGGAGTATTTTGCCCAGTTGCAGGACGCAAATGCCTCTGCAGACTCTTACAGCAGACCGATGACAGAGAGCGAGACGGCGAGACTGGAAGAACTTAGGCAGGCATACCTGGAGCAGGGATATTTCCCGAAAAAGGAGCTTACGCTGATTGACAGCCCCGAGAAATACAAGAAAGGCGTGGCTTTTTATGCGGAGCGGAGTACCTTTTTTCTGCCGGAGAAGGAGCTTACGGATGAGCAACTGCTGGAGCTGATCGATTTTAAGGAAAAGAGAGAATACAGCCTGGCGAAGATCAGCGAGGAGATTGAAGCAGGTTCTTATGAATATGTGAAGACAGAGCCGGAAAAGGATGCTGCGCAACAGGGACATACAGCACAGCAGGGAACGAGTGGTACGGTTCTCGGCGCCGACACGGCAACGCAGGAATGGCAGATTGCTTATGAGGGAGACGTAAGTATCCGTTGTGCGGCAGTGGCAGAGAACGGTCTGTATGTGGGCGGATTCACTACGGACGGACAGGCGAGAGTGGAATATCTGCCTTATGGTAGCGGAACGCCGGAGACGATTTTTGAAGATTTTGCGGAAAACGGAGAGGTCTACAGTCTGTGCCTGGCACCGGATGGCAGTATTTACGCAGGACTGAAGGGACTGGCAGCAGCGGGAGCGGAGCACGGCTGGCTGCCTGCAATCTATCATATCAGCCCGGAAGGAACGCTTCTGAACAGTTTTACTGTTGGGGAGAGGGAATGGAATATAGTCGATAGTATGGCAACAGATGCCCAGGGCAGATTATATGTGCGGATGCGGATGCAGGAGGATGGCAGTTATGTGCGGATCTATTCTGCGGAAGGTGAGCTGATCGGAACCGTGGCGGATGACAACAACTATGCCGTACAAGGTGCCGGAGCATTAGGACAGGGTAAGGACGGCAAAGTCTATGCGGCTGCACAGGCAGTGGGCGATACGACAGCAGGGGATATGGCTATGATATTAGTGTCAGTAGACCCGGAAAACTTCAGTTTTGTTCCGGTGGCTGGAGGTGAGAATGTTGTTTGCAGTGCCGATACGATCTACCCGTGGAAAATGGTGGCAGCAGGTGTGAGTGAGACGGCAGATTTTATCCTATGGGGATACAACGGCGTGGACACCTATCGCCTGGGTGAGACGGAATTCACCAGAGTGCAGGAGAACTGGGAGATGCCCTGCGGTACGGAAGGTACCTGTGCGGTCCTCGTACCGGACGGTCGCATTCTCTATATCGGCGCATCCGACGGTTTCCAGGGAACGACGGCGGACGGCGTGGAAATCAGCGGAAAAGATCCTGCGCAGACAGTGCTCTATTATGAGCCACTCGTAAAATAGAGTGACAATAAACTGGCGACACCGGGAAGCCGATGCCGCCAGTTTTATAGTTCCAGACTGTTAAGTTTCCATCTGCTCAATTGTGCATTTACAGTGGTTATGTTATAAAAAGACCAGAAATAACAGAAAGCGGTCGCTTGGGTGAAAAAAGTAGATTCAGGGGTGAAATTTTGTTATGCTGTTTGTAACAAACGGAGTATAAAAGTCGTCAGTATAGATAGAAGAGGAACAAAGGAGGGGCTTATGAAGAAGATTAACGTAAAAGCAACCATTTTTCTCAGTGCAATCGTATTGGCGGTAGTGGTACTTCTGCTGAATCTCATTGAATTCCGCAAAACGGTGGATTTCACGGTGCCGGGGATTCAGATGCCGAAGGAGAATGCCTACGGGAAGCAGGAAGAGGTACAGGTGAGCGTTAACGGAACTTATTATTATCGAGTACTGCCCTGGATCCACGGCAGCACTTTCCATGGGCAGATATCTTTCGTTGGAGAGGGAGAGGAACCGCAGAATTATTTCTTTACCTATGGAGCAAGCAGAGGATTTCTGAAGGAGGGAAGAGGGGCTGGCTGGATCGGAACCCCGGATACCCAGACTACCGTAGCGATTTATCAGGCGGTACAGAATGTGGAAAAAGGGATGATATCCGTAGAGAATCCCGCCAGCTATGTTTTATATCCGGCGGCAACACCGGAAGAAGCCTATGCCATAGCGGATATATGGTATCCGGGAATGCTGGAGAATGAAGCAAAGACAGCATTCTGCGCGGCTTTTTTGCCGGAGGAGTGCCCGCAGAAGATCGGTTGCAGCTTCTGCACGGAGGATTACGATTATGTGGAAGATGTCGATACCGTAGAGCAGCTGTGGCAGGAATTTATACAGCTTTCCGGAAAAGTGACGTCAGATCCGATCCCGCCGGAAGAGATGGTGGAAGGTGTGGGATATTTTCAGTTTGTCTATGCAGACGGTGAGACAAGGACCTTTCGCTACGCGTCGGAAGAACAGGGATTATGGATAGGTGAGGACGAACGCTGCCTGGTGGACGGCCAGGCTTTCTATGACTGGCAGGAGCGTCTGATGGAAGCGTTGCAGAAGTAAGCACGAGAAAGAGAGGGGCGGAAATGAACGGTAAAAAGAAAAGGCATGTTATTTTGATCGTGTTGGCAGTGGTGGCGCTGGCGGCAGGGATTCTGGGCGGACGTGAGTTATGGCTGTATGAGCATCCGGAGATACAGATCAGATTCAGCCATGATCGTAGTGAAGATCTCTACCGGTCCTATCCCATATGCTCCATTCGCAGCAGATCCCACATCGGACAGGGGTATGCGAAGCAGTATGGTGAGGAACTGCGGCAGTATTGGGAAGCAACCAATGAGGTTTTTGTGTGGATCAGTGAACAGTATCAGAAACCGTTATATGTCACTTCGGATGTGACCATAGGAGATGGAAAGACAGTGATCTCTTTCCGGGGGACCGGCACTTCCATGACTACCGGGGAGACAGAGGAAATCCATAGAGACTGCGTGCTGGATTTTGAAATGCATGCGGAGGTATTGCGCTCGGAAGAAGAGCCGGAGCTGACAGTAAGTGACTAGAATCCGGAAGAAGAGGGGCAACAGAATCAGATTTCTTACTTGACAGATGGGTCGGTAGAATGTAGACTATAGTTACAAAGAGTCTATAAAATATCGACTATGCCTTGCCGGGGGGCAGGACAGGAGGGGCTTATGGGTGAGAATATCTACAGAATATTTGACGGTGTATGGAACTTAAGTCTGGTGGGAGGATACTGCGTGCTGCTGGTGCTCCTCGCCAGACTTTTGTTGCAAAAAGCACCAAAATGGTGCTCCTATCTGTTATGGGGAATCGTGTTTGTGCGGTTGTGCTGTCCGATACTACCGGAGACAGGAATCAGTCTGATTCCGGACAAATTGCTGTCTGTGGGGACAGAGATGACGTCCGGGCAGCAGACAGTCGGTCCGGGCAGTCATGGTTATGCAGAGGCCAACGATACGAAGGATATCGGAGATGTCCTGCGGCGGGAGTACGATGCAGAGGAAGTACCGGACAGCCAGACAGCAGAAAAAACGATGGCTGTGGGAAATGACAATACTGTCATGAACGCTGACGGCACGCAGGATTTTTCCCTGGGAACTGCGAGAACAGAAAGTGGAGCTACGGTTGCAGGGGTGGCAGCCAGTGGAACAGATGCAGTGATTTCGGGAACATCTGCCGGAACAGGTACTGACGCCCGCGCATGGACATACCCGGTGTGGTTCCGTGTATTATCCATGGTATGGTTGGCAGGAATGCTTGGCTTCCTGGGATATCATGCTTATTCTTATCTGCGCATGCGTCATCGGATTCGTAGATCTGACAATAGTGTCAGACAGGTGGAACCGGGGATCTGCGAGATCGATGGAGGACATCTGTCCTTCGTCATGGGGCTGGTCCATCCGGTAATCTATCTCTCTTCGGGTCTGGATCCGGAGAGCAGAAAAGTTGTTCTGTGCCATGAGCGGGTGCACTTACAGCGAAGAGATTATCTGTGGAAACCGCTAGCGTTAGTAATCTGCTGTGTCCACTGGTTCAATCCGCTGGTGTGGCTGGCATTTTATCTGATGAATATGGACTGCGAGATGTCCTGTGATGAAAAAGTGGTGAAGCTCCTCGGGGAGGAGAGCAAGAAAATCTATTCCTATACCCTGCTGGAAGAGGCTTCCGGCGGCACCATGACCATCACTCCTTACCCGGACAGCCAGCTGGGCAGCAAGAACGAGCTGATCGACTCCATGATGCTGGGCGAGCCGGTTTGCACGCTGGCTGACGGCGCGTTCTACGCGGACTACGGCGTACCGGATTTCGGTATCGTATTCGGGCCGTTCCTGTTCGACAGCTGGGATCAGTGCTGGACCCTGATCGAGTCTGATTGGTATGCTGAGCAGTCTGCCAAGCTCGAAGAGAAGGGCCTGAAGATCCTGACCTCCGACTGGAAGTATGGCGCTCGTCACACCCTGACCGTATCCCCGGTCAACACGGTTGACGATCTGGCCGGCATGAAGATCCGCGTACCGAACAACCAGATCCAGTCCTACGGCTTTGACGTTCTGGGTGCGGTTTCCACCGGTATGGACCTGGGCGACGTTTACCAGGCTCTGCAGACCAAGACCATCGACGGTGCTGAGAACCCGATCGCTACCCTGTACGGCCGCAAGCTGCACGAGGTTGCTAAGTACCTGATCCTGGATGGCCACGTACTGAACTTCACCACTTGGGTTTGCTCCGCTGACTGGTTCAACAGCCTGACCGAGGAGCAGCAGAACTGGCTGATCGAGACCGGCAACGAAGCTGGCCAGTACAACAACCAGGTTCTGGACGAGCAGGAAGCTGATTACCTGCAGCAGATGAAGGACGAGGGCGTTACCGTTGTAGAGCCGACCGAAGAAGTTCTCCAGGGCTTCAAGGACAAGGCACAGGCGTTCTACGACATGGGCGACACCTTTGGCTGGTCCGACGGCCTGTATGAGACTGTTTGCGAAGCAATGGGCAAGCAGGCCTGATTGGAAGAATCCGATTATACACACATATAAAGAGATGAATTGACTTCCAACCGGCAGCGGCAATGCATGTTCTGCCGCTGCCGGTTATTCATTTCCTAAGGAGGGTAAAAACACATGAAGCAAGGCAGTAAGCTGCGCGCGGTTGTGTGCAATCTGGATACGATTGTAGCCTCCGTGGTGCTGGCGATC
>ERZ857972.716-NODE-716-length-26901-cov-58.214147_pt1 | contig 26901 bp, 23 predicted proteins | sample MGYA00519757_ERZ857972 | MGnify/ENA primary metagenome ERZ857972 (study PRJEB31778, sample SAMEA3449383) | human gut metagenome | biome: human gut; feature: human-associated habitat; material: faeces | place: United Kingdom | collected 2010/2012 ...
GCCGCACCTCGCTCGCCGTATCGGCACTTAGAATTATGCGGTATTGCCTTAACATTTGCGTTTGCAATCTATTCTGCTTACCCCAAAATTGCAAAGCTTTGTGCACCCAGCACCAGCTCATCGCCCTTCACTTCGGCTTTGCCGATCACATGCAGCACGCGGGTACCGTCTTCCAGCTTCAGGGGCAGTTCTGCTTCCTCGCGGGCGGGGTTCACCGCGCAGATCAGCTTGCCGCGCTCCCAGGCAAACGGGCGGTAGCTGCCCTTTGCCTTGGGGGCAAACCGCACATGGAACGGCGCATCGGAATCCAGATCCCGGTGGCTGTGGCGGAAGTTCAGCACCCCCTGCACGGTATGCCACAGGCTGTCAGGGTCTGCCTGCTGGGCAGCCACGGTGGGGGCGTCCGCGGCATCGTCCACCGGCAGGTACAGCTTGTCGGCTGCGGCGGTAGAAAATCCCTTGTTGGCGCTGTTATCCCACTGCATGGGGGTGCGGGAACCGGTGCGGAAATAGCCACCCTCCTTGGTGGGCAGCGGCAGATAGCGCATGCCGATCTCATCGCCATAATACACAAACGGTGCGCCGGGCAGGGTAAACAGCATGGCGTAAGCAATTTTCAGCTCATCCGGGGTCAAACCGGCGGAGGGGCGGATGGTATCATGGTTGCAGGTAATCAAGCAGTACAGGCCGTCCTTGCGGGTCGCCTTGTAGCTGGGCAGCCAGTCATCCAGGAACTTGTCAATACCCGTGCCGGAATCCGCACAGAAATACGCCTTGCCGATGTTATGCGGGTCAGAATCTATTGCGCCATCATAATTGCGCATCAGCCAGCTGTAGCCATTGCCCTGCCATTCCAGCATAAAGTCCATATCAAAGCCGTTTTTCAGGGACTGGCGCGGCTGGTTCCATTCGCTCAACAGAGCGGCTTCGGGGTATTCCTTGTCCAGCATAGCGGCAATATCGCGCCAGATGGCACAGGTATACTTTTTGTGGTGGGTATCATTCTTGACCAGGCTGGATGCCATGTCCACACGGAAACCATCGCAGCCCATATCCAGCCAAAAGCGCATCACATCCTTCACGGCTTCCACCGTTGCGCGCGGGCCGGGGGCGTCGGTGGGCATTTGCCACTTTTCGCGGCACTTGCCGTAACCATAGTTCAAAGCAGGCTGGCACTTGAAGAAGTTCAAAATATAAGTACCGTTGCGGTCGGTCTCGCCGCCAATGAACGGCATACCGTCACCGGCGCTAAAGCAGGTGTCCGTCCAGATATAGCGGTCGGAATACTCATTCTTTTCCGGCTTGCTGCTCTCCTTAAACCATGCGTGTTCCTCACTGGTATGGCCGGGCACCAGGTCCAGCAGCACATGGATGCCCTTGGCATGAGCTGCTTCAAACAGTGCTTTGGCATCCGCGTTGGTGCCATAGCGGGGGGCAATCAGCTTATAATCGCGCACATCATACCCGGCGTCCTTGAACGGGGAATCAAAGCAGGGGTTGATCCAAAGGGCGTTGCACCCCAGCTCTTTGATGTAATCCAGCTTTTCGATAATCCCCTCCAGATCGCCGATGCCATCCCCGTTGGTATCATAAAAGCTTTGGGGGTAAATTTCGTAAAAAACTGCGTCTTTCAGCCATTGTTTCAAAACAATCCCTCCTATTATTTTCTGTCCCTCTGCGCGGAATCCGGCGCACCGTATGGTTCCCGCTGCACCGGGCAAAGTTCCACTTTTATCATACGGTTCCGCACGGCAGTTGTCAATCGCCTTTCACAAAAACAGACGCAGATATTTTTAATTTTCTGGTGCCGGTGCACAATTTTGTCCGCTTATGGTGCATTCTGCTGCGTAACGCTGCTGTTCAGCATCCGGGCAAATTCGCGCGCAGCTGCGTTGGGAACACGGCCGCCATCCTGCACCAGCACAACATGACGGGTGGGGATTTCCTCTTTCAACTGGATGGTAAACACATCCCCCGCGGCCAGGGCGTCCTTGGCAAAATTCTGCGGCACATACCCCAGCCCCAGCCCGCTTTTGACCAGCGGCACCACCTGGTCGGTGGTAGCGGCCTCAGTATCCGGCTGCAAAACAAGATTGTTGCTTAAGTAAAACTGGTTATAGAACGCATAGGTCATCGTCTCGCTGCCCAGGCAGATCAGAGGGTATTGCTGCAGTTCTTTCAGCGCCCAGCAGCGGCCCTGCAAAAATTCAAAGTTCCTGCCGGCAATCAGAATTTCCTGGAACGGCATCAGCAGGGTACGGCGCATCGTGGATTCCAACCGGGCCGGGGTGGTGATCACACAAAGATCCACCAGCCCGCGCCCCAGCGCACGGATGGCCTGCGGGGTGGAATGGTTGGCAATGCGCAGCCGCACGCCGGGGTAACGCCGGTGGAATTCCCGCAGCTTATCCAGCAAAAACACATTCAAAGCGGTCTCGCTGGCGCTAATGGTCAGCGCGCCGCTTTCCAGCGCGGTAATGCCCGCCAGCTCGCTTTCCCCCGCCTGCAGCTGCTCCTGGGCGATTTCCACGTGGGCAAACAGCACTTCGCCCTCCGGCGTCATCGTCACGCCGCGGGTGCTGCGCACCAGCAGCTTGCAGCCCAGCTGTTCCTCCAGCCGGTTCAGGGCGCGGGTCACATTGGGCTGGCTCATGCGCAGCACATTGGCCGCGCGGGTTATACTGTGATATTTGCAGACATAGTAAAATAAGCGGTAATATTCATAGTTTACATTCACAGTTTTTCCTCTTTTCCTGCGTTTTGCCATATCAAATACAAATATTTTGCATGCGAAACATATATTTTACAAATGTGTTTTCCGACAGTATAATACAAACCGTTCCAGAAAACAAGGCATACCGGCAGGGTTCGTGCATACTCCCCCCAGGGTGTACCTGAAACGTCGAAAATTTAGGGCAATACCGCATAATTCTAAGTGCCGATTCGGCGAGCGAGGTGCGGCAGATGCTAAGCCAAAAGCGCAGATAATACTTTGTGTATTATCGAGTATTTTGGCAACGCAGATGCCGTGCCGCAGCCGCCGGAGCGGTGCTTAAGCCGTAAGGCGGGAATTGTGCGGTGCTGCCTTAGAATATTTCTACAAACGCGGCCGGATTCCGCGTTAAAAATCCTTGGAATCCACAAAGGATTCCTGCGGCTTTTTGCCTCGAATCCATCGCACATTTGCGAAATCTTCGTCATTTTCTTCGTTTTCAGCTACACCAGGTAAGCAAGCGGCCCTGCCGGTATTGCCCAGGAAGGATGACACCATGCAGTATCAGGATATGACAAAAAAAGAAATGCAGCGGGAATACCACCGTCTGTGCCAGCGCTACTATGAGTACGAACAGCAGGGCCTGCAGCTGGATCTTTCCCGCGGAAAGCCTGCGCCGGAGCAGCTGGCACTTTCGCAGCGCATGCTGGGTGAACTGAACTCCCGCAGCGTGCTGGACAGCGAGGATGGCACCGACTGCCGCAATTACGGCGGGCTGGACGGCATTCCCGAAGCAAAAGCCCTGCTGGCCGGTATGATCGGCGCGCGGCCGGAGCAGGTCATGGTGGGCGGCAACAGCAGCCTGACCATGATGTTCGATATCCTCAGCCACGCCATGCTGGACGGCCTGCTGGGCGCAGAGCCGTGGGTGCAGGTCAAGGATCGCAAGTTCCTTTGCCCCGTGCCGGGTTATGACCGCCATTTTGCCATGACGGAGCATTTCGGCTTCCAGCTAATCCCCATCCCCATGCACAATGATGGCCCCGATATGGACATGATCGAAGACCTGGTCCAGCGGGATGCTTCCATCAAAGGCATCTGGTGCGTACCCAAGTACCAGAACCCCACCGGCATTGTGTTCAGCCCCATGGTGGTGGAGCGCTTTGCCCACCTGCAACCCGCAGCGCCGGATTTCCGCATTTTCTGGGATAACGCCTACTGCGTGCATGACCTTTACCCCAACGCCCCGGCCGTCCTGCCAGACATCCTGTCCGCCTGCGCCAATGCCGGGCACCCGGATATGGTGTATGAGTTCTGCTCCACCAGCAAGGTTTCCTTCCCCGGTGCAGGCATCAGCGGCGTGGCGGCAAGTTCCGCCAACCTGATTGATCTGCGCAAAGTGTGGAAGTTTGCCACCATCGGCCCCGATAAGCTCAACCAGCTGCGCCAGGCACGTTTTTTCCGCAATGAAAGCGGCATTGAAGCCCATATGGCACGCCATGCCCGCCTGCTGCGCCCCAAGTTCGAGCAGGTCATCTCCATTTTCCGCGAGGAACTGGACGGCAGCAGCATTGCCAGCTGGACGGAACCCCGCGGCGGCTACTTCCTTTCCTTCGATACCATGCCGGGCTGCGCGGCCCGCACGGTGGAGCTTTGCCGCCGGGCCGGTGTCAAATTCACCCCCGCCGGTTCCACCTGGCCCTATGGCCGCGACCCGCAGGACAGCAACATCCGTATTGCCCCCAGCTTTGCCAGCGCCGAGGAGATCGAACCTGCGGCCCGGCTGTTTACCATCTGCGTGCGGCTTGCCACACTGGAAAAGCTGGCGGCTACCCGCTTTGCATCCGAAACCGCCCTTGGCGCGGAGCGCATCGCCTGAATCTCCGCTCCTTGGCAGTTTTGCACAAACACCGTTCCTTTCCCTCACCATCAAAACCGCACAGAACCGCAAGATTTGTTTGAAATCAAGAACTTTTCCGTATTTTTTGTCATTAAATTCGGCAATTAGCTCAATTTTCAGTGCGCTTTATTGTGCATCATACACAGTATTTTTAATCCGTCAGAATCACGGAATATCCAAAAGGCAGAATGTGCGGCAAGGGACTTACAAATGGCGGGGAATGGTGGTATTATGGCGGCATAAAGAACGCAGCAAGGAGGGTGCGGAAACGGAACATCGCCGTTTCCCCCTTTCTGTTTTTCTCCTTGGTGCGCTTTTTATCAGATAAATTCAAAACATAAAGCCAGCCCGGCGCACAAGCTGCCCCGCTGGCCAGAGGAGGCGGAATAATGAACGAACTGACCGCCGCCTTAAAAGAGGAGCTTAACGTTGATACGGCGTTTACCCTTCCCATTTTTGGCGGCATCGACATCCCGGAATCCATCGCGGTAAGCTGGGGCATCATGGCGTTTTTGGTGATCGTTTCGATTTTGCTCACACGCAATCTCAAGGTCAATCATATCAGCAAGCGCCAGGCCATCCTGGAAACCGCTGTGGTAACCATGGATAACTTCTTCAAAGATCTGCTGGGCGAAGCCGGCAAGCAGTATGTGCCGTACCTGATCACGGTTGCACTGTACATTGCCTGCTCCAACCTGATCGGCATCATTGGTCTTAAGCCCCCCACAAAGGACCTGAATGTTACCGCAGCACTGGCTATTATGAGCATTGTGCTGATCGAATATTCCGGCATCCATGCAAAGGGCGGCAAGCGATTTGTACACAGCCTGGCGGAACCCATTGCCCTGATGACCCCCATGAACATTCTGGAAATTGCCATCCGGCCCACCAGCCTGTGCATGCGTTTGTTCGGCAACGTTCTGGGCGCATTTGTCATCATGGAACTCATCAAACTGGTGGTTCCGGTTTTTGTCCCCGCAATTTTCAGCCTGTATTTTGATTTGTTTGACGGTCTGATCCAAACCTATGTGTTTGTCTTCCTGACCTCCCTGTTCATGAAAGAAACGATGGAATGACCTGCGTTTTCTTTCCCACTTCTACATTATTATAAAAAGGAGTAATTTATTATGGCAAGTTTGGTAGCTTTGGGCGCTGGCATCGCAGCACTGACCGGCATTGGCGCCGGCATCGGCATTGGCATTGCAACCGGTAAGGCAGCGGAGGCCATCAGCCGCCAGCCGGAAGCTGAAAGCAAGATCAGCAAGAACCTGCTGCTGGGCGCCGCCCTGGCAGAAGGCACCGCCATTTTCGGCTTCGTTGTTGCCCTGCTCATCATCCTGTTCCTGGGCTGATAACGGAGGCATAAACGATGCTGACACTGAATTTGAATATTCTGTGGACGGTCGTCAACATTCTGGTTCTGTTTGTTCTGCTGCGCAAGTTTTTGTACCGTCCCGTTATGAACGTGATTGAGCAGCGCCAGAAGCAGATCGATGATGCGATCGCCGATGCAGAAGGCAAAAAGAACGACGCACAGGCTGTTTTGGCACAGGCGCAGGATAAACTGCAGAATGTGGATACCGAAGCTGCCCAGCGCCGCGAAGCCTACGAAAAGCAGGCTGAAAAAGAGAAAGAACAGCTTTTGCAGGACGCCCAGCGCCAGGCAGATGCGATTGTGGCCGAAGGCAAAGCCGCTGCCGAAGCAGAGCATGCCCGCCGCCTGCGCGATGCCAATGCTGAAACTTCCGCCCTGGCCCGCGATATGTGTGAAAAGCTGCTGGCGCGCAACCTGACGCAGCAGGACGATGCACGCCTGCTGGATGACCTGCTGCAGAAAGCGGGGGACAGCAATGGCAAGTGAATTCAGCCGCGAATTTTTCTCCGCCAACCGCATTGTAAAGGCCGACCTTCACTGCGCCCGCCAGCCGCGGGAACAGGACCTTGATAAGATCAAGGCCGAGCTGAAATCCCTGTACGATGCAACCGAAGTCCTGCTGGATGTCAGCGTGGATGAAAGCCTGCTTTCCGGCTATGTATTGCAGGTGGGCGACCGTGTGTTTGATAACTCCGGCCGCCATGCCCTGGACCAGATGACCGGCGACAAGCCCGACCTGGCCACCTTGAAGACCCGCGTGGAGGACTACAAGCCCGCCGCCAACACCGCCGAGGGAGGCACGGTTGTGTCCGCTGCCGACGGCATTGTTACCGTTGAAGGCATGGACCGCGCCGTGTACGGCGAGATTGTCACCTTTGAAAACGGTGCCAAGGGCATGGTGGAAAGTGTTGAGCCTTCCCACCTGGGCATTATGCTGTTTGATGGTGCCGAATCCGTCGGCGTGGGCACCCTGGTGACCCGTACCGGCAAGCGCGCCGGCATCCCCGTCGGCGAAGCTTTCCTGGGCCGCGTCATCAACCCGCTGGGCGAGCCCATCGACGGCAAGGGTGCCATCGAAGCCGTTGGTTACAACCCCATCGAGAAGCAGGCCCCCGGCATTCTGGAGCGCCAGAGCGTGGACACCCCGCTGCACACCGGCATTCTGTCCATCGACTCGATGTTCCCCATCGGCCGTGGCCAGCGTGAGTTGATCATCGGCGACCGCCAGACCGGCAAGACCTCCATCGCCACCGATACCATTCTGAACCAGAAAGATACCGGCGTGCTCTGCATCTATGTTGCCATCGGGCAGAAGGCTTCCTCCATTGCCCGCGTGGCCGAGGACCTGAAAAAGCATGGCGCTATGGGCTACACCACCATTGTGGCCGCCACCGCCAGCGACAGCGCCCCCCTGCAGTACATTGCCCCGTATGCCGGCACCGCACTGGCCGAATATTTTATGGCCCAGGGCAAGAGCGTGTTGATCGTCTATGACGACCTTTCCAAGCACGCCGTGGCATACCGTGCCATTTCCCTGCTGCTGCGCCGCTCCCCCGGCCGTGAGGCTTACCCCGGCGACGTTTTCTACCTGCATTCCCGTCTGCTGGAACGTTCCTGCCGTATGCGGGACGACCTGGGCGGCGGTTCCATCACCGCACTGCCCATTGTTGAAACCCAGGCAGGCGATGTTTCCGCCTACATTCCCACCAACGTTATTTCCATCACCGATGGCCAGATCTTCCTGGAGACCGCACTGTTCAACGCAGGCAACCGCCCGGCTGTCAACGTTGGCTTGTCAGTTTCCCGTGTCGGCGGCGCTGCCCAGACCAAGGCCATGAAAAAGGCCAACGCCAACCTGCGTATCGAGCTGGCCCAGTACAAGGATATGGAATCCTTCTCGCAGTTCAGCTCTGACCTGGACGCTGAGACCCGCCGCCAGCTGGAACACGGCAAGGCTTTGATGGAACTGCTGAAACAGCCGCTGTACCAGCCCAAATCCGACGCCGAGCAGGTCGTTTTGCTGACCCTCGCCGCCCACGGCGTGCTCGACGAGATCAAAACCGGCGAGCTGCGCCAGAAAACCTCCGCATTTGTGCGTCAGTTCCGTACGGACCCGTCCGGCGTGATGGACGAGATCCAGGCTTCCGGTAAGCTCAGCCCCGAACAGGTGCAGACCATCCTGAACGCCTGGAACGCATTTGCGGGAGGCGATGCCCATGCCATCCACTAAGCTGCTCAAGGAGCGTATTGAGAGCATTCAGGACACCATGAAGATCACCAATGCCATGTACCTGATCTCCTCCTCCAAGCTGCGCAAGGCACGCAAAAATTACCAGGCGGTTTCGCCTTACTTTGAGCGCATGCAGATGACGATGACCCGCGTGCTGCCCCACCTGCCGGAAGAACCGGTTCACCCGTTCTTCCACACCCGCAACCCGGAATCTCCGCGCCGCGCCTATCTGGTGCTGACGGCGGACAAAGGCATGGCCGGTGCGTACAACCAGAACCTGCTCAAGTTTCTGAAATCGCACTGCGGCGATGACCCCAAGGCCCGCTTTTATGTGGTGGGCCAGACCGGCTACCGCGCCCTGCTGCACAAGGACCCCCGCCTGGTGGAAGATTTTCTGTACAGCGGCCAGGCCCCCACATTGCAGCGTGCGCGTGACATCACGGCGGACATGATCGATACGTTCAAGGCGGATGAGGTGGATGAGGTTTACCTCATCTACACCAAGATCCAGAACGCCCTGACCGCTGAACCGGTCATGCTGCAGCTGCTGCCGCTGGAACGCTCCCACTTTGCGCCGCTGCCGCCCGCACTGGGCGATCCCCATGGCGAGGTTGAGCTGTTCCCCGATGCGTGGTCGGTGTTCAAGCAGATGGCCCCCATCTACATGCACGGCATGATCTTCGGTGCCATGACCGAGAGCTATTGCGCCGAGCAGAGCGCCCGCATGACCGCCATGGATTCCGCCACCAAGAGCGCCACCGATATGATTCACGCGCTCCAGCTGGAGTATAACCGCACCCGCCAGGGTGCAATCACCCAGGAGATCACCGAGATCATCGGCGGTGCTTCTGCTGTGCAAACCAGCGACTATTAAACTTTTTGCACTGTATCCCCTATCGGGATACAATATTCAAACATTTATCTACTTCTGAAATTAAGGAAGAGGCTATCGTATGACACAGGGAACAATTATTCGTGTAGCAGGCCCCGTGGTGGACGTTCAGTTCACCGAGGGCAAGCTGCCTGCCCTGCAGGAAGCGCTGACAGTGACCGCTGAGGGCACCGAGCGCACGATGGAAGTAACGCAGCATGTGAACGAAACCACCGTTCGCTGCATTATGCTTTCTGCCAGCGAGGGTCTTGGCAAGGGGATGACCGTGAACGCACTGGGCCACGGCCTGACTGCCCCGGTGGGCGAAGCCACCCTGGGCCGCATGTTTGACCCCCTGGGCCGCCCCATTGACGGCAAAGGCCCCATGGCCGCAGACGTCCCCACCTGGCCCATCCATCGCAAGGCCCCCGGCTTTGAGGACCAGAAACCTGCAACCGAAATTCTGGAAACCGGCATCAAGGTCATTGACCTGCTGGCACCGTATGCCAAGGGCGGCAAGATCGGCCTGTTTGGCGGCGCCGGTGTTGGCAAAACCGTGCTGATCCAGGAGCTGATCCACAACGTAGCCACCGAGCACGGCGGCTACTCCATCTTTACCGGCGTTGGCGAGCGCAGCCGTGAGGGCTGTGACCTTTGGGGCGAAATGAACGCTTCCGGCGTTCTGAACAAGACCGCCCTGATCTTCGGCCAGATGAACGAACCGCCGGGAGCCCGTATGCGCGTTGCCGAAACCGGCCTGACCATGGCAGAATACTTCCGCGAGGAAAGCCACAAGGACGTGCTGCTGTTTATTGACAACATCTTCCGTTTTGTGCAGGCCGGCTCTGAAGTTTCCGCCCTGATGGGCCGTATGCCCTCCGCCGTTGGTTACCAGCCCACGCTGGCCAACGAGCTGGGTGCCCTGCAGGAGCGTATCACTTCCACCCGTGATGGGTCCATCACCTCGGTTCAGGCTGTTTATGTGCCTGCCGACGACCTGACCGACCCCGCCCCGGCCACCACCTTTGCCCACCTGGATGCCACTACCGTTCTGTCCCGTAAGATCGTGGAACAGGGTATCTACCCCGCCGTGGATCCGCTGGATTCCACCAGCCGCATCCTGGAAGCAGACATTGTGGGCGAGGAGCATTATCGCGTGGCCCGCAAGGTACAGGCTACCTTGCAGCGCTACCAGGAACTGCAGGACATTATCGCCATCCTTGGCATGGACGAACTGGACGACAACGATAAGCTGACCGTTGCCCGCGCCCGCAAAATCCAGAAATTCCTGTCCCAGCCGTTCTTCGTTGCCGAGAACTTTACCGGCCTGCCGGGCAAATATGTGCCCCTGGCCGAAACTGTCAAGGGCTTTGCCGCCATCGTGGACGGTCAGGTCGACGATCTGCCCGAATGGGCGTTCTTCAACGTGGGCACGCTGGACGATGCTCGCAAGAAGGCTGCCGAAAAGGGCGGTGTGGCCTGATGGAAAAGTTCATTCTGAACATCACGGCCAGCAGCGGCGAGTTTTTCCAGGGCGAGTGCGAAAGCCTGACCCTGCCCACCGCTGACGGCCAGTACGGCGTACAGGCCGGACACAGCCCGGTGCTGGTTGCCCTGGAAATGGGCATCATGCAGTTCACCGTGAACGGCGAAACCCGCAGCGTACTGGTAGGCGATGGCATTGCCGAAGTGACCCCCGCTTACGTTGTGCTGCTGGTCGACAGCGCCGAGCGCCCGGAGGATATCGATAAGAACCGTGCCGAGGCCGCCCGCATCCGCGCCGAGGAACGCTTGCAGCACAAGCAGAGCATGCACGAGTATTACCAGAGCAAGATTGCCCTGAACCGTGCCATGCAACGCCTGCAGGCTACTGCAAAATACAACCGCTGATTACCTTCCAACAAAGTTGCCACCCGTTCTGTGCAGGGGATCCCTGCGCAGAGCGGGTGGCTTTGTTTTATCCTGTATCTGCTTTTCGTCTTAATTTGTCTTACTTGTTATAGTAATTTTATGTCAAAATTAAGATTCAGTCTTTTTCTTGTTGACAAAGCAGCCCAAACTGTGTACAATCAGCAGTAAGGGAATGTCTTTCCCCCTCCCGGCCCATACTATGGTGTAGATACGCCATAACCATGTCCGGCAAACAGCAGCGGAACACGCTGCTTTACAGTCATAATTAAAGGAGGGAACCTTTTTATGGTTACCAAAATCAGCAATAATGATCTTTCCCAGGCCAAAGCACAGGGCGTGGCCATTCTGGATTTTTCTGCAACCTGGTGCGGTCCCTGCCAGATGCTTGCCCCGGTCCTGCATGAGCTTGCCGATGAAGTTGGCAGCAAAGCCGCATTTTACAGCATTGATGTGGACGAAAACCGCCAGCTTGCCACCGAATACGGCATTTCCAGCATCCCCTGCCTGGTCGTACTGAAAAACGGCCAGGAATCCGCCCGCAGCGTCGGTTTCCTGCCCAAGCAGGCTTTGCAGGATATGTTGGATAAGTATATTTGAGAGATACGCACGGCCTAAAAAGGAGCAGTTCCCCTTCAGCGCAGCGGGCGCACATTGTGCGCCCCTACGGGTGGGGGTGCACCATAAATATTGCCGCACATTATAAAATGCGCTGTAGGGAACGGTCTTGACCGTTCCGAAAGCATGAGGAGAATACCATTCTTACTTTTGCTGCTACCTACAACACGATTTGGCTTCCCTTGAGGGAAGCTGTCCGCGCTGCGGACTGAAGGGTGGTTCCTTAAGCAGGGCCCAAATATTTACATTGTCCGCCACCCCGGCGGCCAGAGGGCTCTGTGTCCGCAGATGCATTTCGGAGGCCTCGCCCTACCGTGTAATTACCAACAAATGCTCAGTAAATTTTACGCCCGTCCGGGGCGTTGGAGACGCCGCCCCCTACAAGCGTTTATTGCTTCGTTGCAAATTTCCAATGCTCAACGTTGCAATGTTCCCGGCGGGATCGGGTGACCCCGCCCTACCGGTTATTTTATGTCCGCAATGCATAATAAATTGCGCTGTAGGGAACGGTCTTGACCGTTCTGGCACCACAAAACATCTGCTCAAACCAACCTCGCCGCTCCCTTTCCCCACCTCCAATTCCTAATTCCACATTACCTCCTCACTCCTAACTAAAAAACGCCATGCTTTCTTCGGAAAGCATGGCGTTTTTCTTATTTCACTTTTTCCTCAATTGCGCAGGCATCATAGGGTTTCAGCTCCATGCTGCCCAAAACGTTTTTGCCGCTCAACAGGTCTGCACCGGATTCCACCTGCACCTTAACTGCGCTCTGGGTGGTGTTGATGTAGAAATGGTAGCGCGCGTTCTCGCTTTCGCGGCAGTGGTATTCCACACCCTGTGGCAGGTCACGCAGGTGCACCTTGGCATCGGCCAAAGCTGCACGCAGCACAGCGGCGTTGCCGGCATCATCCAGGCGCGCACCGATGTAATAAGCGTGCCCCTTGCCGAACACATGGTGGGTCACAGCCGCATGGCCGGAATAGAAATCCTGTCCATACACAGCCACCACCTCGGTACCCTCGGCAGGCTGCAACAGTTCGCAGTAATCCTTGATGCTGCTCTGCTGGCTGCTCTTGACCCAGATGGCACGGTTGCCCTCACCGGGGTACAGGGTGTCCAGTTCGCTTGCGGTCACGCCAAACACTTCGCGCAGGCCGTCACCGGGGAACCCGCCCAGCCAACACAGGGTGCTTTCATCCACATAGCCCAGCAGATAGGTGGCCACAACGGTGCCGCCGTTTTCCACATATTCGCGGATCTTTTGTGCAAAACCAGGCTTGGTCATAAACAGCATAGGCAGCACCACCAGCTTATAGCGGTTCAGGTCTGCATCCACGCCCACAACGTCGGTTTCCACACCGCAGTGGTTCAGCTGGGCGTACAGCTGGCAGCAGGTTCCGCGCAGATTCTTCTGCTTGATCTGCATGCCCCAGGCGTCATCCAGCGCCCAGCGGTTGTCCCAGTCAAAGATCATGGCCGCGTCCGCTTTGGGCAGGCTGCCGCACACCGGGGTCAGGGCGGCCAGGGCTTCGTTGGTGGCGGTCACTTCGTTGAACACGCGGGTATCATCGCGGCCATCGTGGTCCACAACCGCGCCGTGGAACTGCTCAGAGCCGCCGCGGCCCTTGCGCCACTGGAAGTACTGCACGCCGTCCGCACCACAGGCCACTGTCTGGATAGCGCTCATCCGGTTCACGCCGGGGCGCTTGAGCTTATTATACTCGTGCCAGTTCACCAGGCTGGGGGTGCTTTCCATCAGCAGGAACGGCTTGTCCGGCTTGCAGCCGCGGATCAGCGCATGATCAAACGCCGTCATGCCCGCCGTCACGGTGGTGCTGCGGTCGGGGCGCCCCCAATGGGGGTAACTGTCCCAGCAGACAAAATCCAGCTCTCTTTGCAGCTTGTGGTAGTCCAATCCGGGGAAGTACTCCATCAGGTTCGTGGTAATGGGCACATTGGGGGTCCGCTTGCGCAGGATCGCCGTTTCGCTGTGTACATAGTCCATCATGTTCCAGGTGGTAAAGCGCCGCCAGTCCAGCTTCAGGCCGTTCAGGCTCTGCTCCCCGTTATCAAACGGCGGCTCCACCTCGTCAAAGCTGTCGTAGTGGTGGCTCCAGAAGCTAGTCCACCAGGCATGGTTCAGGGCATCAATGGTACGATACTTTTCTTTCAGCCAGCCGCGGAAGCGCTCTTGGCACAGCGGGCAATAGCATTCGCCGCCCAGCTCATTGGAAATGTGCCACAAGATCAGGCCGGGGTGGTCGCCCACAGCGTCGATCAGGTGGTTCAGCAGCTCCTCTACCTTCTGGCGGTAGATGGGGCTGGTCAGGCAGTGGTTGTGGCGCATGCCCTGGTGGTCCCGCACACCGTTGGACTGCACGCGCAGCACTTCGGGGTATTTGCGTGCCAGCCAGTTGGGCTTTGCACCAGTGGGCGTTGCCAGCTCGGTATAAATGCCCTGGTCATACAGTCGATCCATGATCTCGCGCAGCCAGGTAAAGTTATATTCCCCCTCGCGCGGCTCATATGCTGCCCAGGCAAACACACCCAGCGTAACGCTGTTCATTCCGGCCTTTTTCATCATGCGGATGTCCGCTTCAAGAATATCCGGGCGGTCCAGCCATTGATCCGGGTTATAATCGCCGCCGCACAGCATCACAGGGGCTTTGGTGATAAAGTTCATAGTGGATTCCCTTTCCTCTACACTGTAAAGCATAAAACAAAAATTAGGAATCGGAAACCCGAAAGACGGAACTGGCGGTCTGCACCGAAATTCCTCATTCCTGATTTCCAATTCCTAAGGCAATACCGCATAATTCTAAGTGCCGATACGGCGAGCGAGGTGCGGCAGATGCTAAGCCAAAAGCGCAGATAATACTGGAGTCTTATCGAGCATTTTGGCAACGCAGATGCCGTGCCGCAGCCGCCGGAGCGGTGCTTAAGCCGTCAGGCGGGAATTGTGCGGTGTTGCCGTAATTATAGTAGATTCTGCAGCTATTGTGCCATGTGCCGTTGATGCAAAGGTTTAGCCCTTTGCTGCACCGGAGGTAATGCCCTCAACATAGAACTTCTGCATGATGACAAACAGGATGGAGATGGGGACAGCCACCAAAACACCGCCTGCGCAGAAACGGGAGAAGTAGCTGTTGACCAAAGCCTTTTGCAGCATGTTGTACAGGCCGATTGCCACCGTCCAGTCCGTCGAAACGCCGGAGTTCAGGATCATCTTTGCCACAACAAAGTCGGTCCACGGCGTCAGGAAGGAGCTGATAATGGTGTACACCAGGATCGGGCGGGACATCGGGATGACGATCTGGAAGAAGATGCGCGCTTCCGAAGCGCCGTCCAGCTTGGCGGCCTCACGCAGTGCCACAGGCACCGTATCAAAAAAGCCCTTACAGATCAGGTAGCCCAGGCCGGAAGAGCCCGCGTATACCATGATCAGACCGGCGTAAGAGTTGGTCAGGTTCATGTACTTCAAAACAAAGTACACAGCGATCATGGCCAGAACGCCGGGGAACAGGTTGACGGTAACGGACAAGTTCTGCAGCAGCTTGCGGCCCTTGAAGCGGCAGCAGCTTATGGCGTAAGCCACCATCAACACAAAGCAGGTGGAGATCACACAGTTAAAGCATGCCACAACCAGGGTGTTCATGAACCAGCGCGGGAACTGTGCAACAGAGTCCGGCTGTGTCATAATGCTGACGTAGTTCCACATGGTAAAGCTTTCCGGCACAAAGCGGGTAAAGTTGATGCCCTTATCGGTGGAGAACGAGGTCAGCAGCAGCCAGGCGATGGGTACCAGCCAGATAAAAGCCAGCAGCGCCAGCACCAGATGGCGGATGACGGAGAAGATGCCTTTTTTCACTTTGCCCTGCTTGAGCTGCTTTTGCGCAGCGGCAGAGGGTACAGCAGTGGTACTCAAGAGAACGTCGCCTCCTTCTTATTGATAAAGTGGAAGCATACAACCGTAAACACGGCGCACACAATGAACACCATAATGCCCAGCACGGCAGCCATCTTGTAGTTGTAGTAATCCTGCGTCAAGCGGAACAGCCAGGTAACCAGCAGGTCAACTTCCTTTGCGTTGGACTGTGCAAGGGCCTGGTTCTGGGTTACAAACACGCCCTGCGTGAGCAGGTAAATGACGTTGAAGTTGTTGACGTTCTTGACGAAATCCGTTACCAGAGAGGGACCCTGCACGCTGAGCAGGTAGGGCAGCTTGATGCGGAAGAACATCTGCACCGGGTTGGCGCCGTCAATGCGGGCGGCCTCGATCATGTCAGCGGGAATGTTCATCAGCACGCCGGTAGCGATCAGCATCTGGTACGGCACGCCGATCCAGATATTGATCATGATGATGGTAAACATGGCCCAGCCCGGCTGGGTCAGGAACGGAATGTAAGAAAGGCCCTTATCCAGCAGGCCGATGTTATGCAGGAAGTCGGTAACGCCTGCATTGGCCATCATGGTATTGAAAATACCGTTGTTGGAGAAGAAGTTGCGCACCAGCAGCAGCGTAACGAACTGCGGCACCGCAATGGTCACCATGAACAGGGTACGCCAGAACTTGGGGAACTTGGTCTTTTTGTCGTTGATGAACATTGCCATCAAAATGCCGCCAAAGAAGTTGGTAAAGGTGGCAAAGAATGCCCAAACCAACGTCCAGGTTAAAACCTTGGCAAAGGAATAACCAAACGTGGAGGTCATTCCGCCGCCGCCAAACAGGGTAAAGAAGTTGTTCAGCCCAACCCAGGTAAACAGTTCATTGGGCGGCATGTGCTGCTGGTCATAGTTGGTGAACGCAACGGCGATCAGGATGAACAGCGGCACAATGGTGAACACCACAACGCCCAGAACCGGCAGGGTGAGCAGGGTCACATAGAACTTTTCGTTCAGGTAAACGTTGATGTCCTGCACAAAGTTGTTGGTCTTTTTGCCAGCTTCACGGATCTTCTGCAGCTGATAGTTGGAAGATACCACCATCATGGCCGCCGCGATCAGTGCCGCGATCACGATAAAGGCGATCATGCTCATCAGCAGGATCTCAAACGAATTATCGTAATCGTTTACAACGTTTTTCATCGTGGCAACATCGAACACCATCTCCATTTTTACGGTGCCAAGGGTGCCGAACTTTGCCAGGTTGGGTACGCCAAAGAACGCCAGGAAATACAGCGCAAAGCCCTGTACAAATGTGACCAGAAGCGCCTTCATCAGCTGGCCGTGGCCAATGTAGCCCAGACCCCATACAAAAAAGGATAGTTTGGTAAAGATATCGCCGTGCACAAAGTCATGACCAAATTTCTGCAAAAAATTGGGTTCCTTTGGTTCCGTGTGCAGGGCCGCAGCAGCGGATTTTGCCACAGGAATCTCTCCTTTCCAACGCGGTTACGCCAAACGGCCCACACGCGCCCGGCAACCGTTCCGGACCGTTTGTGGGCCGTTGTTTTAGTGTATCAATGCAGCTTTTTTCGTTTTAACAATTACTGGGTAACCGGTGCGGTGATGCCAGCAACAGCATCTTCAATCAGGGTCTGGGGATCCTTGCCATCGGGGTTGCCGTTGACACAGATCTGGCCGAGGGTTTCAGCAGAAGCCCAGTAGTTGCCGCCGACGCGCTGCAGGTTAGCGTACTCAGACTGAGCAACAACAGCGGTCAGAGCCGGAGAAGAAGCGGCTGCCAGAGCATTGGTGTTGGAGGGGCCCTGTGCACGCTGCTGGAAGCGGAGGGTCTCGTTCTCTTCGTTGGTAACGTAATCAGCCAGCAGCATGGCAGCACCAACGTTAGCGCTGTGGGGGTTGACGCCGATCAATTTGAAGCCGGAGAAGGAAGCCATCTGGACCTGCTCGCCGTTCAGGGTGTAGGTAGGCAGCTTGCAGGCAGCGTAATTATCGCCCCAAACTTCAGCAGCGTCGTTTGCACGCCAGGTGCCGTTAACGCCAGCAACCAGGGTGCCGTCCTTCAGCTTGCCGGTGAACTCTTCATCCTTCAGGGCAAGGAAGCCGGGGTTCTTGCAGATATCGATGACAGCCTGGGTAACGTCAGCGCCCGGAGCTTCGTTCCAGTTGCAGACGGTGTTCACGCCGTCATCAGCCAGGCTCAGGTTCAGGCCAGCGCCAGCATAGAAGCTGTACAGGTACCAGCCGTTAGCAACGTCCATCGAGACTTTCTTGCCTGCGGCGGCTGCCTTCTCCATCATCGTGTCAAGGCTCTTGACGTCATCCTCGGTGAAGAAGGACTTATCATAGAACATGAAGTAGCCGTTATCAGCGGTCAGGGGGTAAGCATACAGCTTGCCGTTCAGGGTTGCAGCGTCAACAGAAGCTGCAGTGTTGCGGCTCTTGATGTCGTCAGCGTTCAGCTGAACTTCCTGCAGGGCGCCTGCCTGAACCAGCTCGTTCAGCTGGTCATCAGCAAATGCGTAAACGTCAGCAGCGGCGGTGGGGTCGGTCAGGACGGTATCCTTCGCCTCCTTTTCGGACTGAGCGCCCAGGTTGATGGTGATCTTGCCGCCGTAATTGCCGTATTCTTTGATAAAGTTATCAGCGATGGTGCGCAGCAGTTCCTGGTCTTCCTCGGCGCCCCACATGGTCAGGGTAACGTCATTGGCGAAAGCAGCGGCTGCAGCCTGCTGCAGAACGTCACCATCGTCAGCTGCGGTGCTGTCGGTGGAGGCGGCTTCGCTGGAAGCTGCAGTGCTGGTGGACTCTGCAGCGGAAGAGGCAGTTGCGGTGCTGCCGCATGCTGCCAGGGACAGTGCCATCAAGGCAGCTGTTGCAAGTGCGAGTTGCTTTTTCATAATCATTCTCCTTCATCTGCTATATCACAAGCTTTTCAAGGTTGCGCATCATTGTTGCGCAACTTTGTTTCACAACTTAAGGATACACAATTCTATTTTCAGTGTCAATGTTCATAACTAACATGTTTTACCACGTTTTCTTGTGCATTTTTCACAACCTGTTACACTTTTGTAACAATGTCGAATTTTGTATGCACAACTTTGCGCAACTTTAGTACAGGCTTTTTAACAACAATCAGCCTTTCCCGGTGCACATGCTGTGCGCACAGGAAAGGCTGTATCAATCATCATATTTTACAATATTGGTAAATATTGTCTATTTTGTGGACTCGCGCAAAATCACCTGATATCCCTGCATCTGGCGCAATGCGATTTGCTTGCCCGCCAAAATATCCAGCAGCATCCGGCATGCCGTGGCGCCCAGGCGCTCGCCGTCAAACTGAGCGGCCGAGATCTGCGGGGTTGAGCTGGTCAGCAGCTCACTATCATAAAAACTGGCCAGTTTCACCTGTTCCGGTACCTTGATGTGCCGGGCGCGCAGCTCCTGCAGCACCGCGGCCGCCATGCTGTCGTCCGCGCAGAGCAGGCATTCGGGCTTTTGCTCCAGCGCACCTTCCAATGCATCGATCCGCTGTTCGCTGGTTTCAATGCCAGTCCAAATCAATTTCTGGTCCACCTGCACCCCACAGTCGGAAAATCCGCGCAGGTAGCCGCGCAGCCGGTCCTCGTTGACGGTATAGTTGGTGCAGCCGCCCATATAGGCAATGCGGCGCATGCCCAGCTGCAGCAGCAGGCGGGTCATCTCGGCGGTCGCTCCTACCTGGTCGTTATCCACCTGGGGCACCTTATCGTCATCCACGCGGCCAATGGCCACAAAAGGCACGTTGTGGCGCTGCAAAGTCTGCACACATTCATCGTGCAGCATCGTACGGGACAAAATCACGCCATCCACCTTGTGGGATTCCAGCTGGCGTTCCAGCTGGCCAACATCGGTTTCTCCCGCATAGCACAGCAGCAGGTCATACCCGCGCTGGGCCGCCATATTCCACACACCGCCCATGCACTTGCGCAGGAACGGCAAGTCCAGCCGCATAAAATGCTTGGGGATCACCAGCGCAAGGTTGTTGGTTGGGCCCTGCTGCGCAGTGCGCAGCGGCGCAGCTGCATCCTGGCGGCCCTTGCCGATATAATCGAACACACGCGCGCGGGTAGCCTTGCTCACGCGGCCCTTGCCGGATATTGCGCGGGATACCGTTGTTTTTGATATATTCAATGCCTCCGCCACTTCCGCGATGGTCACTTCATCACGCTTACCTGCCATTCAGCACCCTCCTTTTCCCATGTTGCGCATGCGTTGCGCACCAATAACAGCATATGTATTTGTTGTACATTTGTCAATCTGCAAACAGCACAAAAAAAGCCTGCCAGATTTGGCAGGCTTGCCACGCAGTACAGCCGTTCCAAGCATAGGCGGATGGCCGCTGCCCGGAATCTCTCCCGAAATTTTTCGTGTATTAAAAATTCTGTTGGGAGCATAGGGGCGCACATTGTGCGCCCGCCGCCTTGACATAGCAACGCACATTTATGTCATGCACATGGCAAACGTCCGTGGGCGAACATTGTTCACCCTTACGGAGCATCTTTGTTTCCCTGACGTTTTCGATAGGTGTTGCCCTTATTTTTTCTGCGGTTCGCCGTTGGCAATGTCGCGCACAACCTCACCCGCAATGATCAACCCCGCGGCGGCGGGCACAAAAGCGTTGCTGCCGGGAACCTGGCGGCGCTGGGTACATTTGCGGGCCGTGTCGGGCGGGCAGATGCAATGGGTGCGGCAGCTGATGGTCATATCATCAATGGGGGTCAGTGCAGGCTCTTTGGAGTATACCACCTTCAGGTGCTTGACCCCGCGCTTGCGCAGCTCGGCGCGCATTACGCGGGCCAGCGGGCAGACGGAGGTATCGTAAATATCCGTAACTTCCAGGGCGGAAGCATCCAGCTTGTTGCCCGCGCCCATGCAGCTGATGATGGGCGTGCCCGTTGCCTGCGCCTGCATGACCAGTTCCAGCTTGCCCTTTACCGTGTCGATGGCATCGACCACATAGTCGTACTGGCTGAAATCGAACTGGTCGGCGGTGTTTGGCATGTAGAACGTCTTGTAGGTGTTCACCACGGCGTCCGGGTTAATATCATGGATGCGCTCTTCCGCCACATCCACCTTGTATTTGCCCACCGTTTTGCGGGTGGCCAGGATCTGGCGGTTCAGGTTGGTCAGGCAGACCTTGTCGTCATCAATCAGGTCCAGCGTGCCAATGCCGCTGCGTGCCAGTGCTTCCACCGTATAGCCTCCAACACCGCCAACGCCAAACACGGCCACACGGGCGTTGTACAGACGCTCCATTGCCTCCTTGCCAAACAACAACTGCGTTCTTGAAAACTGATTCAGCATACTGCCTGCTCCCCCACGGTTTTGTAAATTAACAAACAAATGGGCGGGTTCGCGCCCGCCCAACCTATCAAATCGGTAGTCTTTTCAAATTATAAAGCGCAGCATACAAAAAGTCAAGGGGAAGCCCTGCGCAGAGCTTCCCCCTGACATATGTTTTGCATTTTACAGCTCGCTGCCGTTTGTGGCGATCACATGGGCGTACCACGCAGCGGAATCCTTGGGGATGCGTTCCATGGTGCGGTAGTCCACATAAATCAGCCCAAAGCGCTTGCTGTAGCCTTCGGCCCACTCATAGTTATCCATGATTGACCAGTAGGTATAACCGATCAGCGGGTAGCCCTCCTGCAAGGCGCGGCGGGCGGCCAGCAGGTGGCGGTGCACATAATCAATGCGCTGCGGGTCGTGCACTTTACCGTCCAGCATCACAAAATCTGTGTTGGCCATGCCGTTCTCGGTAATCAGGATGGGCCGGCCATACCGCTGGTTCAAAAAGCGGATGGCCCAATAGATGCAGTCCGGCGTGATGGGCCATTCCATCGCAGTGCGCGGGCTGCCCTGCCAGGTGTTGGCGGTATACTCGCTGCCCGGCTGCTGGGCCGCGCAGGCATTGTAGACGTTAAAGCCCAGGTAATCCAGCGGCTGGTGCAGCAGCTCCAGTTCCTGCGGGGTGAACACATCCGCCCCCAGGGCTTTGGCCATCGGTTCCGGCACCCTGCCCAGCAGAACGGGGTCGCACCACCAGCTGATGGAATAGCAGCCTTCCACCTCCATCGTCCGGCGGTAAGCTTCGGCGATGGCGGCTTCGCTTTCATCCCCGCAGGGCGAAAACACCGGTCCGGTGGGAGCATACCCCACCTTAGGCGACAGCTTTGCATACTGGCGGATGGTCTGTACCGCTTTGGCATGGGCCAAAAGTACATGGCGAGTCACAGGGCGCAGGCTGGCCGGTTCATCAAGGAACGGCGCATGCCGCCCCTGCAGATGGCCGATGCCCACAAAGCACTGCGGCTCGTTCAGGGTCATCCAATACTGTACCTGGTCAGACAGGGCTTCCACCACAATTTTGGTGTACGCTGCAAACCAATCCGGGATCTGCGGGTTCTTCCATCCGCCCTGCAAATACAGCGCATACGGCAAATCCCAATGGTACAGCGTTACCATCGGCTCAATGCCCGCGGCTTTCAGCTCCCGCACAAGGCTTTGATAGAACTCAATGCCTTTCTGGTTGATTTTTCCCGTGCCATCGGGCAGGATGCGGGACCAGCTGACCGAGAAGCGGTAACTTTTCAGCCCCATCTTTTTCATCAGGGCCACATCTTCACGGTAGCGGTGGTAGTGGTCGCACGCCTGCAGAGGGCCCTCGTTATATTTGGTGTGGCCGGGGTACAGCACATCCCAGATGCTCGGCCCGCGGCCATCCTCATTCCAGGCGCCTTCCACCTGTGCCGCTGCCGATGCCGCACCCCACAAAAAGTCTTTCGGAAATTCCATTTTATCACCTCTGCGGCTAACATATTTTATCAATCTATTTTGTGTATCCTAGGGTGTATCTGAAAAAGTAAAAGCATCAAGAAGTCAAAAATTCATAGAAAAATCAGAAATCGCGAAAACCGCATTAGAAATTGTATTTAGGGCAATACCGCATAATTCTAAGTGCCGATACGGCGAGCGAGGTGCGGCAGATGCCGGAGCGGTGCTTAAGCCGTAAGGCGGGAATTGTGCGGTGTTGCCTTAGATGTTTTTCGTTACCCAATCCCGTAGGGGCGCACATTGTGCGCCCGTTGCCTTGCGGCGAATGATGTGGCGCAGCCCGTCCGCGGAACGATGCAAGCATCGTCCCCTACAAATATTGGCAGCGTTTATAGCAACCGGCAGGGTCTTTCCCCGGCGCGATGAGGGCATCGTGCCCTACAGATCAAACCGCCGGGCCTGGCCCTTACCGCAAAATTCCTAATTACTCATTCCTAATTTCTAATTCTCCCATCCAACTCCTCACTCCTACCCCCTAACTCACTTCATGAGCATTTCCGCCGCCTTCGCCAGCTCCGCGTTCACCGCATCGGCTTCCGCTTCGCTCTTGCCCACGGCGGACAGATACACTTTGATTTTCGGCTCGGTGCCGGAGGGGCGCACCATCAGCTTGTGGCCGCCCGCCAGGTGGTATTCCAGCACGTTGGCGCGGGGCAGGCCGGTGCCATCGGTATCATAATCCGCAACACGCTCCACCGCATAGCCCGCAATCTCTTTGGGCGGGTCGGCGCGCAGAGTCTTCATCAGGTTCTGCATGGTGTACATGCCGGTTTCGCCCTCAAAGGCAAAGCTGCACAGGGCGTTGCGGTAATAGCCAAACTCTTTGTACAGCGCTTCAATGGCATCCAGCAGCGTCATGCCCTGCTGGGCATACCAGGCGGCGGCTTCACACACCAGCAGCGTGGCGTTCACGGCATCCTTATCCCGCACATGTCCGCCGGACAGGTAACCATAGCTCTCCTCAAAGCCAAAGATATAGCGTTCCACACGGCACTCTGCTTCCAGCTTGCCGATCTGCTCGCCGATGAACTTAAAGCCCGTCAGGGTGCGGCGCAGCTCCACGCCGTACTTTTTGGCAACCGGCGTTGCCATATCGGTGGAAACAATGGTGGTCACGGCCACGGGATCCTTGGGCATGGTGCCGCGGGCCAGGCGTGTGCGGCAGATATAATCCAGCAGGATAATGCCCATCTCGTTGCCGGTGATCAGCCGGTAGCCGCCCTTGCCGTCCGGCACAGCGGTGCCGCAGCGGTCACAGTCGGGGTCGGTGCCAAGCAGTAGATCCGGGTGTACTTTATCGCACAGTTCCAGGCCCTTCTGCATGGCTTCGCGGATTTCCGGGTTGGGATACGGGCAGGTGGGGAAATTCCCATCCGGTGTTTCCTGCTCCGGCACCACCGTCACATGGGTCACACCCAGCTTGGCCAGCAGTTTTTTTACGCACTCCAGGCCGGTGCCGTTCAGCGGGGTGTACACCAGCTTGAGCTGCTCAATGCCGGTGCCATCGCCAACGCGTTGGTCATATACAGCCTGTACAAAATCATCCAGGCATTTGTCGTCAATGCTCACAATGCGGCCTGCCTGCACACCGGCTTCATAATCCACCAGCTTTACGCCGTCAAAGCAGTCCACTTTTTCGATTGCAGCCAGAATTTTATCTGCCACTTCCAGCGTGATCTGGCAGCCATCGGCGCCATACACTTTATAGCCGTTGTACTTGGCCGGGTTGTGGCTGGCTGTAATGCAGACGCCTGCCCCGCAGCCCAGATAGCGCACCGCCCAGGAAAGTGCGGGCGTGGGCTCCAGCCGCGGGTACACGCAGGCGGTAATGCCGTTTGCCGCCAGCACGCGGGCAGCTTCGCGGGTGAACAGTTCGCCGTTATTGCGGCTGTCATGCGCAATGGCGATCTTTTTGGGCAGGTCGGTCGCGTTCAGGTAATCGGCCAGGCCCTGGGTGGCCTTGCGCACCGTGTACAGGTTCATGCGGTTGGTGCCCGCCCCCAGCACACCGCGCAGGCCGCCGGTGCCAAATTCCAGGTCACGGTAAAAACGGTCCGTGATAGCGGCATCATCCCCGGCAATGCCGTGCAGTTCTTCCGCCACAGCGGTATCCAGTTCCGGTTGGGCCAGCCAACGGTCATACAGTTCTTTCGCTGTATTCATAACAGCACCTTCTTCCTCAAAGTCAGTTTCAGGAAGTGTTCGTTATTTATCAAAGGCAACACCGCACAATTCCCGCCTTGCGGCTTAAGCACCGCTCCGGCAGCTGCGGCACGGCATCTGCGTTGCCAAAATGCTCGATAAGACATCCAGTATTATCTGCGCTTTTGGCTTGGCATCTGCCGCACCTCGCTCGCCGTATCGGCACTTAGAATTATGCGGTATTGCCCAAACATTTACACAGCCCTTATTATAGCAGATACTTGGCCGCAAAAAAAGCCGCGGCGGGTAAAAATTTTACCAGCCGCGGAAATTATACACTTTGTATTATTCTTTCGTTTACACCGTATCGCGCAGCACACCGGCGTGTTCCAACCCCACCATCACCACGGGGATCAGCACCAGCTGCAACACAATGCCCGGCAGCGCGGTGGCAAATGCACCGGCAATGAACATCTGCATGGTAAAGCCATTGCCGCCAAGGCCCAGCAGCACGGTTTGGGCCACGCCCCACACAGCGCGCCCGGCCAGCATGGCGGGCACCAGCGCCATATAAACGCCCGCCACGCCGCGCTTGTTCAGCTTGGCATACAGCAGGCCGATCACCGCGCCATAGGCAGCCAGCTCAAACGCCATGCCAATGCCGGTGGGGTACAGCACCGGCATGCCAAACAGCAGCCCGCGCAGCAGCGGCATTACCGCGCCAACGGCCAGGCCATACGGCCAGCCGCATACCATGCCGCACAGCAGCACGGGAATGTGCATCGGCAGCAGCATTTTGCCGATCTGCGGGATCTGCCCGGTGATAAGCGGCAGCACCAGGCCCAGGGCCAAAAACAGGGCGGAAAGGGTCAGCTTACGGGTGGATGTTTTCATGATTCAAACTCCTCACATTCTATTTTTTTATTTGATTCCACAGTTTGACAGCAGCAGAACACCATGATACGATGATGGTAAAACAGAGATAAAGAAAGAGGTTTTCTTTTATGGAAATTCTTGTGATTGACGGACAGGGCGGCGGGCTGGGCCGCCAGCTGGTTGCCGCCGTTAAAAAGGCCGTTCCGCAGGCGGTGGTAACGGCCATTGGCACCAACAGCGTGGCCACTTCCGTCATGCTGAAAGCCGGGGCTGACCGCGCCGCCACCGGCGAGAACGCCGTGGTGGTGGGCTGCCGCCGGGCGGATGTCATTTTGGGGCCCATCGGCATTGTGATGGCCGATGCCCTGCTGGGCGAAATCACCCCCGCCATGGCGCAGGCCGTAGCCCAAAGCGATGCCCGCCGCATCCTGATCCCCGCCAACCGGTGCGATACCCTGGTGGTTGGGGTGAGCGCCCCCATCGGCACCCTGGTGGAGCAGGCCGCCGCGGCCGTGCTGGACGGCTGCCGGAACTAAAGCGCATCGGAAAACCGCATAAAAATCCACAAAAACAAAATGCAGAAAATATCCCGTCCCCCTGCTGGGGAACACGATACCTTCTGCATATCTATCATCAAAGCAATATCAAGTTGTCATCTGCCATACGGTGCAGCATGCACCAGGATGTTGGGCGTTTCTGCGCCGCAAGGCCGGCTTCCTGCCGGTCGATTGATATTATTATAGTATAAGGCAGTGTGCTGCGTCAAGCCCACCGCCGGAGGAACTGCCATGAAACTGATGATTGCATCCGACCTGCACGGTTCGGCTTTTTACTGCAGGCAGCTGCTTGCCGCCATGGAGCGCGAGCAGCCGGACAAGCTGTTGCTGCTGGGGGATATTCTATACCACGGTCCCCGCAACGACCTGCCGGAGGGCTATGCCCCCAAAGAGGTAATTGCCATGCTGAATCCCCTGCGGGAGCGGCTGCTGTGCGTGCGCGGCAACTGCGATACCGAGGTGGACCAGATGGTGCTGGACTTCCCGATTTTGGCCGACTATGCCCTGCTGTATGCCGGTTCCCGCACAGTGTTTGCCACCCACGGCCACCATTACAACACGGCCTGCCCGCCGCCGCTTGCCAAGGGGGATATTTTGCTGCACGGCCACACTCATGTGCCCGCCTGGCAGGAATTTGGCAGCGGCAATTTGTATCTGAACCCTGGTTCCGTTGCCATCCCGAAGGAAAACAGCGCCCATTCCTATATGATGCTGACCGATTCCGGCTTTGCCTGGAAAGATCTTGAAGGCAGCATATACCATACACTCGCATTGGATTGCCCAAACTGCGGTTGAATCAATCGCTTGTGCGGTGTAAAATAAAGTGGGGTGGGATTCTTTTGTCCCACGCGCCAACAACCATACAAATTTCATCATATAAAGGCAATACCGCATAATTCTAAGTGCCGATACGGCGAGCGAGGTGCGGCAG
>ERZ857972.740-NODE-740-length-25641-cov-8.495505_pt1 | contig 25641 bp, 18 predicted proteins | sample MGYA00519757_ERZ857972 | MGnify/ENA primary metagenome ERZ857972 (study PRJEB31778, sample SAMEA3449383) | human gut metagenome | biome: human gut; feature: human-associated habitat; material: faeces | place: United Kingdom | collected 2010/2012 ...
TCTGCGGGGCGGCGTACGGCACTTCGTTGCCGTCGGCGTCCAGGTGCGGGGCGAAGCGGTAGTCCAGCGGGCGCGGGTCCTTGAGCTCGCGGGTCTTGGCGCCGGAGACGTATTCCGGATCGTCGTCGAGATAGAAGAAGTCGCGTCCGTCGGCCAGCGTGGTCGGCGTGATGCGGATATGCTCCTTCGCATACTCTCCCGGGGTGTAGTTGGTGATTTCTGCCATGGTGTCACTCACTTTCTTCGGTGTGTTCGCTCTGGTGCGCCAGAACGAGTTCCTTTACCAAATCCCTTGTCTTGGCGATGGACTCGTGGTCGAGGCCATCGTCGGTGATGACCGTGTCCACCTGGTCGAACCGGGCGAACAACGATAGTGATGTACAGCTCCACTTGGTGTGGTCGGTCAGGATGACCGTACGGTCGGCGATGCCCATCATCGCCATGTCGGTGGCCGCCTCCAGCGAGTTCGGCATGAGGAAGCCACGGGGAATCGACACGGAATGGGTGCCGAGAAACACGGTGTTGACGCGCAGCGACGCGATGACCTTGTCGGCGATCGGCCCGACCAGCGAGTTCGACCGCGTGGTGACACCGCCCGTTACGATCACCTCCACATCCTTGGATTCCAACGCCTGCACGAGCTCGGCGACCGGAATCGAGTTGGTGAGGATGGTGATGCCCGACGCCTGCTGGCTTTCCAGCAGATGCTGCGCGAACACGTAGGCCGTGGTGCCGCCTCCTATGGCGATCACATCGCCGGGGGCCACATATTGCACCGCTTCACGTGCGATGGCGTCCTTGAGACCAATGTCCATCTGCGACTTTACAGAGAACAGCGGCTCGCTGAGCAATGCGCTGGTGCTGACGGCACCGCCATGCACGCGTTTCAGCAGACCTTTGTCAGAGAGATCGGCGATGTCACGTCGAATGGTCATCGCGGAAACGCCGAGCTCCTTAGACAACGCCGTGATGCGCACTGCGCCGCGCGTACGCAGACGGCTCAGTATCAAATGTTGACGTTGTGAGGATATCATGTGAACATTATCGCACATGTTCGCGCATAAACCAAACCAATATGTGCGTTTCGTAATGTTTGACATGCGTGTTGCGCACATCACTTCCATAAAAACGAACAAAACATCACTTTTACCGCACTCTCCCCCACCCGCCGGATCCGACCGCACCCGCGCAACCGCATCGTTGCCGTTTTTTCGCGTGCGTGACACAATGGAGGGCATGGCTTATGTTTCGGAAAACTTCTGGCACGACGCGGTGAACAAAGCAACCACCGACCTGTTCACTTTCGGTTACAAGAACATCATCAAACCCAATTTCGTCTTCAACCACACCCCCGATGTGGCGCACGACCAGATGATCGAGTTCTGCAACGTCACCAAGCGCATCCCGCCGCTCATGTGGCTGCTTCGCGAGATGCTCGACTACACCGACCCCGTGCTGGAGACCACCGTGATGGGCGTCGACTTCGCCAACCCGTTCGGCCTGTCCGCCGGCCTCGACAAGAACTGCGACATGCCGGTGCTCATGGACAACGTCGGCTTCGGCTTCGAGACGGTCGGCTCCACGACCTCCCGCGCCAGCGCCGGCAACCCGAAGCCGTGGTTCCACCGTCTTCCGGAATACGATTCGATGATGGTGCACGTGGGCCTTGCCAACGACGGGTCCGACAAGGTGATCGACCGCGCGGAGCAGGCGTGGACGAACGCGAAGACGATGCAGGTGTCCGTCTCCATCGCACGCACCAACGACGACAAGTGCGGCGACCTAGACGAAGGCATCGAGGACTACTGCATCTCCATGCGCCGCGCGGCCGGACGCAGCGCCATGGTCGAGGTCAACGTGTCATGCCCGAACACCCATGCCGGCGAGCCGTTCACCGCCGACCCGGACGCGCTCGACCGCCTGTTCACCGAGCTCGACAAGATCGAACGCCCGCAGCCGACGCTGGTCAAGATGCCGCTCAACAAGACGTGGCCCGAGTTCAAGGACCTGCTCGACGTGCTTGCCGAGCACAACGTGCAGGGGCTGAGCATCGCCAACCTCCAGAAGGACCGCACCGGCCTGGAGATTCCGCAGCAGTGGGAGGGCGGCCTGTCCGGCGGCCCGTGCACGGTGGCCAGCGAGGAGCGCATCGCGCAGGTCTACCGTGAATACGGCGAGCGTTTCGCCATCGCCGGCATCGGCGGCGTGTTCACCCCGCAGCAGGCATATCGCAAGATTCGCAACGGCGCCAGCCTGGTCATGTTCATCAGCGCACTGATGTACCGCGGACCGCAGCAGATCACCGTACTCAAGCGCGGCCTCGCGGCGCTCCTCAAGCGCGACGGCTTCGAGCACATCAGCGACGCCGTCGGCATCGACGCCTGATCGACGCAGCCATAGACCACCTCCAGTCATGCGTAGCATGACTGGAGGTGGTCTACGTTTATCTGCCGCTCAGTCCTCAGGGAAGGCGCCGCGGATGTACTGCGGCTGGTAGGGTGCCTTGGAGACGGGCACGCCGAGCTTGGCGGCGGCGCGCAGCGGCCAGTACGGGTCACGCAGCGCGGCACGGCCGATCTCGACCGCATCGGCCTGCCCCGCACGCAGAATCTTCTCCGCCTGCTTCGGCTTGGTGATCAGGCCGACGGTGGTGGTCGGTATTGCGGCGCGTTCGCGCACCTGATCGGAGAACGGCACCTGGTAGTTGGCCTTGACCGGAATGCTCACGTCGGCGATGATGCCGCCGGTGGACACATCCATCAGGTCCACGCCGTGCTGCTTCAGCACGCACGCGGTATCGACCGTCTGATCGAGATCCCAGCCGCCCGCGGCCCAGTCCGTGGCCGAAATGCGCACCAGCAGCGGCACCGTGTCGGGAATCACCTCGCGAATCGCATCGGCGACCTCCAGCAGGAACCGCATGCGGCCGTGGATATCGCCGCCGTACTCGTCCGCGCGCTCGTTGCACAGCGGGTCAAGGAACTGCGAGATCAGATACCCATGCGCCGCATGAATCTCAATCGCCTCGAAACCGGCCCGCACCGCACGCTGCGCGGCATCCCGGAACGCCGAAACCAGACCGTGAATCTCTTCGACGCTCAACGCGCGCGGATCGGTGAGCCCACGGTACGCGATCGGGCTCGGCGCGACCGTACGCCATCCGCCGGCATCCTCGGGCACACTCTTCCCCTCGAAACCGACGCCGAAGCAGCCGGTCGACCCCTTGCGTCCGGCATGGTTGAGCTGCACGGCCGCCACCGCGCCGGCCTGCTTGATGCCGTCGACGATCCAATGCCAGGCGGCGACCTGATCGTCGTTCCACAGTCCCACATCGCGCGGCGAGATACGCCCGTCGGCCGTCACCGCGGTGGCCTCGGCGATGATCATGCCGAATCCGCCCATCGCGCGGGACACATAATGCTGGTAATGGAACGGCGTGGGCTTGCCGTCCCGCGCCACCGCCGAATACGTGTCCATCGGCGGCAGCCAGATGCGGTTGCGCATGGTAACGCCGCGCAACGTCATCGGCTGGAACAGCTGCACTCCCCCTTTGCCGCCCTTGGCCTTCTTCTTCCCCTCAGCGTTCATGGTCGTCCTTTCCTCGACAATTCGCATGGCTCCCAATCCGCGAGCCGGGAAGTCGGGATGCTTCCAAACCACGGCGAGGCAACCACCGGTCTAATCATCTCACCGCGCACAGACTCAAGCACGACTCGTGCACCGATGTTCTCCGCCTGCGCAAAGCGTCGGAAATCAGGCAGGGGCCGTATGAGCGTTCATGCTCATACGGCCCCTGACTCACGCGGCGAACCGCCGCTTTCGGTGCATCGGCCCGCCGGCTCAGCTCACCGGCTCAGCTGCCGAACCACCGCCCGTCACTGCCCGCCGGTGGTCTGGCCGCCCTCGGTCTGATTGCCGCCGGTGGTCGTGTCGTTCTGCGTCTGCGTATACTGGCCGCTGGTATCGCCCGTTCCGCCGGTTCCGCTGGTCGTCCCGTCTGTCGTGTTGGTACTCGACCTTGACGATTTCGAGGTCGAATTCGAGGTCGCCGCGTACTTGCTTGACGGCGTGCCGTAATCGACGTTGGGCGCATTGATCGCGGTGAGATACGTGTCCATGAAGTTCTTCCACGTCGGGGTCGCGATATAGGAACCGAACCATGTGCGGTGGTATACGCCGTTAATGGTCTTGTTGTCGAAGTCGCTGTTGCCGTCGGCGTTGCCCACGGCGACGAACGCGGCGATCTGCGGCACGAATCCGCCTGTCAGCATGTACGTGTTCTCGTTGGTACCGGTCTTGGCGAACGTCTTGCGGTTGTTGGCGAGCTGGGCGGTCCTCGCCTGGCCGTTGGGGCGCACGACGCCCTGGTTCATCGCGTAGGCGACGGTTTCGGCGATATCCGGGTCGACGGCCTGATGGCAGTTCGCCTTGGGCACGTCAAGCTCGGCACCGGTGGCGTCGGTGACCTTCTTGATGGCGATGGGCGTGCATTCGACTCCCTTCGCGGCGATGGTCGCGTACACGTTCGCCATGGTCAGCGGCGCGGCGGACACCGTACCACCGATGATCAGCGGGGCCTGATAGGCGCCGCCGTTCGCGGTGTCGTCCTTCAGATGCATGTTCATCTTCTGCTTGGACGCCTGATGGAAGCCTATGTCCTCGGCGGCCTGCGCGATGGGTTCGAGGCCGATGACCTTCGCCATGGCGGCCTGCGTGGTGTTGTGCGAGTTGACCAGACCGTCGAGCGGGGATTCCGCGTATCCGGGCGTGCCGCCGGAGTTCTTCACGTCCCAGGTATTGACGCCGCGGAAGCCGGGAATGTCACGGTATAGGTTCACGACGCCCGGAGCCGGTAGCACCTCGTTGATCGAGTGCCCCTTGCGCATCCAGGCCACCAGGTTGATCGGCTTCCATGTGGAGCCGACCGGGAAGCCGCTACCGCCGCCGTCTATCTGGTCCACGGCGAAGTTCATGGCGGTTCTGGCCGGATCGTTGTTCGCTTCCGGCGACGTGTCGTATATCTTGTTGATGCCGAAGCCAAGCACCTCGCCGGTGCCGGGCTTGATGGCCGCCATCATCACTTCCATCTTGCTCGCGTCGTCCGCCGGGATGGCCGCACGCGCGGCCTTCATCGCCGCAGAGTTCGCATTGACGTCCATCGTCGTGTAGATGTCGAGGCCGCCCTCATACAGCAGCTTCTTGCGCTCTTCGATGGTCTTGCCGAACTCCTTCGAGTTGAGGATCTTCTTGGTGACGTAGTCGCAGAAGAACGCCGCGTCGCCGGACGCGCTGCACCCCGCCTGCGCATCCTGCAGTTTCAGCGTGTCCTTCAGCGGCTTCGCCTTGGCCTCGTCACGCTGCTTTTGGCTGATGTACTCTTCCTGATACATCAGGTCAAGCACGATGTTGCGCTCCCTCTGGGAGGCCTTCTGGTTGCTCTCCACCGAGGGATCGAAGGCCGCCGGGTTCTTCGTGATTGCGGCGATGGTGGCCGCCTGCACGATGTCAAGCTTGTCGGCCGTGGTGCTGAAGTATCGTCGCGCGGCCATTTCCACGCCGTAAATGCCACGGCCGAACTGCGCGATGTTGAGGTAGCCCTGCAGAATCTCCAGTTTTGAATACGTCTTCTCCATCTGCACGGCGATGAGCATTTCGCGCAGCTTACGCGCCACGGTCTCCTCGGATGCATGGTATTCGGCGATCGGATCGTTGTCCTCCTGCGCCTGCAGCAGCAGCACGTTCTTGACGTACTGCTGGGTCAGCGAGGAACCGCCCTGAGTGGCGCCCTTCTTCACGTAGGTCGCCACGAACGCACGCATCACGCCCTGGATATCCACGCCGGCATGCCGGAAGAAACGACGGTCCTCACGCGAGACCACCGCCTGGCGCATCGGCTTGGAAATCTTCTTCAATGGCACGACGATACGGTTCTGCGCATAGAACGTACCGATCTGCGTCGTACCGTCCGACGCATACAGACGCGACTGCTGCGGCAGGTCGGTCACGTTGAAATCGATGCCCTCCACCTGCAGCGACGGCACGATGGCACGCACCACGTTGTTCGATGCGAACACGGCAGGAAGGAAGAACGCGCTGGTGACGACGCCTCCGGCGAGACAGAGCAGCACATACGCGAGGAACAGCGACAACACACGTTTTGCGGTCAGGGATTTCTTCTTGGGCATGGTTGCCATTCTAGAGGGGCGTCTCTACCGGGCACGTCATCCGAACGACTGATTCCCAATCCCTCACAGGGTACTCACAAACCGGTCAGAAGACTGTAAAACGACCGGAAACAAGCCGAATCATTCTCCAACGGCCGCTGGAACGCCGGGCGTTCACCGCGCTCGGCGCAGCCGTCACCGTTGCGAGCGCCGAATCAGCATGCCCGGCTGGTAGATGATGATCGACCGGCCCTCGCGCGCGATCCACCGACGGTTCGCGAAATCCATCAGCGCCTTGTTCACCGTCTCGCGCGAAGAACCGACCAACTGGGCGAGCTCCTCCTGCGTCAGGTCATGCGGCACCTTCAGCCCGGCTTCCACCGGCTCGCCGAACCGCGCGCCGAGGTTGAGCAGTGTCTTCGCCAGGCGGGCGGGCACATCCATGAACACAAGGTCGGATATGCGCTCGTTGTTGCCGCGCATGCGATTCGCCAGCACCTGCAGCATGTCGATGGCGACGCGCGGGTGCTCGTTGAGCCACGCGAACAACGCGTCATGCTCCAGCCATGCCACGTGCGTGCCGTGGGTCATCGCCACGGCCGTGGCGGTACGGGGGCCGCCGGACGGGTCGAATACGGGAATCTCGCCGAGCAGTTCGCCGTGCGCGTGGATCGACAGCAGCTGCACGCGCCTGTCCTTGGATTCGCGGATCAGCTTGACGCGGCCGCGCTCCAGCAGATACATGCGGTGGTCCCTGTCGCCCTCGCGGAAGATATAGTCGCCCTTGTCGAATACGGCCTCGTGCAGGTAGGGAATCAGCTCATTGGCCTGCTCCGGCGACACCTGTTTGAACAACGGCGTATGCAACAGCTCGTTGTCCTCTTCGGGGAACGAATTCGGCCCGATTGCCCTCATGACGCCTCCTGGTCACGTTTCCGACATGCCGGCACCTCGACACGGAGCCCCTGCGATATCGCGACGACGGCGCACCATCCGCCACCGCATCCGCATCGGCGTCCTCGCGACGGAATCCAACCCGTCGCGTCTCTGTCTTCGGTCGGTTCTGTCATATTGTAGCCTAGTTTGCACCGGGACCGTCCGGTTGCGTCAGACAGTCCGCCAGACGCGCAATCAGCCCGTCGCGGCTCAGACCGGTCTGGGCCCGCATCGGGTCCACTCGCTTCACGGCCGATTTCACGGCCTTGTCGGACATCTTCTCTCCGGAGATGTTCAGCACGCGGGTCATCTTCACGGCATCGATATCGTAGGCGAGCGTCACGTGGTGGAGTATCGAACCGGGGCCGGAGCCGATGGGCGGGAACCTGCGCTGGGCCGCGCCGCCGATCTTGCCATGGCTGGAGGCGATGTCGTTGAGACCGGAGAAGCCGACGTCGAGGCCGAGGCCACGCAGCGCGGCGATCAGCCACATGTCGCACAGACGGTACGATTCCTCGATGTCCAGGTCCGCGGCGAACCAGCGCGGCGCGTACAGCGAGTACGTGATCGTGTTGCCGGGCTCGATGAACATCGCGCCGCCGCCCGTGCAGCGCCGTACGACCGTGAAACCCTCCTTCGCGGCGACGTCTTCGTGCACTTCGTCCGGAATCGACTGGAACCGGCCGACCACCACGGCCGGGGACGCCCACTGCCAGAACCGGATAGTGGCAGGGCGCTCCCCCGCGGCCACCTCACGGGACCATTGCACGTCGACATCCATCTGTTCCTGCGGCCTGCGGGGCTTGTCCACGACGATTTTCGGCGCGAGCCGATGCCAGCGTTCGTGCCACTCGCCGGGGAATGCCGGCGGTGTGAGACCGCGGGACGCTTGAGGCGCCGAGGCCGCCGGCGTAATTGTGACAGACGAGGTCGGAACAGCCGATGCGGCGGACGGCGTTGCACGCCTGCGCGCGTCATGCGCCGTCGCGGAGGCGGGCGAAGCGAGGCGCGAGGATGCCGGTCGCGCGGCGTCCCGGCCGCAAGCCGACAGCGCGCGGCGCAACGCGGTCAGTATCGTTTCCGCATTCGCGCCGGTAACGGATACATGCTCATCGCGTGCGATGCGTTCAAGATAGGAGACGGTATCCGGATCATCGGGCGGCGTATCGCACTGTGTTATATCACGCTGCACTATATCGAGAAGCGCCGCATTCAGACGGCGCAGATACCTGTCGACCGCGGCATCGTCACCTTCAACGAAAAAATCACCGTCCACGCGACAGCCGACGACGTGGCCGTTATCCGGCGCGCACGCCACTGTCACCCCGACCAGCTTGCCGCCCGGGCGCTTGCATTCCCCACGACTTTCGATATTCACCCGATACACGTTACACGCCGAATCTGTCCGCGTGGTCGTCTCAAACCCCGATACACGAAGTCTCGCTTTGCTCGACAGCCCGCCAGCGGGGGCCTATATCTCGGTCCCGCTGGCGGGCTGTCGAGCAAAACGAGACTGGGGTGGTTCACACCACCGCCGCGTTACAGGCGAGCGAGAATATCCTCGCCGACCTGATCGGTGGAGCGAACGGTGGAGCCCAGCTCCTCGATATCAGCCTCGACCGCCGTGTCTATGCGGGCCGCGGCATCGTCGAAGCCAAGATGGCGCAGCAGCATCGCGGCCGACAGGATGGCCGCGGTCGGATTCGCCTTGCCCTGACCGGCGATGTCGGGCGCGGAACCGTGAATCGGCTCGAACATCGACGGATACTCGTTGCTCGCGTTGATGCAGCCGGACGCGGAATAGCCGACGCCGCCAACAACGGCACCTGCCTCGTCGGTGAGGATGTCACCGAAGAGGTTGTCGGTCAGGATCACGTCGAAGCGCGACGGATCGGACACGAGGAAAATCGTGGCCGCATCGATGTGCTGGTAGTCGTGCGTGACCTCCGGGTACTCTTCGCCGACACGGTCGACGATGCGCTGCCACATGTCGCCGGCGTTGACGAGCACGTTCTTCTTGTGCACCAGCGTGATGTGCTTGCGACGCTTCATCGCCAGCTCATAGGCGTACCGCACCACGCGCTCCACGCCGTACGCGGTGTTGATGGAGACCTCGGTGGCGACCTCGGCAGGAGTGTCGCGACGAACCGCTCCGCCGGCACCGCAGTATAGGCCCTCGGTACCCTCACGCACCACGACGAAATCGATGTCGCCGGGGTTCGCGAGCGGCGAGGTGACGCCCTTGTACAGCTTGGACGGACGCAGGTTCACGTACTGGTCGAGCGCGAAACGCAGCTTCAGCAGCAGACCACGCTCCAGGATGCCGGCCTTGATGCGCGGGTCACCGACAGCACCGAGCAGGATCGCATCGGTCTTCTTGATGCGCTCCAGCTCCTCGTCCGGCAGGATCGCGCCATCACGCAGATAACGCTCCGCACCCAGGTCGAAATTCTCGTATTCGAAATCAGCCACTCCCTCAGCGGCCTTTTCCAGCGCCTTCTGAGCCCAGGGGGTGACTTCCTTGCCAATGCCATCGCCGGGGATAACGGCGATTGTATACTTCTTTGCCATAGCCAACAGGGTATGTGGCCGTGCTCGAAAACAATGCGCCCAGTCCGTCTAGTGGACAGACGGTGGAGGCGACGTGATCTTCGCGTATGGTCTGAGCGGCATGGTCTGTGCCACAGAATGCCGAAAAACGCTATTTTGACCGTGGTGTGGTACACGCCCGATATGGCCGATTCCGGGCTTCACAGCGAAATCGGCCATTTTGCAAGGATCTTTGATATTCCTCTTGTACCACAAGAGCGCATGTAACCGATTAAAACCGATTCTGTGGCAAGGTCCTGTACCACACCACGCGAAAAAACGGTGTTTTTGACGTAGTATGGCACAGGAACCATCATTCATTCCACTATCCGGCACAGCAAAGTCCGAATGCCGGAACAACCATATGATCCCCACCCGCGGGCCCCAAAATCATATCCCCTTGCAGGCGGGGGCGCGATATGGAAGCCCCGCAATCAGGGACGGACGTCGGCCGCGGCTAGCGGGTCAGGCCCATGATGGAGAGGCACCAGGCGTTTTCGTAGCTGACTTCGCGCCACTGCTTGTAGCGGCCCGAGGTCCCGCCATGACCGGCCTCGACTTCGATCTTGATGATCGCATCGATGCCGGCGGCTTGCAGTCGGGACACCCACTTGAGCGGCTCGACGTACAGCACGCGCGTATCGTTCATCGACGTGGTGGCGAAGATACGCGGGAACGGCCGCAACGATTGCCTCTGCAAAGACCGCGTGGACGCCGCGCCCGCACCGGCCTCGCCGTCCGCGCCCTCCGGCGCGTTTTCGTATGGCGAATACGATTTCATGTACCGGTAGACGTCCGCGTCGTGCAGCGGATCGCCCCACTCGTCCCACTCGGTGACGGTCAGCGGCAGCGACGGATCGAGGATCGACGTCAGCGCATCCACGAACGGCACATCCGCCTCGATGCCCGCATACAGTTGCGGCGCCATGTTCGCAATCGCACCCATCAGCAGACCGCCGGCGGAACCGCCGTACGCCACCGTCCGATGCGCATCGGCCAACCCCGCGTCCTGCAGCGCGGCGGTCACGTCGATGAAGTCCTCGAACGTGTGCCGCTTGTTCAGGCGCCGCCCCTGCTCATACCAGGCGCGTCCCATCTCGCCGCCGCCGCGCACATGCGGCACGGCGTACAGCACGCCGCGGTCGAGCAGGCTCAGGCGAGCGACTGAGAAGCCGGGGTCCGAACTGATCTCATAAGCACCGTACCCGGTGATGAACATCGCGCTGTCAGCGGCCGGCTCATGGCCGCGCCGCCACACCAGTGACACGGGTATGCGCTCGCCGTCACGAGCGGTGACCCACACCCGACGCTCCATGTACTCGCGCGGATCGAAGTCGCCCAGCACCCGCGCCCGCTTGAGCAGCTCGTCATGCCCGGTCGCCGGATCATACTCATGCAGTTCGCCCGGCCGCGTGTAGCTGGAGAACGTGTACCGCATGCGCGGCGCATCATACGAGGGGTTTCCGCCCGTTCCGATGGAGTACAGACGATGGGTGGCTCCCGGCAGCGTTCCGCCCGCGGCCTCGGCTGCACCGTCATCGGCCCGCCCGGGCACGTCCCAGTCGCTGTCCAGCGCCGGCGGCATCAGCTCGCGGAACGACCATGGACGCCCGGCGAGGAAGTCTTCGGCCGCCTGCGTCTTGGTCATCGCCGCCACGTGCGGCAACCCGTCCGTGCGGTATGCGAGCGTCACGAAATGCCGGTGGATGGCGATGCCCTCGATGGCCAGCCCGTGCGCCCCCTGCAATATCCGGGGGTTGGCGGGATTCGAGTAGGCCGTCCCGGCCGGCTTCGCGCCCGCGCCCGCCTCCATGTCGTCGCCGCGCGCGCACCCGTATGGCGAGCCGACCGCCACGCGCACGCCTTCTCCCAGCGTATACGGCGGCTGATGGGTTCGCATGTCGATCACGTCGATCTCGAAGTTCGGATCCTGAGCATTGTGGTACACCACGGCAACCGGAATATCGGCCCCGTCAGCCCCGGCACCTTCGAAGCATGCGAAGCTCACGTCATATTCCACGTTGTCCTTGCGCGCGATGAACACCGAGAACTCGCCTTCCGGCGTCACGGTCGGCAGCATCCACACTTCGGACGAAGTTTTGGACGCGGAGCAGATCACGATGCTGTGCTCGTCGAAACTCATGCCGACCCCGACCCAGAACCGCTCGTCGTCCTCATGGAAGACGACTTCGTCCTGCTCGACCGGCGAGCCGACGCGGTGCCGGCGCACCTCGCACGGCCGCCAGGCATCATCAAGCGTCACGTAGAACACCCACCGCGCGTCCGGCGTGAAGCATGCCGCGCCGATGCCCTCAAGGCGCTCTGGCAGCTCATCGCCCGTGTCAAGATCACGAATGCGGAAGTCGTACCGCTCGTCACCTCGCGTATCGACGCCGTACAGCATCCATCGGCCGTCCTTGCTGACGGACAGGCCGCCCAGCGCGAAGAAATCATGCCCCTCGGCCTCGCGGTTCGCATCAAACACCACCTGCTCGCCCGGCAGCGAACCGGCTCCGACGGCGCTCCCGCCCTCATCGCCGGCTCCCCCGACTTCCGGAGGCGTCCAATCGTCCTCGCCGCGCACCGGCAACCGGCACTGCACGGCGTACTGGCTGCCTTCGCGGGTACGCGCGAAATACCAGTATCCGTCCATGCGCACCGGCACCGACATGTCGGTCTCCTGCACATGCGCCTTCAACTCGTCGAACAGCGTGCCGCGCAGCCCCGCCAGCCCCGCCATGCGGGCGTCACAGTACGCGTTCTGCGCGGCCACATAGTCGCGCACCTCGGGTGACTGCTTGTCTCGCATCCATTCATACGGGTCAATCACGGCGTCCCCGTGGAACACGCGCTTCACCGGTTCACGCCGGGCGATGGGAGGTCGGCAAGCGGCGACGCCGCCGTTCGTTTCGTCTGTCATGCTCGTGATTATACGGCCCGACTTGAGACAGCGGCGAACTTCGCTCTTCGGGAAGTCACTCCGCCAGGTCCGTTCGTCCGAGTTTCTGCTTGAGGTACGGCAGCATGGTCTTCATGATGTTCGAACCAGTGGTGCCGGTGAACACCGGCACGTCGGTGACGGGCATCGGCTGCGTCGAGGTCATGCCCATCATCGACGACAGACCCGTGGCCTCGCGGGGCGACAGCTGCCGTATGCCGATCGCCAGCACACGGCCGGGGTATCGCCGAGCGATGGTCGCATACGTGGTCGGGTCCTTCTGCCCGTCATCGCCGATCAGGATGAACCGCATGTCGGGGAAGTCCGCCATGAGCTGTTCGGCGAACTCCAGCTTGTGCTGCGGACCGGACGGCACGAACGTCTTCGGGCGCGGGTCGAGGTCGCGCAACAGCAGCGGCCCTTCGGGGAAGCCGTGATACGAGATGAAATGCCGGATCGATCCTTCCACGTTCCAGGGGGACGTCGACAGGTAGAAGAACGGCGCGTCGGGGAACATGTCCTGCAGTTTGGTGAACAGCACGCTCATGCCCGGCACGGAGTTGCGCTTCTTGGGGTTCAGGAACAGCAGGTTGTATGCGGCCTTCCACAATATCGGCGCCTGCGTGACCATAACGGTGTCGTCCACGTCGGAGATGATGCCGACCTTCGCGCTGGAGGGGATGGTGAACAGGCTCGCCGAGACCTCCGGCCGCCCCTTCACGCGATAGGTGACGCGGTGAACGCCGGTCTCCAGCTGATGCTCGGCCACCAGATCGAGGTATCCGCTTTCGTCGGACACCGCGTATTCGCTGCCGAGATCTCGCACGGGATTGAATTCGTCATATCGCTCGGATTCGCCGATCTGCACGGTTTCCAGCGGTGTCCCGTCTATGCTGATACGCACCTGCACGCGGGACGCGGGAATCGCCAGCATGCCTTTGATGCCGCGCGTCAGTGTGCCGGCGTTGCTGTGCTTGGGCGCGTACACGGTGCGGCAGATCAGCCTAGAGTAGACCTCGGTGCCATAGCCGACGTACGGGTCCACACGCGGGAACCAGTCGAGCTTGCGCGCGACGGCGGTGGACAGTCGCACCCACAATCCGAACGTGCCGGTGACGGCCCGGCGCATGCGGCGCACCAGTACCGGCTGCACCTCGATGCGCTCGTGCCGCGACGCGGCGTCGAACGTGGTGACGACCGGGCGTGCGGGAATCGGCACGGTGAGCATGTCGTCCTGCGGGGAGCCGGTCTGCCCGGACGGGTCGTGAGCCGCGTTGTCCGGATCCGATCCGTCATGTATCGGGCCGTCATGCCGCAGCCCGTCATCCCGCCCGCCGAGAGGGCGCGCTCCGCCCCGGCGTGGTGTGTTGTCGTGTGCGATGCTCATGGGTTCCGCCATCCGTTATCACGTTAGCTGTATGTCAAATATATCCGTCGGATATGTCGTCGTCATGTACCTTCGTCACCGTCGGCCATCGCCGGCTTGCGTTGTCGGTCGCCGACGGCGGTGCCGGTCACTGGGCGATCTTCGCGTAGGATTCGGCGTCGAGCAGTTCCGGCTCGTCATCGTCCAGCTCGATCTTCAGCAGCCATCCTTCGCCGTACGGGTCGTTGTTGACGACGGAGGGGTCGTCCGCGGCGTCATGGTTGACATAGCGGATGGTACCGGCGACCGGGCAGGCCAGCGGTTCGACGGCCTTGGCCGATTCGAGCTCAAGGACCTCGTCGCCGGCCTCCACGCGCGTGCCCTCGTCCGGCAGGTCGATGAAGACCAGCTCGCCAAGCTGCTGCTCGGCGTACGCGGTGATGCCGACGATGGCCGGGGACACCGAATCGTCCACCCACACGTGCTCTTCCGAATACTGCAGGTGATCGGGGATGTCAAGGTTCAACGGGTTGTCGATTGCGTTCTCGTCACTCATGCCCCCCAGTGTACCGCACAGCGCTTATCGATGGGGCTGACCCTGAGCCGGCCGGCGAGGCCCCGAAAACGCAGCCGGCCCCGCCGATCGGAAACAATGATCGGCGGGGCCGGCATCAGCGGTATAGTCAGCGCAATCGCCTGAAAATCAGCGCACGGCGGAGGTCGGCGTGGTCCCCACGATCTGCACCATGGCGCCGATCGGCAGGAAGTCATACACCCACTTGGCGTCCTCGACGTGCATGTTGGTGCATCCGTGCGACTTCGGAGTGCCGCTGGCGATGCCCGCGGTGTTCCACGGTGCGCCGTGGAAGCCTTCGCCCTGGTTGTAGTATGTGACCCATGGCACGTTCGGCGTGACGTAGCCTTCGCCGCGCATGGTCTGCGACTGGTACTTGGTGTGCACGAAGAACGTGCCGTTGTCGGTCGGCGTGGATGGCTTGCCGGTGGAGACGATGAAGGTCTTCACCAGGGTCGAGCCCTTGTAGGCGTACACCTTCTGCTCGCTGAGATTGATGACCATGTGAGGGTCGCCGTTGGGCGACGTGTAGTCCACCTTGCGGCTTTCGGTCTTGTGGTCGGTCACCTTCACCGTGGCTGTGAGCTCCGCGCCCCTGCCGGCGTTCAGCGCGTCGAGCACCTGCGCGGCGGTCTCGTCGGTGCTTTGGACGGCCACGCCGTCGACGCCCTTCTGCATCACGGTCAGCACGGTACCGTCGGTGTTGGTGATGTTCTTCTCGACGACCATGTCCTGGTCGAGTTTCTTGGCGAGGTTCTGCGACAGGTATGTCTTGATGGCGTCCTGATCGTATGCCAGCGTGATGGTGCCCTTCTGGATGTCGGGCTTGACCTGGATCCACTTGGCTATCTCATCGGCGGGAAGCGTGAACGTCTTGCTCTTGGAGTTGCCGATGACCAGCGACGACGTCAGTCGCTTGTTGGCGTCGTTCGCCGCGCTCGTGGCGGTTTCGACGGTGATGGGCATGGCGACGTCGGAGTACATGACGCTCAGTTTTTGTGCTTCGCCGGGCTGGGAGACCGCCTTCTTGACGGCCGCGATCACGTCCGACGGGTCGGCTTCCTTGCCCTCGTTGCCTTCCGTGACGATGAACTTCTTGGAGTTGGCGTCGTAGCTGATGTTCGAGGCGACCGCGCGATCCTGCTCCTCGACGAGCTGCTCGGTCAGGTAGGTGCTCAGCTTGTAGTTGTCGGTCGTGGCGGACAGCCGGACGTCCTGCTTGGCGAACGGGTTGATGCGGGTGAACATGTTGCCGGATTTCGCGTCCAGCAGGTTGCGCACGGTCTGCTTGACGTTGACGGTCACGCCGAGTTTGTCGAGGCCCGCCTTGACGTTGTTGCCCTCGGAATCGGTGACGGTGATGGCCGAATCGGACACGGCCTGGTTGACGATGCCGGTGAGCTCGCTTTCGGTCTTGCCCATGACGCTGACGTTGCCGAATCGGACGCCCGGGGCGACGCGGTCCTGGAAATACCAGTTCGTGCCGAAGAATGCGGCCACCAGCAGCACCAGCAGTGCGCCGATGATGCTGAACGCGATGATCATGCCGCGCTTCGGGTTCTTCGTCTTGGCCGCGGACACGCCCTTGCCCAGCGCGGCGTCATCGGCCGGGTTCATGGCGACCGCGGCGAAGGCGACGGTCGCGACGTCGTCCGCGGCGGGACGCTGCGGGACAAAGGATGAAGTCGCAGGTGCGGCGGGCTGCGGCTCAGGAGCGGCCTCATCGTCCAGCTCGGCCAACGGGTCGAAAGCCTGAGTCTCCTGCGACTCCTGCGTCTGTGCGGAGGCCGCATCCGCCTGCCGCTTCGCCTGAGTCTCCTGGACCAGACCCGCCAGACCGGAAGGCTCAGCGTCAAACGTCGACCCGTCATGAAGGGCGGGCATGTTCAGAGGCGGGATGTCCATCTGATCATCCAGCGGGAAGACTGCCTGCGTGCGCTCGTCTTCCTGATTATCGTCTCCCGTGTATTCGTTAGCCATTCCTGTTCCTTTACTTCGACTCTCTGGCTTCACTATAACACCCGGCAGCCATACGAATCATTGTCGCGCGGCGCATGTCACAGTTCGCGGCCGTACCACTCCTCAATCATGTACCGGGCGATTGTGGATTTGCCGGGAGCTTCCATACGGCCCTCCGACAATTCGATGGTGTATTCGTCACGGGTCACCCAGCGCGCGGTCTCCGTCTCCTCGCCATCCACCAGGATGTCGGTGCTCAACGCCTGCGCCTTGAACGCCATCATCAGGGACGCGGGGAACGGCCACGGCTGGGAGCCGAGGTAGCGCACCTCGCCCAGGTCGATGCCGGTCTCCTCCTTGGCCTCGCGCCGTGCCGCGTGCTCAAGGTTCTCCCCCGCCTCGACGAATCCCGCCGACACGGAGTACAGCAGCGGATTGCGCCAGGCGCTGTTGTGCTGCAAGAGCAGCCGGTCCTGACTGTCCACGATCGCGGTGATGACAGCGGGCTCGATGCGGGGGAACAGCAGACGGTTCCCGTCGCCCGCGTTCGTGCACCGCTGCGACCATCCACCCATCGCCGCCTTGACCGGAGCCCCGCAGGAGGGGCAGAACCGCTGCCCGGCGTACCATATGCTCAGGGTCACCGCGGTCGTGGCCTGTCCGGCCTCGCGGGCGTTGGCGTGCGCGGCGAACCCGCGCAGATCCACCCAGTCGAACCGTTCCACGGCCTGTTCCAGTATGTCCAGTCTGTCAGGCGCGACCGCACCGGGAGCATTGCCGTCGGCATCGAACGCCGCGTCGGCGCCGAGCGACGGCGACGGAATCGCCGAGGCCGCGCCGGGGGCCGACATCCGAGTGATGTCGAGCGCCACCACATGCTCGTTGCGCAGCGCGCCATACGATCCCAGGAATATCGGCACCACTTCGGGGTGGACGGCCAGGGCGGAGCCCGCGTACGCGCCCGGCAGCGTGCTCAGCCTCATGTTCGCGGAGGCATAGTTGACGGCATTGCCCTGACCGCGCGGCACGGCCAGCAGGCCGCCCCGCACCAGGATGACCTTGGTGACGGGGTCGGCGAACAGCGTGTCGAACAGGTCCGGATCTCCGCGCCGGGCGACCTGATAATCGATGTCGCCCTGCGCCAGCGGCAGGAACGGCAACGTCTGGGTCAATGCCAATGGTGAAAACATCACTTCACACTCCTCATGTATCCATCGTCAATCATCGTCGCGGCAGGTCACACCGCCGGCGCCACCGGCACCACCGCACCGCGGATGCCGTGTCCGGCCGACTGCGCCCGCGATCAGTCGCGCAGATGCACGCGTCGCACCAGATCGAGCAACGCGCTCGCCACCTGATCGGGATGCTCGACCGCGCTGAAATGCCCGCAATCCTCGATGACCGTGAAACTCGGCGACGTGCCGGTCATCGCATCGGCGAGCGCCCGCATCGCCGGCCTGGGACTGAACGGGTCCTTGTCGCCGCACAGCACCGCCGCGGGAGCGGTGACGAGCGGCAGCTGATCGCTGAGGTCAGGCCTGCCGGCGGCCATGCGCTGACGCCAACCCACGCCCTGCGGCATCTGCTCGCCAATCCAGCGGGCGAACAGCGCCCTGCCCTCATCGGACTGCTTGAAGCTTGAATCGGACGGCGTCGCATCGGCGAAATGCATGACCGACTTCACGGTTTGCGTCGCCTCGCATTCGCTCGCGCACGCCAGCCGGTTCGCGCGGGCCTCGGGGCCATCGGCGCCCGCTTTCGTGTCGCACAGCGCGAGTCCCGCGACCATGTCCGGATGGCGGCGCTGGATGTCCAGCACCACGTATCCGCCCATCGACAGTCCGGCCCATACGGCCTTGTCGTAGCCGGCGGCACGCACCAGATCGACATAGGCGTCGGCCATCAGGTCGAGCGCGTCCGTGAGCGCCCCGTCGGCCGCCACCCGCCCGCTGTCGGCCGGCTCGGGAATCGGACCGGTCCCGGCGCCCGGCATGTCCGGCGCCCACACTGTCACCGCCGGGTCGCCCGTCTCCCGCGCCTGCCGGGCAATCTGCTCCGCGCAGTCGTCCCACATGCGGTGGTCGACGGGGAATGCGTGCACCAGCACCAGCGGTGTCCCTTCCCCCGTCGCGTATACCGTATTGTTCAGCGTCATCATCGTTGCGCTCCTATATCGTCATCGTTTCATCGCCCGGTGTCGGCCACTGTCGTCGGCCGCCGTCCGCGGCCCATTCCCGCCGATCATGCCGCCGTCCGGCCGGCCCGCGTCCTCTCGCGGACCGGCCGGATGGAGAGACGGCACGTCACAAATCCAGCCAGGCCAACGCCTGACGGACTATACGGCCATGTCCGTTCGTCATCTGCCGGATGAACGTCTCCATCATCCCGCCGCGCGGATCGACCCACTCGACGTCCAGTGTCTCGTCCTGCGGCTTGCAGTCACCGGCGATCGGCACCACATAGCACAGCGTTATCGCATGCTGCCGCGGATCGTAATACTCGCTTAGTCCCGGCGTCGGGAAGAACTCGGCTACGGTGAACGGCTGCAGGCTCTGCGGCAGCATCGGCAGCGCTATGTCGCCCAGATCCTTGGCGACGTTGCGCGCGATGGCCTCGCGGATGCTCTCATGGAACAGCACGCGGCCGGTGATCAGCGTGCGCTCTATGGATCCGTCGTCCGAGACGTGCAGCAAGGAGCCGATCCGGGAGACCCTGCCCAGGTCGTCAGTGCGAATCGGGACGATCTCCACATAGGCGATCGGCAGCTGCCGACGGGCACGACTGATGTCGGCCGGACCGAGCCAGCCGGGCGGATTGCCGTGACCGGACCCGCGGATGAAATCCTCGGGCGTGATGTCATCGAATTCGCCGCGCCGGCGGCCGGCGTCGAAATCGCCCTCGTCAGGTACTTCGTCATTCAAAACTGGCATGGTCTTATTATCGTCCAACTCGCGTGACGACAACGTGTCGATTTCGACAAGGATTCCTGAATGCGATGTGAATCACGGAAAACGCGCGATGCGGGCGTCCGCATTCGTCCGTCGGCGTAGTTTGTTGAGTGGTGCTGGGATGCTGGGGGACGACAACGGATGGGAACATCACCATGACAACGAGGGAGGAAACGATCATGGCAACCGTTCAGCTCAATGCACAGGACTTCGAGAAGACCATCACCGACAACAACCTGGTGTTCGTGGATTTCTGGGCCACATGGTGCGGCCCGTGCCGCGCGTTCGGCCCCACGTTCGAGGCCGCGAGTGAGGAGAACCCCGACATCGTCTTCGGCAAGGTCGACATCGACGCGAACCAGGATCTGGCCAGCGCGGCCGGCATCCAGGCAGTGCCCACGCTGATGATCGCGAAGCAGGGCCAGATCATCTTCAAGCAGGCCGGCGCGCTGCGCGCCGAAGACCTTGACGACCTGATCGCGCAGGCGAAGGCGCTGGACGTTTCCGCCGCCGCGCAGGATTCGTCCGCTTCCGCCGAATAACCGACGATTCCCGGCGGATTCCGCGTTCGTGCGCCGGCGGCCAGGCGAAGGTGCCACGGGCGCGGGCGGAATGCGGAATCCGCCGGCTCCAAGATTTCACAAGATCGTCATAGTGGTCTAAACTTGGATTTGGTGTGTACTCCGGTGCGGCGCCCACCAGCGTCGACGCATCACCCGCCCGTCGTGATTGACGGCCGGATTCGCCGAGGATTGTCCGTCATTCAAGGAGCATAATGGCCAGCCATCGCAAAACCAATGCACCAACGCTGCTGTCGCTGAGCAAACGCCAGTGGATCCGCATCGTAGCGATCGCCGCGGCGATCGTCATGGTGGTTGCGGCCGGCATCGTCTCCCGAAACTTCTACATCGGTCGTGGCCGCGGAACCACGGTCAACGAATACTCGGCCGCCGACCTCGCCGGAAGCAGCGTCTCGCGAAGCAACAACCGTGCGGATCTGCGTGGCGCCGACGCCAACACCAGCTATGTGACGGTGAAGATCAACGGCAAGTCCCGCTTCGTGCTGGGCGACAATTTCACCGATGTCAAATCCGTACTGGACGCGGGCAACATCACGTTGGAGCCGGAAGACAGCGTCACGCCGGCCCTGACCACGAAGGTGGACGAGTCCACGGTCATCTCCATCTCGCGTGCCGACACGCAGGCCGAGACCTCGGAGACCGCCATCGCGTTCAACACGGTCAAGAAGGAGACCACCAGCCTGCCGCAGGGTCAGCAGAAGGTGCAGACCGAAGGTCAGGAAGGCGTGCTGCAGACCACCAGCATGGTCACTCGCTCCGCGGGCAAGATCGTCTCGTCCACCGTCTTCGCCAAATACGTCAAGAAAGCCCCTGTCGACAAGGTGATCTTGGTCGGCACCGGTTCCGCCGAAGAGGCGGCCGCGAACACGCTCGGTGACACCGTCCCCTCCGGCGAGAAGCAGAAGTGGGCGCATGACTGGCTGCTGGCGAACGGTTACACCGAGGCCGACTTCACCGCCGCCAACTTCATCATCAATCATGAGTCCGGCTGGCAGACGAACGCCACGAACCCGAGCTCGGGCGCATACGGTCTGCCGCAGGCGCTCCCCGGCAACAAGATGGCATCCGCGGGTGCGGATTGGCGCACCAACTACCAGACGCAGTTCAAGTGGTTCGTGAACTACTGCAACCAGCGCTACGGCTCCATCACCGGCGCCTACGCCTACTGGAAGGCCAACAGCAACTACTGACGGCGGCGCGCTATCGTTTCTTCAACCGGCTCCTGCGGGGGCCGGTTTTTGTTGTCGCAAGACTCACCTATAAAGCCGATCGCAATGCGAGAAGGCCTGACAACTACGAATTGGCTGCAATTGCGTCGTTATGTGCGCGCCGAAACGACGAGTACGCGCACATAACGACGCAAAAACCTGCCGTTCACGGCAGAGCCGACAAGAGTGGGCAGTCTATATGAACCACCCCCAGTCGCTTCTCGACAGCCCCCCGCTGGCGGGGGCTGTCGAGAAGCGACTGGGGGTGGTCAAACAGGATGGCCGACCGCCAATCACCATCTATCAGTCGTCGCTACCTTGCGGGTGGGTCGGCTGGGTCTCGTGACCCCGCGAATCACCGATCTGCGAATCCGTGCTGCCGTTCAGGTCGTTGCCATTGTCGTTCTGGTCGTCCTGTTGCTGCTGTTGTTGCTGTTGCTGGCGCTGCTGCTCCTGCTGGCGCTGCTGCTCCAGATACTTCTGCTGGGCGGTGTACTCGTTCATCGACACGGTCACCGCGTCTCCGGCGTCCTTCACATCGGTGATAGACTGCTGCATCTCGTTCAGAGCGGCGTCATCCTGCTGCAGCAACGCGTTCGCCTGATCGATGGCGGACTGCAGCGTGGTCCTGGTCGAGTCGTCCAGCACAACGCCCTTGCTGTCGTCGTAAATCTTCTGCGCGCCGGTGACGGCCGTCTGCAGTTCATGCTTGATAAACTCGACCTTCTCCGCCTTTCCGTCGTTCACAGCCTTGGTGGCCTTGGCGACGTTCGTCTTCGCCTTGGTGCTGGCGCGCGCGATCTGCTTGTTCTTGCTGGCATTGGCGTTCAGCGTCTCGGTGCCCAACGCCACGTCGCACGAGACCGGCTCGCTGGCCGAGGACGCCTTTGTGACCGCGCTGTTCAGCGTCTCCAGGACGGTCGGATCGGACACATCGCCTTGCGGAATCTGCTGCGCAGGCTTGGCTTCGCTGAGCGCGGACTGCAATTCGGAAAACGCCTTGTCGGCCTTGGTCTTCGAGGTCTTGCACAGGCTAGCCGCCTGATCGAGCTCGTTCTGGTTCTGCATGTGGCGCCACCACAGGAATCCGCCCGTAGCGGCGAGCGCCACGACGACGACCGCGACGACGGCGATGATGATAGCGCGGCGGTGGCCATGTTGCTTTCGAGAACTGCCGTCCGCCTTGCCGCCCGGCTCTCCGCTCCCATGAGGAGGCACCGCCGCGCCCGCCTCAGGCGGCAGTGGCACGGTCTGCGGCGTCATTCCGGCTGTAGGTGGCACGCTCTGCGTGGGCGTAGGGAAAGCACTCAACGGCTGTATCACCATAGTGACGTCGTTGTTGCCTTGCGGCTCTTCCTCCTCCGGCACGGCGGGGATATCGGACACGTCCTCCAGCCCCAGCGGATCGGAGGCAGAGCCATGCACCGGCCGCACGGTGTCCTCCGGTTCAGGCAGGGGAACGTAGGGACTGGGAGCACCATACGATGGGCCGCTCCCCGATGAAGCGTCCTTGACACCGCCCATCGAGGGGAACATCACGTCGGGGATGTCCCACGCGGGATTGTCGAGGAACTGCATGCCCTCATCATCTGCGGCCTGCTGTCCGGCAGCGCCGGCGGCATCAGCAGCCACGGCATCGTCAGCAACGTCAGTGCCGGGAACATCGCCACTGGCACCGGCGGCAGAACCGATCACGGCATCGCCCAGCGCTACGGCCTTATATTCGGCCGCATGCCGCTCGGCGCCCGGTTCAATGCCCTGCACAGCGTCACGCTCCCCTGTTTCGGGCAGTCCCGCGCCGTCGCCGGCATCGTCCCATTGCATATCACGCTCATGCGCTTCATGCTCGTTCATCATCCGCCCCCGATTCATGTCCGCTTTCCGGGATTCGCCCGGCCTTCTGTTCCCTATTATGGCCGTTTCACCGGCATATTCAACGTTCACGCCATTATATACGGTACCGTCCTGACCATGTCATGCGCCGATACGCCCAGGTAGCATGTCATCGCTTCCACAGGCCATGAGCATCGTCACCGCGTCACCATCACAACCGCGTTGTCGCCATGGAAGGGCCACAAAACGCACGGTCGCTGGCGAGAGCCGCGCAACCTGCATAAACTGTCCAATCATTGCGTAAGTTTATGATGGTGGAGGAGATTCGCGGGGGATGGTATTCAGTCTTCCCGCGAGTTGGAACAAACGTGTTCCGCCGCGGGCGCAGACTTGCGCGGCGAGGGCCTAGATGGAAGAGCAGATGACTGCAAACAGGCCAAATACACCTGTTGACAAGATGACCGACGATCTTCAGCATTTTTCCGCAAGATGGCCGAGGAAGAGGCGGAAGCCGGGGAATCGGCCGACGGCGACACTGCCGGGGAGTCCACGGACAATGACGCGGATATGCTCGCGAACGTGGCGGATCCGGCCCCCGCGGCCGGTCCGATTCTGGGTCAGGAAGGCCACGAGGGCGGCGAAGCGCATCGCAGCGGCGGCAGTGGCCACAGCGGTGGATCCTCCCGTTCCCATTCGCGCGGTTCGCGCAGCGGCGGCCGAAAGAAGAAGCGCCGTCGCCTGGCAGTGCTTCTGGTCGTCCTCGCCCTGGTGCTGGTCCTGGTCGTCTTCCCCGTGATCGCAATCTGGTGGTACGCGCACATGGTCGACGAGAACATCGCGATGCGCAACGCGGAGGCCGAAGCGGCACTGTCCGGGCCCGAGCCGAACTCGGACGGCGCGTTCTACGCGCTGCTCATGGGCTCCGACAGGCGCAGCAACAAGGAGAACGGCCGCAGCGACAGCATCATGCTGGTCCGCGTCGACCCGAAACGTGCGCAGGCCGATGTCATCTCTATTCCGCGAGACATGATGGTCAACATCGGCGGTGGTGTCAGCAAGATCAACGCCGCATACTCATATGACGGCGCGGCTGGCGCCATCCGCGCGGTATCTAAGTTTGCGGGAGTGCCGATCACGCACTACATGGAGGTCGATTTCAGTCAGATGGTGGCACTGGTGGACGAGTTGGGCGGCATCACGGTGAACGTGCCGGAATCGTTCTCCGGCGGCAACGGCGGCGGGTCCCTGAAGGCCGGTACGCAGACGCTGAACGGCGAGCAGACACTCGTCTTCACGCGTGAACGCTACAAGGTCCAGGGCGGCGATTTCTCGAGAGCCCAGGCGCAGCGCATCGTGCTGACGGCCATCATCAACAAAATCCTGGATCAGCCGGTCACCAAGTGGCCTGATTTGGTACGTCAGTTCTCGAAGGGCCTGTCGACCGATATGTCCGTGACGGACTTCCTGTCCATCGGGCAGAAGTTCTATGGCAAGAGCGTGACGCTGAACACCGCCGGCTGCCCCTCGTACGCATTCGAGCAGGACGGCGTGAGCTACGTCGGCGTGGAATACGAGGAGTGGCAGGACATGATGCGCCGCACGGATGCCGGCCTCGGGCCGAAGAGCACCATCGACATTCCCGAGCCGCAGGCATCCAACAAGAAACTGGGTGCCGCGTCCAACGCCGAGTCGCCGAAGGACTACAAGGAGCTGGTGAACAAGTCGTTGAACTCAAACAGTGTCATCGGCAACGAGTGACGACGCCCCGAAGAAATCAGCCCCTCGAAACCGCTATCTGCATTTCGAGGGGTTGATTTTTGCGTCACCGGACATCTATCTGCGTTTCGAGGGGGTGCTGAAACGCGATATTCGAAGTATGACGGCCCGATGGCCATTGGAATCATGCGGTTTTCATGCCCCGGCTACTTTGCCACCAGCCCCTTGAAACGCAGATAGATGTCTGGAACCCGCCGAATCAACCTCACGAAGCACAGATACCGCCTTCTGCGACCCGGCCCACGCGAAGGACGGCCAGCTGCCATCGACTACGAACCAGCTGGAGGGAGGGGCCGACACCGCGGTCAAACGCATGCTCGACTGACCAACACAGGAGCCTATCCGAAGAGCACATGAAACGATGCTGCGAATGAGCGATCTACATGCTCACCGATCACCCCGACCCTGTGTCGTCCGTCATCCCCAATCATTGGAGGATGAGGGGGGAAAGGAGCGGCGAGGCCACGGAGCCGGAGCCAATGTGTTTATGGTCAAATAACGTGTACGGCGTCACCACCAAATCTGAACGGCGTAAGCGTTCATATTGGACGCGGACGGCGGCTGGAAACGGCATCGGCGGAAGAAAAGCGCCGGTGCCGTATGGTTCCTGATGGATTCCCGAGTGCCAGAAACCAGCACATGGTCCTCGGGATGAAAGGAATGACGACGCCGGTGCGTGTCCGGCAGAGTATCAGGCAGCTCGAGACGAAAGGTTGGATTGGCAACGGTGTGTTGGACGGTTTCTTAGAGGACGAGTCCTTGTTCGGTG
>ERZ857972.743-NODE-743-length-25547-cov-34.404990_pt1 | contig 25547 bp, 17 predicted proteins | sample MGYA00519757_ERZ857972 | MGnify/ENA primary metagenome ERZ857972 (study PRJEB31778, sample SAMEA3449383) | human gut metagenome | biome: human gut; feature: human-associated habitat; material: faeces | place: United Kingdom | collected 2010/2012 ...
GCTGCTTGAACAATTTTTACTTCAAAATATTGTCTAGCTTTTTGGGGTCACTTCACAAGAGGGTTGCGGTTCTTATAATTTTTTGTTTCATTTGTTTTCTTTCTCATTTCTCTGAACTTTGCAAATGCCATAGCATTTACACCTGCATGACTTCGTTAAGCCTTGTGACAGAACAGCCCTTGCTTTCATAATACGCAAGCATCTCCGGCAACTTCCTTTTATCGTAGCTGGTGATGCAGTCCGACAGCACATGAACGGTGTAGCCGCTTTTCGTCATGTTGTAGCAGGTGGATTTGATGCAGGCTGCGACATCCGCTCCAACAACATAAAAATCTGTAATGCTATGCTCCTAAATAAAAGCGGCAAATGCCTCGCTGGTCAGGGCGTTGCTCCAACGGTGTACCGGCAATTTGCGCAATATCCGCAAAACTCAAAACCAGCGTTTCTTCATTACGCCCTTGTATGTATGCCCAAAGTGCATCATATTTGCTCATGTGTCCGTTCCCCTTATCGGTTTCTGAAATTCAATGCTGCCACGAAACAGCCGAATGCGCCCTTTACGCTTCAGCATATTCGCTCGGCGTTTTCCCATAAAAATCTTTGAATTTTCGCGAGAAAAAGTAGGGGTCATCAAAACCTACGGCGGCAGCTACTTCCTTGATATAGACCTGCTTATTACTGCGGATCATCTCACCGGCGCGTTTCATGCGCACCTCGTTGATGTACTGGAACAGGCCGGTGCCGGTTTCTTTGGAGAACAGGCGGCTCAGATATTCCCGGTTCAGCCCTACATAGTCGGCAATGCCGTCCAGCGTCAGTTTGTCCATATAATGCGCGTTTACATAGATGATGACGGCCTGCACCTCTTTTTTGAATTTGCTCAAGGCAATTTTGCTAAGTCCCATGCGCTCCTGCAAAATCAAGCAGAGCAGTTGTTCAAGAGCCTCCGCGGTGGGGGCTTTTTCTATTTCCTTAAAGGTTTGCTCCAGTGTCTCCTGCGGAATCATATTCTCGCCGGGACGCTCCAGCAACAGATGGCAGGCTTCACGGACGCGCTGCGGCGGCATACAGAGCGCCGCGCAGTTCTGAAAGAAGGTGTGAACGGCAATCTGCATCTGCAACTCATCGGCATTTTGCGCTGCTGCTGCGGTGGCCTTGGACAGTTCTGCCTGAGAGACATGGAAGGGCTGGGCAGTAACTGTGTGTGCTGTTGCCTTTATGGGAGCGCTGCGCCCTACATAAAAGGCGAGAGCTTTGGAATCCTCGCACAGTTGGTAGTCTTGGCGGAGTTCGGCCAGTGAAATGGGCTTGTCGTGGTAGATGATGACCGGGGCATCCAGAAAATATGTTGTGACCTGCCGTTGCAAGCGGGCAAGTTTCTTATCCAGAGTACGCCCGGAGGCTACAAGGCTTTCATTGTTGATCAACCCGCAGATTTCATCCTCATGGGTGTGCAAAAATACTTTGCCGCCGATTTCATCGAAAACCTCGGTAATTAAGTCGGTTACAGCATCCAGTGCGGGCATAGGATGAGCTTTTGCGGGAATTAAAGTGACGGTAAACAGCCGGACGGGAAAGACCAGCGGTTCCGGCAGCATGGAGAACGGATTGGAAGCAGGGGAGGACCCAGCAGTGGATGTTATCCATTGAGCGCAGTGAATCAGGGCATTTTCCTTTTTCTGCGCTTCAATGGCAAAGGATCGGTGGTCCTCCTCCGTCTGGCGCTGCTGCTGGACACGAAGCAAATCGGCCATCTTTTCCAGATGCTCACCGATGCTTTCCCCGTTCATATTGATTTTCAGGAAGTAGTCATAAGCGCCGTCCGTCAGGGCCGTGCGCACGGAATCGAAATCGGAATAGTTGCTCAATACCAGAATCGGGCCGGTAAAGCTGCGCTTTTTCAATTCATGAATGAGCGCAAGCCCATCCATGCCGGGCATTTTCAAGTCCGTGATAACCGCATCAATGTGCTGTGTCTCTACAATGTGCAGCGCTTCCTGCCCATTACTGGCTGTTGCCGCCAGCAGGAATCCGTTCTTGCCCCACTCCACGGCGGACTGGAAAGCAACCTTAATCAGTGGCTCGTCGTCTACAAGCAATAAATTATACATTGTGTTACCTCAACGAATGGCTTCATTTGGAATACAGAGAATACATTGTGTGCCGATGCCGGGGGCACTTTCAATCGTAAGGCCGTATTCATTTCCGTAGTGTAGACGCATACGTTCATCTACGTTGCTTAATCCGATGCCGGAGAAGCGCTCAGAATTTTTCTCCTTGATGGCACTGGGGTCAAAACCGCAGCCGGTATCGGAGATATGAATGGTAAGCAGATTCTCGCTCACGGTGGCACGGACGGTGATGGTGACAAAATCATCTTCATCCGCCGTGCCGTGCAGGATGGAGTTCTCTACAAGCGGCTGCAAAATAAAGCGCGGCACAGTCCAGTATCCGGCAGCATCTTCAATTTGATATTCCATCTCAAAGCGCCCTGCGTAACGCAGCTGCTGGATGTCGCAGTAGTTCTTCAGGTTGCGCAGCTCATCATCAAACGGAATCAATTCATCCTTTTTAATAAGGGTGCTTTGCAGCAGAGAAGAGAGGGCATCAATACCATGGCTAACCGGGGTAACATGATTGAGTGTGGCAATCCACTTTAAGGTGTTCAGGGTATTGAACAGGAAGTGCGGGTTGATTTGATATTGCAGAGTCTGCAATTCCAACTCGCGCATTTTGCGCTGATCATCGCTCCAGCGCTGCGCCAGCAGACCAATTTCATTGACCATGTTGTCGATGGTGCGCGCCAGAAATCCGAGTTCGTCGGGGCTGGGATCATTGATTTTCAGCCCGATTTCCTCATCGCTTTTCGCATTGCAGGCGGCAACCATATTATCAATGGGGTGCATGACGCTGCGGTAGACAAGCAGTGTCAGGAACACACTGACAACGACCAGCACTGCGGCCAGCGCAATAAGCATCATATTGATGGTTCTTGTGCCGTTGGTAATGTAGGCCTGCGGAATCGTGGCCGCCAGATACACATTATAGGTTGTGTTGTATTTGAAAATTGTCAGTGTATCTACGCCGTTCAGCTCACATAAAAAGTTGTTTTCACCCGCCTGCCGATGCGCCGTGATCTGCTGGAAAATCGGGTCATCGGCCAAATCTTCTCCCAGCAGTTTCGCGTTCTGAGAAGATACCACATTGCCGGCGGCATCAATCAGCAGGAAGTTGGACCCCTCGCCAAAGGAAACATCGGTAAATATGTAGCGGCTTAGCTGGGATTCGTCAATGTACAGCATGATATACCCCAGCGGCGTGCTGGTGTGGTGCATATCATAGATTTTACGGCCAATGACAATTTTATCGTTGGCGCGGTAAGTGTGGATGTATTGCAGACTATCCTGTGGAGAAGCGGCTTCAATATTATCCAGCAATTCATTAAAACGCTGAGGTGTAATATCGTCATAGCCCAAATCGTAGATGACTGTGCGATCATTGGAAACGACGCGGATGTTTTTAAGGTGTGTGCTCTGAAAAGGAATTGTGACGATCATTTCACTAATACCGCTTACAATACCGCTTGTAAGGGGGTGCCCCTTATTGACAGATGCGACACCATTCTGTACAGTATCAGATACGGAGATGGAACCTATGTAGTCGCTATAAATGCCAAGCAGGGTAGACATATTATTGTTGAGTAGTTCGATAGATTGTAAGGCAGCCTGTTTGACCTTTTCGTTCATGGATTGGGTGTATGCATGGTAAGAAAAAATACCAATCGTGATGACGGGAACAAGAGAAATAATCAAAAATGTCACAAACAGACGGGTGCGAAGTTTGATTCGCCGCAACACATTGGGGGAAAACTCACGTGTTTTTTGTGCATTTAGTGACATATATAGGCCTCCGTTTGTGCAAAGTGACTACAATCTATCCATACATTACCTGAATTATAAGGGCAACGACAGAAAAAGTCAATAAAATCCATCTTTAAGTAAAGGGAATACATTTATCAAATCCGGCTTGCCCGATATAATAAGAGTGCAATCAGGGAACGACAGATGAGCCGCATCCCAAACAAAGAAGGAATAATTTTTAGGAGGAAAACCATGAAAAAAGCAATCAGCATGATGCTTGCCACTGCAATGGCAGCTACCTGTCTGGCAGGCTGCGGCAGCGCAGCATCTTCCAGCGCAGCAGCATCCAGTGAGGCCGCTTCTTCCGAAGCAACGTCCGCCGCTACCAGCGAAGCCTCTACCGGTGAGAAGACCTTTGAGAACAATGAACTGAACATCGCGGTGTTCGAGGGCGGCTACGGTTCCGCGTACTGGGACGAAATCATCAAACGCTTCGAGGATGCCTATCCCGGCGTCACTGTCAATATGCAGATCAGCCCGAAGATTGGCGACATCATCCGCCCGCAAATCGTGGCAGGTAATGTGCCCGACTTCATCTCGATGAACGACAACGACTCCACCGGCCTGATTTCCTCCATGGTCAAGGAGCATGCGCTGATGGATCTGTCCGATGTCTTTGAGGAGGGCGGCATTGATGATGACACCCCGCTGAAGGATCAGGTTATCGATGGCCTGCTGGATTCCGCCAAGTGCTCTCCTTACGGCGACGGCAAGATCTACATTGCCCCGTTTGATGCCAGCCCGATGGGTCTGGTTTACAACAAGACCCTGTTCGAAGAGAACGGCTGGGAAACGCCTGTGACCTGGGATGACTTCTTTGAACTGGGCGACAAGGCCAAGGAAAAGGGTATCGCGCTGTTTACCTATCAGGGCATCTACCCCGGCTACCTTGAGAGCATGCTGTGGCCCGCACTGGCTTCTGCCACCGGCATCGACAACATGAAGGCAATCGCCTCCTACACGCCCGGCTCCCTCAGCTCTGATGAGGCCCTCAAGGTCTTCCAGAACATGGCAAAGATCGGCACCGATGGCTACCTGATGGATGGCACCGTTGCTCTGAACCATACCCAGAGCCAGACTGACATGATGATGAACAAGGCTCTGTTCATCCCCAACGGCAACTGGATGGAAGGCGAAATGGCCGATGCTCCCCGTGCTGACGGCTTTGAGTTTGGTCTGACCTGCGCACCCGTTCTGGATGACGGCGAGGCCCGCTATGTTATGAGCTCCGTTGAGCAGTTTGAGATTCCTGCCAACGCCAAGAACCCCGAACTGGCAAAAGAGTTCCTGCGCTTCCTGTACACTGAGGATTCCGTTAAGCTGTTCGCAGAAAAAGCCAACGGCATCTACGCTCTGAAGAAGGCCAACGAGATGGTCAAGGGCATCGTTACCGATGGTGTCTACAACATGAACGACATCTATCAGGAAGGCACCTTCATGGTCTTCGGTTGGGATGCAATGCCCGACACCAGCAAGGTCGTTATCGCTGATTCCGTCTTCAATGTTGCCAGTGACGTTATGAATGGTGACATGACTGCCGAGCAGTGGCGTGACGGCATCGAGGCTGCTTTCGAGGAGATTGCTGCTTCCAAGTAAGCTGAATTGCTGAATTTCCACTGACCAAAATAAGATTGGCCCTGCCGAGTAAACGCCATGCGAACTTGGCAGGGTTCTTTTTAAGGGGGAAACTTGTTTGAAAAAACGCCAAAATCACCAAAAAAAGGCGCAGCCACTTCCCGTACTGTTTATCTGCATCAGCGTTCTGCCTGCCGTGATCCTAACTCTTATGTTCACGATCTGGCCTACGGTGCAGGCATTATATCTTTCTTTTACCAATGCGACCTCTCTGGGGCTTAACAACAAATTTGTGTGGCTGGATAACTATATCTATATGTTCCACGACAAATCTTTCATTCAAGCGCTTAAAAACACAGCAAAGCTGATGGCGGTTGTTCCCGTTATCACAATTTTCTGTAGTCTGGTGCTGGCATTCGTTTTGAACCAGTGCAAGCTGAAAGAAAGGGTCTTGTATCGCACGATCTTCTATTTCCCGAACATCGTTTCTCTGACCGTTGTAGGTATTATATGGAGTTTTGTGTTCCACCCGAATGTGGGCATCATCAATAAGATTCTCGGTGCTGTCGGGCTGGAGAGCTTGCAGCGTTCCTGGCTGGGCGACAGCAAGACCGCACTTTGGTGTATCGCGTTCACGCTGCTGTGGCAGGCTGCCGGCTATTACATGGTCATGCATATCGCGGCGATGGACGGCATTTCGCCGGAAATCTATGAGTCCGCAACGCTGGACGGTGCCAGCGCATGGCGCAAGCTCGTCAGTATTACGATGCCTCTGATGAAAGATATTATCGGCATCACCTTTGTTCTGGCACTTTCCGGCACCATCAACCTGAGTTTTGTGCTTTCGCAGGTCATGACTGGCGGCGGTCCTAACGGTGCATCCAGCGTTCTGCTGCAATATATGTACACGCAGGGCTTTGTCAACGGCAACTTTGGCTATGCCATGGCTATCACGGTCTTTACGCTCGCCATCTCCGTGGCGCTGTCCATGCTGTCCCGCAAATTGACCGATGCTTCCGAAGGAGGTCAGTAATATGACACAAAATGAAAAAAGCAAAATCAGAGCAAAGGTCATCAAGTGGGTGACGCGCCTGTTCCTGATTTTGGTTGCCATTATCATGCTGTACCCTCTGGCGTGGAACGTCGTTTCTTCGTTCAAAACCAGCACTGAATTTCTGACGGATCCCTTTGCATGGCCGCAGGGCTTCGCGTGGGATAACTACGCCCGTGCTTATGAAAAGTCTAACCTTGCTGCGAACATCGGCAACTCGATTTATGTCGTGCTGGAAACGCTGGTCATTATTGTAGTCTGCGTTGTGCCATGTTCCTACTGCCTTGTACGGTATAAGTTCCCCGGTGCGAAGTTGATTTTGAACATCTACATGGCGGCCATCTTCATTCAGGCTACTTACATTATGATTCCGTTGTTCTTGCAGATGAACAAGCTGAACCTGCTCAACAGCCTGACGGCGCTGGGCGTGCTGTATGCAACCATGCAGTTCCCGTTCGCAATCTTCCTGTTGACCGGCTTCCTTCGCAGCATCCCGCGCGATTATGAGGAAGCTGCCATGATCGACGGCTGCGGTCCGTTCCGCATTCTGACGAGCATTATCATTCCCATGTGCAAGCCCGGCATCGTGACGGTCTGCATGATCTCCGCTATGGCAGCATGGAACGAGTACCCGGTGGCTCTCGTTATGGTTACCGATCCGACCAAGGCTACGCTGCCTGTCGGCCTTGCCAACCTGTATGAAATCCAGCGCTACGCTACCGACTGGGGCGCGCTGTTCGCAGCCCTGGTGCTGGCACTGATTCCCACTGTCATCCTCTTCATCGTCGGCCAGAAGCAGCTCGTGCAGGGCTTGAGCGTCGGCGGCGTTAAGGGCTAAATAAAATCGAATAGGTTAGGAGAACCGATATGCTGCCCCCAAAACATTGCAACATCAATTTAACCGGCCCAATACCCCGCTGGGATGAAGCAATTCCACTGGGGAACGGCATACTCGGTTCTCTTTTTTGGGGGCCGATGGAGCACCTGCGCATTTCCGTGGACATTGCCGGACTGTGGCTGCGTCGCCGCCCGGAGGAAAAACTCGATAAAGAATTTACTTATGCAAAACTGGTAGAGCTTGCACGGAAAGGCGATGTGGCAGAAACACGCCGTATCTTTGATACGCCCTATGCCCGCCCGACACCTACAAAAATCCCTGCGGGACACTTGTTCTTGGATGGACTGCCGCAAGGCAGCTATCAGGCAAGCCTTGATTTGGGTACAGCGGTGGCATCCTTTTCCCAAAGCGGCAGAACCATTCTGCGCGCCTGCCTCTGTATGGGGCGGCCTGTGGGTGTACTGATGTTGCCGGAAACATACCGAGATGTAACCCTTACGGTGGAGCGCCCCTCTTTCGGGAATGGCACGCAGGCAGCCGAAGCGGGCAACAGCGTGTCCCCTGGCAGCTTGCAGCAGCTCGCCCTGCCGGATGCTATCCCCGAAACAGAGGACGGCATGATTGGCTTTTCCCAAAAGGTCGATGATCGGACTGCCTATACGCTGCTCTGTAAAAAATGTGGTGCAACGCTGTATTATACCGCTGTGCAGGCAGAAAACGTAGAAAAAGCAAGCCGACTGGCGAAGCTGGAACTATGTGCAGCAGAAGATATGGGTGCAGAGAAGCTGCTGCAACAGCATAAACGCTGGTGGCAGCAATACTGGGGCAAAAGCAGTTTGCAGCTGCCGGATGAAACACTCGAACAACTCTGGTACCGCGCCAATTACTTTTTGGCAGCGGGTTCCGAGCCGGGCAATGCCCCGATGCCGCTGCAAGGGGTATGGTGCGCGGATGACGACCGGCTCCCACCGTGGAAAGGTGATTACCACAACGACCTCAACACTCAATTCACCTACTGTCACTATCTGACTGCCAACCACCCGGAGCAGGGAAAGGTTTTTCTCGACTATCTCTGGTCACTGCGTCCGCAGGCAGCAAAATTTGCCCGTGAATTTTATGGCACAGCAGGGGAGTGCCTGCCCAGTGTCATGGACATTGACGGCGGTGCGCTCGGCGGCTGGCCGATGTATTCCCTGTCACCGACCAATCAAATCTGGCTCTGCCAGATGTTTTATGAATACTACCGCCTGACGGGGGATAAAGAGTTTCTGCGTACCCGCGTGGAGCCTTACTTTACCGCCACGGCAGCCTGCCTGGAAGAACTCCTCCAAGAAGGCCCGGACGGAAAGCTGGTTTTACCGGTCTCGTCCTCACCGGAAATTCACGATGATGAGGCAGCCTCATGGCTGACTCCTAACAGCAACTACGATTTGGCGCTGCTGCACTATCTGTTCCACACTCTGGTACAGATCGAGTACCAGCTTGGCAACCCCCGCGGCTATTGGCATGCAATGGAGGCCAAACTTGCTCCGTTGAGCGTAGATACAGAAACCGGGCTGATGCTTTCGCCCAATGAAACCTTGCAGGAAACGCACCGCCATTTTTCCCACGCTATGGCAATCGAGCCGCTGTGTATGCTGCGCTATGAAAATCCGCAGGACCGCAGCGTAATAGATGCAACGGTAGACCATCTTGTACATCTCGGCAGCGGGCAGTGGGTAGGGTTTTCCTTCGGTTGGATGGCACTTTTGCAGATTGCCCGCAGCAATGGAAATGGTGCTTTGTATGAGCTGCACCGCTTCGCAGAGCATTTCCTGAGCCGGAACGGATTTCATTTGAACGGCGACTACAAAAACAGCGGCGTTTGTGATTTCCACTATCGCCCCTTTACGCTGGAAGCGGATTTTCTGGCGGCACACGCAGTACAGAAAATGCTGTTGCGTTCCGAAAAGAATCATATCGAGGTTTTACCGGCCTGCCCGCAGGGCTGGAAAAATGAACCTGTTGCATTTCAGAATTTGCGGGCAGAAAATGGTCTGCTGATTTCTTATCAGCGGACAGCAGACGGCAAGCACAGCCTTACCGTAAAAGCAACACAGGACGGAAGCTGGTATCTTTGCAACACGCATTGCTGGGTCACCTTGCAGGCCGGACAAACTCAATCTTACCAATGGACGGAGGAAAACAAGAAATGAATACCAAAGGTCGTGTAACGATTCCCACCGATATGGACGCAGTACCCGAAACCCTTGACCTGCTCAAGCGCTGGGGCGCGGATGCCATCCGCGACTGCGATGGCACCGAATTCCCGCAGGAGCTGAAGGACACCGGAGCCAAGATCTACGCCACCTACTACACCACCCGCAAGGACAACGCTTGGGCTAAGGCAAACCCCGATGAAACGCAGCAGTGCTACATTATGACCCCGTTCTATACCGCTGCGGACGGTGCGCTGACCATCCCCCTGATGACGGGCATCAGCCGCGAGCTGATGAAGGTCAACGACCACGATGACATTGCCCGCTGGTGGGAAGTCATCGACCGCACGACGGGCGAGCCGTTGGATGCCGCTGCGTGGCATTATGACGCAGCAACCGAGAGCGTTGTCATCGACGCCCCCGCCGCTTACCACGAGTACACGGTCAGCTTTTTGGCATACCTGATCTGGGATCCCGTGCACATGTACAACTCGGTCATCAATGACTGGAAGGATGTCGAGCACCAGATTCCGTTCGATGTGCGCCAGCCCAAGACCCACGCCTACACAATGCGCCGCCTGCGCGAGTATCTCGAAAGCCACCCCTATGTCAACGTTGTGCGCTTTACGACCTTCTTCCACCTGTTCACGCTGGTGTTTGACGAGCTGCGCCGCGAGAAGTACGTGGACTGGTACGGCTACTCTGCCTCCGTTTCTCCCTATATTTTGGAGCAGTTTGAGAAGGAAGTCGGCTACAAATTCCGCCCGGAGTTTATCATTGATCAGGGCTACTACAACAACCAGTACCGCGTGCCCACCAAGGAGTACAAGGATTTTCAGGCATTCCAGCGCCGCGAGGTCGCCGGTCTGATGAAGGAAATGACCGACATCGTCCACGCCTACGGCAAGGAAGCGATGATGTTCTTGGGCGACCACTGGATCGGCTGCGAGCCGTTCATGCCCGAGTTCCAGCAGTCCGGCGTGGATGCCATTGTCGGCAGTGTCGGCAACGGCAGCACCCTGCGCCTGATTTCCGACATCCCCGGCGTCAAGTACACCGAGGGACGATTCCTGCCCTACTTCTTCCCCGATACCTTCCACGAGGGCGGCGACCCTGTGCGCGAGGCCAAGGAGAACTGGGTCACCGCTCGCCGCGCCATCCTGCGCAAGCCCATTGACCGCATCGGCTACGGAGGCTACTTGAAGCTGGCCTGCGAGTTCCCGGAGTTCCTCGACTATGTCGAGAGCGTCTGCAACGAGTTCCGCGAACTGTACGAGAACATCAAGGGCACGACCCCCTACTGCGTCAAGACCGTGGCTGTGCTGAACAGCTGGGGGCAGCAGCGTGCGTGGGGCTGCCACATGGTCCACCATGCGCTGTACCAGAAGCAGAATTACAGCTATGCGGGCGTTATCGAAGCGTTGTCCGGTGCGCCGTTTGATGTGAAGTTTATCAGCTTTGACGACATCAAGGCCGACCCGAAGTTGCTGGACGGCATGGATGTCCTTATCAACGTCGGCGACGGCGACACCGCCCACACCGGCGGCAAGGTCTGGGAGGATCCGGATGTTTCCGCTGCCGTCAAGGGCTTTGTCCACCGCGGCGGCGGCCTGATCGGTGTCGGTGAGCCGGGCGGTCACCAGTATCAGGGCCGGTATTTGCAGCTGGCCGCGCCGCTCGGCGTGGAGAAGGAAACAGGCTTCACCCTGAATTACGACAAGTACAACTGGGATGAACACCGCGACCACTTTATTCTGGCCGACTGCCCCGACCACGACGTGGACTTTGGCGAGGGTAAAAAGAGCATCTTCGCACTGGAAGGCACCGAGATTCTGATTCAGCGTGACAAGGAAGTCCAGATGGCTGCGCACGAGTACGGCCAGGGGCGCGGCGTGTATATCAGCGGTCTGCCGTACAGCTTTGTGAACAACCGCGTGCTGTACCGCGCCATCCTGTGGGCTGCCCACGATGAAGCCGACCTGCACAAATGGTTCAGCACGAACTACAATGTGGAAGTCCATGCCTACGTTAAGAACGGCAAGTACTGCGTGGTCAACAACACCTACGAACCGCAGGACACGACCGTTTACACCGGCGACGGCAGCTGCTTCGATCTGCATCTGGATACCAATGAGATCAAGTGGTACAGCATTGAGGGGTAATAGAATGAGAACACCCGAAGAACAGGTCCGCTATGCGGCCTCTATCACGCCCAGTCCGCGCCAGCTGGCATGGCAGCAGCTTGAATTTTACGCCTTTACCCACTTCGGCATGAATACCTTCACGAACCGCGAGTGGGGCGACGGCACCGAAGACCCGGCGCTGTTCAACCCCGATGCGCTGGATGCCGACCAATGGGTCGCCGCAGTCAAAAGTGCCGGCATGAAGGCGCTGATTCTGACCTGCAAGCACCATGACGGCTTCTGCCTGTGGCCGAGCGCTTACACCGAGCACAGCGTCAAGAACAGCCCGTGGAAGAACGGACAGGGCGATGTTGTGCGCGAGGTATCGGATGCCTGCCGGCGCGGCGGTATCAAGTTTGGTGTCTATCTCTCCCCGTGGGATCGTCACGATGCACGCTATGGGCAGGGAAAACCGTATGATGATTATTTCGTTTCCCAGCTGACCGAGCTTGCAACAAACTACGGAGATATTTTCTGCTTCTGGTTTGACGGTGCCTGTGGCGAGGGCAAAAACGGCAAAAAGCAAATTTACGATTGGGAACGCTACTATGCGGTGCTGCGCAAATTGCAGCCGAATGCGGTTTTGAATGTCTGCGGCCCCGATGTGCGCTGGTGCGGCAACGAGGCCGGGCATTGCCGGAAAGCAGAGTGGAGCGTGGTTCCCGCTGAGCTGCGGGATGCCGAGCGCACGGCATCGAAATCGCAGCAGGCGGATGACGGAGAATTCTCCCGCAAAATTGACTCTCAGGACGAGGACATCGGCAGCAGAGCGGTTATCCGCAATGCAAGAGAACTTGTCTGGTATCCATCCGAGGTGGATACTTCCATCCGAACGGGTTGGTTTTACCATCCGGAGGAGGACACTGACGTGCGCACGGCAGACGAATTGCTGGACATCTATCTGGATGCCGTCGGTGCGAATGCCAGCCTGCTGCTGAACATTCCACCCGATACGCATGGCCGTATTGCCGCACCGGACTGCGCCAGCCTTGCGGAGCTGGGTGCTAAAATCCGCCAGATTTTTGCCAGCAACGTAACAGAAAAGGCGGCAATTACGGCAGATTCCGCGATTGCGCAGCACCCCATCACACAGGCTGTAGACGGTATGGCAGATACCTATTGGCAGGCTGCCTACGGACAAGAATCCGATACGATTACTTTGAAGTTCCCGAAGCCGCAGAAGGTTTCCTGTGTTGTTCTGGGGGAGCATCTTCCGACAGGGCAGCGCATCGAAAGAGGTGAGATTTGGGCAGATGAAAGCAAGGTTGCCGAATTTACGGTAGTTGGGCATAAGCGTATCTGCCGCTTTGCCCCCGTGGATGTGCTGACGCTAACCATAAAGATCACAGCTTCTCGCACAGAACCAACTCTACGGCTGCTGGCAGTCTATCAGTGAGGATGTATGTGATGAAAGAAATTTTGACCGCGTGGCAATGGGATGGCCCAGTGTCAGAACCGATTCCCTACGGAGAGGGTCATATTAACCAGACGTATGCTATTACGGTAACGTCAGAGCAGGGTGCAAAACGCTATATCCTGCAAAAAATCAATACCAATACATTCAAAGACCCGGCCGGTTTGATGGAAAACATCTGCGGTGTGACGGATTTTCTGCGCGAAAAAGCCAAGCAGCGCGGGGCTGACCCGGCGCGTGCCACGCTCCATGTGGTGCCTACCAAAGAGGGAAGGCCTTATTACCAAGCTGCCGATGGCGGCTGCTGGCGTGTCTATGACTTTGTGGAGGATACTGTCTGCTTGCAGCAGGTGCAGTCCGCCGAGGATTTTTACCAGAGCGCCGTTGCATTTGGCAACTTCCAGCATCAGCTTGCCGACTATCCGGCTCATACCCTGCATGAGACAATCCCGCACTTCCACGACACGCCCAAGCGCTTCGCTGATTTCCAGCGCGCCGTGGCTGAGGACCGCATGGGTCGTGCCGCACAGGTGCAGCGTGAAATTGAGTTTGTCCGCGCCCGCGAAGCAGAGTATCACGTTATGGTGGATCTGCTGGCAGCGGGCAAGCTGCCGCTGCGCGTCACCCACAACGACACCAAGCTGAACAACATCCTGTTCGACAAAACGACCGGCGAGGGTCTTTGCGTCATCGACCTTGACACGGTCATGCCGGGTCTTGCTGCCAATGATTTTGGCGATTCCATCCGCTTTGGTGCTAACCACTGCGCTGAGGACGAAGCTGACCTCTCGAAAGTCAATTTCAGCATGGAACTGTTTGAAATTTACACCAAGGGCTTCTTGCAGGCAGCAGGAGAAGCGTTCACCCCGCTGGAAAAGCAGACCCTGCCTTGGGGTGCCAAGTTGATGACGATGGAGTGCGGTACGCGTTTCCTCGCTGATTATCTCGAGGGGGACCACTACTTCCACATCAACTACGAAACCCAAAACCTCAACCGCGCCCGCACCCAGTTCAAGTTGACTGCCGATATGGAACGGAACTGGGATGCCATGCAAAAAGTAATTGAAAAATACTGCTGATACCGCTAATCTGCTTTTTCATTTTGCGGTTTGCGTTTTGCAGTAGAGTGCATCATGCAAAATCGTGTTTTCTCATTCCTTAACTCCCGCGCCTAACAAGCGCGGGAGTTTTCTGTAATACAGCAAGTTGTATGTCCGCAGTGAGGCTAATAAGGCCATGCATTGCAATTGATTTTTATGATATTGGAAACTCAGAACGGTTGATACTAAATGCGAATTGTTGACTAAAAATCGCGCCGACAATGCACTGTCGGCGCGATTTTATATGCTATGCAGTTTTCGATATTTGCCCGGAGCTTCAGCCTTATAGCGGCGGAACATCCGGTTAAAGTAGCTGGAATCACTAAAGCCGCAGCTATATGCGATCTCCGTGATGGGATCTTCGGTGGAGCATAATAGCTCCGCGGCACATTCTACCCGGTAGTAATTCAAATAGTCAATAGGGGAGCGCCCGGTTATGCTGTGAAAGACCCTGCAAAAGTGTTCAGGGGTCATTTCTGCTGTGGAGGCGAGATCTTCCAAGGTGATGCGGCTGGCGTAATTCTTTCGGATGCGCTCTAAGGCCGCTTTCATTTGGGCTGTGCTGCGATCATTTCGTTTATTTCCGGGAGAGGATACTGTGTACGAATGCTGCAAAAGGATTTGACCGAACAACTGCCACATCAGACCAATCGTCACAAATTCATATCCCTCCGGCTCTTTTTCCATTGCCTCAAAGAGTCTGTCAATCAGTTGGCAGGTTACGGAGCCAGCCGGTTGATACGGCTCGATTTGTGCGCCACGTTCAAAAAGCGCATTGTATTTTGCCTGACATACGGAGCCGCTGCCGAGGAAGCGGTTCATATCAAAGACAACACACTCGTAAACGCAGTCGCTGGGGGTTCCGCCGTGAACGGCCCCGGCTGAAATGATGGCGGCATCCCCCTTGTGTAAAAGGTAAGAGCGTCCATCAATCAGCAGAGAAAACTCCCCGCTTAGAACCAGCATAAGTTCAAATTCCATGTGCCAGTGAAACGGCATTTCATAGCGTGGGTGCATTTTATCTACATAATAAAGCTCAATGGGAAAGTCAAAAGTGCCGCGCGTACTGCTTTCATGGGAAGCCAGAAACTTCATGGCAGGCATCTCCTAAAATATCAATATCGTCCAATATAATATCATTATACGCAAAGACGAGGGCAAATTGCAACAGTATAATACAAGTAAAGGACAAAATCCACTTTAGGAGGTACAAACTGTGCAAATCGAAGAAATCAAAGACCAAATCTGCGATGTCTGCCATAAAATGTGGCAGCTTGGCTGGGTCGCTGCCAATGATGGCAATGTCTCAGTTCGGTTGGAGGACGGAACTTTCCTTGCAACGCCTACGGGCATGAGCAAGAGCTTCATCACGCCGGATAAGCTGCTGCGTATTGATGCAAAGGGCAATGTGCTGGAAGGTGCAGAGGGCCTGCGCCCGTCCAGCGAAATCAAGATGCACCTGCGCTGCTACGAAAAGCGCGCCGATGTAAATGCTGTTGTCCATGCCCATCCGCCGGCAGCCACCGGCTTTGCCGTGGCACATCGCCCGATGGATATGTACAACATGATTGAGGATGTGGCAGCCATCGGCGCTGTGCCACTGACTCCGTATGGAACTCCCAGCACGACGGAGGTGCCGGACGCAATCGAGCCGTATCTCAACGACCACGATGTTATGCTGCTGGAAAACCACGGTGCGCTGACGGTGGGCAGCGATGTCATCACCGCCTATTACCGCATGGAGAGTCTGGAACTGTGGGCAAAAATCACGATCAACGCAATCATTCTCGGCGGCAGCTACGATATTGACCGCAAGAATATTGATAAGCTCATCAATCTCCGCTCCTACTACAAAATTACCGGCAAACACCCCGGCTATCGCAAATTTGAGCGACGCGAAAAAGGTGAGCCGACGGACAAATAAGGAGACACCGTATGCTGAAGAACATTCCGCCTATCCTTAGTCCGGAACTTCTGAAAGTCCTCTGCGAGATGGGACATGGCGACGAAATCATTCTCGCAGACGGAAATTTCCCGGCTGAAAGCATCGGCAAAGATGCCATTGTGGTTCGTGCAGACGGGCACGGAACCGTAGAACTGCTGGAGGCCATCCTGCAATTTCTGCCGTTGGATCAATATGTGGAAAAGCCTGTCGCGCTGATGAAAGTGGTTGATGGCGATCCGTGCAGGCCGACTATCTGGGATAGCTATAAACAGAAGTTGAACGAGAGCGGCAATGACCCGGCTAAAATTGAAATGGTGGAGCGCTTTGCGTTTTATGAGCGCGCACATCATGCCTATGCGATTATCGCCACCGGGGAAAGCGCAATCTATGCCAACGTACTTTTGAAGAAGGGCGTGGTGCAATGAGTAACACAGCAACTGTGCTGGCCTTCGACTTTGGCGCTTCCAGTGGACGTGCGATTCGAGCCGTGTACGATGGCCAAAACCTCAACTACGAGGAAATCCATCGCTTTGAAAATATTCCCATCGAAAAGGACGGTCATCTCTGCTGGGATGTGGAAACACTGCTGAAGGAAATTCATACGGCTATTCAAAAGGCGGGTACATTTGACAGCTTAGGATTTGATACATGGGGTGTGGATTTCGGCTTACTGGATACGGACGGTCATCTGCTGGCAAACCCTGTTCATTACCGCGATGCCCGAACGAATGGCAAACCGGAACAGGCCGCTGCCCGTATGCCCGCAGAAGAATTGTATGCCCATACCGGCAATCAAATCATGGCAATCAATACTTTGTTCCAGCTGCTGGCTCTGCGTGAGCAGGACCCGGAACTGCTGCAAAAGGCTGCGCAGATCCTTTTTATGCCGGATTTGTTTGCGGCTCTGTTGGGGGCCGAGCCGGTCTGCGAACGCAGCATTGCGTCCACCAGCCAGATGCTGGACCCCCGCACAGGGCAGTGGAGCAGAGAAGTGCTGGCCGCCTACGGCTTGCCGGAAAACCGCTTCGCACCCATTGTTGCCAGCGGCACAGTGACAGGTACACTTGCAAACGGTGCGAAAATCATTGCGGTGGCAGGGCATGATACACAATGCGCCTCGGCTGCTATGCCGTGTGCCGAGGAGGATGCCGAACATACGGCATTTCTCTCCTGCGGCACATGGAGCCTGCTGGGAACGGAATTGGATTCTCCGATTCTGACGGCAGACTGCTGCCAAAGCGGGCTGTCCAATGAACTCGGTGCAAACGGGAAAATCAATTATCTGAAAAATATCATCGGTCTTTGGCTGATTCAGGAAAGCCGCCGTGAGTACAAGCGCCGTGGACAGGCATATTCTTTCGCGGAGCTGGAGCAACAGGCACTTGCCGCCGAACCGCTGCGCAGTTTTATTGACCCGGATGCCCCGGAATTTGTTGCCCCCGGCGACCTGCCGGGCAGAATACAGGAATTTTGCCGCAAAACCGGCCAGCCCGTCCCGGAAACGGTGGGAGCCGTAATGCGCTGCATTTATGAAAGCCTTGCTCTGAAATATCGCTATGCGATAGAGCAGCTCTCCGCTGTAACGGGTCGAGCATTTACGACCCTGCACGTTTTGGGCGGCGGCACAAAAGACCGTCTGCTTTGCCAGATGACGGCAGACTGCTGCGGCCTTACGGTAAAGGCTGGCCCGGTGGAAGCTACGGCGCTCGGCAACATTATGATTCAGTTGAAAGCCTTGGGGTTGCTGGACTCCATCACACAAGGACGCCGGCTGATTGCGGAGACAGAGGTCATTAAAACATATACCGCAAGCACACAGAACTATGCGGAATGGAACGCCGCTTATGATCATTTCAAAACCCTATTATAATAAGGAAGGTGCAACTATGCTGTATCCTAAAATTGGTATTCGCCCTGTCATCGATGGACGCTGGGGCGGCGTCCGTGAAAGCCTGGAAAATCAGACGATGCGCATGGCAGAAAATGCCGCCAAGCTGATTTCGGAGAACCTCAAGTACCCCGATGGTACGCCGGTGCAGTGCGTGATCGGCTGTACGACGATTGGCGGTGGTGCCGAGGCGGCCCGCGTGGCAGAGCAGTTCTCTACCCAGAATGTTACGGCAACGCTGTCTGTGACCCCCTGCTGGTGCTACGGTACCGAAACGTTCGATATGGATCCCAACACCATCAAGGCAGTCTGGGGCTTCAATGGCACCGAGCGCCCCGGCGCGGTGTATCTGGCTGCGGTTCTGGCAGCACACGCCCAGCGCGGTCTGCCTGCTTTCTCCATTTATGGCCATGACGTGCAGGAAGCCAACGATGATACGATTCCCGATGACGTGGCCGAGAAAATCCTGCGCTTTGCCCGTGGTGCTGTTGCCGCAGGCTGGATGAAGAACAAAGCCTACGTCAATATTGGCACTGTGACGATGGGGATTGCCGGCAGCTTCTGCGATGCAGGTGTTCTGCAAAAGTATTTCGGCATCCGCGCCGAGTGGGTGGACGAGGTCGAGATCCTGCGCCGCATTTCCATCGGTATCTATGACCACGACGAATATGAAAAGGCGCTGGCATGGGTGCGTGAGAATTGCAAAGAGGGCTTTGATAAGAACCTCGGTAAGAACCTGCCGCTTGTCATCACGAAGTCGAAGATTGTTCCGGCCGACAAGGATTGGGAGTTTATCGTCAAGATGACCCTGATCATCCGTGACATTCTATACGGCAATCCGCGTCTGGACGAGATGGGCTGGCATGAAGAAGCGCTCGGTCGCAACGCTGTGGTCGGCGGCTTCCAGGGGCAGCGCCAGTGGACAGACTGGCTGCCGAACGCTGACTTCACCGAAGCCATCATGGCTTCCACCTTTGACTGGAACGGCCCGAAGGCCCCGACCCCGTTCGCTACCGAGAATGATACCTGCAACGGCATTGCCATGATGCTGGGCAGCCTTGTTTCCGGCTCTGCACCGTGCTTCCATGACGTGCGCACCTACTGGAGCCCGGAAGCCTGCGAGCGTGTGACTGGGCAAAAGCCTGACGGCGTTGCCGCCAACGGCTTTATTCACCTCATCAATTCCGGCGCGACAGCTCTGGATGGTTCCGGTGCCTGCGTGGATGCCGAGGGCAACCACGTGATGAAGCCGTTCTGGGAGATGACCGATGCGGACATCAAGGCATGCCTGAACGCCACCGATTGGTGCCGTGCGGACTATGAGTACTTCCGCGGCGGCGGATATTCCAGCCACTTCCGCTGCAAGGCAGAGATGCCTGTTACGATGCTGCGTTTCAACATTGTGGAAGGCATTGGCCCCGTCCTGCAAATTGCCGAGGGTTGGACGGCTGATCTGCCCGACGAGATTCACAACACTATCGACAAACGCACCGACCCAACCTGGCCGACCACATGGTTCTGCCCGCGCCTGACCGGACAGGGTGCGTTCACCGATGTGTACAGCGTTATGGCAAACTGGGGTGCCAACCACGGCGTGACCGTTTACGGCCATGTGGGTGCTGACCTCATTACGCTCGCCAGCATGCTGCGCATCCCTGTTACGATGCACAATGTCCCTGCCGAGAAGGTCTATCGCCCCCACGCATGGGCCAGCTTCGGCACACAGGATCAGCAGGCTGCGGATTATGCTGCGTGCAAGCAGTACGGACCGCTGTATCGGTAAGTTACCTGTCGTAAATATTCTGCCGGAAAGATTTTGACATAGCCCTTAATACCAGTTAAGGAGAGGTTTCCTTGGAAGCCTCTCCTTATTTTTTCATCTGGAGGTACACAACTAATTCAGAAAATAAAAAGTACCTTGAGGTCTCTTTTCTCAAAGTGCAGTTATATTTCGTTGCCTATAACTTAATAGGCTTTTCCTCTATACGGAGAACCGCATTATGAGTTTGTCGAATGAATAACTCTGGCAATTCCACGCGAAAAACGAAATAGAATTACCGCTGCCATATGCGAATCCTGACGGTATATGCTCCACACAGGTGGACATATACTGAAGAATTTGCGTGTGTCAATTTTCAATTCGACAAGATTCTTTGTCGCTGTCGTTCACCACCAGTATTCCCATCGAAGAAAAAATGATGGGAGTACAGAAATGATAAAAAGGAACGATGGCATATCCGAGGATGATATATGCCAAAATCAATGTGCAACCTTAGTCAGGGCGTAAAGGCCGAAGGCATCAACATTGGTGAGATGCGGATGCTGGTTAAACAGGTGAGGCAAGGCCGTGTGACAATTGAAGAAGCAGCGGAAGATGCTGGAATGACAGTAGAGGAATTTAAGAAAGGGATGGAAAACACCTCTCTGCAGGCGGTCTAAGAAAAAACATATAGAGTAAACTGTTAAGCCCTACAAGGCTCAGATCGGTTCGATACCGACTGAAAGCCTTGTAGGGCTTATTTTTTTGCTTTTTTTCAAATTTATTTGTGAAAAATGTTGTCCAAGACTTGACATCGGCCGGCTCTAGTGATACGGATTCCTTTATGGAGGAATTGAAAGAACTGGCGAAGGGTGACGATCGGATTCTCTTTACTGGGTTTGTGCAGGGAGCAATGCTGGATTTCGGGAAAAGTGCAGGAGAGCATTCCAGCACAGCTTAAAATGTTTTGATGGTGCGCAGAACGGCAATCTCGAAGAGATAGTGGCATCCTTTGACCTCGACAAGAAGAGCATCGACCGCCGCATCGATGCCTTGGAAAAGTCGAGACCGTTAGCAGAAAGTATAGCGCGGTCCCATGTGAACCTCCCTACCTAAGCCTTTCGGCTATAGATGGGGCTTCTCCGAGGGATGTGTCTACATTTTTCATTGGTCACCCTGCTTATCGTCGGATTTAATGTGCCGCAAAGCGCAGATATCGTCGCCCTTGGCAATGGCCTTGGGCATGTCAAGGCGGGCATCAAAGCAGCGGCCGATGCCGTGGTGATTTTTCCGTCCTTTTCCGGGATGTCTTTTTCGCTTTGATTCAAGTGAGATTCCTTTTTTATGCGCCGCAATGCACAACTAAAAATCGCCCTCGACCTGTCCATGGGTCGAGAGCGATTTAACTGTCAGGAAAACTGTAAGGTCGCAGGGCGGGGAGTTATGCCCAGGGGTCAGCCACCTGCGGAATACGGATGCCGGTCAAAAGCTGCTGCTCCCACAAAAACCACTGCCCTGTGGATGGTTTGTTGCGCAGCTTTAGCGGGCGCGGGCTGTCAGCGCCGCTGCAAGCCACATATAAGGTCAGGTACCCGTCGACAAACTGCGTCCGGCTGTAAGTGTTTTCCGAAACGGTGACTCGGTACGGCTGCACAGGTGTGTAGTTGTTTTCCGGTGTGGAACCGACAAGGTAGGAACGCATCAGGTATTCCTTGCCGCGAAAACGGTCGCGGATAAACTGTTTGTCGATGCCGTTCAAGGGGCGCGGGCCGCGCAGGAAATCCAGCATTTTCTCGGTCTCGGCAGGGTTTTCCGGGTACAGCGCCAGCGCCGCCACTGTCAGAGCGGCCACTTCCTCCGGCACAGTCAGCGCAGCCTGGGGCATAGCCTTCAGCTCGTCCAAGGTCTTGGGAAGGCTGTTCAACGTGATTTCACTCATCTGGGTACCTTCTGTTCATCATGGTTTTCGGGCTATATATTTTTGCCTGTCACGCCTCGCGTGTCAGGCAAACGACTGCCTCCACATGAAACATAGGTGTAGCGTATGCTTGTCGGTGTTTTCCCAATTAGCAAGATTACTGCGGTAGCTGCTCACTGCACCGATAGCAGCTGTAATTGTTGCACGGCGCAAGTACGAAGGATACTTATGGAACATTTTATCGAATTCCTGATATTTGGCTTCACGGTTTTTATTGCCATGAACCAGCTTTTCGATATAGCGCTGCTGTTCCAAGGCTCCGGTAGTTATGCTTTTTACGGCATCCCAGTTTTCGCTGACAACACCAATCAGGTAGGAGAGCGCTTCCTGATATATACGAACCGTATCGATAAGGTTGACACTGCAGTTGACGATTCTGACTTGATAGCTGGATGTAATATCCAAAGCACTCACCTCCTTTACAATAGCGTTGCTTTATAGTATGACTATACCACAAAAATATTTAGTTGTAAAGGATATACTATGTGCAAAAATAACCTATATAGGACAAATAGACACTCCTGTTACCTACTAGAATACCATTTAGTTGTAGTAACAAAATATCGTCATCCTGTGCTTAAAGGTGCGATAAAAGTCTACCTGCTTGACCAAACAAAAACAATCTTTGATTCATGGCATTGCACTATTAAAGCTGTCAATACCGACTTGGACCATATCCACATTTTGTTTGAGGCCCCACCACAAGTACAACTATCCAAATTGGCTAACAATTATAAAACTGTTACTTCTCGACTTATTCGTAAAAACTTTAGTGAGCAACTCAAACAGTATTATTGGAAGCCATATTTTTGGAGCGATAGTTACTTTGTGTGTAGCGTTTCGGACAGAACAGAATCGGCTGTAAAATCCTATATTGACTCCCAGTAAGCGAGCTAACCCCGCCTAAACTTTGAAGCTATAGACGGGGTGTGCACTCTTCATTTGTCATCAAGGAAACGGAAGCCTACAACTTTGACGCGGACTGGACGCGTGGCAAACACGAAGCTGATTGTCGAGTTGTTTTTTTGTACAGCTCTTCGAAAGGACCATCTGCTGATAGTCGTAGGCAGGGGAAAGGTCCGGCTAGAACATGACATAGTTGAGCAGCTTCTGGCAGGATGCGAACAGAACATTGACCTCCGCACACCGGGAATTATGCTCGGCCTTTAACCGTGTGCTCCACCGGTTTTTTCGGATGAGTTCCTTGCACTGCTTTAGAGCAGATAGACTGTATGTGGCTTTTTCCATGGGTGAACCTCTTTGAGAAAGACCTTGATTTGTGCGAAAACAGGTTGAATTGCAGCGGTGATGCGTCAACCGCTTGCTTCGGGCTACATTCCCGCAAAAATGTCATTGCCATCAAGATAGGTATAAGGCTTTTCCTGCTCCACAAAGCCATTGATGGCGATGAATCCGAGCCGCTTAACGGCCAGTTCCTTGATGTTCGCCACCTGCTGAGCCTCACGGTGAATTTCATCGAGGGTCATAGGTTGGGCATAATACTTTGCCTCATAAATTGCATAGCCGTCTGCCAGCTCCAGAGCAACATCGAACTCACCGTTCTTGCGGTGGACGGGGTCGTCATAGTAATAGCTGCCGATGTTGCGAACACCCTTCAGTTTCCCAGAACGAACCTGTAAACTGAAATAGTCACGGCAAATGCCCTCAAATCGGCGAGAGATGAAGTCTGTCAGAGTAGGGGCTACATACTCATCATAGAAAGCCTCTGCGCCTAGCACTTGCAATGCGCTGGCGTTTTTATAGATAAAGGTAAAGTAGAACCGTAACAAGTTGTCGTTGATTTCAAAGGTAGATTTCTTGCTGTCGTTGAGCTTGTTGATGGGGTAATTGCGGGAGATGATTTCGAGGTCACGCAGAGGTTTCATCTGTTTTGCAAGATTGCCGGTCTTCTTCACATCCAGCTTGTCTTCAATTTCAGAATAGCGCTTCTTGCCGTTACCAATGACTGCAAAGATACGCTCTGCGTTGATTTTGACGGAATAGTCCGACAACAGCAACTGACTGGCATACAGGTACACCGCACTCACAGGATTTAGAATTGTACTGACGATGTTTTCTCGCAGCGTGGCAGTAGGACGCAACGCCTGATTCACAAAAGGAGAACCACCGAATACAGCATAGTGCGCCACCTTGTCGTAGGGAGTTTTGTCAGGATAGAACTTGACGGTATCCAGATAGTTCAATTCGTTGAGTTTGATAGTGACAGCAAAGCGTCCATACAGAGCATTTTTCTCCTGCAAGAGGTCCTTCATCATTCCGATGTGAGAGCCGGAGAGGATAAGCTCAATGTTTCCAAGCCGGTTATCAATGATGCTCTGAAAAACGGAATCAACTGTTGTGGGCTCATTCATCACCTTCAGATAGGGGTATTCGTCAATGACGACAACCATTTTCTGAGGCAGCGTGTTAAGATAGGTAAAAACATCTTGTAGTGTACTGAAGCTCAGAGCTACTGGCAATATCTTGGCTCGAACCAGCTCATCAACGAGGCTATCAATATTTTCTTGTACTGTGCCTTTCAAACACTCGAAATAGACGGTCTGATAAGGGCAGTTATCAAGGGCTTTCTGAATGAGCGTGGTCTTTCCAACTCGCCGCTTGCCGTAGACCATCACAGCTTTGCCGATGTAGTCTTGCTGCAAGAGCACCAGTTCTTTCTCACGGCCTATAAACATATTGCACCTCCAATAATACTGAATGCATTTTCACTGAAATAACTTTCAGCATTATTTTACCACGAGACCGAACAAAAAGCAAGCAAAAAAGGGGACCACCGCGCCGCAAGCGATGGCCCTCTTTTTTATTGGCAGCATACGCCGCTTGTTAAGAATTACATTGCCCACAGCACAAGCGCAGCGACTACAGCAACAACAATGATAAGCAACAGAGGCCCGCAGCCGGAGCCATTGCCGCCACCGTTGTGATTCCCTCCGCTGCCACCGGAACCGCCGAAGTTGCGGTCAAATGACTGTTTATAGTGGGCATATCCGGTACTGCCGCTGCCAAAATAGCCGTAATCGTTCGCCATGATACACTACCTCATTCGCTATATTTGTCCTTGTTCCCTGCAAGAATATCCTCACAAATGCTCTTGTACTCCGGCAACATCTCCAAAAACGGAACCCACCGCCGTTTAACCTCTTCTCGGCCTTCATGCGGATGTTGGTTAAGCTGGTGAGAAAGGGCCGCGTGACGATTGAAGAAGCAGCGAAAGATGCTGGAATGACAGTAGAGGAATTCGAGAAGGTCTTGAAAAATACTCCACTGGGGCGAAGCCTCTGACAAGACTCCTGTGTATGTCACAGATGTGATCGTGACCTATCAGGTGCTTCCTGAGAAGAGTGCATAAGTTTCGTGACAAGCTCACCAGACACCTCAATAGGAGGATTCGGTGGAAGCGGAGCCGGTCGAAAAGATTCATAAGCCATTTCGCCTGACAGATTACTCACGAGTGTACCAGCTCGGTTTGTCATGATTGCTTCCTTTCCTCCGAAAAACGGAAATTGAAATTTCTGAGGCTATTTTAGCATAGAAACTTCAGAAAATCAGCTTATCGTGAAAATACGAAGCGAAAGAAATTTCAGAAAAACAACTTTTTGTGAAATTGCTCAAGCAAGATCACCATAGAAATTTCAAGTTAAGAATTTTATAGTTTAATTTTGCCCTACTTATGTCAA
>ERZ857972.744-NODE-744-length-25530-cov-127.132679_pt1 | contig 25530 bp, 18 predicted proteins | sample MGYA00519757_ERZ857972 | MGnify/ENA primary metagenome ERZ857972 (study PRJEB31778, sample SAMEA3449383) | human gut metagenome | biome: human gut; feature: human-associated habitat; material: faeces | place: United Kingdom | collected 2010/2012 ...
GCCGCACCTCGCTCGCCGTATCGGCACTTAGAATTATGCGGTATTGCCTTAAATCTTTTGAGGATATAATATAGTAGAATGATATGCCCCCTATATAGCGAACAGTGAAATAAAACACTGAAGGCTATATAGGGGGCATATCTGTCAGGCTTTTGTGCAAATTTTTATTTGCCTATCGGCTGTCGTGTATTGCTTGAGCAGCGCCCAAAAGCCTTTTTCTAAATCATCAGGTCACTTTGTTGGCTGTTCCTCATCCTTAGGCGGGTATTTTCTGCGTAAAGCCGCAAGGGTCACCGCCGTCAACAGGCTGCCCATCAGTAAGGCAAGCAGATACCGGAACGGATGCGGGTTCAGCGGCAGCAAGAACATGCCGCCGTGCGGGGCCGGTACGGCACAACCAAACAGCATGGACAGCGCCGCCGCCAGGGATGCACCCACCATGCAGGAGGGAATGACATGCAGCGGATCCCGCAGCACAAAGGGGACGACCCCCTCGGTGATAAAGCAGGCCCCCATCAGGTAATTCGTCATCGCGGTGTGGCGTTCTTTGGTGGTAAAACGCTCCGGGAACAGGGTTCCCGCCAGAGCAACGCCCAGCGGCGGCACCATGCCGCCCGCCATAACGGCAGCCATAAATTCTTCCTGGCCGCCGGCCAGGGCAACCGTGCCAAACAGATACGCCGCTTTATTGATCGGCCCGCCAAAGTCAACGGCCATCAAAGCCCCCAGCACCGCGGCCAGCACCACGCGGCTGCCGCCCTGCATACTGGCCAACAGCTGGTATATCCAGGTATTAAACCGTCCAAGCGGCGCATTGACGAGGAATACCATCATAAAGCCGACCACGGCCAGGCTGGCCACCGGATATAGCAGTACTGTTTTGATATGCACCAATGCCGATGGCAGCCGCTTGAATGCCATCCGCAGCAGTTTTACCACAAGGCCTGCCGCAAAGCCCGCAATCATAGCGCCCCAAAAGCCGGAGGACACCCATTCCGCCTGCGGTGCCAGCGAGGTTCCCTGGATGGCCAGCATACCGCCCGCCATACCGGCCACCAATGCGGGCAGATCCCCCACCGACATGGCAATGAACCCGGCCAGCACAACGTACATCAGATTAAATGAGGTATTACCAATCGTGCGCACCAGCATGGCAAGGGACGTTCCCCGCCCGAACATTTCTGCGCCCGCATTACCGCGGTCCAAAAAGTAGCTTAACGCAATCAATATACCGCCACCGGTGATAAAGGGAATCATGTGGGAAACGCCGTTCATCAGGTCGGTGTAAAGCTTGCGCCCAAATTCCTGCGGGGCGGCAGCACCATCTTTTGCGCTGCCTGCTTTACGGTTGCACCCCATGCCCGGCACACTTTCATCCTCCGGTTCCAGCGGAGCTGTGCCGGACAGCGCGCGGTGCAGCAGCATTTCCGGGTCTTTCAACGCCTGGGAAACCGGCACGCGAAGCACCGGTTTGCCCGCAAAGCGGGCGGTCTCCACGGCTTTATCCGCCGCCACAATGATGCACTCTGCGTTTTCAATTTCCTGTTCGGTCAGGTGGTTTTTCACCCCGTCTGCACCGTTGGTTTCCACCTTGATGGCAATATGCATTTCTGCCGCTTCGGCTTCCAGCGCTTCGGCCGCCATATAGGTGTGGGCAATGCCGGTGGGGCATGCCGTTACAGCCAGCACGCGGGGGGCAAGCCGCGGTTCGGTCAGCGCAGCTTCGGCCACTGCCTCAGCGCGGGCCTCGCGGGCGGTCTCGCCCTGTTCCCGCTTAGCGATCACCGCCAGAAATTCTTCCGGGGTTGCTGCTTGCTTCAATTCCTCACAGAACAGCGGTTCCATCAGCAGCTGAGCCAGCCGCGCCAACACCTGGATATGCAGGTCGTTTGCACCATCCGGAGCTGCGATCAAAAACAGCAGCCGTACCGGGGCACCATCCAGTGCCTGGTAGTCGATCGCCTCCCGCAGCGTTACTGCCGCCAGCGCGGGCACCAGCACCGCGTTGCTTTTGCCGTGGGGAATGGCCACCCCGCCGCCAACGCCGGTCGTGCCCTGGGCTTCCCGTTCCAGCACATTTTTTTCGTATTCGACTGCATCCCGCAGGCATCCGGTGCGGTCCAGCATGCCCACCATTGCGTGGATGGCCATGGCCTTATCCGCCACCTGCATATTCAGTGCAACGCGTTCCGGCACCAGTAGATCTGTGATCTGCATTGGTCGGCTGTCCCCCTTTGCTTCAAACATCCTATCCTGGGGCGAGCCCGAAAAGCCGAAAATACAGCCTGTTTTTACAAACACAACCGCCATTCTCTTTGTTTTCAGGCACACCCCTCGGCAGGGCTTTCCCCTGCCCATTTGCTCTTACACCCGCTGCACTGCCTCTGTGCAGCGCTTGCGCAATTGTTTGCGCTTTTGCTTTAACAAAAGGCGGCTCCGCACAAGAGCGGAGCCGCCTAAAAAGTTCAAATTACTGTTGATTAGTTCAGCAGGGTCAGCTCGGTCTCAGGATCGAACAGGTGGATCTTATGCGTATCCATAGCCATGGTGACCTTGTCGCCGCGGCGGGACTTGGAGGTCGGGGCAACGCGAGCCATCAGGTTCTGGCCCTTGTAGGTCAGGTACAGATAGATCTCAGCGCCCATCAGCTCGGAAACTTCAACCTCAGTATCGATATGGCTGGAAGGATGCTTCTCCAGGAACTCTTCGTCATCCTTCATATCCTCAGGACGGATACCAACCTTCAGGCTCTTGCCAACGTAAGCGGCCAGTTTGCCATCGGCGGTCTTTTCCTGCGGCAGGGGGATCACGGTGCCGTCCAGATCGACGACATAGGTATCGCCATTCTTCTGCAGGGTGCCGTCCAGGAAGTTCATCTGGGGGCTGCCGATGAAGCCGGCAACGAAGATGTTGCAGGGGTAATCGTACAGGTTCTGCGGAGTATCGACCTGCTGGATGACGCCATCACGCATAACAACGATGCGGTCGCCCATGGTCATAGCTTCGGTCTGGTCATGGGTAACATAGATGAAGGTGGTAGCCAGCTTCTTGTGCAGCTTGATGATCTCGGTACGCATGCTGGTACGCAGCTTAGCATCCAAGTTGGACAGAGGCTCGTCAAGCAGGAAGACGGCCGGGTTACGAACCATTGCGCGGCCCAGAGCAACACGCTGGCGCTGACCACCGGACAGAGCCTTCGGCTTACGGTCAAGCAGGTGCTCGATTTCCAGGATCTTAGCAGCTTCACGAACGCGCTTGTCGATGTCGTCCTTGGGCATCTTGCGCAGTTCCAGGCCGAATGCCATGTTCTTGTACACGGTCATGTGCGGGTACAGAGCGTAGTTCTGGAACACCATGGCGATGTCGCGGTCTTTCGGGGGAACATCGTTGATCAGGCGGTCACCGATGTACATTTCGCCCTTGGAGATTTCTTCCAGACCTGCGATCATACGCAGGGTGGTGGACTTACCGCAGCCGGAAGGACCGACGAAAACGATAAATTCCTTATCAGCGATTTCCAGGTTGAAATCCTTAACGGCAGTAACATTGCCCGGATAGATTTTGTAAATATGACGGCAACTAATGCTGGCCATGGGTCATTACCTCCAAATTGGTTTTTATGATTTTATTGATACGCTCAGCACGTATTTTTCTTGACAAATCTATAATAGCAGGGTACGATTGAAAAAGATATAGCACTTTATTGATATTGGAGGTCAGAAATTGATATTTGATCCAACCACCTGCTGCGCCTGCGCCGCAGTGCAGGAGCTGCAGGGCGAAGCGCCGCTTACCCTTTCCGGCGAGGGCCTTTGGGCAGGGGTACTTTCCAGCGGGCAGTGTGTGCTGGAATGCCCCGGCAGCCAGAGCGCGGCGGGCTCCTCCGGCGATCTTTTGCTGGGCTTTGGCACTTTCACGCTGCGGCCCGTTACCCCCTGCCATCTGCTGTGCGTGCGGCTGACCGGGCTGGCCGTGCAGCAGTTTTTGGCCGGGCTGCCGCAGCCGCGCTTTGCGGATGGGGCTTCCTGCCCCAGTGCAGCGGAGCTGCTGGCCCGCGTGTGCGGTGCCGGGAATGCCGACGATGCCGCCAGCGCCGCCGCCCCCTACACCCTGCTGTGCGCCCTTGCCCACGGGGACGAGGAATCCCGCCGTCTTTCGCCGTTGGTAGCCCGCGCGGTGGAAGCCATCCGCGACAACTACATGGCCCTGTACGGCGTGGAAGAACTCAGCGCCCAGCTTGGGGTCAGCAAGTGCCACCTTGTGCGGGTCTTTTCTTCCGAGATGGGCATGCCGCCGGGCCGCTTTTTGACCAGCGTGCGCATTGAAGCTGCCAAACTGCTGCTGGCCGAGCGGGAGTACAGCCTGGAAATGATCGCCGGGCTGTGCGGTTTTTCCGGTGCCAACTACCTGTGCCGCGTGTTTAAGCGGGAAACGGGTTTAAGTCCCGCCGCCTGGCGTGAAACCGCCGCCCACAAAGCCGTGGTACAAAAGCTGCCCGCCCGCAACAACGAAATCTATGTGTAAAAGCAGTTCATTTTGTATCCTTATAAGCAGTTCATTTTGTAACCTTATATAAAGAAGAAACATTTGTGTATCCAGAAACAACCTATTTCCTATCGAGACCGTAGGGGCTGTGCTTCATAATAAAAGACGCTTCCCCCCTGTTCGGCTGTATTCCCCACTTTTTCGCGTTTTGCGTTGACTCAACCGTTCCCGTCCTATATACTGAAAGATACGGCACTTTTGCCGCCGACCGGGCTGCCCGGCTGTATCCCTGCAAGGAAAAGGAGGAGATGCCGTGATTTTCGGCAAGTACATCAACCGTTATTACCTCAAAAATGCGCCCGTGCTGCTGCTTGGGCTGCTGGCCCTTTTAATGGTTGACTATATCCAGCTGTTGATCCCCCAGTTTTACCGTCTGGTCATCAATGGGGTCAACCTGGGGCAGGTGGTCGTAAACGGCCAGACCCTGCCCTTTACCAAAGAGGTTTTGCTGCAGCACATCTGCCTGCCCATGATCTGGATCGTGGTGCTCATGGTCATTGGGCGCTTTTTGTGGCGTATCTGCTTTTTCGGCTCCGCTGTGCGGGTTGCTGCCAACCTGCGCGAGCGGATGTTTGACCACAGCCGCCAGCTTTCGCAGCAGTATTACCAGGTTAACAAGGTCGGCAACCTGATGAGCCTTTACACCAATGATATTGATACCATCCAGGAATGTTTTGGTGATGGTATCCTGATGTTCTTTGACGCTTTGGTTCTCGGCCTGATGGCCCTGTACAAAATGTGGCGCATGGATTATAAGCTCACCCTGCTGGCTTTGATCCCTGCCCTCATCATGTTCGGCATCGGCACCGTCATGGGCACCGCCATGACCAAGCGCTGGGAAGAACGCCAACAGGCATTCTCCGATCTTTCAGACTTTGCACAGGAGAATTTCTCCGGCATTGCCGTTATCAAGGCGTTTGTCAAAGAGCTGAAAGAGCTCATGGCGTTCCGCAAGCTGAACAAACAGAACGAGGAGATCAACGTCATCTACACCAAAATTGCCACCCTGCTGGAAGTGCTCGTGACCCTGTTTGTCGAATCTGTCATCTGTGTCATCCTGGGGTATGGCGGTTATCTGGTCTACCAGGGCCGGTTCAACGCGGGCCAGCTGGTAGAGTACATCGGCTATTTTGAGGCCATCGTCTGGCCCATCATGGCAATTTCCATGCTGATCGAAAAGACCTCCCGCGGCAAGGCTTCCCTGAACCGCATCACCGAGCTGCTGGACGCCCCCATTGATGTGGCCGACCGCCCCGGCGTGCAGGAGCTGCAGAACCCGCAGGGCAGTGTGGAATTCCGCCACCTGACCTTCCGCTACCCGGACGGCGAATACGATGTGCTGCAGGATATCTCCTTCACCATCCATCCCGGCGAAAGCGTGGGCATTGTGGGCAAGACCGGCGCGGGCAAAACGGCGCTGGTGGACCTGCTGCTGCGCACCTACAACGTGCCGGACGGCACCCTGTTTGTGGACGGCAAGGACGTGAACACCCTGTCCATCCATTCTGTGCGCGCTGCCTGCGCCTATGTTCCACAGGACAACTTCCTCTTCTCGGATACCATCGCCCACAACATCGGCTTTGGTGTGGACGATGCCTCCCCCGAAATGATCGACCACGCCGCCAGCCTGGCCGATGTGCGGGACAACATCGTGGACTTTAAGGATGGTTACGAAACCGTTCTGGGTGAGCGCGGCGTGACCGTTTCCGGCGGCCAGAAGCAGCGCATCTCCATTGCACGCGCCCTGCTGAAAAACGCCCCCATCCTGATTCTGGATGACTCTGTTTCCGCTGTGGACACCCGCACCGAAAAAATCATTCTGGACAACCTGAAATCCAGCCGCGCCAACAAGACCACCCTGCTGATTGCCCACCGCATTTCCACGGTGGAGCGGCTGGATAAGATCATCTTCCTGGATGATGGCAAGATTGAGGCCGTCGGCCCCCACGATGAGCTGTACACCAGCTGCCCCAAGTACCGCCGCATGGTGGACCTGCAGCGGCTGGAAGATGAAGCCGGAGGTGATGACAATGCTTAATATAAACCCGCTTTTGCTGGTTGGCGGCGTCATCGGTGCCGTTACCGCGCTGCTGATTTTTGCTTACGTTTCGGTCAAAGATAAAAAGACCGCCATGGGTTTTGAGCGCACCATGGCAGACGGCGAGATTCTGCGCCGCCTGTTCGCCTATGCCAAACCGTACTGGGCCAAGTTTCTTCTGGTTCTCTTCCTGATGCTCTTCTCCATCGCTTACGACATTATCTCTCCCCTAATCGTCGGTGCGATCGAAGAACTTGTCGCCGCCGATTTTGCCCTCAGCCGCCTGTTCGCTTCGGTCGCGGTCTATGCGGGGGTTCTGGTGTTCTCGATGGCAAGCACCTATTTTCAGGCGGTCATTCTGCAGCGGGTCGGCCAGCGCATCATCTCCGATCTGCGCGAGGATCTGTTCACCCACATTGAGTCCCTCTCCCACGAGCAGCTCAACGAGATCCCGGTTGGCAAGCTTGTTACCCGCGTTACCAACGATACCAACGCCATTTCCATGATGTTCACCAACCTTTTGGTGAACCTGATCAAAAATGCGTTCGTCATTTTGGGCATTCTGGTGGCCATGCTCTGCCTGAACTATGCGCTGACCCTGATGGTGCTCTGCTTTGTTCCCTTCATCGTCATCTTCACTGTCATCTTCCGCAAGTTTTCCCGCCGGGCCTACCGTAAGGTCAAGGATGCCACCACTGACATCAACACCTATCTTTCGGAGAACCTTTCCGGTATCAAGGTCACCCAGATTTTTGGCCGCGAGGACGAAAAGATGGCGGAGTTCTACCAAAAAAGCCAGACCCTTTCCAAGGTCACGCAGGAACAGATTTTTGTGTTCGGCGTATTCCGCCCGCTGGTCTACATGCTGTACATCAGCTCTATTTTGTGCCTGTTCTACCTGGGCGGCATGGGCCACCTGAACAATGTTTCTTTTCTGGGGCAGACCATCACCGGCGGCACCATCGTCACCTTCTACATGTACATTTCCAAGTTCTTTACCCCCATCCAGAACCTGGCCGAGCAGTTCAACTGGCTGCAATCCGCGCTGGCCTCGTCGGAAAAAGTCTTTTCTATTATGGACATTCAGCCCAAGCTGGTGGATGCCCCCGATGCCATTGAGCTGACCGATGTAAAAGGCGAAATTGAGTTCCGCGATGTCTGGTTCAGCTATATTCCCGGCGAATGGGTGCTGCAGGGCGTTTCGTTCCATGTTTCCCCGCGGGAAACCGTGGCTTTTGTCGGTTCCACCGGCTCCGGCAAAAGCACCATCCTGTCCCTCATCTGCCGCAATTACGAGTTCCAGAAGGGCGAAATTCTGATTGACGGCATCGACATCCGCAAAATCAAAATTTCTTCCCTCCGCCGCCATTTTGGACAAATGCTGCAGGATGTTTTCCTCTTTTCCGGCACCATCCGCAGCAACATTGTCCTGCGGGAGGATAACATCTCGGACGAAGAGATCATGCAGGTCTGCCGCTATGTCAACGCTGACCACTTCATCAACAAGCTGGACCACGGCCTGGATGAGGAAGTGCGCGAGCGCGGCAACAACTTCTCCGCCGGTCAGCGCCAGCTGCTCAGCTTTGCCCGCACGATCATCCACAAGCCCAGCGTGATGATTCTGGACGAAGCAACCGCCAACATTGATACCGAAACCGAGCTTTTGATTCAGGATTCTCTGGAAAAAATGCGCACCGTCGGCACCATGCTGATCGTTGCCCACCGCCTTTCCACCATCCAGCACGCGGACAACATCATCGTGCTGTCCCACGGCAAAATTCTGGAGCAGGGCAGCCACCAGGAGCTGCTGGCCCGTCATGGACGGTACTATCAGCTGTACACCCTGCAATACCACAAAGAACAGCTCAGTTCCTGATTTTATCTTCCATAACAGCAGTGCCCCCTGCAGCAATGCAAAGCTGCCGGGGGCACATTTTATTTTGGGCAACACCGCACAATTCCCGCCTTGCGGCTTAAGCACCGCTCCGGCAGCTGCGGCACGGCATCTGCGTTGTCAAAATGCTCGATAATGTCGGGTTGCGGTACCCGCATCGTGCTTCGGGGGCAAAAGCCCCTCGCACTCTGCGACCGCTGCCCCTGCTTCGGTTCGCTGTTTCCGCCACTGGCGGCGCTCACCTTTGCAGCATCCAGTATTATCTGCGCTTTTGGCTTAGCATCTGCCGCACCTCGCTCGCCGTATCGGCACTTAGAATTATGCGGTATTGCCTTTGTTATTTTGCTTTTTTGTCCGCTTCGGCGGTTGTTTTGGGCTGTGCATCCGCTGCCTGTTTCAGGGCTTCCTGCTCAGAAAAATGCTGGATAATTTTATCTTTCGCCAGCTGCAAATGGCGCTTGTTGATGGCCCTTGCCTCGTCCGCATTGTTGGTCAGCAGGCAGTGTACAATATCGCGGTGCTCTTCCATCGATTCATTAAAGCGCTGGGTACTTGTCAGCGAATAAATACGGAACTGCTGGTTCAGCGAATGGATCCTTGCATACATGGATTCCAAAAGGCTGTTGCCGCACAGTTCAATCAGCAGCCCGTGCAGCTTAGAATCCATATCCGTGTAGGCACGCAGGTCCTTTTGGGCGTGCAGCCGCTCCATCTCGTTCAGGCAGTCGATCAGCTGCTGCATATCCGCCGTGGTCAGGTGGTGCTGCAGCTTGCTGATGGCGTAATCTTCCAGCAGAACACGCAGGTCAAAAATTTCCTCAATGTCCCGCGCGGTAAACTCTTTTACAAACACACCCTTGTTGGGGATCTCCACCACCAGCCCGTCCGAAGCCAGCTGGCGCAGTGCTTCCCGGATGGGGCTGCGGCTCACGCACAGGCGCTCTGCCAGCTCGTTTTCCTGCAGCCACTGGCCGGGAGCAAATCTTCCTTCGCAGATATCATCCTTCAGGATCTGATACACCTGATTGCGGATCGTTTTGATTGGGCGGCGTTCCATAACTCTTTCCTTCACTTTCCCTTGTGCGGGTTGGCCCCCGCAGCGCATCCGTATTAACCGGAGATATTTCTATTATTCTATCACACGTTTTGCCCTTGTGCAACGCAGTCCCCCTTATTTTTCTGACTTTTTACCTATATTTTTATGTGTTTCACAAAAGTTCTTCTTGCAATTTGTATAATCCATTACTATAATAAAATTGTTTTTATCTTGCCCGCCGCTTTTGTTCCGGCAGGGTATCCCATGTTTTCCTGGGTGTATCTGAAAAGTCGAAAATTTAGTTTATTTCTTTGTTTTCAGATACGCCTTACAAAGAAAGGGTCGTGTGATCGTATGAAAATTGGTTTTATCGGTCTTGGCATTATGGGCCGCCCCATGGCCAAAAACCTGCTCAAAGCCGGCTATGACGTTACGGTGGACAGCCACTCCCCCGCCGCCGCAGCTGAGCTGGAAGCCTGCGGTGCCAAAGTAGCCGACCAGCCCACCATCGGCTCCACCTGTGATCTTGTGCTGACCATGCTGCCCAACGCCCCGCAGGTTAAACAGGTCATGCTGGGTGCAAACGGCGTTGCCGCCCACATGCAGCCCGGCTCCACCTTTATTGATATGACCTCGCTGAACCCCATCGCCAGCAAGGAGATTGCCGCCGAGCTTGCCGCCCGCGGCATCCAGATGCTGGACGCCCCCGTTTCCGGCGGCGAGCCCAAGGCAATTGACGGCACCCTTTCCTTCATGGTCGGCGGCGAAGAAGAGGTCTTCAACACCTTCAAACCGGTCCTGCTGGCCATGGGTTCTTCCGCTGTGCGGTGCGGCGGCATCGGCGCAGGCAACACCACCAAGCTGGCCAACCAGATCATCGTGGCGGCCAACATCCAGGCTGTGGCCGAAGCCCTGACCCTGGCCCAGAAAGCCGGTGTGGATCCCGACCTGGTGTTCCAGGCCATCAAGGGCGGCCTGGCCGGTTCCACCGTCATGAACGCCAAAGCTCCCATGATGATCGAGGGCAACGATAAGCCCGGCTTCAAGATTGACCTGCACATCAAGGACCTGAACAACGCCCTGGACTGCGCCCACACCGTGGGTGCCCCGGTGCCGATGACCGCCGAAGTGCAGGAAATTTTGCAGTGGCTGCACAGCAATGGCAAGGGCCAGGCAGACCACAGCGCCATTGCCCAGTATTACGAGCACCTGACCGGCATCAAGCTGGGCCGCGACCTGTAAAACCTCAAAATTCTGTTTTTTTTGGCGGTGCGGGCATCCCCGTGCCGCCAAAATTTTGCCGCCAATTCTGTACGTTCTGCCGATTGCTGAATGATTGATTTGCATGTTATAACAGAAATTAAAGAACCAACAAACAAAACAGAAAAGAGTGTGATCCCTATGTCTAAACTCCGCCAAGATGCTGACGCCATCATTCAGGCCGCCATCACCGCCGCCCAGCCGGACGAGGCCGTCCGCAAAGCGCTGGAAGGACGCGATTTCGGTTCCGGGCGCGTTGTGCTGGTTGCCGCCGGCAAGGGCGCCTGGCAGATGGCCAACGCCGCCAGCCGCATTCTGGGTTCCCGCATTGATACCGGTATTGTCATTACCAAGTACGACCACAGCAAAGGCCCCATCGCCAACTTTACCATCCGGGAAGCCGGGCACCCCATCCCGGACGAGAACAGCTTTACCGCCACCCAGCAGGCGCTGGACCTCGTCAGCGGGCTGACCGCACAGGACACCGTGCTGTTCCTGCTTTCCGGCGGCGGTTCCGCTTTGTTTGAAAAGCCGCTCATCCCCGCCGCGGATCTGGAAGAACTCACCCACAACCTGCTGGTCTGCGGGGCGGATATTGTAGAGATCAACACCCTCCGCAAGCGATTTTCCGGCGTAAAGGGCGGCCGTTTTGCCCAGCTGTGTGCCCCGGCCCATGTGGTTTCCATCGTGCTTTCGGATATTCTGGGCGATCCGCTGGATATGATTGCCTCCGGCCCCGCTTACCCGGATAGTTCTACCTGCGCACAGGCCAAGGAGATCGTGCAGAAATACCACCTGCCCATGACGGATCAGATGCTGACCCTGCTGGAGCAGGAAACGCCCAAAGCGCTGGACAACGTAGAAACCCAGATCACCGGCAGTGTGCGCCAGCTGTGCGCCGCCGCCGCTGCCACCGCCCGCACCCTTGGCTATGAGCCGCTGATTTTGACCGACTGCCTGAGCTGCGAAGCCCGGGAAGCCGGTGTGTTCCTGGCCAACATGGTGCGCTACCAGCGCACCGCGGGCCGCCGTATTGCCCTGATTGCAGGTGGCGAAACAGTGGTGCATCTGACCGGCCACGGTAAAGGCGGCCGCAATCAGGAGCTCGCCCTTGCCGCCGCTCCCGGTATCGCCGGGCTGGATGGCTGCGCGGTGTTCTCCGTTGGCTCTGATGGCACCGACGGCCCCACCGATGCCGCTGGCGGCTTTGTGGACAGCACCACCCAGGCCGCGCTGAAAGCCCAGGGCTGCGATATCTTTGCCACGCTGGCTGATAACGATGCCTACCATGCCCTGCAAAAATGCAATGGCCTGATCATCACCGGCCCCACCGGCACCAACGTCAACGATGTCTCGGTCGCTCTGGTCCGGGCGTGATGTCTCCATCGTACCGTGGAGAAACCTTGCCGATGGTGATAAACTCTGCAAATCATTTGTAGGGGACGATGTTCGCATCGTCCCGGACGGGCCTTGCCCTCTATTTCACCCCATCATCCTCCGCAAGGCAACGTGTGCACAGTGTGCGCCCGGGATGCATGTTTTATGTCCGTCACACATTATAAACCAACCTGTAGGGAATGGTCTTGACCATTCCGGGACTTTGTGCTAGATGACCTAAGAATATTTGTGAATCGTTTCGACCACGTTTTGGCGCCCTTTTTGATGAGTGCCTCGCCGCCACAAACCTAATTTTTTGCTTCCTCACTGCCCCGGCGCGGTCGGGTGACCGCGCCCTACCGATTGTTCCACCATCAACAGCATATAATAAATTATTCCACATAACTTTCCTATCAGGCGCACCCCCGATGCCACATCCGGGTCTGCGCCTGATTTTTTGCTCCTTTCCCCGCTGTTTTTTAACACGTTCTCCCTGAATTGTTAATCTTTTATTGACAGCCCCACTATTCCGTGTTATACTGCCCCCAGCGCAATAAACACACTTACCAAGTATGTTTATTGCATTTGCTTTCTCCTGCATAGTCACATATAGGAATTGTTTTATTGTGTTTTTGAACATTCTGTGAATCGTTTTCCTGTTGCATTGTACAAATTTGCATGTTTTTTTTTTACTATTTTGGTTTAAACTATTGACTTTATCCAATCTCAAAGCTATTATCATAGTATCAGACGTATGATGTATACAATCCGTATTTGTGATTCGAAACATAGAGCACCCACAACCAAGGAGGCATTTGTATGAAAACCATCTCGATTCCTTACTATACTTCCACCTTGGACCTGCATGTTGACGAAGCCAACCTGAAAGCTGTTGTCACCGCAAAAATGCACGAATACAAGGCCGGCAAAACGGAAGTAGAACTGGTTCATGAGGCATTGGAGCATCCCATTGCCTCCCCGCGCCTGCGTGACCTGGCCAAGGGTAAACAGAAAGTTGTGCTGGTCACCAGTGACCACACCCGCGCCGTTCCCAGCAAGATCACCCTGCCCATCCTGCTGGATGAGATCCGCCAGGGCAACCCGGACGCCGATATCACCATCCTGATTGCCACCGGCCTGCACCGCCCCACCACCGAGGAAGAGCAACGCCGCATGTTTGGCGATGCCATCGTGGATCATGAGAAAATCGTCATCAACAACGCATTTGACCCGGATCAGTTCATCCACATGGGCGTTCTGCCCTCCGGTGCAGACTTCAACGTCAACAAGCTGGCCGCCGAATGTGACCTGCTGGTGACTGAGGGCTTTATTGAGCCACACTTCTTCGCCGGCTTCTCCGGCGGCCGCAAGAGCATCCTGCCCGGCATCTGCTCCCAGGAGACCGTCAACGAAAACCACAGCTACAAGGCCATTTCCAGCCCGTATGCCAACACCGGCGTGCTGGAGCACAACCCCATCCATGAGGATATGCTGGCCGCTGCCAAGATGGTCAATGTCCAGTTCATCTTCAATGTAGCGCTGGACGGCCAGAAAAAAATCATCGTCGCCTGGGCAGGCGACCTGGAAAAGGCCCATGCCGAAGGCGTTGCCTTTATCCGCAAATGGAGCCAGTGCCCCAGCATTACCGGCGATATCGTGGTCACCAGCAACGGCGGCTACCCGCTGGACCAGAACCTGTACCAGAGCCCCAAGGCTGTTGCCACGGCGGAAGCCTGTGCAGGTGAGGATGGTGTCATTATCATGTGCTGCAGCTGTGCCGACGGCATGGGCGGCACCCACTTTGAAAAGCTCATCACGATGGGCACCGTGGACGAGATCGACGGTTATCTTTCCAAGATCCCGCCCAAGGAGACCATTCCCGAACAGTGGTGCCCGCAGATTTATGCCCGCATCCTGAAAAAGCACCCCGTCATCCTCGTCACCACCTACCTCAAGCCGGAGGAAGTGCGCAAGGCCAACATGATCCCTGCTTCCACCCCGGATGAAGCCTTGGAGATTGCCTACCAGATGAAGGGCCGCGATGCAAGCGTTGTTGTCATCCCCGATGGCGTCAGCGTGCTTGCTGTTAAGGAATAACCGGCAAAACCGGAACCAATAGAAAAAACGCAAAAGGAGAGTGAGCGTAATGGAAATAAAGCTGGCGCTGAAAGTCAACGATAAAGATAACGTCGCCACCATTTTTGCCAATGGCATTACCGATGGTACCGAAGTTGAGATCCGCGACAAAAAAGGCAACGCTGAAACCGTTACCGTGATTGGCGATGTTCCCTATGGCCACAAAATTGCTGTGCGGGACATCAAAAAGGGCGAACTAATCAACAAATATGGCGAAGAGATCGGCATTGCCACCAAGGACATCAAAAAAGGCGAGTACGTACATGTCCACAACCTGGACAGCATGCGCGGCCGCGGTGACTGGGCCAAGGAAGGCAAGTAAGGAGGGTAAACTGCTATGGAATTTATGGGTTATGTGCGCCCGGACGGCAAAGTTGGCGCGCGCAACTATGTTGCCGTCATCCCCAGCGTTACCTGTGCCAACGATGTTGCCAACGCCATCTGCCACCAGGTACAGGGTACCATTACATATCTGCACCATCAGGGCTGCTGCCAGATGCCCCCTGATCTGGAGCGCGTGACCGATACGCTGATCAGCCTGGGCATGAGCCCCAACGTTGGCGCTATCCTGATCGTGAGCCTTGGCTGTGAAGGCACCGACCACGAACGCATGTACAAAGAGCTGAGCGCTACCGGCAAGCATGTGGAGATCATCCACATTCAGGAGCTGGGCGGCGTCAGCAAGGCGATCCAGCTGGGCACCGATATTGCCCGCAAGCTTGTCATTGAAATTTCCGGCCTGCAGCGCCAGCCGGTGGATGTTTCCAAGATCGTTATGGCCATCAAGTGCGGTGCTTCCGATACCACCAGCGGCATGGCTTCCAACTGTGTTATCGGCTATGTAGCCGACAAGCTGGTCGATCTGGGCGCTACCGTTATCTTTGGCGAAACGACCGAGTTCCTGGGCGGTGAGCACCTGCTGGCCCGCCGTGCCGTAAACAAAGAAGTGGCCGATAAGATCTATGAGATCGTAACCAACATGGAAAACCGCGCCAAGAGCATTGGCTGCGATATGCGCAAGGGCCAGCCCACACCGGGCAACATCGCCGGCGGTCTTTCCAGTATTGAGGAAAAGAGCCTTGGTGCCATCGTCAAGAGCGGCACCCGCCCCATCCAGGGCGTGCTGGAATACCCGCAGCATGTTACCGACCAGAAAGGCCTGTGGATCAAGGATACGCCGGGCCGTGAGCCTGAGATTTTGACCGGCATGGCTGCCACGGGCGCCCAGTTCATGATGTTCTCTACCGGCCGCGGTGCCCCGCAGGGCTTCCCCAGCATGCCGGTCATCAAGATCTGCGGCAACCCCAATACCTACCAGCGCATGGAAAATGATATGGACCTGAACGCCGGTCTGATCATTACCGGCGATAAGACCATTGAGCAGGTTGGCGAGGAAGCCTTTGCCAAGCTGCTGCGCGTACTGAGCGGCGAAATGACCAAGAACGAAGCCATCCAGTATTTCAGCGCCATTGATATCCATTGCCTCGGCCCTGTGATCTGATTCTTCTTTTGTAACTCTTCTACACATTCCGTTCCTTCCGGAGAGTCTGTTGAAGGTGCACCCGATGCACCCATGAAAAAAGTAAAGGTAATACCGCATAATTCTAAGTGCCGATACGGCGAGCGAGGTGCGGCAGATGCCAAGCCAAAAGCGCAGATAATACTGGATGCTGCAAAGGTGAGCGCCGCCAGTGGCGGAAACAGCGAACCGAAGCAGGGGCAGCGGTCGCAGAGTGCGAGGGGCTTTTGCCCCCGAAGCACGATGCGGGTACCGCAACCCGACATTATCGAGCATTTTGGCAACGCAGATGCCGTGCCGCAGCTGCCGGAGCGGTGCTTAAGCCACAAGGCGGGAATTGTGCGGTGTTGCCTAAACGTTAAAAGCAAGGAGATGTTTTTATGAATCCAGTCATAGCCATGTTGATCGGCGTTGTCGTCATGATGGTTCTGGTTATCTGCACTAGAATGCACGCGTTCCCATCCCTGATTATTTCTGCTATCCTGATCGCTGTTCTTTCCGGCAACTACCTGCTGGTTGGCACCGGCAATGAAGGCGGCAACCTGTTAAGCGTTGCCATCAGCACCGTGACCGGCGGCTTTGGCGGTACCATGACAAGCATTGGTATCGTCATCGGCTTCGGCTGCATCATGGGTATTTTTTTGGAAAAAAGCGGCGCTGCCAAGCGTATGGCTATCACCATTCTGAAGCTTGTCGGCGTTAAGCGCGCAGACGTTGTTCTGGGCCTGACCGGCTTTGTTGTTTCCATCCCGGTCTTCTGTGACTCCGGCTTCGTCATCCTGTCCTCCCTGGCAAAAGAGTTCTCCCGTCTGACCAAGAAATCCATGGTCGGTCTGGGTGGCATCCTGGGCATGGGCCTGTATATCACCCACTTCATGGTTCCCCCCACCCCCGGCCCTCTGGCTGTTGTCAGCACCTTCCAGAACGAAGGCATCAACATTGACCTTGGCATGTTCATCATCGCCGGTCTGCTGTTCTCCATCCCCCTGTTCATCTTCTCCGTGTTCCTGTTCCGCTGGTTCGGCAACAAGTACCCGCAGTTCGTCGTTCCTTACGAGATCGACCGCAGCAAGTACACCGAAGCTCAGCTGAAGGTTCTGGATAAGATCGACGCCAAGATCAAGGCCGGCAAAGAGCTGGAAAACGAAGACTTCACCGAGCTGCTCAGCACCGAAAAGCTGCCCAGCGCCGGCCTGTCCTTCACCATCCTGCTGCTCCCCGTCTTCCTGATCCTTGCTAACACCCTCGTCAGCCAGACCGCTTTCAAGGCCACCATCGTTGGCGAAATCATCACCTTCCTCGGCAACCCCGTTATCGCTCTGTTCATCTCCCTGTGCCTGGGCGCATTCCTGCTGGCCAAGGACCTGGATAACAAGACTGTTGTTGGCATGATGAACGACGCTCTGCGCGATGCAGGCCCCATCGTTATGATCACCGCCGGCGGCGGCGCCCTGGGCGCAGTCGTTAAGGCTACCGGCGCTGCCGGCATGATGGCCAACGGCATCGTGGCAATCGGCATCCCCGGCATCCTGGTTCCCCTGCTCATCGGCACCATCATGCGCTTCCCGCAGGGCTCCGGCACCACCGCTATGATCACCGGTTCTGCCATCATCGCCCCCATGCTGGTTACCCTGGGCATCAACCCCTACCTGGCTGGCCTGGCAGTCTGCCTGACCGCCATGTGCCCGTCCTTCCTGAACGATAGCTACTTCCACGTGGTTACCAGCTTCAGCGGCATGGATATCAAGACCAGCTTGAAGACCTGGACCATCGGTTCCATCCTGGTTCCCGTTTTCGGTTCCGTCATCATCTGCATCCTGAGCCTCTTCATCCACTAATTCAGCTTTTTGCGGCACGCAGCGTTCCCTGGCTGCTCTGCCGCATGGAATGTGTAGTTACAAGCAAGCAAGCAAACAGGCCCGAACCCCGGCACCGCAATGGTGCAGGCAGGTTCGGGCCTGTTTGTTTTGATTTTAGGCAACACCGCACAATTCCCGCCTAGCGGCTTAAGCACCGCTCCGGCGGCTGCGGCACGGCATCTGCGTTGCCAAAATGCTCGATAATGTCGGGTTGCGGTACCCGCATCGTGCTTCGGGGGCAAAAGCCCCTCGCACTCTGCGACCGCTGCCCCTGCTTCGGTTCGCTGTTTCCGCCACTGGCGGCGCTCACCTTTGCAGCATCCAGTATTATCTGCGCTTTTGGCTTAGCATCTGCCGTACCTCGCTCGCCGTATCGGCACTTAGAATTATGCGGTATTGCCTTTACTCAGATTTTGCCGTATGCCGTATATGATATGAAATATCTCACAAGCCATCTCCGCCGGATATTTTGTCTCTTTGGCAGTACAGGAAGCATCATAAAAGCACCGTAAGCTGCCTTATCGGCATCAGCTCACGGTGCTCTGCTGTATCTTCGTGTTATCTTGTTGTTTCCTGTTCCAGCGGGAACTTCTGTTTGTCATGCACGCTGATTTCTTTTCCCAGCTGTACTTCAATCAGCTGCAGTTCGCTGTCCGCCAGAACGGTATGGCGGCAGCCGGCCTGCATCTGCACCACATCGCCCACATGCACGGGGCGCTCCACACCGTCCACCACGGTGCGGCCTGTGCCGGAAATCACCACCCACACCTCATCGCGGTTCATGTGGCTGTGGTAATTCATGCTGTGGCCGGGGTTCAGCGTCACCTTGATGGTCAGGCTTTCGTCCTCCACATCCAGTACGCGGAAGCTGCCCCAGGATTTTTCGGCAAACATGATCTGCTGGTCGATCTTATCCACATAGGGCTTGATGTAGCTGGACTGCTCTTTATCCGATACCAGAATTCCCTCCGGGCTGGCAGAGATCACCACATCATGCAAGCCCATGGCCAGCACCGGCACGTTCAGCTCGTTCACCACATGCACGTTGGTGCAGGTATCGTTCATCATGGCCTTGCCCACGCTGGGCTCGCCCATCGCTTCGGTCAGGGTGTTCCAGGTGCCAAGGTCCTTCCACTGGCCTGCAAACCGCATAACCTGGATCTTGGGTTCCTTTTCCACCACAGCATAGTCAAAGCTGATTTTGTTCAGCTCGGCATATTTATCAAACAGGTCTTTATAATCGGTAAAGTCGATCAGCTCATGGGCCTTATCCAGCACATAGCGCAGCTTGTAGGCAAACACGCCGCCATTCCACAGCGCCCCCTGGGCGATGTAAGCCTTTGCCGTTTCGGCGTCCGGCTTTTCCTTAAAGGTTGCAACATCGCTCACGGCGCTGCTGTTTTTGGGGATAATATAGCCGTATTTTTCGCTGGGGTAGGTCGGCTCAATGCCCATCAGCACCAGGTTGGCTTCGCTTTTGGCAGCCTGCTCACTCAAGGCTTTCAGTGCCTCAAAGTAGTCATCCTCCACATAGGGGTCCACCGGGCAGACCACCACCGGCTCCTCCGGGTCCACGCCCTGCACATCGGCCAGATAGGCCGTTGCCAGCGCAATGGCGGGGAAGGTATCGCGGCGGCACGGTTCCACCGAAATGCCCACTTCCTCCCCCAGCTGGTTGTGGATGGCGGAAACCTGGGTCTTGCTGGTGGCAATGGTCACAGTCGCCCCTTTGTCTACCTGTTTGATCTGGCGGTACACCCGCTGCACCATGGATTCATAGCTTCCGTCCGGGCACTTGAAAATTTTAATGAACTGCTTGGAACGGATATCGTTGGATAGCGGCCACAGGCGCTTGCCGGACCCGCCGGAAAGCAGCACAATATTCATAATAGTTTCGCCTTTCTCAGCGCTCAGCACGCATGGGGTTATTCAAAAAGTCCTCATAGGCAAGGCGCAGGCCGTCCTCCAGCTCGGTCTTGTAGGTCCAGCCCAGGCCCGTTGCCTTGGAAACATCCAGCAGCTTGCGCGGTGTTCCGTTGGGTTTGGTGGGATCCCACTTAATCTCACCGGTATAGCCCACAACCTTGGCTACCAGCTCGGTCAGTTCCTTGATGGTCAGCTCCTTGCCGGTGCCTGCGTTCACCGTTTCGTTGCCGGAGTAGTTGTTCATCAAAAATACGCAGAGGTTTGCCAGATCGTCCACATACAAAAACTCGCGCAGCGGGCTGCCATCGCCCCAGCAGGTCACGCTGGTCACCCCGTTGACCTTTGCTTCATGGAAGCGGCGGATCAGCGCGGGCACCACATGGCTGTGGGTGGGATGGTAGTTATCGTTGGGGCCGTACAGGTTGGTGGGCATCACGCTGATGTAGTCGGTGCCATACTGGCGGTTCAGGAACTCGCAGTATTTCAGGCCGCTGATTTTAGCCAGAGCATAAGCTTCGTTGGTTTTTTCCAGCTCGCTGGTCAGCAGGCAGTTTTCTTTCATGGGCTGCGGTGCCATGCGCGGGTAAATGCAGGAGGAGCCCAAAAATTCCAGCTTTTTGCAGCCGTTTTTCCATGCGGAATGAATCACGTTCATTTCCAGCGTCATGTTGTCATACATAAAGTCCGCCAAAGCGTTCTGGTTGGCAACAATGCCGCCCACCTTGGCTGCGGCCAAAAAGACATATTCCGGCTTTTCGGCGGCAAAAAATTCTTCCACGGCATCCTGGCGGCACAGGTCCAGCTCTTTATGGGTCCGGGTAATGATATTGGTATATCCCTGACGTTCCAGTTCCCGCACAATGGCGGAACCTACCATACCGCGGTGGCCTGCCACATAGATCTTAGCGTTCTTTTCCATCATAACAAATGGCCTTCTTTCTTATTTTACAACGCCTTTTTCCAGGTATTCTTCCAGGTTGCAGCGGATGTTTTCCTCTGCGCGCTCTACAGCTACTTTTTCCATGTCATGCTCCACCATGATCTTGACCAGTTCCTCAAAGCTGGTCTTGGTGGGGTTCCAACCCAGTTCCTGGCGTGCCTTGGTGGGGTCACCCCACAGGTTGACCACATCGGTGGGGCGGTAGAAATCCGGGCTTACCTCAATCAGCACCTTGCCGGTCGCCTTATCAACGCCCTTTTCGTTCATGCCCTCGCCAACAAATTCCAGCTCAATACCGACATAGTGGAACGCCAGCTGGCAGAATTCCCGCACGGAATGCTGCACGCCGGTGGCGATGACAAAATCATCCGGCTTATCGTTCTGCAAAATCAGCCACATGCACTCCACATAGTCCTTGGCATAGCCCCAGTCGCGCAGGCTGGACAGGTTGCCCAGGTAGAGCTTGTCCTGCTTGCCCTGCTTGATGCGGGCGGCGGCCAGCGTGATCTTGCGGGTCACAAAAGTTTCGCCGCGGCGCTCGGATTCATGGTTGAACAGAATGCCGGAGCAGCAGAACATGTTATATGCTTCACGGTACTCCTTGGTGATCCAGAAACCGTACTGTTTGGCCACCGCATAGGGGCTGTACGGATGGAACGGCGTTTTTTCGTTCTGGGGCACTTCCTCCACCTTGCCGTACAGCTCCGAGGTCGAAGCCTGGTACACCCGGCAGGTATCCGCCAGCCCGCACAGGCGCACGGCTTCCAGCACGCGCAGCACGCCGGTAGCGTCCACATCGGCCGTGAACTCCGGAACATCAAAGCTGACCTGCACATGGCTCTGGGCCGCCAGGTTATAAATTTCGTCCGGGCGCACCGAGCCGATCACAGCAACCAGGCTCATCGAATCACCCATATCGCCGTAATGCAGGTGGAAATGCGGGTTGCCCTCCAGATGGGCAATGCGTTCACGGTAGTCAACGGAAGAACGACGGATAATGCCATGTACATCATAGCCCTTCTCGATCAAAAACTCTGAAAGATAAGAGCCATCCTGGCCGGTAACACCGGTGATCAATGCCTTCTTCATAAAAAATGCAGCCTCAACTTTCCTTTTCTATCATCATGCGCCGCCGGTCTGCCGCAGCATGGGCGGGAATGTAAATTCAGCTTTCAGGGGGCTTTGCGCAGCCCTGCCCTGTATTATATTAGTATACCCTGTTTTGCGTTTCTGCGCAAGTATACGCTGTATCCAACCTGTCGCCTGCTCTTGATTGACCTGCCCCGCACCGCAGATTATAATTATAAGGATAGTATTTCATCATCCGGGCCGCTGCCCGTTCAAGAAAGCTGGAATCACATGCAGGATCTCAAACACGTTTTTTCTTACTTAAAGCCCTACCGGCGGGATTTATTCCTTGCCGTCGGGCTGGTTTTTGTGGAATGTATTTTTGAAATGGTCATTCCGATGCTGATGTCTGACCTGGTGGACCAGGGCGTGCCCAGCCATGATATGCAGGTCATTATGCTGCAGGGCAGCAAGATGATCATCTGCGCTGTGCTGGCCCTGATCACCGGCCTGCTGTACGCCAGGTTCGCCGCCCGCGCTGCCAACGGCTTTGCCGCTGCTCTGCGCGAAGCTGAGTACCGCAAGCTGCAGCAGTTCGACTTTGCCAACCTGGACCATTTTTCCACCCCGTCCCTCGTTACCCGCATGACCACCGATGTCACGGTCATGCTCAACGCCGTGGCCACCGGCCTGCGGCCTTTGGTGCGCAGCCCGGTCATGCTGTTCATGGGGCTGGGCATGGCGTTCTTACTCAATGCCAAGCTGACCATCGTTTTCCTTATTACAACGCCCATCCTGGCCGCTATTCTGGCCTGGATCGTAACCAAGGTCGGCCCGCTGTATGACCGCCAGCAGACTGCTGTGGACCATCTGAACGGCCGCGTACAGGAAGCCTTAACCGCCATCCGCGCCATCAAAGCGTTTGTGCGCGGCGATTACGAGAATGAGCAGTTTGAAACCGTCAATGACGAGCTGGCCGCCGCCAGCACCAACACCTTCCGGTATGCCGTGCTCAACCTGCCCGCGTTCCAGGCCGTTATGTACACGGCCATTGTCTGTATCATGTGGTACGGCGGCAATTTTATTCTGACCGACCGGATGACGGTCGGCGAGCTGACCGCCTTTTTGAGCTATGTTCTGCAGGTGCTCAACTCGGTCATGATGTTCTCCGGCGTGTTTTTGCAGCTTACCCGCTCCCTGACCAGCGCCCGGCGCATCCGTGCCGTGCTGGAGGAGCAACCCGCGCTGGCCACCCCGGCTGACCCCGTTGCCGCTGTTGCCGACGGCAGCATTGATTTTGCGGACGTCAGCTTCAAATACAGCGCCGCTGCGGCCAGGGATGCCCTTTCCCACGTTACGCTGCACATTCCCGCCGGGGCAACGGTGGGCATTATCGGTGGCACCGGCGCGGCAAAAACAACGCTGGTACATCTGATCCCCCGCCTGTACGATGCCACCTCCGGCACCGTCAAGGTCGGCGGGCAGGATGTGCGCCGGTATTCCCTTGCTGCCCTGCGGGATGCTGTGGGCATTGTGCTGCAGAAGAACCTGCTGTTCTCCGGCACCATCCGTGACAACCTGCGCTGGGGTGATCCCAACGCCGATGACGAAACCCTGTGGGCCGCCTGCCGCGCCGCTTGCGCTGATGAATTTTTGAAGCGGATGCCGGACGGCCTGGATACCGACATGGGCCAGGGCGGCGTGAATGTTTCCGGCGGGCAGAAGCAGCGGCTCTGCATTGCCCGCACCCTGCTCAAGCACCCCAAAGTGCTGATTTTTGACGATTCCACCAGCGCCGTGGATACCGCCACCGAGGGCAAGATCCGCCATGCGCTGGCCGCCCTGACCGATGTAACCAAGCTCATCATTGCCCAGCGCATCACCTCGGTGATGGATGCCGACATGATCGTGATTCTGGATGACGGCAAAGTTCACGCCGTGGGCACCCACAAGGAGCTGCTGGCGAATGACACCATCTACCAGGAAATTTATGCATCCCAGATGAAAGGAGATGACGCGGATGGCAAAGGCATTCAGCGGTAAAAAGCCGCAGCATTTTGGCAACACCATCCGGGTATTTTTGAACTACCTGGGCCGCCACAAGTTCATGCTGGGGCTGGTTGGGGTGCTTACCGCTGTCAGCGCACTCGCCAACCTGCTGGGTACCTACATGATCAAGCCGGTGGTCAACGGTATTCTGGAAACCGGCAGCATTCCCGGCCTTGTCCGCGGTGTTGCCCTGACCGCCGCCATCTACGCGGTGAGCGCGCTTTCTACCCTGGGCTACACCCAGACCATGGTGCGCGCCGCGCAGAAGGTCTTGCATGATATCCGCCGGGATCTGTTTGCCCACCTGCAAACGCTGCCCCTCTCCTTTTTTGACTCCCGCCGCAACGGCGAACTGATGAGCCTGTTCACCAACGATGTGGACACCATCTCGGACGCGCTGAACAACAGCTTTGCTCTGCTGATCCAGAGCTTTATCCAGGTGGTGGGCACGCTGGTTCTGCTGTTTGTGCTCAACTGGCGGCTTTCGCTGCTGGTCGTGGTGGGGTACGCCGTCATGTTCTGGTACATCCGGTTCAGCACCAACCGCAGCCGTTTCTTCTACGCCCGCCAGCAGCAGGCTCTTGGCGATCTGGAAGGCTATGTGGAGGAGATGGCCGCCGGGCAAAAGGTGGTCAAGGTGTTCAACCATGAGCAGACCAACCTGGAAGGTTTTCAGGCATTGAACGCCCGCCTGCAAAGCGCCGGAACCAGCGCCCAGGGGTATTCCGCCACCATGATCCCCGCCGTTGTTTCCATCTCCTACATCAACTATGCGGTCATTGCCGTGCTGGGCGGGCTGATGGTTATGAACGGCCAGTCCAGCCTGGGCAGCCTGGCCAGCTATCTGGTGTTTGTGCGCCAGTCTGCTTTGCCCATCAACCAATTCACGCAGCAGGGCAACTTTCTGCTGGCCGCCCTTGCCGGTGCCGAGCGCATTTTCAATGTGCTTGACGAACAGCCGGAAACCGATGAGGGTACCGTCGAGATCGTTCGTGTGGAAAAGTCTGCGGATGGCACCCTTGTGCCCAGCGCCGGCGGCCGCCGCACCGGCCTGTGGGCCTGGCGCGACAGTGCCGACCCCGCCGCCCCTCTCGTTCCCCTGCGCGGGGATGTACGGTTCCGGGATGTCAGCTTTGGTTACATTCCGGGCCAGACCACCCTGCATGATGTTACGCTGTACGCCAAACCGGGGCAGAAGATCGCCTTTGTCGGTTCCACCGGCGCGGGCAAAACCACGATTACCAACCTCATCAACCGCTTTTATGATATCACCTCCGGCACCATCACCTATGACGGCATTGATGTGCGCAAGATCCGCAAAAGTGATCTGCGCCGCAGCCTTGGCGTAGTGCTGCAGGACACCCATCTGTTCACCGGCACAGTGGCGGATAACATCCGCTTTGGCAAACTGGATGCAACCGACGAAGAGATCATCGCCGCCGCAAAAATTGCCAACGCGCACTCCTTTATCGAGCGCCTGCCCCAGGGGTACAACACCATGGTATCGGGCGATGGTGCCAACCTGAGCCAGGGCCAGCGCCAGCTGCTGGCCATTGCCCGCGCTGCTGTGGCCGACCCGCCGGTGCTGATTTTGGACGAAGCGACCTCCAGCATCGATACCCGCACCGAAGCTCTGATTGAAAAAGGTATGGACCGCCTGATGGAGGGCCGTACCGTCTTTGTTATCGCCCACCGGCTTTCCACCGTACGCAATTCCAACGCCATTATTGTGCTGGAACACGGCGGCATTGTGGAGCGCGGCAGCCATGATGAACTGCTGGCCCAAAAGGGCGAATACTACCAGCTGTACAACGGCATGTTTGAACTTGCATAAAGGCAACACCGCACAATTCCCGCCTTGCGGCTTAAGCACCGCTCCGGCA
>ERZ857972.750-NODE-750-length-25374-cov-2.778427_pt1 | contig 25374 bp, 22 predicted proteins | sample MGYA00519757_ERZ857972 | MGnify/ENA primary metagenome ERZ857972 (study PRJEB31778, sample SAMEA3449383) | human gut metagenome | biome: human gut; feature: human-associated habitat; material: faeces | place: United Kingdom | collected 2010/2012 ...
CGGCTTCCATGGCCTAGACGTCCTTCCTCTTGAGGACGGCTGCGGAGAGCACCGCCGCGACGGCGATGAACGCCGCGCCCACGAACCCGGCGACCATGTTGCCCGTGGTCAGACCCACGCCCACGATGAAGCTGGCCCACACAGCCGGACGCGACACGCGACGCGAGTAGAGCCCCCAGAAGAAGGGCCCCAAGAACGAACCGGCCAGCGCGCCCCACGAGATGCTCATCAGCTGTGCGATGAACGTGATGGACGAGTTGTACTGCACCAGCGCGATCACCGCCGAGATCACGATGAACACCACGATCAGCACGCGCATGTAGCCCAACTGCTTCTTCTCGCTCATGTTCTTCACCACGTTGTCTTTCAGCAGATCGAGCGTCAGCGTGGACGACGACGTCAGCACCAGCGATGACAGTGTGGACATGGACGCGCTCAGCACCAGCACGATCACGATGCCGATGAGCAGGTCGGGCAGCGTGGACAGCATGGTGGGCATGATAGAGTCGTACACCGGCGTGCCTGCGGCGGTCATCTCCACCTGATCGCCGTACAGGCGGCCGAACCCTCCCAGGAAGTAGCTGCCGCCGGCCACCACCATGGCGAACACGGTGGAGATGATGGCGCCCTGCTTGATGGCTGGACCGCTTTTGATGGCGTAGAACTTCTGCACCATCTGCGGCAGACCCCACGTGCCCAAGCTGGTCAGCACGATGACCCCGATGAGATCGGGCAGGTTCGGCCCGAAGAAGCTGACGAACGGCCCGGCCATCTCGCTGCCCTCAGCGGGAATGAGCGACAGCGTGGTGAGGGCCTCGGTGAAGCCCCCGTTGTTCACCAGCACCGCCACGATGACGGCAACGATGCCCAGCAGCATGACGATGCCCTGGATGAAGTCGTTCATCACCGTGGCCATGTAGCCGCCCAGCACCACATAGACGCAGGTGATGACCGCCATGCCGATGACGCACACCTCGTAGGGCAGGCCGAACGCCATGCCGAACAGGCGCGACAGGCCGTTGTAGACGCTCGCGGTGTAGGGAATGAGGAACACGAAGATGATGGCGGCGGCGGCGATGCGCAGCGCGCGGCTGTGGTAGCGCTTGCCGAAGAATTCGGGCATGGTGGCAGCGCCCAGGCGCTGCGTCATTTCGCGCGTGCGGGGGCCGAGCACCCACCAGGCAAGCAGGCTGCCCAAAATGGCGTTGCCGATGCCTACCCACGTGGCCGACAGGCCGTATTTCCATCCGAATTGACCGGCGTAGCCGACGAAGATGACGGCCGAGAAGTACGACGTGCCGAATGCAAACGCGGAAAGCCAAGGGCCTACGTTGCGGCCGCCCAGAATGAAGCCGGTCACGCTGCCGGCGTGTTTCTGACACAGGATGCCGATGATGATGGCGATTGCCGCGAAGGCGAGCATCATGGTGATTTTTGCGATCATTGGAATTTCCAATCGGTCTTGCGCGTTTGGGCGCGAACCGATTTCTCGACGGGGCACCCGTTTGCCCTATTCGCCCCTTGTTGAGAAACCGGACCATGCCCAAATGCGCGAAATTACGCGGACATGGAGGCGCACACGACGGCTGTGGCTGTACGCGACGCTGGCGTGCGACGCGACGAGCGGCCCTCGTGCGCTAGAGGTATCGATAGGAATAGAGGTACTCGGGGTAGCGGCCCGTGTGGGCATGGCGGAAGAAGCCGGCGGCGACTGCGCAGGTATGTGCGGCGGCGTTGCTCACGCGTGCTCCTTCCAAAACTCGGCCCGAGGAAGCGGGCGACGTGCGCGACCTTCGTTCGGTGTGCCGTGGGCGTTCATTTCGTCGCGCACGGTTCCCGGTTGGTCGCGGAATGCGTTTAGTATAGCGGCGAAATCGCACACGTCAACACTCTAATGCGCTAAAGTGTCGTTTTCCGTTGATGGCCGGTTCGTCGTCGAGCCGATTTGCATTTGTCGTAAATTCCGCGAGCATGGCGCTGTTCTTGTTTCGTCCGAGCTTCATTCGTCGAGAGTTTCGTATGCTTTCGCGAGCTTTAAGCGTCGCGAGCGATGTATTTGTTGAGGTGTCGCCGAATGTGTCGCGCGGGCGAGTTCGTTTGTCGGAAACGCTATTATCCCCTTTGACAAAAAGCGGATCGCGCGTGCGGCTCAGGAGGGAATCGTGCATATCGAATCGGAATCATCGTTTGACGTGGTCGTCGTTGGTGGTGGCATTGCCGGATGCTGCGCGGCGATCGAGGCGGCGCGCGCTGGCGCTTCGGTGTGCCTCGCGAGTGCGTCGGGCGTCTTTTCCGGCTCGAGCTTCTATCCAGGTACGTGGGGATTGGGGCTTGTCGGGCCTCGCGATGCGGCCGATATCGACGATATGGTCGAGACGATTCTGCACGTCGGCCGCGGCGCTGCCAATGCGGCGCTCGTCGACTCATTCGTGCGGGGTATCCCCGAGGCTATCGCCGCGCTTGAAGCGATGGGCGTTTCTTTGAAGCGACCCGCGAATCCCAATGAGCCGCAATACATTCCCTGCTTCGACCATTCGCTGCGCATGTGGCGTGGCCTTGAACGTGCTTCGATGGAGCGCGGTTTCGGCCGGGCTCTTTGCGAAGGGGGAGTTGTTCGCTTCGACGGGTGCGAGCTGCTCGATATCGCCATGGACGATGGCCGTGCGCGCGGTGCGCTGTTCTTCGACCGTTCGGTCAAACGCTTTCGCGCGGTGTCGTGTGGGGCAATCGTGCTCGCGGGAGGCGGCGTGGCTGGGCTTTACAAGCGCAGCCTTTCTGCTTCTGGCAATTCCGCAACGGTTCAGGCAATTGCCGCGCGCTGCGGCGCGCGCTTGGTGAATTTGGAATTCATGCAAATCATGCCGGGGCTCGTGGCGCCGCGGCGCAACATCGTGTTCAACGAGAAAGCGTTTCGGTTCGCGCGTGCCTGGGATGCGTCGGGCGAGCCGATCGCGCGTGATGTTCTTGAGGCCCGTAGCGAGCATGGGCCGTTTTCGTGCGAGCGAGCCGGTGCGCCGCTCGATTTCGCCATGGAGGCGTGCGGCGATGGGGGCATGGAAATCGCGTGCGACGTGGGTGATGGCTCGCCGGAATTCGTGCGCACGTTTTCCGGATGGCTTGAGCGGGAATGCGGCGTTTCGGCGAGCGCTCCTGCGCGCATCGCTCCGTATGCGCACGCTTCGAACGGCGGTATCGCGATTGACGAGCATGGCTCGTGCGGCGTGCCGGGCCTGTTCGCGGCCGGCGAATGCACGGGCGGTATGCACGGTGCCGATAGAATCGGCGGCCTCGCGAGCGCGAATGCGTTGGTTTTTGGCCGCCGCGCGGGCGTTGCCGCGGCGAAATTCGCGAGGGGGTTTGTGGGCGAGTTCGCGGGCGGGGGCGCGAATGCGCGCAGCGAAACCCCCGGTTTCGCAAGCGTGGGCACACTGGCTTCGGGTTGCGGGCTCGATGCGGGAAGCTGCAGAGATTCCGATGCGGAAGGAATCGCGACCAAAAGCGATTCCCGCAACGGCCGTTGCGCAGGAGGCTCTCGTTTCCGATCGCGCTGTGGGTCGGTTTCGTTTGAAGTCGAGGAACGCGCATATCCTTCAAGCGGCGTGGCGCTTCGCGAATTGCGCGAAACGATGTCGACGCATTGCATGATTTCCCGCGATGCCGAAGGATTGAAGGCGGCGGCGAGTGCGATTTTCGCTCTTCAGGAACGCGTTGGGGAAGCGGCTTATGCGCTTGTGGCCTCGTTTGGGTCTGAATGTGAGCCTGCTTCTGAGCTTATGTCTGCGTCGGGGCTCGCGCCTTCATCTTCGCCGTGTTCCGATGCCGCGTCGATTGCCGCCACTATGAGAATTCGCTTACAGCTCGAAACCGCAAGCGCGACCGTTGCGGCCATGCTCGCGCGCAAAGAGAGCTGCGGCTCACACTATCGCAGCGACGCCGTCCAATAGCCGGCAATGCGATCCATTGGCCAACGGTGCCGCTTAGTGATGAGGGGTTGTTGCCCGGCACCATAGCGCCGCTGCCCGGAGCGCGACGATGATGGCTGGTGGTGCGGCGCTGTCGAGTCGCGGATTCGCGGGATCGAGGCGGCATCTGCGCGTGATTCTGTGGGGGAATCGACAACGCTCGGGTTTGAGTTTCTGCGTGAATCCTGCAGCTATCGAGCATGATTTTCGCGATGTTTGGAAATGGTTTTCGTGCTATTTGGGCACGAAAAACGTTTCTTTCAAACATGAAAATCGCGGCGTTCGAGCATGGATCCTGCAGTTTTAGGGCATGAATCTCGCGGCTTTCAGGCAAGAATTCGGCAAGGTTTTCGCGCTAGAGTCTTCCGTATGACTATTTGCCTTGCACATATGAGCGCACTCCAATACTGGAGGGCCGTGCGATGTGGGTTTCGCCCGAAGCCTCGCGCGGCTCGCATTGCGCTGCCCGCAAAAACGAACCGGAGCGAAATCGCGTCTTTGCTCGACGAGCCATGGACGAGCGAAGTGTTTTTGCCGTTCCAGCAACCGATTCACATTGCGATTTCGGCGCGAAATGGCAAAAGGAACAGACCTGGGGTTGTGTGCCACGATATTTGCGATGCATGTTTCGCGGGAAAAGCGATGCGCATCGACGAAAAGACGTTCGTGCTGTCGCCCGAGGCGCTGTTTCTCCAGCTTGCTCGCTCCTTATCGGTAGAAGCTCTTGCGCTTGTTGCGTGCGAACTGTGCGGGTTGTATTCAATGAAGCCCGATGGCTCTGATTTCGTCTCTGCAAAACCCGTTTCAAGTGTTGCGTCTCTTTTGTCGTTTGCGTCTTCGGCCGTATCGTATCCCGGAAATGCGAAAGCGAAAAAAGCGCTCGGTTTTTCGGTTGATAAATCGGCATCGCCCGCCGAGTCGGAGCTTGTCGCTCTGCTCTGCGCCAAGCAAACGTTGGGTGGTTACGGCTTGCCGCTGCCGATGATGAACTATCGGGTTGATGTGGTTGGCGAGGGTCGCAAGTGCACGCCTCGAAAGTTCTTCGTGCTTGACCTGTTTTGGCAGAGCGTCCGCCTCGATGTCGAATACGATAGCGATGCGTTCCATGCTTCCGCGGCTGGCATCTCGAGCGATGCCGAGCGACGCAACGCGTTGCAAGCGATGGGCTTCTCGGTAATCACGGTGACCAATGGTCAGGTTTCTTCGTCGGATTTGCTTGACGATGCCGCATGCGCTATTGCGCGGGCTCTAGGAATTCGTTTTCGCCATTCGTGCAAGACCTGGAATAAGAGGCGTTTTGCCTTTAGGCGCAACTTGCGCACCGCGCGGAAGCTCGTGCAGCATGGTGCGCCCGCATGCAGTGCAGCGATTTCAGGACCTTCTGGCGCAAAATGCCAGAAGGGGGCCTCATTGCATGAGAAATAAGGAAGAAAAGCTCGATTTTGAGCCTCCATGGCCGGCTGCTTAAATCTTTGACCTGGGCTTTCTCGATCCGCTTGTCGTAGTTGCAATTGAGCGCGAAGGAAAAACGGGCCCCATTCTGGCGTTTCCTGCCATATAGGGTTCGAATCGCTGCAGTGAGGCCCCATTGGGGCATTTTCTGGCATGGGCATTCATTCGGCTCATGTGGTATGGGGCATGTATCCCCGTCCCGTGCTGCTAGGCGGATGCGCGATTTGATTCATGCGGTATACATATGGGAATGCGCATGGCCCATGTGGTATGGAAGCATATGGGAATGCGCATGAACTATATGGGAATGCGTATGAGCGGCGCGACTATTTCCATGGCGGAATGGGCTACCCCTCGTCGTGGGGCCAGCATGCAAGTACTATCATGCAAAGCGTAATGACCACTGAAGAAAGGGGCTATCCCATGGAAAAGGAATTGTTCGATTACGTGGCCGAACGCGCCGAAGTGCTCGCGACCAACGATGCAAGCACGCAGGTCACCAAAGACGCAGCAGCCGCATGGGAGGCTGCCGTTGCGGCGGATGCGAGCGATGAAGCCGTTGCAGCCGCTACCGACAAGCTGCTCGACGTGCTCGAGGGTCGTCCCACGACTATCGACGGCGTGATTGCGTTTGCCGAAGGCCCCGCAAAGCAGCTCATGGGCGAGGAGGTCGCTGCGGCAATGCTCGCCGAGCAGCTCAAGCGCAAGGAGGCCGGCGCGAAGTATTGCAACTGCCCTTCGTGCACTGCGGCAAGCGAGCTGCTTGCGAAGTTCGGCCGCATCGAGCTGTAGACTTCTGCTCGCTAAAGTTCGCAGAAGGCCGCTTGGGCGGAGCGCCTTCAATGGTGGCGTCACCGGAGCTTCGACAGAGATTTCGATAGGGATTTCAGAGGAGGGCGTTTCGACAAGGGGTTTCGATAAAAGGCTTCAGCGGGGCGTATTGAGAAGGGGCTCAACAGGGTCCCATAGGGCTTCGATCGTCGTTTCGATGAGGCTCGATGAAGCCCAGTAGAAACCCGCTAGAGACTCAGCAGAAGCTCGGTGGAAATCCAGCAGGGATCCAGTAGAGACCTGGCAAGGATTCGGTAAAGACCCAGTAGGGACTCCAGTAAAGGTCCGGTAGGGACCTCGGCTGGGATCTATCAGGGTCTGACAGGGAATCCGGTAGGGCGCGGTGGGGCCTGGTTGAGACTCGATAGCACTCGGTAGGAATTCGGCTTCGAAGAGATTCCGCCCCAGCCCGCATTCCTCAGGTTGCAAGGAGGTGTTTCGTTGACTCGCTATTTCGAATATGGCACCGATGCCGTCGATTATCTCAAGGCGAAAGATAAAAAGCTCGGCGCTGCGATCGATGCGGTGGGCGTTGTGCGCCGGGAAATGGACGAGGACGATTTGTTCTCGGCAATCGTGCATCAGATTATCGGCCAGCAAATTTCGACTGCAGCTCAGGCGACCATCTGGAATCGCATGCGGGAACGCTTGGGCGAGGTGACGCCCCCTGCGGTGTGCGCTGCTACCGAAGAGGGGCTGCAGTCGTGCGGCATCACGTTTACGAAGGCACGGTACATAAAAAGTTGCGCCGAAAAGGTCGCTTCGGGGCAATTCGATTTGGATGCAGTGCGCGAGATGGACGACGCCGAAGCCATCGCAGCCCTTTCCTCACTCGAAGGCGTTGGGGTTTGGACCGCCGAAATGCTGCTGCTCTTTTGCCTGGGTCGCCCCGATATTCTGAGCTACGGCGATTTGGCAATCCTCCGCGGAATGCGCATGGTGTACCACCACCGCAAGGTGACGCGCGAGATGTTCGAGCGATATCGCCGTCGCTACAGCCCCTACGGCAGCGTGGCGAGCCTTTATTTGTGGGCGATATCGAGCATGAACGTGCCTGGCTACGAGCGGGATTTTGCGCCGAAAAAGGCGAGGGTGGCGAAGAAGGGGAAGTTGGGCGGCGGCGCAGTCGGGGCGAAGGGGCAAAAAGGGTAAGAAAAAAGTCTTCGCCGGCCATGCGATGCGCCTCGTTTGCCAGCGTTTGCGCGAATGAGTCGTTTGGCGGCGTCGCGCGAACGCCGTTTACGGTCAAACGTAGCGTGGCGAATGCCGCGCCTGCTGAGGCGGCCTGGGCCGTTGCGCGCTGGCCAATATGGCGTAGAGAATGCCTCGCGTTCATCAATGTAGCGTGGCGAATGTTCCGCGTTGGCCCCAGGGAGCACTCGTGAGGTTGAACCTCAAATGGGCTATTATGCAGGGTATGAAAACGACGTTGAACATAGCGGGCGAGCGCGTAACGGTTACGGCCTTTGGCGATGAGACCTGCGCGGGTTTTGGCGACGCGAGCGTCGCGCCCAACGCTGTCGAATCGCGCGTGCCGTTTGTGTACATGCATGAAATCCAAGACGAAAGCGATGCCGTGTTAAAGCGGTGCGCGGAATTGAGGTGCCCGCCGTTTGTGCTGGTCGCGATTCATGTTCCCCAATGGAACGACATGCTCACGCCATGGGAATGTCCGGGAATTTTCGCCGATGACGCGCCGTTTGCGGGGCATGCGAAGCGCCAGCTTGAAGCGCTTTCGGAAATCGTGCAGAAGACGGAAGAGCGGCTTGGAGTGCGTCCCGCCCATCGTTGTATCGCCGGCTATTCGCTTGCGGGGCTGTTCGCCACGTGGGCGCCGTTTCAAACCGACCTGTTTGATGCGGTTGCGAGCGCGTCGGGCTCGATGTGGTACCCAAACTTCGCGGAATACGTCGAGGCCGGCGAGTTCGAGCGTCCGCTGCGGTGTGTATACTTCTCGCTTGGGTCGAAAGAGGCGCGCACGCCGAGCCGCCTTTTGCGCGGCGTGGCCGACGGCACGCAGCGCGTTGTCGCTGCCTTTGAGGCGAAAGGCGTCAAAACCGTTTTCGAAAGCAATCCGGGCAACCATTTCAAAGAGCCCGATGTGCGCATGGCGAAGGCGATTTGCTGGGCGGTTTCGAATTGCGGCGAGGATTCGCCATCGAATTCGAAGGCGTGCGAGTTGTGACGCGAGTAGTTGGCGGAAACTCCGAACGATTCGCGGAGTACTTGCGATAGTGTTCTTTCCGTTGCGAGTGCTCGGCTTGTCGCCGATTTCCGATTAACGTTGACGATTGCCGATTGATGCCGCTGATTGTCGACCGCTCATCGCTGTTGCTATCGTTTTCCCTGATGAATCGCGCTTCCGTATTTCTGTATGCGACCACTTGAAAGGATTCTCTATGATTCGCCCTATCGTAAAGTCCCCCGCGCTGCTCTCGACGCCGAGCGTCGATGCCACGCCCGCCGATGCTGCCGTGGGCCAAGATTTGCTCGACACGCTTGCGGCGCATGCGCACGAGTGCGTGGGGCTCGCGGCGAATATGATTGGCGTGCGCAAGCGCGTCATCGTGGCCGCGTGCGCGGGCGGCGCGGTGCTCATGTATAACCCCGAAATCGTGGAAGCGTCGGGCGAGTATCAAACCGAGGAAAGCTGCCTGTCGCTCGAGGGCTCGCGTCTGTGTACGCGCTACAGGCGCATTAAAGTCGCTTATCTCGACGCGTCGTTCACGCCGCGCAAAAAGTCGTTCTCGGGTTTTGACGCGCAGATCGTCCAGCATGAAATCGACCACTGCAACGGCGTCGTGATTTAAGGGTAGCGTCTTCCTTGTGAACCGCTTCGAGGCGCCCTGGAAAGCACGCGTCGGAACGAAGCTGTTACGGAGTTGGCGAGGATGGTTGATGAACATGAGGCATCGGCGCAGGAGATAGATGTCGGGTGTCATCGGCGCCACCGCGGGTGGCGAGTGCCATCGGCGTAGACAATGGCCAGCGGTATTGTCGCTGAGCGCCGCAGGGCGCCGTCGGGCGATGTCAAGGCCGCCTTGCTCGCTGCTTTGTTCGCGGCCATTCCGCATCGTGCGTTAATGCGCTATGGTAAACATTCCTGCAAAAAGCTGAAGAAAGCTCCGAAGGGGGAACCTATGGCAGAAATCGTGCCCTGCACTGATGAGTTTGAAGAGTACCTGCGCGACGAATCGCGCAGTGTGGGTTCTGCGGAAAGTATCGTGTTCCCTGAATCGGAGGCCGATGTGCGCGATGCGTTGCACTGCATGCCACAGGTGTGCCTGTCACCGTGCAGGGCGCGCGTTCCGGCTTGGCGGCTGGCGCGGTTCCCCATGGCGGCTGCGTGCTGAACACGTCGCGCATGAACCGCGTGCTCGGCATGCGCCGCGGCTCCGACGGCCGCTTCTTTGTGCGCGTGCAACCGGGCCTTTCGCTCATGGAGCTGCGCGACATGCTGCAGAAGGCGAGTTTCGACACGGCGGGCTGGAGCGATGAAAGCCTCGCCGCGCTGGCTCAGTTTAAAGCCGCACCCGCGCAGTTTTTCGCGCCCGACCCGACCGAGGCATCGGCAGCGCTTGGCGGCATCGTGGCATGCAACGCGTCGGGCTCGCGCAGCTATGCCTATGGGGCGGCGCGTCCGCACGTTGAAGCGATGCGTGTGGCGCTCGCCGATGGCGATGTGCTCGCCCTGCGCCGCGGCGAGGTGTTCGCGACCGGCCGCGAGCTTCGCCTTGTGACCGAGGGCGGTCGCGAGCTGGTGTTGAACCTTCCCACGTACGATATGCCGAAGGCGAAAAATGCGTCGGGCTATTTTGCGTGCGACGACATGGACGCAATTGACCTGTTCATTGGCGCATGTGGCACGCTTGGCGTGATTTGCGAGCTTGAGTTGGCGCTTTTGCCTGTGCCTGTCGAGGTATGGGGCGCGAGCTGCTTTTTCCCGGGCGAGGCCGAGGCGGTCGATTTCACGATCGCCGTGCGCGGCGCGCTCGAACATGCGACGGCCATCGAGTACTTTGACGGCGCTGCGCTCGACGTTCTGCGCGCGCAAAAAGCGAACAACCCGGCATTCGCCGAGCTTCCCGAACTCGCCGACGATGCGCGAACATGCGTGTTCGTCGAGCTGAGCTGCGACGATGAGGAAACCGCCGAGGCCGAGCTCATGGTGCTGTGCGAGCAGCTGGAAGCGTGTGGCGGTGATGCCGAGGGCGCGTGGGTCGCGACGACCGAAGCCGAGCGCGCGGGCCAGCGCTTCTTCCGCCATGCAGTTCCCGAATGCGTGAACATGCTTATCGACCAGCGTCGTCGCACCGACCCTTCCATCACGAAACTCGGTAGCGACATGTCGGTGCCTGACGATCGCTTGCGCGATGTAATTGCGATGTATCGCCGCACGCTCGCCGAAGGCGGTTTCGAGAGTGCCACGTGGGGTCATATTGGAAGCAACCACGTGCATGTGAACATTTTGCCGCGCTCCGCCGAGGAATACGCGCGTGGCACCGAGCTGTTCGCGCAGTGGGCCGCCGAGGTGTCGGCCATGGGCGGCGCGGTGTCGGCCGAGCATGGCGTGGGTAAACTCAAGGCCCACTTCCTCGAAGAAATGTATGGCGCTAACCATATCGCGGAAAGCGCGCGCATGAAGGCGCAAATTGACCCGAAAGGCCAGCTCGGTCGCGGGAATCTGTTCAGTGAAGAGGTGTTTGACGCCGCATTGGCGGAACTGGCCTAGGCGCCCATTCGAAAACTAAGCAGATACGTCTGTCTGTTCAGTTTGTGCTGCGGTGCTCTCCTCTTAGAAACGTAGCGCTTCGGGGTTCAGGCAATCCATCGGGCGCATGCCGCTCACGACGTCGATCGCGGCTTGCATGGCGCGGCGGCGAAGTTCTTCGCCCGATTCTTCCGACCAATATGCCGCGTGCGGCGTGAGCACGGTGTGCGGCGCCGAAAGCAGCGGATGGTCGCGTTCGACCGGCTCGTTTTCGAATACGTCAATGCCCGCGCCCCACAGCTTGCCGGCTTTGAGCGCTTCGGCGAGCGCCGCCGTGTCGACAACGGCTCCGCGGGCGGTGTTCACCACGATGGCATCAGGTTTCATTAGGGAAATCGCGTGCGCGTCGAGCATGTGGCGCGTGTCGGGCGTAAGTGCGGTGTGAAAGCTTACCACGTCGGCGCGGCGGAGCAGCTCCTCGTATTCCACGATGTCGTAGCCCTCGGGCGTGCGGCGCCCTGGCACGAGCGAGCGCGACGTGCAAATCACGCGGAAGCCGAGCCCTGCGGCCTTGCGGGCGGTCGCGCGTCCGATTTCGCCCATGCCCACCACGCCAAACGTGCGGCCGTGCACCTGGCCCAGCGGGCGGTGGCGGGCGTAATCCCAAATGCCCGCGCGCATGTCTGCGTCGGTTTCGTTCATGCGCCGTAGCACGCACAAGGCAAGGGTAATAGCGTGGTCGGAGACCACTTCCGTGCCATAGCCGGGCACCACGCACACGGCGGTTTTGTTTTTCGTGGCGGCAGGCACGTCGATCGTGTCGTAGCCAATGCCCGTGCGGCTTACGACCTGCAAGTTTGGCAGCGCCGCAAAAACTTCGGGCGTGAATGTGCCGTATGAGGTCACAATGGCATCGGCGTCGGCGGCGTTGCGAATGATGTCCTGCGGCTTGGGCCCTTGAAACGCGGCAATCTCGAGGTTCGCGGTGCGTGCCATGGCGAATTCGAAATCGTTGTTCTCGAAATCGGAGTCGGTGATAACGATTTTCGGCATGGCGGCAACCTTTCGAACGGGGAAGTTTCTCGACTGATTGTACAGCGCGTTTCACATCACTCCACGAAATGCATCGCGATGGGACCTAAGCGGCTGCTTTTCGCGCGTGTGCATTTGTTGCGTTTCGCAAAAAAAATGCCACGAAGTGCGCGGCCTATTGCGCGAGCAGCGTGCAGCCGTTTTTGAGGCTTCGTAAAACCCCAGTTCACACGTTCTCGAAAATCGACTTGCTTGACAGCTTTCGGGAAACCTACGCACTTCGCGATTATGTTTGTGGCGGCATTCGTCGAAAAAACGAAGGGGGTTCGATGCCGCTTGTCGAGAAGCGAATGGCGTACAATGGCACCCATAAAAAATCGCGATAGGAATGCCATGGACCAGAACTTCTACAACCTTCTTTATAACGGCTACACGGGCGAGTTTCAGCTGATAGGCGCGCTGTATCGCAATGGCCTCGACGCGCTGCGCCCACCGGCCGATATGGGCGTCGATGTGGTGACGGTGAACTTGAAGGCCCAGCTTCAAGACCCATCCGTGCAGCCCGAAACGCTCATGTTCCAGGTGAAAACCGCCGTGGTTACCGTCCAGGAAGCGGGGGAGGGCGTGCGCGGTTATACGACGGTGTACTTCATGCTGAAGGAAAGTGAAGTCGACATGCTGTGCGCAGCGCGAACCCGCGCGCTCGTGTGCTACGTCTATGACAACCGCAACAGCATGCTGACCGATGCCTACGAGGCGCCGTTTATAAGTTTCTGGATCGATGGCGAGCATCTGCGCCAGCTGCGTGAATCGGGTGCTTTCACCCAGGCCGACAACGGCAAGCTCGCGATTACCTGTCAGCTGCGCGAGCCTGCCGACAAAACGGGCCACTGGTACGCGTCGGTTATCGACCAAACGGGCAGAACGGTTGACAACGGATATTTGGGGAGTCTCGAGGCCGATGGCAACATGAAGGACTCTTTCGACGGGGCCGATCATTACAGCATTCGCGGGTACTTAGAGCACGTCAGAAAGACGTCCAGTGATGCGACCTGCGATAACCGTGCGTTTGCGAAGGACGCTTCTGAGAAAAAACTCGAAACTGCTAGCGCGAAAGCCGCTGGCACGAAGCCTGTCTCCGCGAAGCCTGCTGCCGCGGGGCAAACCGATGAGGGCGCGGCGGAAGTTGAGCTCCCCTGGTAGAGAGGTGGATTGCTGCCCTGCGCCTATGCCGCGGGGCAGGGGCTGAACGGTTCGTTGGGCTCATCGAAGTCGAAGAATTCCTCGAACTCCCACTCGTCGGGCGTGCCGAAAACCGCTTCCGTCTCGGTGCGCTTGAGGCATGCGACAAGCTTGGGGTAGCGCGGGTGGTCTTCGAGTCGATAGGCCTGCTCCATGCGGCCGCGCTGCCCGCGCACGAACACCCACCACATGCCGGCCGGGGTTTCGAGCAGCGCGCTCGCCGGCTTGTTGGCGCGCGTGGCGAAGTACTGCGCGGTTCGCTCGTCTTGGAAGGCGAGCACGAGCTGCGTGTCGCAGTTGCCGATGATCGAGTTCGCGGCGGGCGTTCCGTAGCGCGCTTCAAGCTGGCTTATGGTTTGGCAAATAATCGTGCAGCTGATCTCTCGGCTGCGTATGACCGCCAGCACGTCGTCGATGTGCGGCAGGTTCAGGTTCGCGAAATCGTCGAGCACGAATCGCACGGGCACGGGCAGACGATGGTTCGGGTAATCGTGGTCGGCTGAATCGCAAAGCGCGCAAAACGCCTGGCGAATGAACATGCTCGTGAGCCTATCGAGGCTGCGATCCATGTCGTTGATGGTGACGAACAGCGCCCGCTTTTCGCGGCCGAACGAGCGAAAGTCCACTTGGCGCGCGCGGCGGTACGCGTTTGTGGCCTCGGGGAAGCCGAACGGCATGAGGTTCGCCGCAAGAATGCCAAGAATGCTCGAGTGCATCTTCTCGGCGCCGCAGGTAACTCTCGTGCGACGGTAGAGCGCAGGCGCAAACGCGCCCGGTTCGTCGGCATCGAGCTGGGCGAACATTCTGTCAACGCGGCCGGAGCAAGCGGCTTCGAACACCTGTATCACCGATCCCATGTGCCATTCGGTGCTGGGAAGCGCTTCGAGCACGTAGGTGATATAGGCGCACAGATAGTTCGCGGCGGCCTGCGGCCAAAATGGGTCGCTTTCGTGGTCTTCGATAGGGCAAATTGCCGATGCGATGGCGATGATGTCTTGCTGAAGGGGTTCGCCGTCAACGAAGCGTACATTGGCGAGTGGGTTGTAGCCCACGGTGCCGCCCATGGTTGAGAAGTCGAGCTGGTCGACTACGTATCCCGCCTCGGCCAGGTAGGGTCCGACTTCGCGATACAAGCTGCCTTTGCAGTCGAGCACGATGTAGGAGCCCGATGCCTGCAGCAGGTTGGGCTTGACGTGGTGGCGGGTTTTGCCGCCGCCCGAGCAGCCCAGCACGAGCACGTTGTTGTTCAAACCGCTTTGCCAGGTATCGGTTTCGATTTCGGTATGGGCGGTGAGCAGAGTTCTCCCGCGGTATGCGAGGCGTGGGTCGCGCGTGTCGACTTCGCGCATGAGGCCCGATTCCACGGCGGCGTCGGTCCAGGCGCTGTGCCCGGTTTCGGCTGCGTTTTCAACGAGGGTTTCAAATTCGGCGATTTTCATAAGATCCTCCGTAAAGGCTGTTGGCGAATGAGGAATACGACGGGCGTGTTCGCCCATGAAGAGTGCGGGAAACGCGGCCAGCGCAGCCGTTGGCGCAGCGTGCGGGGAAGAAACGTATTCCCGGGCTCGCGTTCTGCCGCGCCATGCCGCGTCGTGCTTTTCGGGCATGCGCCGCGCGCATTGCGGCCGTTGCTGCGGTGCGCATTGCGGCCGCAATGGCGCGTCGCTTCTACAGTTCGCGAATCACGCGGTCGGCCAAATGCGCGGCAACGGCTTCTTCGGCTTCGAAATACGTGTCGCGGGCAGTGAGCTCGAACACGCGCTCGAGCGGCATGCCGGTATGCTCGGCGATGACCTGCGCGGTTATATCGCGAATGCGCATCAAATCGTCGGCGCGCGCCTTCACCGAAAGGGCGCTTCCGCCCACGCCTGCGCCGCCGATGAGCGGGTCGTGAATCATGACGCGGCTGTGCGGCAGCATGTCTCGCGTGTCGCCGGCGATAAACAGCAGTGCGGCCATGCTGGCGGCAAGCCCCAGGCACACGGTGCGCACGGGGCAGCTGATGGCGCTCATCACGTCGTAGAGCGCCAACCCCGATTGCACCTCGCCGCCGGGGCTGTTGATGAACAGCGTGATGGGTGTGGCGGGGTCGGCTTTCTGCAGGTGGCGTAGGCCGCGGATGATATCTGCGACCGACTCCGCGTCGACGGGCCCGCACAATTCGAGCTCGCGGCAGGCGAGCATCTCGTCGCGCATATCGAACCGTTCGAGGCCAAGTGCGGTTTCTTGTGTAATTTGGGGTGAGTAGACAGATGTGCTCATGCCATTCCTTTCGAAGGGCGCAAATGCGCAGGCGGATAGTCGTGGCCGGTTCGGCTTAAAGCGCACGAAGACGCCAAGGGCCGACCCTGCCATACATGTCCTCGTATTCGGTTGTAGGAAGAAAAGGAACGAGCATGTAACACGCCGCGACGCCGTACGCCGCTTACAAGCAAGGCCCGCCGTTGCAGACCCCATGTCGTTCAGAATGCGAAAAGCCTGTAACACGCTTTGGGAAGCAAGGGCCGCCGTTGCCGCCCCCAGTGCTTTCGCGATAAAAAGCGGATTGCTCCGCTGTCGGGTGCATTTCGACTATAGCACGCAGCTCTTCGGTCTTGCAAGAAAAAATCGGACAGCTGTTCGAAATAGTATTCCCATCAGGAGTTTTATGTAAGGAGTCTCCGCTTTATAAAGTGCTTTCGAGACGCGTGCTATAATTTACCAGTTTGCATGCATTCGCCCGCATCGCCGGCCGCTTTTCGGCGCATTTCGCAGCGGGCGCACCCATAGAAAGGACCCCCGTGGCACCACTTGCCGACCAAATCGCCTCGCGCCGCACGTTCGCGATTATTTCGCACCCTGACGCAGGCAAAACCACGCTCACCGAAAAATTGCTGCTCTATACCGGCAGCATTCAAACCGCCGGCTCGGTCAAAGGCAAATCGTCTTCCAAACACGCCGTGTCCGACTGGATGGACATCGAAAAGGAGCGCGGCATTTCGGTCACGTCGTCGGTGCTGCAGTTCACCTATGACGGCTGCTGCGTGAACATCCTTGATACCCCTGGCCACCAGGACTTTTCCGAAGACACGTATCGAACGCTCATGGCTGCCGACGCCGCCGTCATGGTCATCGACGCCGCCAAGGGCGTCGAGGCGCAAACCAAAAAGCTTTTCAAGGTCTGCACGCTGCGCCATATCCCTATTTTCACGTTCGTGAACAAGCTTGACCGCGAGGCGCGCGACCCGTTTGACCTCATGGAGGAAATCGAGTCGGTGCTCGGCATTGGCACGTATCCCATGAACTGGCCCATCGGTTGCGGCCAGAACTTCCGCGGTGTATTCGATCGTCAGGCCCGCCGCGTGATCGCATTTGAGGGCGACGGCCACGCGAACGCCACGAAGAAGGTTGCCGAAATCGAGGCTGAGCTCGGTGCGCCCGAGCTTGATGGACTCATCGGCGAGGCGAACCACGAGAATCTGATGGATGACATCGAGCTGCTCGATGGCGCGGGCGATGAGCTCGACTATGACGCTGTGCGTTGCGGCAAGCTTTCGCCGGTGTTCTTCGGTTCGGCGCTCACGAACTTCGGCGTTGAGCCTTTCCTGAAAGAATTCTTGCGCCTGGCGCCGAGTCCGTTGCCGTACACCGACACGCTCACCGGCGAGCAGGTTGACCCGCAGCGCGACGATTTCAGCGGCTTCGTGTTCAAAATCCAGGCGAACATGGACAAAAACCACCGCGACCGCATTGCGTTCGTGCGCATTTGCTCGGGCAAGTTCGAGCGCGGCATGGAGGCCTTCCATATGCAGGGCGGCAAGAAGCTCAAGCTCGCCACGGGCACGTCGCTTATGGCCGACGATCGTGCGATTGTCGACGAGGCGTACGCGGGCGACATCGTGGGTTTGTTCGACCCGGGCATTTTCAGCATCGGCGACACGGTGTGCACGGGCAAAACGCATGTGCAGTTCCCTGAAATTCCCACGTTCGCGCCCGAAATGTTCAGTCGCATCACGCAAGTGAACACGCTGAAGCGCAAACAGTTCGTGAAAGGCATGGAGGAGCTCGCCCAGGAGGGCGCCATCCAGATTTTCCGCGAGCCGGGTTTTGGCATGGAAAGCGTCATCGTCGGCGTTGTGGGCGTGCTGCAGCTCGAGGTGCTTGAGCAGCGCTTGAAGAGCGAATACGGCGTTGAGGTGCGCCGCACGGGCCTTCCGTACATCGACGTACGCTGGATTAAAACCGACCCGAAGACATTCGAGTTCTCGAGCCTGAACGTCACGCGTGACACGCTCAAGGTTGAAGACATGCGTGGGCGCCGTCTGCTGTTGTTCACGAGCCCGTGGAACGTGAACTGGGCGGTCGATAAGAATCCCGACATCGAGCTTTCCGAAGTGGGCAACTGGGAAGCGTAAGGCTTGCGTCGCGCTTCGGTCGCGTCTCGGTCGCGTCGCATTTTAACTGCTTGCCGCCTTGCCTCGCTTCTCGCTTGCGGGCAAGTTGTGCCGTGGCATTGGCGATTTTGTGTGGCGTGAGCAGCCGCGTTGCTGAGCCGTTACAATACGAATCCTCCCATACGCGCCTTTTGGCGATAACTGAAGAATTCAAATTCCACCCGGGGTTGCCTGGGTGGAATTTTTCTATCCCAAATGCGGGATGGGTGATGCGCGTGCGAAATGTCCAGTTGGGCGCCCCTTAGGAAGGAAATCCTTTGTGGGGCACATTATGCTGGGCGCTTTCGCTTGGACGCTGCCCGATCGGGCGGCCTCGAATTTGGGTACCGCTCTGGGTGAAGCGGCTTCGCTGGCTGGGCTACCGCCTGGCCAGGCGGCCCTTTGCTTAGGCTGCTTAGGCTATCTTGGCAGTGCGGCTTTTGCCTTTGGGCGGCGCGCGCGACGCAATCGATATACGACGAAGAGGAATTGAGAACCTTTGCAGCGCGACAAAATTAAACCGATTCTGTTCAGCATCATTAAGCACTCGAGCAAAGAGGAGCTTAAAGAGCAGCTTCCCCACGACATCGTATCGGGCATCGTGGTCGCCATCGTGGCGTTGCCGCTTTCGATCGCGCTGGCGATTGCTTCGGGCGTCGGCCCTGAACAGGGCTTGTACACGGCCATCGTCGCAGGCTTCCTTATCGCGTTCCTCGGCGGCTCGCGCGTGCAAATCTCTGGACCCACGGCGGCGTTCGCGACCATCGTGGCCGGCATTGTCGCGACCGACGGCATCGACGGCCTGGTGGCGGCGACGCTTATCGCCGGCGTGCTGCTCGTGGTTATGGGTTTGCTCAAGCTGGGCACCATCATCCGCTTTGTTCCGTATACCATCACCACGGGCTTCACGGCGGGTATTGCGGTGACCATCGTCATTGGCCAGCTGAAAGATTTCTTCGGGCTCACGTACCCCGCCGGCACGGCGACGGTCGAGACGGCCGACAAGGTTTCGGCGCTCGCGGCGAACTTCGGCACCTTCAATTGGCAGGCGCTTCTGGTGGGTGCGGTGTGCCTCGCGGTGCTGTTTTTGTGGCCGCGCCTGGGCGCGCTGGGCGCCAAAGTTCCCAGCTCGCTTGTTGCCGTCATCGTGGGCATGGTTATGGTGCCCCTGTTCGGCATGAACGTGAACACCATCGGCGATTTGTATACCATCAATGCCGGCCTACCCGAGCTGCATATGCCTCAGCTTTCGATCGAATTGCTGCGCGATCAGCTGCCAAACGGCATCACCATCGCTATTTTGGCCGCTATCGAGTCGTTGCTGTCGTGCGTCGTCGCTGACTCCATGATCAGCTCGCACCACCGCTGTAATATGGAGCTCGTGGCTCAGGGCGTAGGCAACATGGGATCGGTGCTGTTCGGCGGCATTCCCGCGACGGGCGCCATCGCACGCACGGCCGCCAATGTGAAGAGCGGCGGACGCACGCCGGTCGCCGGTATGGTGCACGCGCTCGTTCTGCTCGTGGTGCTTGTGTTCCTTATGCCATACGCGGCCCTCATCCCCATGCCGACCATCGCGGCCATTTTGCTGCAGGTCGCTTACAACATGAGTGGTTGGCGCAATTTCGCGCATCTGTGCCACACGGCTTCGAAGGGCGCGATCGCCACGCTTTTGCTCACGTTCATGCTTACCATTGTGTTTGATTTGGTGACGGCCATCGCGGTGGGCATGCTCATTACCGTGGTGCTGTTCATGAAGATGGTTTCCGAGGAAACCGAGGTCAAAGGTTGGCAGTATTACTGCGACGCCGATTCCGAGGTCACGCATTTGCGCGAGCTGCCCAAGAGCGTGCGTGTGTACGAGATCAATGGCCCCATGTTCTTCGGCATGACCGACCGCATTACCGACATTTCGGTAAAGGAATTCACGAAATACCTGATCATCCGCATGCGCGGCGTGCCGTCGCTCGATTCGTCGGGCATGAATGCGCTCGAGAATCTCTACGATTACTGCGAGGAAAATGGCGTGAAGCTCATCTTCAGCCACGCCAACGAGCAGCCCATGAAAACCATGCGACGCGCTGGCTTCGTCGACCTGGTTGGCGAGGAGCACTTCCGTCCGAACATCGATGACGCCATCGCTCACGCGCGTGAGCTGATCGAAGCCGAAGAGGCTGCGAAGGGCGTCAAGGGGGCGAAAGTCGAAAAGGCTGCGTAGCGCGAAAGCCGTTAAAGCCGCACACCGAAAAGGGTGCATTAAACCATAGAAGGGGCCGTTGTGGCCCCTTCTTGCATTGCGGGAGGTGGCTTACAGTGCAAAATGCTCGAGTTGCGCGGCGTTATCGACTAAAGCTTGCGTAGCGTTATGGCAATGGTATTGAGGTATCCCAGCGCGCCAGCCGCGATAGCAGCGCGATCGCCTTGCGCGTAGGGATTGTCGCACGCGAGCCAATCGGCCCATGCGAGGGCATAGAAACAGGTAAGGTACGCACTCCGTGCGATTTTGCTCAAAAGTCTTTGCGGGATTCATCGAAACAGTGTTGCCCGAGCTGCCTCGTGTTTTGCGCAACTAGAGGTTGCAAAGTATAGTGCTCTGACCTGGGGTTTCGCGTTTTCATATCCCAATTTATCCTAAGTGCTCCTGTTTTTTGACATACGCCGCGGCGAAATCCTCGGCTAGCTGCTCGGTGGACGGGCGCAGATAATGCTGCCCCGTCACGCCCGGCAGCTTGTGCCCCATGAGCAATTCGAGGGTGTCGTATCCGACGCCCCACTCGAACTGCGCGAAGGTGCGCCAGCTGTTGCGCAGGCTCGCGAACGGTATTCCGCCGAGCTTTCTCCACATCGCCCCGGCTGCGGCTTTCCCCATCTGGCTCGCGCCCATCATGCAGAGCCATTTGAGGCCGTCGGCGGCGCGTTGGTCTCGCACGCGCAAGAGCGCATCGCAGTAAGGCTCCGGGATTATCGCCTCGCGGGCGCTCTGGGCGTTCTTCGTGCGCCCCACAACCTCCCCGTTCATGTTTCCAGCCTGCTTGGTGATTGACGCGACGGCGAAGCGCACGCCGCCTGCCTCTATCTCGCGCACGTCCTCGACGCGCACGGCGAGCGATTCGCCCGTGCGGCACCCGCCGAAAGCGGCCAGGATGTAGGCTGCCTCGTACGGCAGCCCCTCGACTCTGCCGAGCATCGCCTCCGCCTGCCTTAGCGTATACACGTTCTTCTGGTGCTCGGAAGATTTACGCGGCATCTCGTATTTGCGTCTGAATGGATTCGCTGGTATCTGGTCGAGGTTGACGGCGAAGTCGAGCGTGCGGCGCATGACGACGAGCGCCCAGTGCGCGTTGCCGTAGGCCATGCCGTCGAGCCATTCCTGCACGTCGAGCGGCTTGATTTGGCCTATCGGGACATCCGCCCATCGGCGCGCGCAGACGCTATCCCAGGCGCGCTTGTAGCTATTCGGCGTGCTGCTTTCGCTGCCCTCGTACTTGCGTTCGAGCCACGGCAGGTAGCGCGCCTCGTATAGCTGGCCGACCGTGGGCATGGCGCGCTCGTCGCACCTGGTCGCCTGTATCCTCGCCAGCTCGTTGCACGCCTCGCGGTAGGTGCCGTACACGGTCCTGCTCCTGCGCCTGCGCCCCTGCGGCGTGTTCTCCATCCATCGCAGCACGTATTTCTTGCCGCGCGTCATTTCGGTTACGGAACCCCAGGCGCGGCGCCTCGCTTTTCGTGGCATAATGTAACCGCCTTCCGTTATTCGGTTGGTACATTGCGAGCCTCGCGCCAGGGACTGCACTCCCGTATGGCGCGGGGCTTATTTTGCTTGTCTAGCTTTTTAGCTTCTTTACTGCCTTTTCGAAATCGTTCTCGTACGTCGCATCCTGCAATTTCCGGTATTCATCGAATCGCTCGTGCGCGATTTTGTCGGCCGTCTTCTTGTTGCGGTCGCCCAGCCCTTTCAGCACTTCGCGTCCATTGAATGTCAGGAACCCGTCGAGCAGCGCGACGCATTCCTCCATGCTCGTGAGCTGTTGGCGCTCGGCGCGCATCTCCGCGGTGTCGAGGAACATCGTGACGAGACGGTTGAGGTCGCTAATCTCCTTCTCGGTTAGATAGTTCTTCGCTACGGTCACGTCGCTGGAATGGATCGGGCCGTCGGGCGAGCCTTTCCATGACGTCAACCCCATGTGGGGAAGCGCCGGGTCTGACCTCCGCTGCACGATGCCGGCAGCCGTGTCGCCGGTTACTGCATAATGGAGCTTGTTCTGAACCGTCGCATAGAACCTCCGCGCTATGTCGCTGTTGCGGTCGTAGTCGAACGTGCATTCCTGGAAGATGTCCGTAATCTTCTGGTACACGCGTCGCTCGCTCGCGCGGATGTCGCGGATGCGCACGAGCAGCTCGTCGAAGTAGTCCTTGCCGAACGGCGCGCCGTTCTTCAGCATGTCGTCATTAAGCACGAAGCCCTTTGTAATGTATTCCTTCAGCGTTGCCGTCGCCCACTGGCGAAACTTCGTCGCTCGCTTCGAGCTGACCCGATAGCCCACCGCGATGATGGCGTCGAGGTTGTAGAAGCCCACGCGGTAGTTCTTCCCATCGGAGGCAGTTGTCAAAATTTCTTTGACAACTGCCTCCTTTGCCAATTCTCCTTCTTTGAATATGTTGCCCATGTGGTAGCTGATTGTCTGCTTCGTCGTGTCAAACAGCTCCGCTATCTCCTTTTGGGGCATCCAAAGCGTTTCGTCCATGTACCTGACTTGCACGGGCACGTTTGCGCCGTCAGACTGGTAGAGGATTATCTCCGCCTTTTGCTCGTCTCCCATCTTTCCTCCTAAAAACGCGAAAACCGCCTTTCGGCGGTATCGCGGATTGCGACGGACGTACCGTATCGCAACCTCATCACGCCGATAATTCTAGTGTGACAGACGCCTGTCCGTCAATTTCCTTGCGAGGCAAATCCTATATAATGGCCGGCAGCGAAGCGAGTTCGCGACTGCGGCTCGGCTGGGTTCCCGAATGGGAGCAGCGGGCGCCGCCCGCGAGAATCCCTTGTCGGCCGCCGCTTCGCAAACCACGGAGCGGGGCGCGAACGGAGAGATACCTAAGCTACCCGCTCCCTTTGTATTCACGCGCCTCTTTCCCCGCGGTGTATAATCACTCGTATATCTGCGAAACAGAATGCGAGGCTATCTTGGAAATCTATCCTTTTCTCGATGACAACCCGGTTTACCTCGGCGAAGAGCTCCGTTCAATCGAGCGCGGCGACACCGTTCGCGTGGTGGAAATCGGTCGCAGACTCGAAGCGTGCAGCAACGGCCAGGTCCCGACTGCCAGGCTCGAAACAGTGAAGCAGAACGGCCTGCCGCCGTTCGAAGCACGAATCACGAAGTGCGAATACGGCTACGTCCTGCGTGATTACACGGCCATCAAATAGTAGGCAAGACCGAGCGAATCGCCTGGGCTATGCAGGGGAGCACGGCCGGCGTCGCCTCGATTGCCTTGTCGAACACGAAGTCGGTCGCGGCCAAACCGAGCCTAGATGTGCCTATTCTTTATCGGGTTCAATTTTTCCTATCACCCATAAAACCGTACGGCCAGTCGTCCAAGGCGGTCTAGATACTGCCACCTTTATCTTATCGCCAGGTCGAAGCTTGTGCTTTTTTGCGTCGTAGTCGTAAATCATTCCATAAAGTGCCCCCGTATTGTCAGCCACCGCGAATTGGCCACTTCTGCTCCATTCAAGGCCGTGTCCATCCTTAATGTCTCTGACGCGTACGATGCTTAGGGCTATTGTGTCCGCTGCAATCTCGGATAGAAAACCGGCGAGATACGTTTCGCATCGAATCCGGCAGGCGTTTTCGACGTTGTAATCGAGGAATATATTGCCCTTGGGGTCGAAACTGCCAATCTTGCCGTACTCGGTTGTGTAAAGCCACGTTCTTTTGATCTCGAGCACGTCGTAGCCGTATTGGCCGCGATGAGCCTCGTCATGGATTTCGCGTGCCGAATCGTTGCCAAACAAGAGTCGGAAAAGTCCCATTTGTACTCATTTCCTAAAACTCCCAATCGAACGGCAGCACGTAGTAGACGACGCGGCCTATCACCGTGATGGTCTGCGTGCCCGGCTCGTTGTAGTTGTACGTCTTCGTCTCGTAGGTCGGGTCGGTGCTGTCTGGTACGAGCTGGAAGCCGTTGTTGAGTCTCCGCACGCGCTTGATTGTCGCGTCGAAGCCGTTCACGCACACGGCGTACGGCGCCCCGTCGATTTCGATGGCGTCGCAAGGGTCGACGAGCGCGTAGCTGCGATTGGGCAGCACTCTGTTCATCGATTCGCCTTCGACCCTCAAGAGGAAGGCGTTCGGATGTTTCTCATGCACCGCCGCTGGTATGGGCTGCGTGTCTTCTATCGGCATCATCTCTATGGGCGTGCCGGCTGCGATGGAGCCGTAGAGCGGAGTGTCAACCGTGTTTGTGTTTGGTTCTGCCGCGGCGTCCATCCCAAGTAGATACGTGACGGTTACGCCGAGCGCCTTGCTGATTTTTAGAAGGACACTGGACTTTACGTCATTGTCCCCGCTTTCGTATCTGGCGATTTGCTGTTGCGTTGATCCGATTTCCTTTCCAAGTCTTGCCTGCGACCAGCCTTTGGCGGTGCGCGCTTCCGCGATTCTGTAGTTGAACATCTCGCCTCCTCACTCGCTTTATGTGTATTCTCCCACACAAAAATGTTGTTTACAAACACAGAAATGTTGTATATCATAGGGCGCAAAGCAACACGGAAATGATGTTAGGAGGGATAATGCGGAACAAAATGAGACTTGCCCGTATCGCAAAAGGCTATAGCGCACGTGAAGCTGCGGCCAGCATCGGAGTCCATGAGAATGCTGTGCTTCGCTGGGAGAGCGGCGAGGCTGAGCCTCTTGGGTCGAACCTTCTCAAGATGGCTCGCTTATACGGAGTTGACCCCGATGTGCTGCTTGAAGAATCGAATTAAGACTGTCGAAGGCATGAGCAGGACGACAAGGTATTGCCGCCGCCGGCGGGCGCCCATCCCGAGGCGCTTTCGCGTGACCCTCCGGCGCCGCATGGCCGGGTGCAGACGGCCACGGGGCGGGCGCCGACCGGCGGCGGCATCGGAACGGAAGGAAAGGAGGATGGCGATGCTACATCCCAAGCCATTCCGAGCGGTGCTCGCGAATCTCGGTGACGTATTCGGGGCTGATGTGTATGGGGAACCGGTCGCTTGCGGTTCTAGGGGACCAGAAAATGCCCTTCTCCGCCAAAGCGGCGGCCGCGTTAAGGCGGGGCATATCGTCCACCGTCACGATGCATTCCCCGTTATCCAGCGCCTCGGCCACGAGCTTCTTGCTGGATTCGGGCATGCACGAGAACGTTCGCGCCAGCTTGTCGAGCTTGGCGGCGCGCTTGCTCGTCAGGGCATCGTAGTCGGCCTGCAGCTCGGCGAGCGCCTGGCCGGATTCGGCGCGGAGCTCTTCGACGGCTTGGCCGTAGGCGGCCCGCGCGGCGGCGAGCCGCTTCTCGCACGAAGCCTTCGCCGACTCGATTTCGGCTTCAAGGCGCTCGCGCTCGGCCTGCAGCTCCTTTCTGGCTCGGCGCTTGGCGACGGCGTTGCCGATGCAGGCGCCGAGGCACAAGGCGGCAACCGCCAAGGCCGCGGCGGGAGCCGGGTATTCGGCCGCCATGCACGAGCCTTCGCCGAGCAAGGCGAAAAGGG
>ERZ857972.751-NODE-751-length-25338-cov-3.778033_pt1 | contig 25338 bp, 28 predicted proteins | sample MGYA00519757_ERZ857972 | MGnify/ENA primary metagenome ERZ857972 (study PRJEB31778, sample SAMEA3449383) | human gut metagenome | biome: human gut; feature: human-associated habitat; material: faeces | place: United Kingdom | collected 2010/2012 ...
GCCCAGCAGGTCGTCGAGGTTGTATTTGGCGATGCCGCGCAGGAAATAGCCTTCGTAGGCGTCGTCGTCGAAACGCAGCAGGATGTTGAGCGTGCGGATCGCGTCCTCGAAGTTGTTGTCTATCATGAACGAGCGGCCGACGTAGTAGAAATAGTCCCTGTCGTACTGCGCCCGGCTGCCGGCGCCGATCGTCAGCGCGAGGGCCAGCAATACGCCCGTAATTCCTTTTCGCATCGTAAATCTCTTCATTGTTTGCGTAACGCTCTTTGCCGCCGGTTTATTGCCGTTATTGGGGATCGTAGCCGAACCGCCGCAATTGCCGCTGGTCGTTGCGCCAGTCTTCGCTGACTTTGACGAAGAGTTGCAGGAAGACCTTCTTCCGGAGGAACTCCTCCAACTCCTCGCGGGCCTGCCGTCCGACCTTTTTGAGCTTCTCGCCCTTGTGCCCGATGAGGATTCCCTTCTGCGAGTTGCGCGCCACGTAGATCACGGCCGAAATGCGGTCGATGCCGGGCTCCTCGCGGTACTCCTCGATCTCGATTTCGCAGCTGTAAGGGATCTCCTTGTCGTAGTTGCGCAGGATCTTTTCGCGGATGATCTCCGAGGCGAAGAAACGCAGCGTCTTGTCCGTGAGCGTATCCTTCGGGTAGAAGGGTTCGCCTTCGGGCAGCAGCGCCAGAATCCGGTCGAACAGGCCGGCGATGTTGAATCCTTCCCTGGCCGAGATCGGTATGATTTCGGCGTCGGGCAGCGTCGCGCGCCACTTCTCGACGAGCGCTTCGAGCGCCTCCTGCGTCGTCAGGTCGATCTTGTTGACCACCACCAGCGTCGGCACTCCGCTCTGGCGGATGCGGTCGATGATCTCGGCCGCACGTTCGTCGTCCCGCTCGACGGTGTCGGTCACGTAGAGCAGCACGTCGGCGTCCGACAGGGCGCCGCGCACGAAATTCATCATCGACTCCTGCAACTTGTAACAGGGTTTCAGGATGCCCGGCGTATCGGAGAAGACGATCTGGAAATCGTCGCCGTTGACGATACCCAGAATGCGGTGGCGCGTGGTCTGCGCCTTGGAGGTGATGATGGAGAGTTTCTCGCCCACCAATGCGTTCATCAGCGTCGACTTCCCGACGTTGGGATTTCCGATGATATTGACAAAGCCCGATTTGTGCATGAAATGCGGTTTATTAGGGTTCAAAGTTACGATAAATTCGAGAAAATTCCTTATGTTTGCAAAAGTTACTCGCTTAAATCGTATTGCCTATGGAGAAATAACGGGGGATATATCCGGCTGCCGGCGTTCTTTTTTGCGGAAGTCGCGGGCGGACGGTCGAATCGAATCGATTTTCATGTGCCGTCACCGCACGAAAAGCGCCGGCACAAAACATATAAAAGCGCATCGGCTTTTCTTCTTACATTCAGAACTTGGACACTTTTGAATCACAAAGAGGAATTAAAGTTGATGCTCGTGCTGTTTTTCGGCGCGGGCATTTCTTTCATCTTTCTTTGTGGGCAGTCCAAGGCCTTGAATGTGGGTGAACGGAGTTTGCCCGCGTTTTTTGTGTTATCTTGAATACATGTTAAAAAAGAAAAATAAGTCATGAAAATTTTTTTTGCCCTTTGCGCATATATGGTGCTATGTGCCATTGGGATGCATTCATTTGCTCAAAATGTAATTAATCAAACGGTTATCGTGTCGGGAGATTCGAATAACGCATCGTCTTCGAACGACGATATCGGAGGCGTAGAGTTCCGCCGTATACCTTCCGATCGAAAAAAAATGGTACTATTTCGAGTTTGAGAATTACCACTCTTTCCCTGTTACCGTGAATTGGCAGGCAAGCATATCGAGCGATAAATTCAGCCATTGGTATTCGTATGGCGATGTGAAGAGTGGGACTATTGTAATACCGGCCAATAGCAAGAAGAGAACGGCCGAAACATATAGTTATGGGTATGATTTGGATTTTATCAGAGTGCGCCGACTGTAACGGTGGAGCGGCATGTCGATTGCGTTCGCTCGTATCGCGATGGGATGAGCGGATGGGATGCCGGTGAAAGAATCCGTAACGGAAGAATCCGGCTTCCGCATGAAGCCGGATTCTTTAATTCGATCCGAAAGACGTGGGTTACCGACGGAAACCGCGCGGCATCTGGGGCAGCTTCATCTTACCGCCGCCGGCGACCATCTTCATCATTTTGCGCGTGTCGTCGAACTGTTTCAGCAGGCGGTTTACGTCGGCCATCGTCGTGCCGCTGCCTTTGGCGATGCGTTCGCGGCGGCGCGCGTTGAGGATTTCGGGGCGCTCGCGCTCGGCGGGGGTCATCGAGCCGATGATCGCCTCGGTCTGCTTGAAGACGTCGTCCGAAATCTCGACGCCTTTGAGCGCCTTGCCCATGCCGGGGATCATCGAAGCGAGGTCTTTGAGGTTGCCCATCTTCTTGATCTGGTTGATCTGCGCCAGGAAATCGTTGAAGTTGAACTGATCCTTGACGAGCTTCTTTTTCAGTTTACGCGCCTCGGCCTCGTCGAACTGCTCCTGTGCGCGCTCCACGAGCGACACCACGTCGCCCATGCCGAGAATGCGGTCGGCCATACGCTCGGGGTGGAAGACTTGCAGGGCGTCCATCTTTTCGCCGCTCGAAATGAATTTCAGCGGTTTGTCGACCACCGAACGGATCGAGATGGCGGCGCCGCCGCGCGTGTCGCCGTCGAGCTTGGTGAGCACCACGCCGTCGAAATCGAGCCGGTCGTTGAACTCCTTGGCCGTGTTCACGGCATCCTGGCCCGTCATGGCGTCGACCACGAAGAGCGTCTCGCCGGGATCGACGGCGGCCTTGATCGCCGTGATCTCCTGCATCATCGCCTCGTCGATGGCCAGACGGCCCGCCGTATCGACGATTACGACATTGCAGCCCTTCTGGCGGGCGTATTTGATCGCGTTCTGCGCGATCTCCACGGGGTGCGTGTTTCCCTCTTCGGTGTAGACCTCCACGCCGATCTGACCGCCCAGCACCTTCAATTGGTCGATGGCGGCCGGACGGTAGACGTCGCCGGCGACGAGCAGCACATGGCGCCCCTTCTTCTCTTTGAGGAAGGCGGCCAGCTTGCCCGAGAAGGTCGTCTTGCCCGAACCTTGCAGACCGGCGATCAGGATGACGGCCGGAGTGCCTTCCAAGCGGATGTCGGTGGCCGTGCCGCCCATGAGCTGCGCCAGCTCGTCGCGCACGATCTTGGTCATCATCTGCCCCGGCTTGACAGCCGTCAGCACGTTCTGACCCAGCGCTTTCTGCTTCACCTCGTCGGTGAACGACTTGGCGACCTTGTAGTTGACGTCGGCGTCGATCAGCGCGCGGCGGATCTCTTTGAGCGTCTCGGCGATGTTGATCTCTGTGATGCGGCCTTCGCCTTTGAGGATCTTGAACGACCGTTCGAGTTTATCTGTCAGGTTTTCAAACATGGTGTATGGCTTTTTACGGACCGGGAACGTCGGCGGGCCGGTATGGATCGCTCCGGCGGGACGGTACGGCGTTCGCGGCGGTTTTATCCCCGCAAAGATAGTACAAGCGGGGCATAGAAACAAATTTAGGCAGCTATATACGACTTTACACCTCATCGGTTTTCGAGCCGCCGCATCCGGGCGACCGCCGGAGCGTTCGCGGCGGAGGTCGTTTCGTTCGGAGAAGCCCCTCCTCCGAGTGGGCGAAGAAAAAACGGACGGCGCCGAAAACCGGTGCCGTCCGCAGGAGCGGAGAAAAATTCACTTTCGTGTTCCTTTTCTCGCCTCGGCATAGCTCGAACTGCGTTCGGCTCTGCGCTCGGCTTAACGAAATGGTTCATTTTTGCCCGTAGTAGGCGTCGGGGCCGTGTTTGCGCCGGAAATGTTTCTCGACGAGCAGGGGGTCGATGCCGGCCGTCGGGTTGAGCAGTTTGGTGACGAAGGCCATTTTGGCGACCTGTTCCAGTACCGTCGCGTTGTAGACCGCTTCGTGTGCGTCGCGGCCCCATGCGAAGGGACCGTGGTTCTTGACCAGTACGCCCGGCGTGTGGAGCGGGTCGAGGCTGCGGAACCGCTCGACGATCACGGCGCCCGTCTCGGCTTCGTAGTCGCCGTCGATCTGTGCGTGCGTCATATCGCCCGTACAGGGGACGGCGCGGTGGAAATAATCGGCATGGGTCGTTCCCAGCGAGGGAATGTCGAGTCCCGCCTGCGCCCATGCCGTAGCGTAGGTCGAGTGGGTGTGTACCACGCCGCCGATCCCCTCGAAGGCGCGGTAGAGCGCCAAGTGGGTCGGGGTGTCGGATGAAGGGCGGAGCGATCCTTCGACGACGTTGCCGTCGAGATCGACCACCACCATGTCTTCCGCTTTCAGGGCTTCGTACTCCACGCCGCTCGGCTTGATGACGACCCGTCCGCTCGCGCGGTCGATGGCCGAGACATTGCCCCACGTGAAGATAACCAGACCGTGACGTACCAAATCGAGGTTCGCTTCGAGAACCTCTTCTTTCAGATTTTCCAGCATCGTTTGCGTTTTATTCGGTCGTTTTCCCGCCTCGGCTTCGTCCGAACGAGTCGGGTTCGGCTCTCGGCGTAACGAAAACGTTTGTTTTTGTTTTCAGGATTATTCGTTTACTGTCCTTCCGGCACTGTGTTTTATGGCTCGTCTGCGATTTTACCCCGCAATCCGATTCCCGGTCGATCGACGATGCCGGCGGGGAAATCTTCTGTTCCGTGCGGAGGTCGCAGCTCGTACCGTTTCTGACGCCGGAGGCGAACTGCCGGTGCGTTGCACGGAAGTGCGGCAGACGTATTATTTCTTGTTCTTGTAGGCTGCGACGGCTTCCAGATAGGCTTCGGCCTTGTCGGGACAGTCGGTCGAAACGTAGGTGATGCCGTGGCGCGCCGCCCAGTCGATCAGTTCGCAGTCGTTGACCATCCAGAGCGTGGTGGCGATGCCGAGACGGTTGGCTTCGTCGACCAGTTCGGGACGGTTCATCAGGACGTTGAGCTGGTAGGAGAGACCTCCGTATCCCCGCTTTTTCGCTTCGGCGGGACTCATGGCCGCCATGTCGCTGCTGACGTAGACGACGACGGCGTCGGGTTGCAGGCGGAGCACTTCGTCGCAGGCGTGCCGGCTGAACGAGATGAATTCGATCTGCGGCACGAGCCGCATTTCGCGCGCCAGACGGAGGATCGCCTCCACGACCTGCGTCTCGCGTTGCGGCGTCGCGTGTTTCTTGATTTCGAGGATCAGTTTGGTCGACGGGTCTTTCTGTCCCTGTGCGAAGAACTCCCGGAGGGTGGGGATTTCGAGGCCGCCCGGCAACTTCACGGCGCGGATTTCGGCGAAGCGGTTCTTCTGCGCATGGAGTTTCGTGTCGAGAATCTTCGGCCCGTGATAGACGATCAGCGAGTCGTCGGCCGTCATGTTGACGTCGAACTCCACGCCGTAGATTCCCAGCTTCTGGGCGTTGCGCAGGCTCGATACGGTATTTTCCCACGATCCTTCTGCGGCGTGGAATCCGCGGTGTGCGACCACTTGGGGCTGGGCGGCGAGCATCAGCGTGCCCGCAGCGAATCCGATTGTCAAAAATAATTTTTTCATACAGTTGCGTTTATTCGGTCTTTTACGTTCGGTCGAAAACGGACTTTGTCCAGTCGGAATCCGTGTCCGTTTTCCGGCGGATGTCCGGATTCGGTACGAATCGTGTCACAAATATATACATATTTTCGTTTCGTTAAACAGGTATTTTCTTTTTGAATGATAAATTTTGTTTGTAGTGATAATTTTCTTGGGTTTTGGATGCGGATGTTGTCTAAACGAAAGAGATCGCAGACTGTTGCAAGGAAGTCCGCTGCGGTTGTCCGGATTATCCGGATCGTCGGTCGGGGAGGAGCTGCGCTTCGGACTGGGGCTGTCGGGGGGGGCTTCGCGTGAATTGGATTCCGCGTCCGGTACGTTTTGCGAAAGGCATGTTTTCGTTCGGACGTGCTGCGCCTCGGCGGAGTTCGAATAAATTTGGTTCTGCCCTCGGCTTGCACTATCTTTGTCGGGGAATTGAAAAGATGAGATCATGCTGAGTATTGCCGAACGCCGTAAGTATATTCTCGATTCGCTGAATCGTCACGGATTCGTTCGTGTGGCCGATATGGCCGCCGAGATGAACGTGACCAAGGCGACCGTCCGCAAGGATATGGAGTTTTTGGAGAGCAGGAACCTGCTCTACCGCACGCACGGCAGCGCCAGTCCGGTCAATCCGTTGGTGCAGGATGTCAGCGTGCATGTCAAGAGTGCCGTCAACAGCGAAATCAAACAGAAGATCGCCGTGGAGGCGGCCGGGCTGATTTGTCCCGACGATTCGGTCTTCATCGCTTCGGGGTCGACCGTCTATGCCTTTGCCGAACGGATACGGCCGGTCGGGCATCTCAATGTAGTGACGCCGTCGCTGCGCGTGGCGATGCTGATGAACGAGTCGGAGGAGACGACGGTGACCGTGCTCGGAGGCGTGCTCTACAAGAAGTCGCTGTCGGTGCGGGGCGAATATGCGGCGCAGGGATTCGAGAATGTGATCTGTTCGAAACTCTTCTTCGGCGCGGACGGCATTGATTCCAATTTCGGCATCACCTGCGCCACGGCCGAGGAGGCCACGCTGACGCAGAAGATGATGCGGGCCTCGGCCAAGAGCGTCGTGCTGGCCGACTCGTCGAAATTCGGGCGGCGCGGTTTCGGCCGGATATGTTCGATGGAGCGGATCGACTGCATCGTTACAGACGACGGTATTTCGGAGCAGTACCGCAGGCTGATCGAGGAGGCCGGAGTCGATCTGATCGTCGTGAGACGCTGAGGGATTTGCCGGCGACCGAGCGGGCGTACGGGTGCCGTGGTAAATAAAAATGACCGGAATTCCGCACGGAATTCCGGTCATTTTTATTTACTGGAAACGGTTACTCTTTCACACAGCGGACGGGTACGGCAATAGCAAGGCTGTTTTGACCCATATTCGTAAATGAGGCTTTGTAGCTGCCGGTGAACGACTTGTTGTAACCTAATTGCATAATATAAGCTTTTTTTGTAGCAGACCATGTGGCGCTTTGTGCTTTGGCATAAATACCGAGTTGAGACAATTTGCCCTCGTCGTTTCTCTGTCCGGCACATGCATAGAACGCTCCGTTAATAGTACCTCCGAAGGTGGTTTCTGTTGCTTCAACTTGATCTGCGTTGAAATCTTTCCATACTTCTCTGCTATCTATCGGTATCTTATAACCTGCCGGACAAGGATCGTAAACCGACTTTTGTTTGGAAATGCCTCCCCACAAATCTTCGAAATTGGAAGCCTCCGCATTGAACCAAGTTCCGCTGCCGCTATTGTGTATCTGCTGTGTATGTCGGATAAACTTGGTGGGATTTTGAATCGTGTATGCAATGCAATCAGAAATTTGAGAGTCGTTGTTAGCGGTTACTCCGAATGTATATTCTGTTTCTCCGATCGTATTTTTTTCATATGTGGCTGTGAGCGAACCGAAGGCTTCCGGTTCGCTGCTACCTGTTATGGTTGAGTTGATTCCGAGTTCTTTCGCCCCGACGAACGGGTCTTTGCGTCCCCATTGGTAGTAAAGACCGTAGGAGGAGACGTCGCCCGGAGTGACGGAGGTGGCGCCGAGGTTGCGGTCGAGGATCGTGCAGCCTGCGGCGGCTTCCTTCTCGGCCGGCGCGTCGGTACGCCAGATATGCCAGCTCCATGCGACCTGCCGGTTGATGAGGGCGGCTATCACGGCGTTGCCCTTGGCGGCGCCTGCCGTGAAATAGACATAGCCGTCGACACCGTCGACAGCCGAGCCGTCACCCTTGACGGCCTTGAATTTGTAGTTGCCGGGGGCGCTGACGATGAAACAGTTGGCTGCCGCTCCCAGGTCGACGGCGCCGGGCAGTTCATCGAAGCCGACGTTCGACACCACTCCCGTTTCGTCCTGCCACAGCCAGTCGCAGGCGGCTTCGGCAGTCGACTGAGGGGTGAAGGCAAGGGTCGGGTATTCGTAAATCTTGCTGCGCAGCAGCGTTTTCGGGGTGTCTTTGCTGACGACCTGCGTCATCACGCTGCCGTCGTCGGCGACGAAATCGATCGTGTAGCCTTTGGCGTAGGTTCGGGGCGGAACGACCAGGTAGAATGTCTGGGGCGTGGCCGAGAGTCGTACGCCGCAGGTGAGCGAGACCTCTTCGACTGTCGATTCCGAGAAGTCGGCCTCCATGTAGGCATCGCCCGAGATGTCGAGCCGGAAGTCGCCTGCGACGGGTTCGCCGTCATTTCCGCGAAACCGGATCGCGGCCAGCGTCCGACTGCCCGTGAGCGAGAATTTGAGTATGGGAAAAATATTCTTGAAAGAGAGCCGCACCTGTTCGGAGCCCGAATCGGGCGTTTTGGCGATCATCATGCCCAGATCCTTGAACTGGAAGGGGTGGCTTTGCTGTTCGGGCAGCGTCATCCGGATGTGGGTGCGGCCGATCTGCCATGCGTCCGTGCTGACGCTGCGGTAGGGATAGACGGCGACGTAGGTATCCGAGGCGAGCGGCGTGACCGCGCTGGTGCCGGTGAAGGTCGCCGTGGTGTTGTCGATCGATTCTGCGCTTTTGACCACGTAGAATTCGGGCGTGACGAACTGGACGGAGGGTTGCAGACCTTGTGCGACGCTGTCGGCGAGTTCCTGTACCCTCCGGTCGAAGGCGCCGGTCATGTAGAGGGCTACGGCGTCGTAAAGATCCCATTTAACGAGGCTCGAATTCCCCCCCCCCCCCTCCGGCTTCTTCGTCGAGGTGCGTGCGGGATTCGGGCGCCGAAGCGTCGATCGTACCCAGGAGGGTCATCGCCGATTGCGGAGCGGTCGGCGGAAGTTGTGCCGAGGGTTCGTTGTCTTTCTGACAGGAGGCGAGGATCAATCCTGCCGCTGCCAATGCGAGGTAATTTTTTCTCATGGTTTCGTGCGGTTGCGGGTTATCCCCAGATATCTTTTTCGATGTCGTACTCTTCATTGTCGCTCTCTCCGGCCCAGGAGCCTTCGAATCCCCGTTCCACGGCGACGTCCGTCGCCTCGATTCGTGGAAGCACATAGACGGCTTTCTCTTTTTCGTGTTTCATAGAATGTAATTTAAGGAGTGGATAATATAAAGGAGTGGTCGGGCGCAGAGTCCCGTTGTTCGGCAGGGTCGGCATGGCGGAGCGGTTGAGGGTTATTCGTCGAACGGCAGGCGGATTCCTGCCGGTTCATTTACAAATTTACGGAAAAAATTCGAGAATATTCCGATCGGTCGCTGAAAAGTCTGTATTTTTCGGAATACGGTTCGTCCCGACGCCCGTGGAACGGAACGGACGGCAGGTCAGAGCAATCCCGCTTCGTAGTAGCGGACGATCTGTTCGAGCAGGCGGTCGTCCCCTTCGGCGTCGTACTCCGATTTGAGGTCCTGCCCGAAGACGCGCGACAAGGTCTGCCAGAATCCGGCCACGAATCCGCCGCGGAATTCCCGCAGTACTTCGTAGGCGGTGTAGTCCGTCTCGCGGTCGATGAGTTTGAGCAGTACTTTGCCTTGCGTGCGGGTCATGTGTCTGACGACGGGCGTGTACTCCTCCTTGATTTGGCGATAGACGCCCCTGATGTAGGCTTTTTGCGCCTTTTTGGTCGGCAGGCGTTGCAGCTCGGCCTCCATTTCGGTCATGCGTGCTCTGGCGATCTTTGCGACGGGGTAGACTTTTTTGACGGCTGCGACCAGTTTGCGGTAGCGGCGCAGGTCGGCTCCGCGGGCGAAGACCCACACCGGGCAAATGCGGACGTGGGGAATCGTATCGCCCGCGACGACCTGCCACTCCTGACAGGCGACGCCCGGAGGCTGTTGCGCTCCGATCCGGAGTGCCGGGAGTATCGCCGCCAGCAGAAAGAGAAGGTACTTTTTCATAGGCCCCGAAAAATTTCTACCTTTGCAAATGTAACGATTTTTTGGTTTAACGAAATAACGAAACGGAATAATGGAACTGAAAAAGGGATTGTCGTCCCAGAGCTCGGTGACGGTATCGGCCGGAAATACGGCCGCTGCGATGGGTTCGGGCGATCTGGATGTTTTCGCCACGCCGGCGATGGTGGCGTTGATGGAGAATGCCGCGATGAAGGCCGTCGCCGATGCGCTGCCGGAAGGCTCGACGACCGTGGGGGCCGAGATGAACGTGACGCACATCAAGCCTTCGGGGCTCGGCGCCGAGATCGTGGCGACGGCGGTGCTGACCGGAGTGGAAGGGCGCAAGCTGACCTTCAACGTCGGTGCCCGCGACGCCGAAGGAATGATCGGCGAGGGCATCCACATTCGTTATGCGGTCGATCGGCGCCGGTTCATGGAGAAGGTAGGGAAGTAGTGCGAAGCGTACCGCCTGGCCGGATGATTTCCGGCGCTTTTACTCTCAGCTGGCAGATCGGTCAGGTTCGATCGGAAATGAATAAATGCGGATAAACAAGAATTCGTTTATCCGCATTTTTGTTGAGCTATCGGGACTCGAACCCAAAATTTCAGAACCAAAATCTGACGTGTTACCATTACACCATAGCTCAATCCGTCGCTCGAAAGCTGTGCAAAGGTATAGTAAAGATTTCAATATTGCAAAATTTTTTTGTCCGACATCGCGTGTCGCCTGCGAATCGATTGCGCCGGCAGCCGTCGGGAGAATCCGTTCGAGAAGCAGGGGGCGTGTGGCGGGCTGTTTGGCCTGAGGTTTCATGCAGGCGGCCGCATCCCCGAAAGGTGCGGCCGTGCGGTTTCGTATGCGCCGGTTTATTCGGACAGTTTGTCCCGAATACGCTCGGCGGTACGGTCGACGGTCTCTTGTACGGCGTCGGTCGTCCGGCGCAGCCCCGCCTTGGCCGACCGTTTGATTCGTGCGGCCTTTTCGTTTCCGCAACGGGTCGCCCGGTCGATTTTGTCCGACAGCAGATTCATCGTCTCTTTCGCCTCTTCGGCCATTCGGTCGATGCCGGCGTTGATCTTTTCCTTGTTCATTGCGAGGAGTGTTTTTTTGAGGAACGTGCCAGAAGCGATGCGATCCAGAGCAGGACGACGGCGCCGACGACCGATGCGATCAGGCTGCCCAGCGTCCCGACGGCGACCAGCCCCAGCAGCGACAGAATCCAGCCGCCCAGAATACCGCCGACGATGCCGACGATCAGATTGACGACGAGCCCCGAACCGTGTCCTTTGACCAGAAGATTGGCCAGCCAGCCGGCGACGAGCCCGATAAGCAGATACCAGAGAAAATACATAGTACGAAAATGATTGGTTTCGTAGACCGATTGCAAAAAACGTTCCGTTTCCAACCTCCGGTTTCTCGCCTCGGCATAGTCCGGACGAGTTCGGCTCTGCATTCGGCCTGACGAGAACATTCCGTTCTGCGGGGTATTCGCCTCATACCGACGGAGTTTTCCTTCGGCGGTGCGCAGAATGCCGGAGCGGAGATTTATCGTGCGGCGCGGCGGACGGAAGGCGGGTTTTCGGCGGCTACCGGCTGTTTTTCAACTGCGTCAGCGCCTTCGCCAACTGGTCGGGGCAGGAGGTGCCCCTGCCGCCGCAGTCGATGCCGCTCAGGCGGGCGATCGCTTCGTCCACCTCCATGCCGGCGATCAGTGCGGCGATGCCCTGCGAGTTGCCGTGGCAGCCGCCGATGAATTGCACGCGCTTGACACGATCATTTTCAACGGTGACGTCGAGCAGTTTCGAGCAGGTTCCGCATGTCGTGTAGACGAGGTTTTTCTCCATGATTCGACTCTTTGCAGGGGTTTGTCGCCCGCAAAGATAGCGCTTTTCGCTGAAAATCGTCCGTCCGTTTTGCTATCGCTTGTAATAGGATGCGTCCAGACCGAGCGTGAAGTCGTCGCGGCGGCGGAAAGCCAACAGGGCGAGTCCTGCGGTCAGCATGCCGTTGAGCAGGAAGGGCACGCGGTCGCCGTGCAGTGCGGTGAGACGGGTGAAGGTGTCGATGAGGAAGGGACAGAGCATGATGGCCAGGTAGTTGACCGCCATGACGAACGACAGTGCCAGCGTCGCCGCGCGTGGCGGAGCGATGATGGCGGTCTTGTCGTAGATGAGCGGCTGCATCAGTCCGTAGCCGAATCCCGCCAGCAACGCTCCGACGACCAGCATCCCGCGGTCCCGGAAAATCCCGAAGCAGAACAACCCTGCGCCGATCATGGCGATGGCGGCGACGTTCGTATAGCCTTTGAAGATCCCGATGATGCGGTCGAGAATCAGTCCCGGAGCCATGATTGCGAGGAAGAAGAGCGAAATCAGCACACCCGAAAAGGCTTTGGGCAGATGATATCCGTCGACCAGAAACGCGGCGTAGAAGGTGATCGTCAGTGCGGCGTAGGTGATGAAAAAGTAGAGCGCCATGAGTCGGACGAGCTTCGGGCGATCGATCGTTTTGTTGCGCATCTGGTCGCTGGCGGCCGGTTCGGGCGTCGAACGTTGCCGATGCAGGAACGGCGAGAGGACGAGCGAAACGGCCGGCAGCGTGTAGACCAGAAACGAGAGATGCCAGTCGATGTTGGCGAGATAGCCCGAAAGCGCCGTGGCGAGTACGAGCGTCAGATTGTTGATCGAGGAGCTGTATCCCAACTGCCGGACGCGGTACTCTCCGGTGAAGTAGGCGACGACGAGTCCCGTGGAAAGCGGGATGACCATACCGGCTCCGATGCCGAGGATGCAGCTGACGAGGATCAGCGCCGTGATGTTGCGGATGAACAGGCAGGCGATGCCGCTCAGCAGGAAGATCACGAGTCCGACGACCAGAATCCGCAGTTTGTCGCGGCCGACCGACAGTTTCCCCGACAGCAGCACGAACGGGATGATGAGCAGCGAAGGCAGCGAAGTGAGCATCTGGATTTCGAGGTCGCTCGCCGAAGGGAAAATCGTATTCAGGTCGCCCAGAATCGGTGAAACGGCCAGTCCGGGCAACGACGTTACGGCCGATACCGACCAGATCGCCAATAGCACCGGAAGCGAGATCGTGCCTTTGCCTGTGGATATTTTCATGGTGACGGGGTTTGGTTTTCTTGGTCGGTGTCACAACCTTTATGCCAGCGTCTTCGGCTGACGGAGGCCGCGGTGTTTGCAGACGTCGTCGGGTGCGGAAAATGGAAGAGAATCGGTGTTTTCGGCAGACAGGGGGTCGGGAGGCCGCCTCTTTCTGTCGGATTCGGCAGCACACTCGTATCGGTTGAGGCTTCGGCATCGTTCCGATGCGCATTCCGGCAGACGAAATTGCCGACTGCCGGATGACAGCCGTCCGGTACGGATATGTAAAAAGCAGCCCTTTCGGACTACTTCGGATAAATGTTACGACTCGGTTACGAGCGGTTCGGCGTTTAATACTCCTCCTCGTTGAAGAAATTTATCCATATTGATTATCAATATATTATGCAATAATCAATGAAATTTGCGCAAACAAACCGCACCATCTGAGACGGGCTGAGACGATGGGGCCATTTCAAATTTTGTTAAATCTTATATCTAATACCATTTCCATTTATTAGCAATCAAATCTATCTCTAAGAAACTACATGGAGTATTGGAGGCATCTTTTTCAGAATACAAAATCCTACCATTAAAATCAGCCAAAACCTGAGATGAATAAATTCCAGAAAAAGCTTTGTCTCGTCCCATCAACACAGGAACAGTGTGCTGGCACAAACAGTCTTTTATATTATTTCTTTTTTTATAAGGACATACTGAAGGTCTTAAGTGTCCATTTATACTGCCGTGGTGTGATATTGCATAATAATGTGTATGAGTCATATATGGATAACATTTTGTTACATCCATTAATTTCCATCCATCTTGTTCCAGATCCCCTGGAAACACGAAATATGATTGATTATCAAACCATATATTATAAACACTTGAAATGTTATTTGGAGACAATCTGATGTTGAAGGTTTTAATATCCGGATATAGTATTCGTATATTTTTATTACTATTACAACTAAACGGTTCTACTATCTGCAACCCAAGTTTGTTTAAGTTTGATAACAAGTTATTATAGTTATGACTTGCTATGTGATACTTAAGATTAACATAAGCAACAGTATGTTTGTCAATTAATTTATTGTATATGTAATAATTTATCCCTGAATAATGATCGTAATGAGGATGAGTTAACATTACGACGTCAATATGAATGGGATCAACCAATTGGAACTTTTGTTTAATATACTTTAAACAATTATCAATATTTGCGCGATAATAGCGATGTGAGACAAAGTCATAATCAGAACAATCAACCATCCATATATGCACCCGGTTATTAACTTTAAAAACTATCAATGAATGGTTTCCATGTCCTACATTTATGTGATATGTATATAATATTGAGATATTATCAAATATATCTTGTGGTAACTCTCTTTGTGTTTGTACCAAGCTATCCACCAGTCCTCCATAGCGCATTCTAATCTGTGACACACGGAGGTCTTCATTGGCAATCTGATATTCTTCGTTACCCAAAGCATACACATATGTACCTTCTCGAATAACTTCTTTCCACCTCGGATCAACCAGTTTTCTGACATACCATTTAAAATCCCTATTTGCCAATTCCCACTTTTTGATATTTTTAGGAATATATTGTAATAGAGCCATTGTACTTTCTTCAAACTGTCTGACGCTTTCGATATAATACAAATCTTTCATAATCTTATGAAAATTATTACATGAGTATAAAACAATAATCAAAATTCATCAATGTGTAGATGAATTTATTATGGAGCTCGACAATCTGGGGAACAAAAAATTACGCTACTAATATAGTAATAATCAATAAAAGTTTCACAAACAAATCGCGCCGCCTGAGAGGGTCTAAGGTGATAGGAGGAAAGACGGAAAAATTGCAAATCGTACAACCGTATCGTAGAACTTCATAAAATAAAAAGAGGAACATTGGGGCCATAAAAAACCGCCGGCATTGTAAAAAGAGACAACATTCAATGGAAGGACATGACATTTTCCCGAATAATGATTGTATCTTTGAAAGGAAAATATGTTTAAGTCATGAAAACCAATCGGGAAGAGATTCTGCAAAATGCCCTGCAACTCTTTATGTCGAAGAATTACGAGGGAGTCAGCCTGCAAATGATCGCCCACAGCGTTGGGTTGACCAAAACCGGGATCTTCAACTATTATCCCACCAAACTTGACCTCTTCATCGCCGTGGCCGACCGCTATCTCTTCCATCTCCAGGATCCTGAAAACAAATTTGCACCTTCGGACGGGTCGCTGCTAGATTTCATCGACAAATACGTCGAGGGTGTGGAGCGCACCATGGCCGAGATCGTGCGGCTGGGCAACATCCAGCGGGAGAAGATGCCCGGAGAGTTGGCCAATGCCGGGTACTTTCACCTCTTCCAGCAGGTGCTCTTCTATTATCCCGACGGCAAGCACAAGCTCCATGAATGGATGGAAAAGGAGTTTCGGCTTTGGTGCGACGTCATCGAACGGAGTGTCGAGCACGGCGAACTGCGTGAAGACATCAACGTTCAAGAAACTGCCGCTCTGTTCCGGCAAGTATTCATCGGACTCTCGTACCAAATGTCTTTCTCCGATGGCCTCGATGTCGGAATTCTCCGAAAGCGTTTCCTCTATATATATGGGCTGCTGAAGCGCTGAGCAGGCTTTCAGCAGTTTTTTCATGATTTGGAGCAAAATATGACCACGTGGTCATATTTTTGCTTTTTTATACTATCTTTGCCTCCATAAAAAAAATGACCAATCGGTAACTTTTATGGAAAACAAACCTTTCGAACGCATCCAAAGGAGTTTCAACTACACTCCTGCGAGCATCTTCACGAACCAATGGTCGAATCTGGCCTTTGGGGTGGGAATGATCGTCATTCCAATCCTCTTTCCCTTCGGTCTTCGTATCCGTCACCTGCGGATTCTCTCGCCGGCAGTCTTCTCGACCATTCTGATTGTAGGCGGCGTGCTGCTGCTCTTCTTCACCTGGCGGAGCATGCGAAATGCCCGGGCCTTGAAAGCCGTCGGAGGAAAGATCACCGTCGACGGCACGCGTATAACCTATCCCGAAGTCGAGAAGGGAAAAATCGAATACCGCTCGTTCCTCACCACCGACATCGAGTATGTGAAGGACGACGAGGAGGAGCACCAGTGTAAGGTCAAAACGCCAGACAACTACATCATCTTCGAGACTCGCTATTTCGACTCCGAGGAGGAGTTCGAAGCTTTTCGCGCGCTTTTGGGATAATAAATATAAAAACATACGAACATGATTACCAGACTTATGAAAATTGCCGTGGCGATTGTTGTCGCCGCCTTGACGCTTACGGCCTGCGGCTCGGGCGAAACCTTCCCGATGGCCTCCGATGAGGGACTTTCCAAAATCCGAGAACTCGTTGCGGAACATGTAGACACTTTGAAATACAAGATTTACACGGTGGAGTGGCGCGAGGACAACCGCGACCGCCAACTGGAGAACATCCTCACGCATATCGACGTCTATTATATCGACGCCGACAACAACAACTACCATCTTTCGTTCCAACTCACCGACGGGAAGTTCACGACCGACGGCCCGGAGCAGAACGACCGCCAGACCAACTCCTACGCATGCTCGACGCCGCTCAGTCTCGATGCCATCAATTTTGACTACCTCCAGAAAATCGGCGAAAAGGCGGATGAGCTGGTGATGTCCGATGAAGAGGGCAAGAAACTGACGTTGAAGTCGGTCGGGATGTTCCGTTTCCGGGTCTGGCCGGTGTCGCTGAGCGACGTCGACCGCTGGAACCGCAGCGAGGAGTTCCGCACGGAGTCGCAGCAGCTGCAGGTGCAGTTCGAACTGAACTACGTCGACGAGAGCGAGTCGCCCGAATACCAGGGACGCTTCACCGTGACGAACTACTACACCGTTGCCTTCACGGCCGACGCTGCGGGCGAGGTTGCCATCGACGATTAGCAGAGCGAAAATGGGACTGCTGGGCGGCGCCCCGCCGACTGCGGGAGCGGACTCCGAACGGCTCTTTGCGGCCGGAGTCACCTACATCTGTTGCGGAGCGTGGACTTTGGCCTACGACTGCTTCGTACGCAGTGCGCACGAGGATGCCCCGACGCGCTACAATCAAGCCCTATGCTGCTTCATGGCGGGGTGGTATGAGGAGTGCCACCGGCTGGTTGCAGAGGCCGAACGGCTGCTGGACGACAAGTCCGGCCCGGGTACCCCGTCCATGTCGCGGCGGCAGCCTCCCGAGGCCTTCCGCCGCTGGGATGCCACGAGCGAATTGCCCCGTAGCCCGCTGCTGCCCGAGACGCCGCGCGATGATGCCCTCACGCTGATTCTCCGCCTGCGGGCCGAGGCCGCCTTCCGGCTGGGACGCTGCGAGGAGGTGCGGACGATTGCCGCCCGCCTCGGACACCGATACAAACACCTTGAAAACCTGCTCAAACCAACCGACCGATGACACCGCTCCGGGAACTTTACGACCTATATTATTATCCGAACCCTGCAAAGGAGGAGCGTCGACACGAACTTCTCATGAAAATTCCAATCGACGCACGCGATGAGGACAACTACGGCCGCACGTCGCTGCATATCGCGGCGGAGTTTGCCGACTGCGAGGCCATCGCTTCGCTGCTCGATCGCGGGGCCGAGGTGAACGACCGTGACGAAGAGGGGCACACGCCGCTCTTCCGCCTGGCCTCGCGCTGCAGCAGGGTCTCCGCCCTGGAGGAACCGATTGCCTCGGCGGCACGGCTGCTGCTGGATCGCGGCGCGAACCTTCCGCGTTCGGCTCGCGGCACAACGGCGCTGATCGAGGCCGTGCAAAACCGCCATCACGCGATGGCCGCCGTGCTGATCGACTCCGGACAGCGCCTCGACTCCGCGAACAGCTACGGAGACAACGCCCTGCACATCCTCTGCCGCCGCGCCGCCGATACCGCAAGGGAGATCGCCGGCAAGGAGCGTTTCATCGCCAGCTTCGGCGAGCGGTGGGTTTCGGAGAAGCAGCAGCGGGAGGTCCGCGAGGAGTTGGAGGAGCTCCAGGCGGAACAGATGCGCTGTTATGCGACGGCGGCACTGCTGCTCCACAGCGGGCAGATCGACCCCGACGAGAAGAACTCGGCCGGTCGGCGTGCGTTCGACCTGGCCATGGAGGGCGGCGCACAATGGGTGTGCGCTCTGCTTTCGGGTGGGGATCCGTTTGATAAACTCACGATGGAAACCGGCGGGATGAACCTCTTCCAGGCGCTGCGCAAAAGGGACCGAAAAGTACTGGAAGCCCTACTGCAGGCGGGTGTCGAGCTCAATGCGGAGTGCGACGCCCGCGAAATGAACGACTGGACGGGCAAGACGCCGCTGGTCTGTGCATTGGAGTGGGACGAGACCGAAATCGCGGCGATGCTGCTCCGGGCCGGAGCCGATCCCGACCGACGGACTGCAAAGGGCATGTCTCCTTTTGCAGTCTGGATCGATCGGGGCTGTCGCATTTCGGACGGCATGGAGCGATTTGCTCCGCTCATGGAGCTCTTTGAGCAGCGGGAGTGGCATCCCAATGCCCCACAGACGGGGAAAGACGAACGGGCCCTCATGCTGGCGTGCCAGCACGACGACTACGAACTGGCTACCTGGACCTTGCGGCGCTTGCTGAAACAAAAGGTCGAGGTGAATGCCCGCGATGCGATGGGGCGCACGGCCTTGATGCATCTGCTGGGCCCGCACAGCGCCGGACCGTATCAGCCGGAGATGCTGGAACGGTTGCTGGAGGCCGGCGCCGACCCCTGTGCCGCGGACAACGAAGGGCGCACGCTGCTGCACTATGCGGCCGAGGGCTACACGCATGCGGCGGCACGGCAGGCGGCCGAACTGCTCTTCGAGTTCGGAAGGCCCGACGTCTCGGCCGCCGACAACGAGGGGCGCACGCCGATAGACATCGCCATGCACAGCAACAATGAGCCGCTTGTGAAATTTTTGCTGAAATACGTCTGAAATCAACGCTATGGATACCTTCCAGACCTTTCTGAACGCCTGCTGCAACGGGCAGAAGAGCATCGCGAAGCTGCTCCTCGAACGGGGCGGCATCGATCTCAACCGGCGCGATGCCGAGGGAAATACGGCTCTCCATTATGCCTGCCGCGAAGGATACCGGGATCTGGCGGTGTTGCTGCTGGAAAAGGGAACCGACGCCTCGTCCGCCAACAACCGGGGCGAAACGCCCCTCCACGCCGCCGCCCGAAAGGGGAACCGCGAGATCCTGGCCCGACTTCTCGATGCCGGGGCCAATCCGGATGCCACCGACCGGGAGGGTTGCACGCCACTGATGCGGCTCGTGGAGAACCGCCGCACGGATGCCGCTCTGTGGCTGATCGACCGCGGTGCCGATACCGAGGCTACGGACCAGACGGGACACCGCGCGCTGGACTACGCCACGGCACACGGTCTGACGGAAGTAGTTGCACGCCTCACACAAAACGATGCGGCAGACGGCATGGCGCGTGATGCCGAAGGCAACACGCCGCTGCACCAGGCCGTTTACAACGATCAGGCCGAGGTCGTGCGTACGCTGCTCGCGGCCTCGAAAGCGCAGCTCGATGCGCCGAACGACGCGGGCGAGACGCCGCTGCTGGTGGCGTGCGGACGCGGAAATCTCCACATGGCCCGGATGCTGCTTGACGCCGGAGCCGACGCCTCTCACGCACTGCCCGACGGAACAACGCCGTTGCATTGGGCGGCACAGGCGGGCAACCGCTTTCTTGTGGAGGCGCTGCTCGGGGCCGGCGCGGCGGTTGACGCCCGCAACGGAGTGGGTGAAACGGCCCTGCTCGTGACGGCACGTGCCGGGAACAACGAAGTCGTGCGCCTGCTTGTGGAGCGTCATGCTGAAGTCAATGCGGTGGACAATCGCCAGCACACAGCGCTCTACTACGCCGGTGAGCGTGGCTTTACGGAGATCGTCGAGCTGTTGCTTGCGGCCGGCGCCGAAGGATAAAATGGATCAAATACCTTAAAACATACCGAACATGGCAAACGAAAAGATGAAACCCCAAAGTCCGGAGGAGATTGCCCGGGCGGCGCAGGAGGCAGCCCTGGAGCAGATTCGCGCAATGATGGGCTCGATTCCGGGGATGCCCGACATGGGCGACATGCAGGCACAGATCATGACCCAGATGCAGGCTGCCGTGCCCGATCTGGCCGGAATCCAGGCGCAGCAGGCTGCGATGGGAACGCTCGGCGAAGTGGATGCCGCCGCCGTGACCGAAGCCGCACGGCACAATATGACGCAGGCCGCCGCAACCATGCAGGCGATGCAGGACAGAAGTCTTGAGAAGGAGTTGCGCGAGGCGAATGCCGCGGCGCTCGACTGGCTGGGCGAGGACGACGGCTGGGAGATCAGGCACACCGAGACATGCCGGCTGACTGCGGAGCAGCGTCGGCTGATGGCCTTTGCCGCACCGTTACTAGTCTATAACGACGAGGCGGTGGATGCCGTTGAGAGCGAGGTGCTGCCCGAAACCTACCGCGTGCAACTTCAGAGCTGGTGGGACATCACGGACCGCGACTCGACGCTTGGGATCGTGCAATGGCTGCTCCACGAAGGGCACCATGCGGATGCCGACGCGGTGCTGGAGCTCGTGCGTGGCGGCCAACCCGATGCGGGTGATCCCGAGGAGAAAGCTGAGGATGTGCAGTTGATCGCAGAGTTTATGATTAGAAACGGGTATTGTTCGGCCGAAACGCTTCCGCAGACGGTCATCGCCTGGGATCTGGTGCGCATTGCCAACCTCGGGCGTTGGGCCCTTCACGTCGGTTATCTCTCCGAGGAGGAGATGTGGCAGGTGATGCGGGTGGCGGCCGATACCGCCCGCGAACACTTCTCGTCGTGGGAAGAGTACGGACGCAGCTTCGCCATGGGTCGCGGCGTCTGGCACGGCGACGAGGAGGATTGCCAAACTGCCTGGGAGATCGTCACCGCGCTACTCGAAGAGGAGACCTCGCCCTGGAGGCAGATCCCGTGGAACGCATAGCACCCGCCAAGACTGGAACAATGGAACGAGGACTTGAATTCTATGTGATGCTGGCCGCCGTGGCGGTTGGTGCCTTGACGTGGCTCTACAAGAAAGGCAGCCGGATCTGGCGAACGGTGCGCAAGCTGCGCCGCTCCTTTCGGGAGATTTGCCTGAATCCGAAATTGACGCTCGATGATGCACACTGCCGCCAGCTGGCCATCGGGGCGATGTACGCCTCGCAGCAGGGAGCCTGGCAGAATTCGCTGGAGACGGGGATTTTCGACACGCTGCCCGAGATCGTGGGCGGCTGGTGGGGCATCGATTCCACCGCGGAAGCCCGCGCACAACTGGACTACCTCTGCGAAAAGGGATTTCGCTACTACTGGCCCACGGTGTTCGAAGCCTTTCGGCTCGACGACCGTGAACGGCAGGACGAACTTCTCCAGCAACGGATGACCTCGCAGGAGGATTACGACAAGGTCTCTTCGCAGCTCGAAAATTTACGGGAGACCTTCGACGAACTCCTCTCGTGCGGCGTGGTCGCCTCGAAAGAAGAACTCAACGGCTGCAACGTGACGGGTTGGGATGCCGGGCGTATTGTCTTCCTGGCACGGGCCTGCTGCGAGATGGGTTACCTCACCGAAGAGGAGGCTTGGCGTTACATCGGACGTGCCGACGCGCTGGCGCACGAAGAGTGCGAGTCGTGGCGCGAACTGGCGATGAGCTACATCCTCGGGCGTTCGCTGTGGGGCGGCAAACAGGCCTACAATTTGGTGATGAAGGCAACGGCCGACGTGCTGCTGAGCAACCCCAAGAGCCCGTGGGTGCGCTACTCGTGGTAAGGACCGACGAAACAGCAATGAAAGCCGCGCTGAAATACCCGGTCTTCTACCTCGCCCCCGCGGAGCACATGGTCTATATCTGCTGGCGGGAGGAGAACGTGACGACTCGTCGGCTGCTCGCCGAGGCCAAGGGCTGGGCCGGGCAGGAGGTGGTCGACGCCTCCGGGCGTTGCTACACGATCCGCCGCAGCCGGGAGATCGGTCCGGTCGGGCTCTACGGTCGTATCGGCCCGGCTGACCGGCGCACCGTCCGCTATGAAACCGACTTCGAAGAGGAGGTTCGCCGTTGTCCGCTCCCGGAGCTGCTGGCGTGGATCGCCCGTGAATATCCCCGGTCGAAGTGGTTCCGGGAGGCGTGCTGGCGCAACGCTGCCGACTTCCGGCAGGCGGTCTGCCGCTGCCGGAGTTTCGAGGAGCTGGCCCGGATGTTCCGCTGCCGCCCCGAAGAGGAGCCTTCTATCCGACGCGATCTTGTGCGCTTTCTCGTCGTGGCCCTCGTTGTAGGGCTCGCCATCTGGTTGTTGGCCCGCTATACGTAACGGAAATTGTAAAAACTATGAAAATCAATCATCTCATCGCATTTCTCCTTCTGCTTGCGGCCACAAGCTGCGCAAGCACCCGTAAATCCACGGAAATCAACCCGCCTTTCGTGGCATCCGAATGGACATGGTTGTATCGGGATGCCGAAGTGGTAAACCGCCGTCTGAAACCCCTCGAACGTCCGCAGGTGCGCTTTGAGGTCGAGCACGCCATCCTGCACGGAGATTCGGTCTGGGTGGTGGTTCGCGCGACAATTCCCCACCGCTCGATCTGCCGCGGGGAGTATTTCAAGGCTATAAGTATTCTTCAAGCCTCCGAGGGTATCATGGAGCTGGGCGAGCTGTCGCTCGACTCGGGCCATTTCATGCCCGATGAGGAGGGAGACGTGGATGTGACAACCCGTCCCGGACGGATGCAAAATCTCTATCTCTCGTGGCGCTTTGCTTGGGACGAGTGCATGCGGATGAATACTTTCATCGTGGTCTTTGCCAACCTGACCGACGGTCGACATCTGTTCCAGTACCTGCCCCTGATGCTGCCTCTCTTCTGGATCGACGATACGAAGGATGAGTTTTACTGGCCCCGGTCGGCCGGAATTCCCGAAGAGGCCCTGCTCGATCGTTCACCCTTCGAAACTGCCGTCGAGTGATAATGGAAAGAGTTACTCGGTGAGGATTCGTACTACTGCTTGCGCTGACAATTCCTATATGGAGCGCTCGGGGTAAAGAGATTCAGGCGGACAACCATTCCGCCTTCGACGTTGCCCCAAGCAATGCCGCCCGGGCGGTCCTGCTCCACGCCGCCACTCCGGAATGCGACACCGTGCACTGCTGCCTCTCGATCGAGGTCGGACAGCCGCGGGTCCGGGGCGACTACGAGATTGTGCTTTCCAGCGACCAATACGCCGACCGAACCCCGACCATCGTCACGGAGGATGGAACATCGCTGGCATGGATTCGGAGTGCCAGTAGCGGATCCTGGAGCGATGGCAAAACCACACGCATCTGCCGGCACTTCTATCGTTTCTCTCCCGCCAAAAAGGGTGAGTACCGGCTTCGCTGCCGGGACCTCTCGTTTGGCGGCGTGTCCTACGATGGCGTGCTGACGATCCAGGTCGGAGCACCGGAGCTAAGTGCCGTTCCGACCTCACTTTTATGGGTGGCGGGAATCGGGTGTCTACTCCTCGCTGAAATCCTCATCCGAATTGGATGCCGCAACGAAGCCCGGGTCAATATGGCCAACTTCATTCGGCGACACCGAAGGCTGCCGCTCAACGCCGAAGGGATCTGGACCCATTACCTGCTTCCGATCATGCTTCTCTATCTTCCACTCTTCCTGGCTCTCATCACACTCACCGGGATGGCGTCAATTTCGACAAATGTGCTTCTTTGGATCGCGGCCGTTTGCGCCCCGGTGGCTTTCATCCTCTTCCGCCTCCAATACCGCAGGCTTCTCTTCCACTGGAGAAAAACGGTACTGCCGTCGGAACGGATCGACGCTTTGCTTCGGGAACTGGCCGAGCAGTACAACTGGACGATCGACCATGTGGACCGGGATTTTTTCGTCGCACACACCCATCCCGCATGGTGGAGCGCCACGTGGGGTGAACAGATCTTCGTCGCACACGATCGCGGCGGCATCTGGATCAACAGCATCAATGACCTCAACAAACGTAGCTCGATCGTCTCGTTCGGATATACCCGCCGGAATATCCGCTGGGTGACAGAGGCAATCGCAGCACGAGAAAAAGATACCCATTCATTCACCGATGTAAGCCCGATATCATGACACCGCTTAAAATCACCCCGCTACCCGGATGCACTCCCGGGACGGCCGAAAAGATAGACGCACTCAACCGCAAACTCGGATCGTTCATCCACGCACCTCTCAATCTCAAAGAGGTGCTGCGCATGGAGCCATTCGCCGCCGACGCGGAGGTGGTTCGGGCCGTTGCGGCGACGCTTGATGACTACACCATCCTCCCGACCTCGCCCGAGGAGCGCGAATGCCAACGCACGACGGTTCTGCCGAAGGACTACGACATCGTGGAATTCTGGTACTGCGTGGCGCTTCTCGCCCTTTCGGCAGAGCCGGAGGCCGTGTGTTATCTGCTCGTGCTGGCGCGCATACTGATGGTTGAGGATCCCGCGGAGCTGTTCCTGCTGCGGCGCATCGTCCGCCTGTTGGAGGGATTTCCATTTCCCCGCCTGCAGGAGCTCAAGCGCCGAATCGAAGCCTTCTACGACCCCGTTACGCACCGGCTGGAGGCCTTCCGATGGCTGGAGGCCGCCGGAATCCCATGGCCCGAGTCTTACGAATGGGAGGTCATCGCGCAGTTCTCCTCCGACGGCGAGCCCTATGCCGATCCGGCGGCTCCGAAGGAGGAGCGCCGCCGGCGCGTAGTACTGACGCTCCGGCTGAACAGTCCCCGCAGCCTCTACGGCAGTTGTCTCCAACACAACAGCTACGAGATATCGCTCCGCAACGACGACAACACGACACGCGGCATGTGGAACGAAGGCCACGGCGATCTCTTCATCGAAGACCGCCCCGTGATGCAGCACCGGATGTTCACGTCGCTGCAGCTCCCGGAGCTGTTCAACGTGCTCGAAGGGTTCGGCATCCGGCTAGTACGCAAACCCGTGATGGTCTACACGAGTCAGGGAATCCGAAACGCCCACGTGAAGGTGTTTCAGATGCTCGAGAATCAGCTCGGACGCAACCTATCGGCGATCGGACAGGCCACGGAGGCGCCGGGCCAGCCGAAGGAGGAGGACGATCCGGGCGACACGCGGCCGGTGGAAGTAAATTCCCGGAGGTCGAGCGGGCCGTGGAGGAGGCGCTGGATCTGCTCAAATACGATGGTGACGTGAACGACTCGCTGGCTGAGATGCGGAAAAAATGGGGCGAAGGGATTTCG
>ERZ857972.773-NODE-773-length-24730-cov-3.093779_pt1 | contig 24730 bp, 26 predicted proteins | sample MGYA00519757_ERZ857972 | MGnify/ENA primary metagenome ERZ857972 (study PRJEB31778, sample SAMEA3449383) | human gut metagenome | biome: human gut; feature: human-associated habitat; material: faeces | place: United Kingdom | collected 2010/2012 ...
GCAGCAAGCGGAAGCTGTTCTGATCGTTCTAAAAATTTCAAGTTTTGGCGGGAATAGCGCGGGCGTTCCCGCCAAAACTATCTGATAGGTTCGACCACTATCATTTGTGAAGAAGGGATACACCAACTATGGGCAAACGTATCGTTATCGCCTTGGGCGGCAACGCCCTGGGCAACAACCTGCCGGAGCAGATGGTCGCTGTGAAGCACACCGCCAAGGCCATCGTGGACCTGATTCAGGAGGGCCATCAGGTGGTGGTGGCCCACGGCAACGGCCCCCAGGTAGGCATGATCAACATCGCCATGACCACCCTCTCCCGGGAGGATCACAGCCATCCCATCGCCCCCATGTCCGTCTGCACTGCCATGAGCCAGGGGTATATCGGCTATGACCTGCAGAACTCCCTGCGGGAGGAACTGCTGAACCGCGGCATCCAAAAGCCCGTGGCCACCGTCCTCACCCAGGTGGAGGTAGACCCGGCGGATCCGGCTTTCCAGAATCCCACCAAGCCCGTTGGCGCCTTCCTGACCGAGGAAGAGGCCAAGGCTAAGGCCGCCGAGACCGGCTACACCTTCAAGGAAGATGCTGGCCGTGGTTGGCGTCAGGTGGTTGCTTCTCCGAAGCCCCGCCGCATCGTTGAGAGTGACGCAATTCAGGACCTCTTCGACGACGGCTACATCGTTGTTTGCACGGGCGGCGGCGGCGTGCCGGTGTTCGAGCGCAACGATACTTACGAAGGCGTTCCTGCCGTTATCGACAAGGACCGCTCCGCTGCCATGATGGCCGCCACCTTCAAGGCCGACATGCTGGTGATTCTCACCGCTGTCGAGAAGGTTGCCATCAACTTCAACACTCCCGAGCAGGCCGATATCGACACGATGGATACCGCCAAGGCTCAGGAATACATCGAGCAGGGCCAGTTTGCGCCGGGCTCCATGTTGCCGAAGGTTGAGGCATGCCTTGAGTATGTCGGGGAATACCCGCAGGGTAAAGCCCTCATCACGTCTTTGGACAAGGCCAAAGATGCAATTAATGGCTTGACCGGTACTACCATTACCGCCTAAGCCGATCAATCCCCCTCCTCCGGGCTGGTCGCTCGGGGGAGGGAGCATTCGCGCAGGGGAAACCGAAAGGGTTGCGCGGGTGCTCTCCCAGGAAAGGGGACTCCCATGGCTGAGAAGACTAAGAAAAAAAAGGAACCCATTAGCTCCTTTAGTATTTTGCTCATCCTTTTGGTCGTTCTGGCCGTTATTTCGTGGATTGCCGCGGCAGCCACGGGCGGTACTGTTACGGCTGCATCTCTGTCAAACATTTTGACATCTCCGATTTATGGCTTCACTGGCGCTCCTGCCGATATTGTTGAAGGTGCTGCGAACCCCGACACCTTCCCGGGCGGCGCACTTGAGGTCTGCTTCTTCGTTATGATTCTGGGCGGCTTCTTGGGCGTTATGACCAAGACGGGCGCTCTCGACAACGGCATTGCCGTGCTCGTGAAGAAGCTCAAGGGCAATGAGCTCGTTCTCATTCCCATTCTTATGATTCTGTTCTCCATTGGTGGTACCACCTACGGCATGTGCGAAGAAACCGTGCCGTTCTACGTTCTGCTTGCAGCAACCATGTATGCCGCCGGCTTCGATGCGATGGTTGGCTCGGCAGTTGTTCTGTTGGGTGCTGGCTGTGGTGTTTTGGGCTCTACGGTTAACCCGTTCGCCGTTGGCGCTGCGGTATCTTCGCTCGTTGACGCTGGCATTCAGGTGAACCAGGGCATCATCATCGCTCTGGGCGCCATCCTCTGGATTTCCACCACGGCTGTGTCCATCATCTACGTCATGAAGTATGCCGCCAAGGTGAAGAAGGACAGGGGTTCGACGATTCTGTCTCTGCAGGAGCAGGAAGCTGAGAAAGAGAACTTCGGCAAGGACAACGCTCTCGAAGACGTCAAGCTTACCGGTCGTCAGAAGGGTGCCCTGATCGTGTTCGCCATCGCATTTATCGTGATGGTCATCAGCTTCATTCCTTGGGAAGACTTCGGTGTTGAAATCTTCCTCGGTTGGTCTGCCGTTATCACCGGCCTTCCGCTTGGTGAATGGTACTTCGTTGAGGCTGCGTGCTGGTTCTTCATTCTGGCCCTCATTATCGCCGTGGTTGGCGGTCTTACCGAGGCTGAAACGGTGAAGGCGTTTATCGACGGCACCGCAGACATGATGAGCGTTGTTATGATCATCGCTCTCGCTCGTGGTATCTCCATCCTGATGGCTGAAACTGGTATGTCCGACTGGATTCTGTTGAATGCTTCCAACGCTTTGCAGGGTGTCTCCGCGTTCATCTTCGCGCCGGCATCGTGGCTGCTCTACGTTGTGCTTTCGTTCTTGATTCCGTCGAGCTCCGGCATGGCAACCGTGTCCATGCCCATCATGGGCCCCTTGGCTGCGAACCTCGGTTTCTCGGTCGAGACCATGGTCATGATCTTCAGCTCCGCAAATGGCTTCGTGAACCTGTTCACTCCTACCTGCGGCGCGATTATGGGTGGCTTGGCAGTTGCTCATGTGCAGTATGGCACGTGGCTTAAGTGGGTAGGAAAACTGCTCGCGATATTGGCGGTCATCTGCTTGGTGATTGTCACAGTCGCAATGTGCATACTCTAGCGAGGTTTCTCCGGCTCTTTGTCTGGCGATAACCAAGGATACGATTCCTCCACGCGGGGTTGAGCCTCCGTCGTGTGGTGGAAAAAAGGAACGGTCCCGTAAGGGGCCGTTCCTTTTGTTTTGCTTTGCTTGAAGAAACGACAGTATTTGTCCCTTCTTGTTATATCTGTTATAGTACAGGTATAACAAGAAGGGACATTGATATGTACATTGTTGTTAACGACATGGTTGATGAGCCGCTGTATATGCAGATCCGCTCGCAAATAATTGCCGGCATCGCACGAGGCGACCTAACGGCGGGCGATGCATTGCCAAGCGTGCGACGCTTGGCAAGCGATTTGGGTATTAACCTGCACACGGTCAATAAGGCATATGCCGTGTTGCGCGACGAAGGCTACATCGTGGTTAGGGGTCGTGCAGGCGCTTTCATAGCGGGGGCACAGGGCGCGAACTCGTCGAATGAAGCTGCGGATAGCCAAATGGACGATGTGTTGCGCGACTTGGCCACGGCCTGGCGCGCCCGGGGCGGCACGCTCGATGGATTTCTCGAACGTGCTGCGGCTCAAGCGAAATGCGTATATGGGGCAAAAAGCGCCGGGGCAAAAGACGCCAGGGCAAAGACCCATTCTTCTTGTGGCGATTAGGGGGCAGCAATGACTACAACGACAATTATTATGTGTGCAGTATGCATGACGATTCCTCTTTGCGGAATACTGGCTGCCATAGTCCCCTATCTTCAACGTCGCACCGAGGTGTTTGCGGTAACGGTTCCCTCTGTCGCTCAGGATGACGCGTATGTAAAGGGCCTCAAACGGAAATATGCCATCATAATGCTTACGGTTACGGTGGTGCTAACACTCGCATGTGCAATGGCGGCGTATGCTCAGCGCCCTTTGGTCCTCTTCGTTTTGCTTATTGGCGGTACCTTCGCGCTCATGTTTGTGTCGTATGGCCTCATGCTTTTCTACCGTCGCCGCATGGTTTCGTATAAGAAAGAGCGCGGCTGGGTTGCGCAATCGCAGCAATCTGTCGCTTTCCTTGGAGCAGAGCCTGAAGGCCTTCCGCGGGGGTTGTCGCTGAAATGGAATTTGCTCTATATTCCCGTGATTGCCACTACGGTGGCAATTGCCGCTGTCGGGTATTCCTCCATGCCCGAATTAGTGCCAATGCATATAGGCTTTGATGGAGCGGTTGACGGGTGGGCTCAAAAAAGCGTGGGCGTCGTGCTGTTTCCCGTGCTGCTTGAGGCGTTTCTTGCCATTATTTTGACGTTTTGCCATTGGCAGATGTTTGCATCGAAGGCTTGGAAAGAGCCTGGTGCGCCTGCCTCTTCGGCCTGGGCCTATGGCATGTTTGTTCGGGCGAATTCAATTGTGCTGGTAGGCGGCGGAGTGCTGTTGACTATGGTCATGGGAATTGCCTTTGAGCTGTATATCGTAGGCGTTATCGGAATCGGCGCTGCGGTAATCGCGACGCTTGTCGCGTGCGTCCCGATGGTGGTTGCATCTATTGCGGTAAGCGTGGTGTATGGCCAATGCGGATCGCGTGTATTCCTTAGAATGCAAACGAGCGATGCCATGCTTGTCGACGATGACGATCATTGGAAGCTGGGCATTTTTTACTGGGCGCCCGAAGATGCGAGCCTGTTCGTGCCCGAGCGATTCGGCGTGGGTTGGACCATTAATTGTGCCCGCCCTGCAGCATGGGCGATTTTTGGCGGAGTCGTTGTGCTTACCGCCGTCTTTGTCGCATCATTGTTTTTGATGGTGGGTTAGGCGTTTCGCTGTGAAGTGCTCCACCGCAAGGGCCCTTCCCGTTCTGACTCGATGAGTGGGATGAGGCATGCGTTTCCTCGAGACACGTTTTTATCCTATAAGCCGACTTTTAAGGCTTATGCAATGGGCGCCGGATTCGATCCGACGCCCATTTTTCATTCAAAGGAATGCGCTAGGGTAAACCGCCCGATATGCGGGCGGTTTCGATTAAGACGTTAGTCTGGCGCGAGCGCAGCCACGCCAAGAAACCGCTCGCTATGTGGATGGTTTCGATATGGGGTGTTGCTGCTAGGGGCGCGAGATAGTCTTTTCCATCCAAATGTGCGGTTGGCCTTCGTCTTCGTAGTCGACTTCGCCGAAGCGCGTGTATCCCATGAGGCCATACCAACTCTCGAGTCGAGCTTGGGCGTGCAGGCACATTTCGGTCGCCCCCGCTTCGATGGCGGCGCGTTCGCATTCTTCGATGAGCATGCGTCCAAAACCGCCTTCGCGCTTCTCTGGGAGCACCGCTACGCGGCCGACAGCCCAGCGCGTTGATCCTGCGGGTTCGGGGAAGGTGCGAGCGCAGCCCGCAGGCTCGCCATCTTTGTAAAGCACGATGTGGATGCAGGTGTCATCGATGTCGTCAAATTCATCGGTATAGCCCTGTTCCTCCATAAATACGCGACGGCGAATCTCGAATGCGTCTTCTTTAACTTCTTGTCCGCGCTTTAGTTCGACATTTGGCATGGCTTGCCTCCTTCGGTGTGAGCTTGGGGCAATGATAACGAAAAAGTGGAAGAAGAAAAGCAGTGCTTGTGCGCGGCGTGGTCGATTTGTAGTGCAAATTGTGGTACGTGGCGATGCGAGCGAATGCATTGAAGTTGAATTGATATCGCAGTTTCAAATAATGGAGAAAAAGAAAATGGCTGCTCAAATGAGCAGCCATTGTGCGTTCAAATGGTGGGCGGTGAGGGATTTGAACCCCCGACCCGATGCTTGTAAGGCACCTGCGCTCCCGCTGCGCCAACCGCCCGCGAAAATTAATTTTGCCATAACGAGCGTTTTTTGTCATTGGGAAAAGGGAAATGAGTCGAATTGTGCAGGAATGTACACGACTTAGGAAAAAGGTAGAAAGGTCGTTTGAGCGCTCTAAGCTGCGCCGCCTTGCGTGGAGTAGTTGCGCGATTGAGGCAAGGGGCGGTTTTGCGTCGGTTTCGCGAAGCTGGGCATACGCGAAACCGATGGAATTTGACGCCTGTTTATGCCGAAATTGCGTGCGAAATACAGGGAAAGTGAGGGATGCGCACGGCAAAACGCAGCGAAAACAAAGGGGAAATCGCATGTAAAGCGCATGCGCGCGGGCAAGGTTTGGGCAAGGCTTCGCTGCCATGATGTCGCAAGGCCGCATAAGCGGAAGACGAATCAAAAGGGGGAGCCAATGAGAAAAGGGCGAAGCCTTGTTGCTGGCGTGGTGTGTGGAGTTGTTTGCGCCGCGGGCATGATGCTTTATGCGCATGAAATCGAACTGAATGTCGAGCAAGAACGTGCCGAGGTGCTTGCTCGTTACGGCTCTACGCAGGTGGAGGCCTATGTTGCCACGTGCGATATCGCTGAAGGATCGAAAGTCGATTCGACCAATGTGGAGCGGAGGCTCATGCCGGGCGAATTATTGCCCGAAGGAGCCGTCACCGACCTATCGCAGGTCAAGGCTCAACCAGCTCAGACGCGAATCTATTCAGGCGAGGTTTTGCTTACGCAGCGATTTGAGCAGGCAGATGGTTCGGTGCTGCAGGTGCCCGATGGCCTCTGCGCAGTGAGCGTACCCGCGAAAGCGGTTTCTGCGGTCGGCGGATCGGTACGGGCGGGCGACAAGGTGAATGTGTATTCCACTTCGGCGAAGTCGACCGATCTGCTTGTGGCCAATGTCGAGGTGCTTGCAACGAGCACATCAACGGGCACGAAAAAAGACGAAACGAGCGATGTTTCGTGGATAACGCTTGCGGCAAAGCCGTCTGAGGTGAACGAGCTTATCGCGGCGGCGGGCGTGAGCGACCTGTATTTCACATTGCCTTCAGAGAAATTCGTGGCAAGCGATATGCGTTCGAGCGCGAAGGCTCAGGGTGGCGAGATGGCGGCTGACCCAGAAAACGCGGTCGAAGGCAACGAAGACGGAAGCGAAACAAGCGCCTCGAAAAAGATGGGTGCTTTAAGCGAGTCATCCCTTTCGACGGAAAGCTCGACAGGGGAGGCAAATGGCGAAGAGGCATCGGGAGTCGAAGGGTCCTCTAAAACTCGGGTCGATGGAAAGAAAGAAGCGTGATTTTCGTGGCAAAACGTGTGGTGCTGTGTGCCGATGAAGAATCGCTGCGAAACCCCCAGCTGCTTGGTTTGGAAGAATCGAATCTGCAGGCGGTTTCTTGGATTGAATGCTGTGCGACCGCGGAGGAATGCCGTCGTGCGGCGCGGCGAGACGGTATCGAGGAGGCGTGGGTCGTTTCCTGTGACGACATGGAGCCGCTCAATGTTGCGGCAGCGCTGAAATACGACGATCCATGCAAAAAGGTGTATTTGGCTTGCGCGGTGAACAATGGGTCGCTTGCAAGCAGAGCATCTCTTGCGAAGGTTGATGGCGTGCTTTCTCAAGCATGCTTCGCCGATCGCTTTGTGTTTGCGAAAAGCCTTTGGGGCGAGCGAGGCCAGAAGGTCGATCACGGGGAAGAGGGCTCATCGTTCGATTGTGGCGACGGGTGCGGAAAAGAGCCAGGTGCGCAAGCCGCCAACGGCACAACGGTTCGCGTCGAAGCGGATGAATGCGAATCGCAGACATTTTTAGGTTTGGACGTGTCGGCGCAATCGCACAAAGAAAGGCGCCGCGTTTCCAAGGAGGGGGCCGGAACGGTTGTGGCGGTTGTCGGAGCGAGCGGGGGATGCGGAAAGAGCACTATCGCTTCATTGCTAGCTTCATTGTGCGCAAGGGCGGGGCTCGTGACGCTTGCGATTGATGCTGATTTGCAGTTTGGCGACATGCATCGCATGTTGGGCGTGCACGAGCCGGTTCGAATGGATGAGGTCGTTGCGAACCCGTCGCTCATGACGCGTTTGAACGAAGACGCGAAATCAACGGGGAAGCCATCCCTCATCGCGGCGCCCGCGCGTTTGGAATCTTCCGAAGAAATTGCTGGTGAGCTGCCTGATATCATCGATGCCGCACGGGGTGATTACGACGTTGTCGTGGCGTGCGCTGGTGCATTTTGGAGCGAAATCCATGCACGTCTTATCGAATCAGCCGATTCAGTTGTCTTCCTTATGGACGCTCGTCCCACATCGCTCGAAGCCACGGTGCATGCCGTTGAGCTGTGCGCACGCATGGGGCTTGCGACGAGCGGTTTCGTTTACGCGGTTAACAAGCACGAGCGTGAGAGCCTGCTTTCTGCCGTTGACGCATCGTGCGCCCTGAAGGGTTCAACGGCGATTGAGCTTTCGAACGGTCGACGCGACGTGGAAGAGCTTTTGGGCGCGGGCTTCGTGCAAGAATTCATCGAATCGAAAAATCCGCTTACAGACGAGACCGTAGCGCTTCTTGAGAGAATTCTTTCAGATGAGCAGGTAAAACGCGTATCTCAATCCCTTTCGTCAAAAAGTAGGCGTGGGCGCCTTTTCGGCAGAAAGGCAAAGCGATGACGCTCTCTTCGCGCGTTCGTCTTGCCGAGGCGGAAGGAACCGCGATTCGGGCGCGTGATGACGGATGGATGCTCGACGAATTGAAGGAAGATGTTGGCCGCATAATTCCGGGAGACGTGCTCGCGCGGCTTGCGGATGAGAATCCTCGCCGTGCGCGCAGCGAATTGCAAAGCGCGTGTAAGCAGGCATTTGCTTCGCCGCGATGGGCGGGCAGGTCGAATGAATTGAAAGCGCGGCTTTCTCGCGATTTGGAAGATATCGTATTCGGCATGGGCCCATTGCAGTCGCTCGTTGAAGATCCGACTATTACCGAGGTCATGGTGAACGGAACGTCGTCGTTGTTCATCGAGCGGTCGGGCCTGTTGGAGCGCGAGACGGCGGTATTCACTGATGAAGCGCAGGTTCGCGCGCTTATCGATCGCATTTTGGCTCCGCTTGGTCGTCGCGTTGATGAAAGTTCCCCCATGGTCGATGCGCGCTTGCCTGGCGGACATCGCGTGAACGTCGTGATTCCTCCTATAGCCCTTGATGGGCCGACTATCACCATTCGTAAGTTCGCCAATACAACGATGACGCTTGGTGATATGCAGCGTGCGGGCTCGCTTGACGGCCGGGTTTCGCGACTTCTTGCTTGGGCTGTTCGAACGCGTAAAAACATCGCAGTGCTTGGCGGCACAGGGTCGGGCAAAACTACGCTGCTCAATGCTCTTTCGTGCGAGATCCCGGCAACCGAACGCATTGTAACCATCGAAGATTCAGCGGAATTGCGTTTTACGGAGCATCCGCATGTGGTGCGTATGGAAGCGCGCAAAACCAACGCCGAAGGCGTAGGCGAGGTCACGATTCGTGATTTGGTGCGTAACGCATTGCGTATGCGTCCCGACCGAATAATCGTTGGCGAGTGCCGTGGCGCTGAAACGCTGGAAATGCTTCAGGCCATGAATACCGGTCACGATGGGTCGCTCACCACGCTGCATGCCAATTCGCCCGAGGACATGATTATCCGTTTAGTCACCATGGTGCGCTATGGCTTCGATTTGCCTGTCGAGGTGATCGAGGAAAACATTGCATCGGCGATTGACGTCGCGGTGCAAACGTCGCGTTCGCGCGACGGCAGACGTTTCGTAAGCGCGATTGCCGAAATGCATCGTGGTGAAAATTCGGCGTGCGTGGCCGACCCCGTGTTTACTCGGCGATCTCTTGAAAGCGAGGGAGTGTGGGCGAGGGCGCCCTCGTGGCTCGACGACGCGATAGATATGGGACTTATTGAGAGCGGGGAGGTGGCGTCGTGGAAGCGGGCGTGTTCGCTTTCGTAGCGTTTGTTGCGGCGTTTGGATGCGCGTTTGTCGTGGGCAGGTCGGTATTTCTTGGCCTCGAGCGCGCTATGGCTGCGACTCGCGGGGTCGCTTATGTCTCGCAGAAGGCTTGCGTGCGGGGCGCGATGAATGGCCGAGGTGCCGGACGCTTCGCGGCTTCGCGTGCCCGCGTTCGCGATGCGGTTTATCGAATGTCGCTGTATTACATGAGAAATGGCGTTGCGTCGTTTCTTCCCTTCGGCAGGAGAATTGTCTCGACGCCCGCTGGACAATCGTTTCGCGATGCCGCGAGGCTGGCGACGCGAAAAGGAGTCGACACAACGCCCGAAGGGCTTGCCTCTCTTTTTGTCACTTCGGTGCTCATTTTCGCGGCTTTGCTGTTTGCGGTGTTTCGGTCGCTTGTGGTGGTGCTTTGTGCGCTGGTTCTTTTTGTCGTTGTGCTGCGGGTTTTGTTGACTCGCGCTATTGAAAAGGAACGCGCCCAATTGCGCGAACAAGTTCCCGATGCGTTGCGATGCATGGAGGCGTGCATGCATGCGGGTTTGTCGCTTCCGCAAACGTTTTCCGAGGTAGCTCAGCAAATCGATCAGCCAGCGCGTGGTCTTTTCGCCCGCGTGTCGCGCGATTTGGACCTGGGCTATTCGATGAACGAGGCCCTCGAACATTTTAAGCAAGTTGCCGAGTTGCCGGAGCTTTCTTTCGTCGCCATGGCGCTTGACGTGCAGTACGCATGTGGCGGCAGCGCCGCTCCGGTTTTGCGTTCGGCGGAAGAGTCGATTTCTCGAGATTTGGATTTACGTCGTTCTTTGCGGGTGCAAACGGCGCAAGCGAAGCTTTCGGCCCAGATTGTAAGCGTTATGCCATTCGCGCTCGTATTTGTTATTTCCGCAGTTGATCCGGCGTTTTTGCACCCGTTTTTTTCGAGCGCGCAGGGAGTTGTGCTGCTTTTGCTGGCGATTGCGATGCTTGGGGGCGGCGTGCTTTTGGTCCGGCGAATGCTCGCGGTTGAAATCTAGAGCGAGCTTGGCTGTTGTTCGGTGGATTGGTTGGGGGTGCGCCATGGAGGCGATTTTGGTCGTCGCGGCTGGTCTGTTCGCCGTGATTGCATTCGCGAATTTGTTTTCCTGGGGAGCCGATTGTCGACGTGAGATTCGCCGCAGGAAGCGTGCAAGAAGTGCTTCTGGCGTTTTGCCTTGGGAAAGCGAGGGGCGACGTGTGTTGTCGCATCGCCAAAAGGAGGCATACGAGCTGGCGCTTGAGCGCCACGCCCCAGAGATGATTGATGCGCTTGCTCTCGGCATGCGCGCTGGAATGTCGTTCGAGCGGGCTTTTCGATTGTATTGCTTTCGATTTGATGATGAACTGGCTCTTTTGTGTCGACAAGCGTGCTTGAAGTGGGAAAGCGGCTTGGTTTCTCGTGACGATGCGCTGCTCGAGCTTGGGATGCGCAGCGGTGTGGCGTCGCTCGAGCGATTCGCGAGCAACGTGGTTCGTTGCTTACGCTTCGGGAGTCCGATGAATCGCATGCTCGAGGCGTTGGCAAGTGAAGCGCGCGGATGTTACCGGGCGAAGATGGAAGAGAAAGTGGCCAAAGCTCCCGTAAAGATGCTTGTGCCAACCGCGGTGCTCATATTGCCAGCCATGTTGATCGTCGTAATGGCCCCGGTGTTTTTGGGGTTCGTGCAATGAAAAGGGGGAGTTATGGAATCGAGAATTGCGAAGAATGTAAACGCGCGTTGCGGTGCTGCGCTGCGACGCGTGGAGGAGATACGGGAGCGTCTGGGCGGTTGTGTGCGTCGTCGCATGGCGCAGGCGCATATGCGCCTCATGAACGAAAAAGGGCAAGGCACCACGGAATATGCGATTTTGGTCGGAGTGCTTGTCGTGATAGCGATTGTGGCAATCACGATGTTTCGCCCAAAAATCGAGGAGCTGTGGAATGCGATCGCCAACGGCATAAACGGGCTTTAGCGAGTGACCGAAATAGGTTGCCCAGCGCGGAAAATGGCCAGTCAACCGTTGAATATGCCCTGGTAGTTACAGCTTTTATCGCAGTTGCGATAGGGTTTTCCGCTTTCATCCATGCGATAGATTCCGGGGCTTTTGCCGACATTGTGCTGCAGCCTATGACCCATCGTCTTGCGAAAGGGGTTCTTGATGTGCTGGCGTTTTGAGGCTTCCGCATGTTTTCGCGGCACGCGTGGGCAGGCGACGGTTGAGGCGGCGCTGCTCATTCCCGCGTTGCTTTTGGGCCTGGTTATTGCAGCGCAGCCTGGCATCGTGCTGTTCGATCGCGTGGTAATGGAGTCGGCTGCGGCCGAGGGTTGCCGGGCTCTCGAGACGGCTTCGGCCGCGGATGAAGGCGAGGTTGTTGAATACGTGCAGCGTCGACTCGGCGCGGTGCCCGCTGTTTCCGCTTTTCATGAGGGCTTGTGGGATGTCGAGGTACAGGGTGCGGGGCAGAGCGGCCAATGCGTTTCGGTGCGCATTTCCCATGGGTACAGGCCCTTGCCGCTCGTGGGGCAAGGGATGGGCCTTTTGGGCCTTGTGGGCGGCAACGGCCTCGTTCGCCAAGAGGTTTTTCGCGAGATGAGCATTCATGACGAGTGGGCGCTGGAATCGGAATTCGGCCTTTCGTACGAATCGTGGATTGACCGATGGGAGGAAAAAGCGTGATGCGTGCTGGAAAATCCAAATCAGATTCTCGTTGCGACTCGCGCGTCGTTGCCGACTTGTTTCGCAATGAAAGCGGTTTTACCACTCTTGGCGCCGCCCTGGCCATACTGCTCTCGTGCTCGCTGCTCTTTTTCGGGCTCTGGACGTCGCGATCGCTTTCACGCGCGGCGGGTGTGCAGGCAGTGGCCGATTCTTGTGCGCTCGCCGCGGAAAACGAAGTATCTGAATTTGTGCTGGCGGTACGCGCGGCCGACGCCACGTTGCTCACTCTATCGCTTACGGGAATTTCCCTTCTAGGGGTTGGCACGGTATGCTGTTGCGTTCCTGGCGCGCAGGCGGCAGGGTTGAAATTCCTTGATGCCGGGCGGGCGGTTTTGGATAAGCGTGAAGATGTGGCTCGCGCAGAAGAAGCCGCGCTTAACGCAGCTCAGAAGGGCTTGGTGGTCGCGGCGCAGGCGCAAGCCCAAATGGTCGCTTCTGAAAATGCCGAGACTATCGGGTTTGATGCGATTGCCTATGTGGAACTCGTGCCGTTCGACGCGCCCGATATATCGTGCGGCGCAGGGCGTTCTGCGGCGCATGCCGTCCAGGTCGCGCTTGATGAAAGCGCATCCATTTCTGAAGGCGCTCAGGCGGCCGAAGAGGCGGCCGTACAGGCAAATGACGCCTTGCGCGAAGGGTGGCTTGCCGATTGCGGGGCATACCCCGAGCCGTGCATGCGCGAGCGCGCCGAGTCGCTTGCGGGTATGGGCCTTGCTGAAAACCCCATGGCGAGCAGCGTGAACACCTGGTCGTATTCCATGGCGATCAAAAGGGCCCAAACGTATTACCGCCTGCGTGCGGAATTCGAGGCGCCTGGGAATTCCAGCGTAGAGGAACGCGCGCGAAGTGCTCTGCGAATTCGTTTTTACGAATACGCCCAAAAAGAGGTAGACGCGGCTTATGAAGTCGAAATGCCTGATGGCACGATCGAAGTGAGCATCCCGATTCTGCCGCGCAACACCAACGAGATGAAAGCGACCGATTTATACACCGATTCGGTCTATCCCGTTTCGGGCGGTGCGCTGCATGCTTGGGAGGGGTGCCCGGCGGTAGCGGGAATCGAGGGGCTCGGCTCGATTTCTGCGCTCGATACAGGGGCATATTCCACATGCGAGACGTGCGGCTTCGATGCGACATCTATGGGGTCGGTTGCTGCAGCGTCGACTTCTGTCGAAAACGGTTTTGAGCACCATTTCAGAAAAGTCGCTGAATCGGCACGTGATTACGAGCATGCGAAAAATGAAGCCGTGCGGGCGTCGGGCGAGGTTCGCGGTTCTGTGGGCGAAGTGCTCGATGCTATCGACGAGGCGATAAGGGAAGCTGCGGGCAACAGGGTGGAGGCGTATCCGCCAGGAAGATATGGTGCGCTTGCGGCGCTGGCGGGCGACTTGGGGAGTGAACAGGGCGGTTCGTTTTTTGCGGGGCCTGATCTGGGGCAGTTTGCGGCAATATCTGCCTCCATTCTTATCGAAGATGAAAACGAAGATGTGCTCGCTCATCTCCTTGATGGCGTGTCGGAAGACATAGGTCCGCCGCTTTCTGACGGGGGCGAAGTCGTGCTTGCTCTGTGGTCTGGTTTGCTTTCGGCATATGACAAGGGTGCCGAAGGTATGTGCGATTGCGTATCTGGCGTGCTTGGTTCGCTTCCTTTGGTGAGCGCTGCTGGTTTGGGCGACTGGGCATCAGGCCAGCTGATGGAGCTTCTTAATGCTGCGGGCCTTGAACCCGCGAATACGGCTGCTGCAAAAAGCGTGACGTCGAATACGTTGCCCGTTGCCGAGCGCGGGACGGGGCCTGTCGCCGAAGCGATATGCGCCCTGAAAGGGGGCGGCTCATGAAGCGGATGGTCGCAAGCGATAGTCCCTGCTCCTCGGACGGGCGTGGTTGGTGCACGTGCTTGGGCTCTTGGCGGGGAATATCGGGTTCGTGCTTGCGGGCGATGCGTATAGGAAGGCGCCGTTCGAGCGGGCAAATGACGGTCGAGTTCGCGGTTGTGTTCCCGGTTTTGCTCATGGTGGGGTTTATCTCGGTGAACGCGTTCGTTTTTCTTGGCGATTGTGCCGCATTCGACATTGTGGCGAGGGATGCCATTCGACTTCAGGCCGACGATGGCCAACACGAAGTGCAGGGCTGCGTGGAGATATGCGCGCGAATAGAGAAAGGGCTTTCCATGGAACACGAAGCCGTAAGCGTGACCAGCGAAAGAACGGCCGCGGGCCATATTCGCTATGTCGCAAGAACAGCGTTCTCCCCACCTTTCCTCAAAGGCGCGCAGGTGTTTGGTGTCGCGGTTCCGCCGCTTGAGCACGAAGTGGTGTTTGTGGTGAGCCCCTACCGAGCGGGGGTGATCGCGTGAAAGCGGCAATCCTCTCGTCGTTTTCCAAGCGCTTTCGCGGGCTTTTGCCTGGGTCGCCTGCCCGCGATTCGTCGTTTGCGGTATTTGTGCCATGCCGTGACATTCATACTTTCGGTATGGACGCCCCCATAGACGTGGCGTTTGCCGACCATATGGGCAGAGTGCTCGTGTCGAGGCGTGCGGTAGGTCCGCGCGAGCGCATGCGTTGCGTTTCGGCGAAAGTGGCAATCGAGCGGCTCGCCTCGACCGAGCCGTGGTTTGAGGTGGGCGATAACGTGTTCGCCGATATAGAAAGGAAGATCTAGCATGAAGGAATGTCCCGTGTGCGGAGCGCGCTGCTTTGATGACATGGAGGTATGTTACGGGTGTTTGCATGACTTCTCGCGCGAAGATACCTCTCCAATTGGGCAAGCGGTCCCTTCCTCGTGTGACCAGGAGATTGAGGAAGCAGTAATGCCCTCGGGCGATCGACGAAGCGTGGTGCCTCGTTTTGCGGAATTGCCCACGCAGGTTTCGGGGCGCGCGCGGCAATCAGGCGGAAGCGTTGCTCGGGTCGAGCAGGCACGTTCGCCGCAAAGGCAGACTCACATCGTGGTGCCATTGGAGGGAAGCGGCGAGCCGCCCGTGATTTCTCAGGGGTTTCGATTGGTCATAAGTTTGGAGGCAGTGCCTCAAGCATGAAGACCGCCGTGTCGTTCCACCTGTCCTCTTGTTTCGTTTTGATCGGGCCGTTTATTCCTGCCGATTGATACTGCCATGCTCATGTTTTTGGTAGCCATTAGAAACTTTTATGAAAAAGATAGCCAAAGTTTTCATTTTTATTTCCTATGGGAAACTTTCGTGATATGGTGAGTCGTCGTGATTACCTAAGGCTTACTTTTTGGAGGCTCAACATGGACGGAGCAGTTATGGACTTGAGCGTTGAGGGTGCTGAAACTTCGCGCGGAGTATCAGCACAGCAATTGCCTCTTACGTTTGTGTCGGCTGGCGAAACGGTCAAAGTCATTAAGGTTCGTGGCAAAAACGACCTCACCCACCATTTGGGAAACCTCGGTTTTGTTGAGGGGGCAGAGGTCAAGGTAATCGCGGGCGTTCAGGGCGATTTGGTTGTGCAGGTAAAGGGCGCTCGGGTGGCAATAAGCCGCCAGGCCGCAAACCATATCGTCACAACCGCTGCGCGCTAGTTTTTCGGTATCGTCCGGCGCGATTTTCGCGCCGGATTTAGCTTTGGGCGAGTTGTCGCCTGTGCGGATACATATAAGGCAAAAGCTATACGACCAAGAAGGAAGGAGCAGACATGGCTGAGGATCAGGCGAAAACGCTTCGCGACGTCAAGATTGGCGACACTGCGACCGTACGACGTCTTACGGGCGAGGGCGCGTTGAAGCGTCACATTATGGACATGGGCATCACCAAGGGCGTGGAAGTGTATGTGCGCAAAGTGGCGCCGCTCGGCGACCCGATTGAGGTGACTGTTCGTGGCTACGAGCTGTCGCTGCGCAAGAGTGAGGCTGAGAGCATTCTCGTCAACTAACACTGACGGGGCCATGGGGCCCACGCGTCAGTTGGCGAGGATTGGGCGCAAAGGCGCCATTTTTTAGGAACGCGAGTTTGCGATAGCTAACAAATCGCTCGTCACCTGGGGATTCTTATGGAATGAAATCTCAGGCTGACAGATTCGCAAACGACTGAAAGGCAGACAATGGGAATTCGCATTGCGCTTGCCGGCAACCCGAACTGCGGCAAGACGACGATGTTCAACGACCTGACAGGCGCCAACCAATATGTTGGCAACTGGCCGGGCGTTACCGTCGAGAAAAAAGAGGGTAAGTACACCAAAGACAAAGAGGTCGTTATCACCGACCTTCCGGGCATCTATTCGCTCTCGCCTTATTCGCCCGAAGAAATCGTTGCGCGCGATTACCTGCTTGATGGCGGTCCCGATGCTGTTATCAACCTGGTTGACGCGACCAACCTTGAGCGCAACCTGTACCTCACGAGTCAGATTTTGAACCTGGGCGTACCTGTGGTTTTGGCTCTGAACATGATGGACTTGGTCGAGAAAAACGGGGACAAGATTGATGTCGACGGTCTGTCCAAGCAGCTCGGCTGCCCGGTTGTTCCTACTTCGGCGCTTCGTGGCCGCGGCATGGAAGATGTGGTGAATGCTGCCATCGAGGCCGCAAAGGCAAAAAAGGTGCCCGAATCTCAGATGAAGTTCGATGCCGTCGTTGAGGAGGCTATTGCCAAAATCGAGGGCATTTTGGGCTCGAAGGTTTCTTCTTCCACCTCGCGCTGGTACGCCATCAAGCTTTTCGAGGGCGAGCAGAAAACTATCGACGACCTGAAGCTTTCGGCAAGCGAGCTTAAAGCCATCGATGAAGTTCGCGATGCAATCGAGAACAAGCTCGACGACGATGCCGAGTCGATTGTGACGAGTGAGCGCTATAACGCCATTTCGCACGTAATCGACAAGACGGTGAAGCGCTCGCGCACGGGCCTGACCACTTCTCAGAAGATCGACCGTGTGGTCACCAATCGCTGGCTCGGTCTGCCTATTTTCATCGCCATCATGTTCTTCGTGTACTGGCTTGCGGTTACGGTGGGCACGGGCCCTGTGACCGACTGGGCTAACGACGGCATCTCCGGCGATGGCTATCTCTATACTGGACAGGCCGCCTACGAAGAGGCCGAGGGCGAATATGAAGATGCCCAGGGGGTCGTCGAGGCGTACGTCACCAACATCTACGGTATGGACGAGGCTCGCGACGTTCCGAGCGATGAAAGCCAGGAAGCGCTTGACGCGCTTGCCGTGGCCGAGCCCGAAGATGATGCCGACGAAGACGCTGTCGCTGAATACGAAGATGCTCAAGCGACGGTGAAGGACTTCGAGGAAAAGGCCGAGGCTGAAAAAGCCGTTGCCACCATCGAGGTCGAGGACGAGGACGGCGTGACCTCTGAAGAGGAAGTCGACTTCGACGCCTACAAGGAGGCCGTTGAGGTCGCCGAGCCCGATCCGGCCGATTACGGTCTGTGGATTCCTGGCCTTGGCGCGATTATCGCCGATGCCATGGAATCGGCCGACGTTGCTCCCTGGTTGCAGTCGCTCGTTAACGACGGCATCGTTGCCGGCGTTGGCGCGGTTATCGGCTTCATCCCGCAGATGATCATTCTGTTCTTGCTGCTGGGCATTCTGGAGCTGTGCGGTTATATGTCGCGCGTCGCCTTCATCATGGACCGCGTGTTCCGCAAGTTCGGCCTTTCCGGCAAGTCGTTCATTCCTATGCTTATCGCATCTGGCTGCGGCGTGCCTGCTGTTATGGCGACCAAGACCATCGAAAACGAGATGGATCGCCGCATGACCATCATGACCACCACCATGATTCCGTGCGGTGCGAAGATGCCTATTATCGCGCTTGTGTTCGGCGCGCTGGCAACGGGCAATTCCGACGATACCTGGTGGGTTGCTCCGCTGTTCTACTTCATGGGCGTTGTGGCGATTATCATCTCTGGCATCATGCTGAAGAAAACTAAGCTTTTCGCCGGCGAGGCTACGCCGTTCGTTATGGAGCTGCCTGAATATCACATGCCTACCGTGAAGAGCGTGCTGCTTTCCATGTGGGAGCGCGTGAAGGGCTACATCATCAAGGCTGGTACGATTATCTTCCTGTCCACTATCGTTATTTGGTTCCTCATGAACTTTGGCGATGCGGGCGACGGCTTCGGTTTGCTTGATGCCGACGCGCCTGACTACATGGACTACAGCCTTATGGCCGGCCTCGGCAATCTGCTCGCCTGGATTTTCGCGCCTCTTGGATTTGACAATTGGCAGGCTGCGGCAACTACGATTACCGGTTTGGTTGCTAAGGAGAATGTCGTCGCTACCGTTGGCATTATCACGCAGCTTTCCAGCTACGGCGAGTCCGACCCCGCTCTGTGGCTCGGCTTTGGCCAGATGATTGGTGGCGGCGCGGCTGCAATCTCGGCTTTCTGCGCATTCAACCTTCTGTGCGCTCCGTGTTTTGCGGCTATGGGCACCATTCGTCAGCAGCAAGCCTCTGCGAAATGGTTCTGGATCACCATCGGCTATCTGTGCGGCTTCGCATGGTGCGTTGGCCTGATGATTTATCAGTTCGTGGGTCTTGCGACGGGTGAGATTGGCTTCAATTTCTGGACCATCGTCGCTATTGCCGTTGCTGCGGCCATGCTGTTCCAGATCTTCCGTCCCATGCCCAAACATAAGGACGAGCAGACGAAATAATCTGCGAAACTGAGCGTTTAGAGCTTTCGGCCTAGCTCAGGGTTATAGCGCCCCGCATTCGCGGGGCGCTATTTAATATGGGTAGAACATTGTCGACAGGCGATGCGGGCCAAGGGCCAAGTATGGGCGGTTCTAGGTGGATGCGCCCCGCATTTGCGTGATGCTTTCTTGCCTAGCGTAAAGCAACAAGTCGAAAAGTGACAAAAGTTGCGAATCTGGGGGCGTGCAAGCCCGCATCTCGCTCGTAGATGGGCGAGTTTTGCTGCTTTTGGCGGTTTTAAAGCCTCAATTTCATGGGATGGGGCCCCTGACGCAAGCTTCGCTCGCCGGTTTGCGGTGTTGTTGCGCGCTTAGTGACCCATAAACGCCCCCCGAATTCGCAACTTTTGTCACTTTTTAACGACTTCATTTACGCTGGGCTCTCATTGGGCCTCGAAAATGTCAAATATGTGACCCTTGGGAAACATTTATTCAATTAAGAACGCGTGTGTGGCAAAAAGCGGTAAAGTACCTGATGAATGAAAGTATGGCGCGCATGCGCGCCCAATTGAAACGAGGCCGTTATGGTTATGAATATGGCAACAGCAGTTGTGCTGGCGATTTTGATCGTCTGTGTGTGTCTATCGGTTCGCCTAATGATGAAAAAGGGCATGTGTGGCGAGAAAGAGATGTGCGGTTCGTGCTCGGGGCACTGCAGTGGAGGCTGCTCGGCGACGGCGCGTATCGATAAAATGATCGCCGATGCCGATGCGGCGGTTGCCTCGGCGAAGTAGCGAGGCGCCTTTCCGTTTAAAGCCATGCCTCCGTCTTTGGTGGTATAGCGTTTTGCGAGCTGTGTGAGAAATTTGTCAATCGATATTGATATTGCGGCGCTTTTCCGTAGGGGCGGTTTGTTCTATTGAGACAACAGCATCGGCAGGCGTGGCAGCAGTAACAGCGAGCATCGACGCCAGGTTGCGGTGGGCATCGGCGCCCGCGGGCGTTGGTGTTATGGAGTATCGGCGCAGACGGGCTTCGTGAGCCTCGCTATATGCTTTGAACGTTGTTCGCCGAGGCTCTCGCCTTATGACCTGAGTCCTTTCGGATAAAACTACGGTATGTGTGGTATTGTACTCTGGAGGAAGGTAACGCGCGCTTGCGCTATTCAAGGAGGCATGTATGTCGGAATCCCAAATGGGTACCATGCTCGAATCCCGCGATAGGGAGCCTCTGAGCCATTCGCTCGAGGATTACCTGGAAGCAATTGTCGATCTTGCAGGCGGCCCCAACGAGCCTATTCGTGCGGTTGATGTTGCGACAAAGCTTAACGTTTCGAAAGCGTCGGTTTCGAAAGCGGTGACGAACTTAAAAGAAAAAGGCTACGCTGTTCAGCCTTATTACGGTGACATCACGCTTACTGAAGAGGGCTACGAATACGGTTCCACGATTTGGCGTCGCCACAATTTGTTGTTTCGCTTCATGACTGAAGCAATTGGCATCGACTCTGAAACTGCCAATTATGAGGCCTGCCAAATTGAACACGGTATCTCCGCTGAATCGTTCAAGAAGTGGGAAGAGTATTTGACCAAACAGGGCATAACTCTTGAGTTGTAAAACGCCATTCCCTTGTTTTCTTTATGCCCTGCGCGTTGGCGCGGGGCATATTTTTTTACCGATAGATTAAAGTTGAATCGCTTACCAGAAGGGGGACGATTATGCACGTTGAACTGTTGTACCACACGCCCGATCCCGAGCGCGCTATCGCGACGGCTGCACGTTTGTGCTATGCGCCTGTTGGTGCGGCCGAGCTCATGGAGACGATGTCGGAAGAGCGTATGCACAGCGTGCTTTCCACCATTATGGCCAGCGGGCACTTTTCGACGCTTGAGCACGTGAGCTATACGTTTGCCATCGATGGCGTTTCGCGCGCACTTACTCACCAGCTGGTTCGTCATCGCCTGGCGAGCTTTAACCAGCAGTCGCAGCGTTACGTGAAATTCAAAGAAGGCGTTTCTGTGGTAAAACCCGAAAGCGTGCTTGCCAACGAGGAAGCGAATGCTGTTTTCGATGAGGCCATCGAAGCGGCTACGTCGGCCTATAAGAAGCTGCTCGATGCCGGCGTGCCCGCTGAAGACGCGCGTTACCTTTTGCCGAACGCCGCTGAAAGCAAAATCGTGGTTACCATGAATGTTCGTGAGCTACTGCATTTCTTCAGCTTGCGCTGCTGCAACCGCGCGCAGTGGGAGATTCGCGAGCTGGCACATCGCATGCTGGAGCTTGCGCGTCCCACGGCTCCGTTCGTTTTTGCCGACGCGGGGGCGCCGTGCGTGCGCGGCGCATGTCCCGAAGGTAAAATGACCTGCGGAAATCCGTACCCCAAAGTAGTACGCGAATAGTACGCTGCTTCGATGTGAAATAGGGCAAAGGGTTATTCCTTTGCCCTATTTTTGTTCGAGGTTGGTCGTAAAATTGTGCGTTACGATGAGGCGGGCGATTTGGGCAATCCGGGCGAGCCGGAGGGAGGCCGTCGTTTGCCTGTGCCATTAGTCAAGAAGAAAGCTCCAAGCGTGTCTAACGAAACTGAATGCATGCCGAAAGAAAATGAAGTCGACCAGGAAATGCTCGGCGCGGCCGCGGAAAACGAAAGCGGTCAGGCTCCCAGCAAACGTAGCGCCGTGAAGCGCGCGTTTGCTGAAGACGGCGCGAACAAAACGCACGTGGGCGGGCAGGCGCTTATCGAGGGCGTTATGATGCGCGGCCGATACAATTGGGCGGCTGCCGTGCGCGAGCCATCGGGCAATATCTATATTGAAGAGCACGATTTGGCCAGCGGCAAAGCGAAGAACAAATGGCTCTATTGGCCCGTTGTGCGCGGCTGCCGCGCGTTTGTGGAAAGCTTGATTTTGGGCTATAAAGCGCTCGAGATTGCCGCGATGCACGCCTATGGCGATGAGGAAGAGCCCGGAGCGAAAGCTGAAGAAGCGAGCGCAAACGGGGCCATTTCGAAAGAAGACGCTTCGGTCGACGAAAGCGTTGCAAGCGAGACCAGCGACTTCTCGTGGAAAAATGATTTCGGCAACCCCGACGAAGCAATTGACGCCTTGGGCGCGCAGCGCTCCTTGGATATCGTTGTCGAGACCAATGCGGCCGAGTCTGGCGCGGTTGAGCCTAACGCAGTCGAACCCGGCGCGGCTACGTCCGAGTCGGACGAGACTCGTGACGGGGACGATGGCGGTTTCGGCAAGCGCGAAATGGCTATCTCGATGGTGCTTGGTCTGCTTTTGGGCGTCGGCTTGTTCATTATCGCGCCTGCGTTCATCGCCAATGTGCTCGTGGGCGAATACGATGACAAAACGCTTCTTTGGAACGTCGTCGACGGCATTGTGCGTATCGTCGTTTTCGTGTTCTACATTTGGCTTATTGGTCGCATGCAGGACATCAAACGCATGTTCAGCTATCACGGCGCCGAGCATAAAACCATCCATTGCTACGAGCACGGGTTGCCGCTCACGCCCGAAAATGCGCGCAGTTTCCCGCGTTTGCACGTGCGCTGCGGCACGGCGTTTTTGATAATGGTCATGATCATCGCGATTTTCGTATACACCATTACGCCGCTCAATGGCCTTATCGCCGCATGGGGCGTGCCCGATGGCCCCGCAAAACTGGCGCTCGTTATTGCGGCGCGCATTCTGCTCATGCCCGTAATTGCTGGCATCAGCTATGAAATCACGGTGAAGTGGGCGGGCAGTCACCCTGAAAACCCGCTGGTGAAAGTGGTGCTGTGGCCGGGCATGCAAATGCAGCGACTTACGACCAATGAGCCTGACGACGAAATGCTCGAATGCGCTATTGCCGCTATGCAGCGCGTGCTCGAACGAGAAGAACGCGAGGAAGCGGTGCGGGCTTAGGCGTTTTTTTGGAAACCGCAGGCGGCAAGGTGGTCGGCTGGCCTTCGATGAAAGGTATTGGTCGGACGCACAAAGCCCGCACTGGACGCACAAAGCCTGGCTCGAACGTGCGTTTTGTCCGAGCCGCTTTTGCGCTTTTGCTGCGCCGTTCGCGCAGGCCGAGTCGGGCGGTATAATTGCGCCCATGAATACTTCAACTGGAAAACTTGTTTTATGTCCTACGCCCATCGGCAATTTGGGCGATATCACGTTGCGCACGCTCGATGAGTTGCGCGCGGCCGATGTGGTATGCGCGGAAGACACGCGCGTCACGGGCAAGCTGCTCGCGCACTTCGATATCGAAAAGCGGCTTGAGCGGCTTGATGAAGCGACCATCTCCAAGCAGGCCGATCGCATTATCCAGCGCGTGTTGGCTGGTGAGCGCATCGCATTTTGCAGCGATGCCGGCATGCCTGGCGTGTCCGATCCCGGGTCGCGCCTTGTTGCGTCGGCGCAGGCAGCGGGTGCGCCTTATGAGGTGCTGCCAGGTGCATCGGCAGCCGCGACGGCTTATGTCGCCAGTGGCTTTTCCGATCCGCGCTACTATTTTGGCGGTTTTTTCCCGCGCAAGGCCGGCGAGCGCAAGGCGGTGCTCGAAGCTCTTTCGAACCTCGACGCCTCGCTCGTGTTCTATGAAAGCCCGCGCCGCATAGCCGATGCGCTTGCGGTTATTGCGGAGGTGTTCCCCGCACGAGAGGTTGCAGTGTGCCGCGAGCTCACGAAGCGCCATGAAGAGGTCTTTCGCGCTATGGCCCCCATTGCTGCGGAAGAATTCGCCCGCCGCGATGCGGAAGAGGGCGTGAAGGGCGAAATCGCGTTGGTTATTTGTCCTCCGACGGCTGCTGAAGTCGAGGACAACGCCGCCGCTCAGGCTGCTTCTGCCGCCGAACGCGCGACTGAGCTTCTTGCCTCTGGTGAAATGTCGCATAAAGATATCGTTGCTGCCCTGCGTCGCGAATTTGGCATTTCGCGCAACGAGGCGTATGCGCTCGTGCACGAACGTTAGAGAGCTTGGCGAGGGGCTGTTGTGAATCTGCACCGCTCGCCCGAAGGTGAAGAAGGCCCTGTTTTGGCGGCTTCCCATGCTATGGTCTGTAATCGTTTCGAAAGGATGATCAATGAACGATTTCGTGTTCTATTCTCCGACGGAATTCATTTTTGGAAAAGGCGTTACCGACCAGGTGGGTGAGCATATTGCCAAGCGCGGCTATAAACGTGCGCTGCTCGTATACGGCAAGGGTTCCGTGGTGCGTACGGGAACGCTCGACCGCGTGAAGAAGTCGCTCGCGGCGTCGGGCGTCGAGGCTGTTGAGCTCGCGGGCGTGCGTCCGAATCCTGAAGTGGGATTGGTGCGCGAGGGCATTGAGCTTGCGCGTAAAGAAAACGTCGACGTTATTTTCCCTGTTGGCGGCGGCAGCGCGATTGACTGCGCCAAAGCGATTGCGTTTGGCGTGCCTTACGAAGGCGATGTGTGGGACTTCTTCAGCAAGAAGGCGACGATTGCGGAATGTCTGCCTATCGCCTGCGTGCTTACTATTCCTGCGGCGGGTTCCGAAGGGTCGAGCTCGTGCGTTATTTCCAACGATGAACTGGGGCTGAAGCGCGGTACGAATTCGAACTTGTTCCGCCCGAAGGCGGCGTTCCTCGATCCCGAGCTCACGTTTACGCTGCCGCCGTATCAAACGGCTGCTGGCGTGACCGACATGATCGCGCATGTGTGCGAGCGCTATTTCAGCGGCACGGGTTCGTCGAGCCTCACCGACAACATCGCCACGGGCATCATTCGCTCTCTTATCGACGAGGCCCCGGTGGCTCTTGCCGAGCCCGAGAATTACGAGGCTCGCGCGAACATTATGTGGGCTGGCACGCTCGCTCATAACGACATCGCGGGATGCGGTCTCTCGGCGACGCCGACGAGCCGTGCTGGCGGTTGGGAAAGCCATGCGCTTGAGCACGAGCTTTCTGCGTTCGACACTTCTATCACGCACGGTGCCGGTTTGGCGGTGGTCATGCCTGCGTGGATGCGTTTTGTATGGCGAGAAAACCCAGCTCGCTTCCTGAAGTTCGCGC
>ERZ857972.789-NODE-789-length-24354-cov-3.129388_pt1 | contig 24354 bp, 16 predicted proteins | sample MGYA00519757_ERZ857972 | MGnify/ENA primary metagenome ERZ857972 (study PRJEB31778, sample SAMEA3449383) | human gut metagenome | biome: human gut; feature: human-associated habitat; material: faeces | place: United Kingdom | collected 2010/2012 ...
TCTCGCCGCCGATAAGCGCGCAGCCCGCCTGACGGCAGCCTTCCGCGATGCCGCCCACAACCTTGGCGACATGCTCCTTCTTCAGCTTGCCAATGGCGATGTAGTCAAGGAAGAACAGGGGCTCGGCGCCGCACGCCAGAATGTCGTTCACGCACATAGCGACCAGGTCGATGCCCACGGTGTCATGCTTGCCGATGAGCTGGGCGACCTTGAGCTTCGTGCCCACGCCGTCGGTGCCCGAAACCATAAGCGGCTCTTCCATGCCCTTGAATGCCGCCGCAGAGAACAAGCCGCCGAAGCCTCCGATATCGCCCACGACCTCGGGGCGGTACGTGGAATGCACGGCGTCTTTAATGGCGTCGACCGCGGCCGCGCCCTCTTCGATGTCGACGCCCGCGTCGGCGTAAGTGATTTCTGCCATGGGTAAGACTCCTGTCTATTCATTGACGGGCGAAGAGGCAATCCCCCTCCCCATTTTCAACCTCATGCAATGTCTCTTGCATCTGAAACAAAAGCGGGACAAAGGGAAAGCCCCTTGCCCCATCGAAAACCGGAAGCGCCCGCACCTGGATAGGAGCGCGGGCGCAACAGATTAGCTCTTCTTCAAAAACGCGTTCTTCGTGATGGAATCGGGCAGCGCAACGGGATATTCGCCCGTGAAGCATGCCTCGCAGAACGTTTTGCTGTGCGCATCGCCCACGGCTTCGCGCAGGCCGTCGAGCGAAATGAACTCGAGCGAATCGCAGCCGATGAACTCGCACATTTCCTCGTTGGTCATGTTTGCGGCGATGAGCTGGTCTTGGTTGGCGGTGTCGATGCCGTAGAAGCATGGCCACATAACCTCGGGGCTCACGATGCGGAAATGGATTTCCGCCGCACCGGCCGAACGAAGCATGTCGACAAGCTTCTTCGACGTGTTGCCGCGCACGATGGAGTCGTCGATGACGACCAGGCGTTTGCCCGCGATGACGCTCGGCAGCGGGTTGAGCTTGATGCGAATGCCCATTTGACGCATTTCCTGCGTGGGCTGAATGAACGTGCGGCCGACGTAGCGGTTCTTCACGATGCCGTCGGTGAATTCGATGCCGCTCGCCTCAGAGTAGCCAAGCGCACCGGGCACGCCCGAATCGGGCACGCCGAGCACCAGATCGGCCTCGACCGGAGCTTCACGCGCAAGAATGCGACCCATGTTGCGACGGGCCTGGTAGACGCTTTGCCCATCGATAACCGAGTCGGGGCGCGCGAAATAGACGTATTCGAAAATGCAGCCGCGCGGCTCTCGGGGCTCGATGGCCTGCAGCGTCGAGATGCCCGTATCGTTGATGCGGATGATTTCGCCCGGGCGCACATCGCGCACAAATTCCGCGCCCACGATATCGAGGCCGCAAGTTTCGCTGGAAACGACCCAGCCGCGATCGTCGGGAAGCTTGCCCAGGCACAGCGGACGAATGCCGTGAGGGTCGCGGAACGCATAGAGCGCCGTGGGGCTCGCGAGCACCATGGCGTAGGCGCCGTCAATCATCTCCATGGCAGTTTTGATGCCCTCGGTAAGATGATGGGTTTCGCGCGTGTAATAGCCAATGACCTGGCACGCGACTTCCGAGTCGGTGTTGCTGCGGAATTCGACGCCCTTACTAATAAGGTCGGCGCGAATGCGGTTCGTGTTCACAAGCGTGCCATTGTGCGCAAGCGCGATGAGCACCTCGTCGATGGCCGACATATGGGGCTGGGCGCTTGTCCAGTTGCCCATGCCGCCACTCGTTGAGTAGCGGCAATGGCCCACAGCCACTTCGCCGCGCAACGCAGCGAGCGCGCTTTCATTGAACACCTGGGTAACCAAGCCCAAGTCTTTCGTAACCGTCACGGTGTCGCCATCGCCCACCGCAATGCCGGCGCTTTCTTGGCCGCGATGCTGCAGGGCCTGTAAGCCAAAGCAGGTCAGCCTCGCGACATCGTCGGTGGTGGAGTACACTCCAAACACCGCGCACTCTTCTTCAAGCCGATCTGGCTTCTCGCCGGGAAAGATTGACGTTGCCACCCGGTATTCCCCCTTGTCGGAAAACGTTCGAACACGCTCGATGCTTGGCCAAAATTGGCCAGATATTCGCATGGTACCATCGCACGCACGCCGTGGGGCTGAAAAGCATGCATGCACAAACGAAACCAACGGATGAGTGGTCGAGGGGCAGTCAATAGATATACAAAAGGCGGGCTCGTTTTGGCCAATGCCCGCCTTTTCAATGAGGAGCTACTCCGGTTACCTCCCGTATTCAGTCGTGCGCCGCGAGGACTTTATTCCGCGTTCGCGGGCGTCGCCTGCTCAACGCAGCCGCCACAGAGCACCGCGCGCGTGTTCGCGTAGTCGTCGCCACACGTGATGAGGGTGAACAGCTTCGTTACCGACGCCAAATCGACATCGGTCGGTGCGCCTACCGCGGAATCGTTGATGCGTGCCGTCATATATGAGCGTATGGCCGCTTCATCGGCGAAATTCGGCTGTAAGATGTTCGTTTCCGTATTCTTCACAACATCGAGCGCATAGGTGCGGCAGCGGTAGTTCTGCGTGGGCGTCAAAATATAGAACGTGCGCGCTGCATCAAACGTCGTCTGATCGGTCATGGCCAGAATGTGCGCAAACATGGTTTCGTCATTCATGTTGTGGCCATAGATGAAGCTGTTCGAATCGGAGAAATCGCCCGCATTATCGGCGGAAAGGAAAATAGTGCCCTTGTGCACCAGACCGCTCGTGCTGCCCGTGAAGTCTTTCTGCAGGTATTCCTCGTCGTTTTCGCCCTGCACAATAGGGTAGTCGATGCTCGTGCCCGGCATGTACACCCATCCAACGATGTCTTCGTTCTGCTCGCGCAGCGCATCCCAGTTCACCGTCATATCGGCGAGCGCGGTTTCCTCTTTCGCCAAGCCCGATGTCGCGGAAATGTCGTCGTAGACCTTCGTGCCATGCCAATAGCCATAGCCAATAACGCCAAGCACGCCGAGCGAAATCGCAAGCACAATCGCGGCAACGATGAGGACGATCGTCCACACGCGGCTCTTTCCCGAACCGCCATGTTTGCCGCCGCGGCCGTGCTTGCCCCCGCCCATATTCGAACCGTAGTTGGCACGGGAATAGTCGGCGGCGTTTTGCGTCGACGGCCGCGCCGCACCACAAGCGTTGGCGGAATAGGGATTTGCCGCATGACGAGGTTGCGCAGGGCGCGCAGGAACGAACCCACCCTGCTGGGCGGGCCCCTGCGTCGAATTCGCGCGATAAGGGTTTTGTTTGTTCGTATTCATGCTGCCCACTATAGAAGAAAGGGTGCAGCAGCACAAAGGAGCTCCTGCCCAGTGCGCCTATTTTTCACGAAGGCGGCACGTTGGGCATCGTTTGAGCGGAATGCGACTCTCGTCGCCACGCCCGCCACACATACCGCATGCTTTCGTCACATGCGCTCATCGCCTTTTCGTTGCGGGTTTCCGCGTGCCTCACCGCACATCTTCCCGAGGGCGGTAAAGGCGCGGAATCGCGCACAGCCAGAATTCTGTTCAAAAAGCGTGTCGAATGTGGCATGCGCGCGCCGTTCCTAAGCGGTCGGGGCGCATTACACCTAACCTTGCATGCAAAACCCCAGGTCACAAAGTATGCGACCTGGGGTTTTCTTCCCGAATGTCCTTTCAAAAGCACGTAAATGCCACATTCGAGGCTCATTGTGAACAAAGGCGCGAACGCAGCTACAACCCCAAGCGTTTTTCGAGCTCGTCGTTGATGATTTTCAACGCCTTCACGCGCGCGTAGTATTTGTTCGTGGACTCAAGAATGCGCCACGGAGCATACGGCGTGCTCGTAAGGCGGAACATATCATCGACGGCAACATCGTATTGCGGATGCTTGTCGCGATTGCGCCAATCTTCCGGCGTGATTTTCCATTGCTTGTCGGGATTGTTCTGACGATCGTTGAAGCGGTTGAGCTGCTCCTCGGGGCTTACCGCAACCCAGAATTTCAACAACAGCGCGCCCCATGCCTCAAGCTCGCCCTCAAATTCGTTGATCTCGTCGTAGGCGCGGCTCCATTCCGCGGGGCTCGCGAAACCTTCAACACGCTCAACAAGCACGCGGCCATACCAGCTGCGGTCGTAAATCCCCACATGGCCAGCACGCGGCAGGCGCGTCCAGTAGCGCCACAGGTGCGGATGCGCGAGCTCGACTTTCGTGGGCGCTGGGCTGGGAAAGATGGTGTAAGCGCGCGGGTCGATAGCCTGCGCCACACGCTTGATGTTGCCGCCCTTGCCAGCCGCGTCATCGCCTTCATACAGAACCATAAGCGGAACGCGGGCCAGGTACATTTTCAGCTCAAGCTCGGCGAAACGCTTCTGTTCGCGCTTAAGCGCTTCCTGATATTCTTCCCTGGCAAGCGCGAGCGTATGGTCGATATCGGCCAAACGCGGCGGGTTCTTCACGATAGTGAAGCGCGAATGCAGCGGCGCCTCTTCGGCCTGCTCGGCAGCCTGCACACGAGCAGCAGCCATCACGCGCTCGGTCTCTTCGGGCGTGCGGTCGCGCGGATCGGCCTGATCAAGAGCACCGGCACTGTTGGCGGCAGCCTTCGCAGCGGCGGCTTCGGCGGCAGCATCGGGACCACTCGCAAGCGCGCGCTCCAGGGCACGCACGAGCGCCTTGGCAATTGCGATGTTCGCGGAACGCTTGTCCTCGCCGTTGACCATGGTCCAACGCGCGAAATCGAAATCAGTATTGCGCAAAAGCTCATCATAGCGCGCGTAAATCTCGTCGTAGTCCTTCACGGTGGCGAGCTCTTCGTCGCTCACGCGCCACGCGGTATCGGGATTGTCGTGAAGGCCCTTCAGGCGCTTCTTCTGTACGTCCTTCGAAATGTGGACAAAGAACTTCAGCACCACGTAGCCATCGGCGGAAAGCTGTCGCTCGAACTCGCTCACGGCGCGCCTGTAAGCCTGCAGGTGGGCCGCATGATTCGCCTCGGAATCGGTGTACACCAAACGACGTGCGGCCGCCGTGTACCACCCGCGTTCGTACAGCGTCATGTCGCCGCGGGGGCCAAGCGCCTGCCAGAATTCCTGCATGAGCGGCTCGAAGCCGGTAACGCCCGAGCCCATATCGCGAAAACGAGCCGCGCCTTCCTCGTCGAAATTCGACAGCACATGCATGTGCGTCGCGCGTGCGTCGAGCTCGTAGACCAAATCGCCGATGCGGCTCCCCTTGCCCGCGCCGTTCCAGCCTTCGAACAATGCAACGACGCCCACGCCCTTCTTGCGGGCCTCTTGCTGCAGCACTACGAGTTTCGCAATAAGTTCGTCGTGCAGGGGCTTGTATTCTTCTTTCGACATTTTCGCCGAAAGATCAACTTGTTCCAGCATATGAATCCCCTTTCACATTGTGCGTTGGCCCAATTATGCGTCAACGTCGCCCACGAGCGAGGCGGCAACGGACATTTCGTGCAACTGTTTACACGTCGTTGCGGGCTTGACGCAGGCGTTTGAGGCAAGCTTGCCTGTCGCCCGTGAGCCAAAACGAATCTTCGCGCCGCACGAACGCCGAATCCAGTTTTTCCCCGCGCCCATTCCGCACCCATTCCGCCCTTAAACGTGTCGAACATACACCGATGTGCTAAACGCTACGAGCATTTAGCACATCGGCACTTTTCTGCAGCATGCATGCGCCTCGCAGCCGCCCTCGGCATTCGTCCGCTCCCCAGCATTCTCCCACTCGCGCCCCGCAAGGCGCCTTTCGCTAAATCGGTGCAAAGCCTTGGGTTTGTGCAAATTCATAGCATCTGCTTATCGGTATAATGGTTAGTAGCTGATGCGCTTTTTCAGGAGAATACGCCCCACATCTATACGATTTGGTGCATTTCCCCTGTTCTCGATGCACATGAGGGAGGAATATCATGGGTGAGGAAAACGAAGCAAAGGCCACTGTCGCAGAGGTAGACGACACGAAAAAGGCCAAGAAGCCGAAGGCCGATCGTCTCGAGAAAAAAATCGTACGCCCGGCGCACAAGTCCTATATGCAGAACCGCGAGCTTTCATGGCTCGAGTTCAACAAGCGCGTGCTCGACCAATCCATCGACCCGCACGTTCCCTTGCTCGAGCGCCTGAAATTCATCTCTATCTGGCGCAGCAACTTACAGGAATTCTTCATGGTGCGCGTCGGCAGCCTTACCGACCTTGAACTGGCGAAAGAAATGGTGTTCGACTCAAAGACCGGCATGACGCCGCGCGAACAGCTCGATGCCGTGTATGCGCGCGTGCGCGAACTCACGCCCATCGCAGCCGAAGATTTCCGCCAAACGCGCCACCTGCTCGATGATGCAGGCATCCACCAGCTCTACCCCGACGAGCTCACGCCCGCCCAGCACAGAGAGCTCATGGATTATCTGGACTGCAACGTGCTGCCGCTCGTGTCGCCCCAGATCATTAACGCAACGCACCCGTTCCCTCACTTGGAAAACGGCGCGCTCTATATCGCCGTGCGCCTCGATGAGGAAGCCGAAGCCGAAGCGCTGCCCGAAAACGCCACCAAAGCCGAGCGCAAAGCCGCACGCGCCAAAGCGGCCGAAAACGTACTCATGGGCATCATCCCCATGCCTCGCAACTGCCCGCGCATGATCGAGCTCACGGGCGAAAACGGCAAATACTCGTTTATTCTGCTCGAACACGCACTCGAGATGGTCGCCGACAAAATTTTCGAGATGTATCCGGTGAAATACGCCAACGTGATTCAGGTCACGCGCAACGCCGATCTCGATACGGCCGAAGAATCCGACGAATACGATGAGGACTTCCGCAGCCATATGCAGCGCATCTTGAAGAAGCGCGGCCGTCTGGCTCCCGTTCGCCTCGAAAGCGAGCGCCCGCTGTCATACACAACCGATAAATTCCTGCGCGAAAAGCTCGGCCTGAAGAAGCAGCAGGCCTACACCGTTGGCATGCCGCTCGACATGGGCTACGCGTTCGCCCTCATGGGCAAGGCCCCCAAAGCAATCGCCGAGCCGCTCATGGACGAACCGGCAAGCCCGCAATGGCCCGCATCGCTTTCGCGCAAAGAGCGCATCACCGACCAGGTGCTTCGCCACGACGTGCTGCTCTCTTACCCGTATGAAACCATGGACGCATTCGTGAAGCTGCTCCAGGAAGCCGCGGTCGACCCCGACGTCGTGAGCATCAAAATCACGCTGTACCGCCTGGCAAGCCAATCGCGCCTGGCCGAGGCCCTTATTACCGCAGCCGAAAACGGCAAAGACGTGACCGCACTGTTCGAGCTGCGTGCGCGTTTCGACGAGAGCAACAACATCGAGTGGTCTCAGCGCTTTGAGCAGGCCGGATGCAACATCATCTACGGCTTCCACGACTACAAGGTGCACTCGAAGATCTGCGCCATCACGCGCCGCAGCGAAGGCGGCCTGCAGTTCATCACGCAACTCGGCACGGGTAATTACAACGAGAAAACCGCCAAGCTCTACACCGACCTTTCCATGATTACCGCCGACCCCGTAGTTGGCCAGGATGCCGCGCGCTTCTTCCGCAGCATGCAGCTTGAAAGCGCGTCGAGCGACTACAAGGAGCTGCGTGTAGCGCCGCTCATGATTAAGCCGCGCATGTGCGAGGCCATCGACGGCGAAATCGCGAAGGCGAAAGCCGGCAAGCCCGCTCGCATCCTTATGAAGAGCAACGCGATCACCGACCGCGATATGATTGAAAAGCTTACCGAAGCAAGCCGCGCGGGCGTGAAAATCACCATGCTGGTACGCGGCATTTCGTGCCTGGTTCCCGGCATTCCCGGCAAAACCGAGAACATTCGCATCGTAAGTGTGGTTGGCCGCCTGCTCGAGCATTCGCGCATCTACGCGTTCGGCGTGGGCGACGAAACCACGGTATTCCTTTCGAGCGCCGACCTTATGACGCGCAACCTGGACAAACGCGTGGAAATCGCCTGGCCGGTAAACGATCCCGCACTGCGCGCCCGCGTGCTCGACTACTTCACGACCATGCTCTCTGACACCGCGAAGCTGCGCGAGCTGCAAAGCGACGGCACGTTTACCGACCTGTGCGCCTTCGTGCCCGAAGGCCGCCACCCGTTCGACGCGCAAGACCACCTCATCAAAGAGGCTTACATCGCCGCCGAGCGCGCCCGTGCCACGGGCCTGACGTCCCCCCAGTTCGTCGACGCGTCGGTAAGCGGCACCCCCGCAACCGCACCTACGCTTTCTTCCGCCATGGCCGATATGGCAGAGGATGCCAAGGAAGATTTCGTGACCGCCGAGGAGATCGAGCAGGCGGAAGGCGAGGCCGTTGTCGAAGCCGAGGCCGCCAAGGCCGAAGCCAGGCTTGAGAGCGAAGCCGAGGCCGAGGGAAAGCATGCTGCCGTCGAGGCGAATCCCGCTTCCCTGGAAAACGCGCCCCTCGAAATCGCCATCGACGATGAGCCCAAGAAGGAAGACGCGCAGGTTCCCGTCGAGGTCAAGAGCGAAAAGCCGAAAGCCGACGTCGTCGAAAAGCCCATGCAGGCATCCGATGTCGATGCGGCGCTTGAAGAAGTGATCGCGAAAATCGCCGAAACGCTTGATGGAGACACCCAAGCAGCGAAGCAGCAGACCGGCAATGCAGCCGAGCCCGCCGTCGAGGCGAAAAAGCCCGCCGAAGCCAAGGCGCCTGCCGCCGCGCCTGCCGCCACGCAAGCGAAAAAGCCGCAGCCCGCTCCCGCGCCGAAGAAAAAGGGATTCTTTGCCCGCCTTTTCGGCAGGTAAGCCGCTCGAAACGCACGCAACGATAGATTGATGCTGGGTCCTCGTTTTATTGCGAGGGCCCATTTTTCTCACCCAGGTTTCAGCAACTCATAACGCCGCGCGGGCGTATAGTATTTTTCGTCTCTTTGACGAGGAGGGGATTATGGGAGATTCGCCAGAGAAACCGAAAACGGGAAACGTGCAGGTGCTCGAGAGGGCATTCGACCTGCTCGAAACGCTCGCTCAATCGCGCGAGCCTATGGGCCTTTCGGCGCTCGCAACGCAAACCGCCATGAGCAAGTCGACCGTGCACCGCATTTTGGCCACCATGCTCGAACGCGATTACGTCACAAAAACGCTCAATGGCACCTACGCGATTGGGCCGAAGCTTTTCAGCATGCTGAGCTACCACATCAATTCGCTCGAACTGCAGGTCGAAGCCAAGCCGCACCTTGCCGCGCTTGAACGCGAGCTGAAGCTGCCCGCATATTTAGGCGTGCTCGACGGGCCTTTCGTCTCTATCATTTCGAAAGAAGCCACCAACAGGGCCGACGAGCTGTTCACGCGCGTGGGCAAACGCTACCCCGCGCACTGCTCATCTATGGGGAAATGCCTGCTCGCATGCCTTTCTGCAGACGAGCTGGAAGAAACGCTCTACGGATTCACGTTCGAGGCGCACACGGCCAACACCATCACGAACAAGCAAGAGTTCTTGAAATACCTGCATGGCGTGCGTCGTCGCGGATGGGCCGTCGATTGCGAGGAGTCCGAGGCGAACCACCGCTGCCTCGCGGCGCCCATCTTCGATTTCTCGGGCGATGCCATTGCCGCCGTAGGTGTGAGCGGCTCGAACGCCGACATGCCTGAAAGCGAATTCGAAACCATGGCGCATTCCGTCGTGAAAGCAGCCCGCAACATCTCGCTTTCCATGGGCTATGTGATGTAGATTAGTTTCGCCGTTCTGCCGAACGGCGAAACACTTGACGCTCGCTGACATTTGGCGCGAAAGATTCTTTATCAAAACAGAAACCCCGCCGACCGGGGAGGATGGGTCGGCGGGGTTGTGGTGAAATCTACTCTACTTAGACGTCGCAGCGGATGCGCCTGCGATGCGGCCCCAATTCAGAGCGCCCTGCAGGCACGTGCCCGAACCGGGATAGTAGGGGCCAAGCCAGCCGGCGGTATTCACGCCGCCGCCATACAGGTGCGGAATCGGGTTTCCGTCAACATCGAGGATTCGAGCATCGGTATCGATAATCAGACCACCGATAGAGCCGATGTTGGTATTCTGCGTCTTCCAAGCGTAGTACGGCGCGGTATCGAGGGCGGTAAGTTGAACCTTGCGACCATATGCAGCGTCCTCACCCGCAGCGCATGCGGCATTCCATGCGCCAACGGTTGCCTTGAGATTCGCGCCCGACATGCCAAGTTTTTCGGCCAAGCCTTCGAGCGTGTCGGCCTGCACCATGGAGCCATCGGCAAGCGCGGCTTCGCGCGTCTTCGCACCGTCTTTCGCATTATCGCTCCATGCGCATTTCGCATCTGCGGTGGTCATCTTGGAATCCATAAGCATATAGGTGCAGCCATCAATGCCACCCTGAGCCATGGCCGCATTGAACATTGCACGGCAATGGAACGCATACGTGGTATCTTCGCGAACGAAGCGGTTGCCACGCTGATCGATGAGGATATACGGAATCTCGGGGTTCTGGTTGTTTGTGTAGCTCCAGGTTTGCAGAATAAGGTCGACCGCGCCATGGAAGGCGGAATCGGCACCGTGGGCCATGCCGATGCGAATGCCGTCGCCCGTGTTGGTTTCGGCCGTTGCCACGAACTGGGTCTTCAGATCCCAATATTGCTGCTGGTCATAACGGAAGGCCATTTCTTCGTTATGGTCGATAGACGCCATCGCGAACACAACGCCCTTGTTGGCCTTGTAATTCTTCTTGCCAGCGGCGACGCCCACCACGGTGCCCGTTTCATCTTGATAGATGTCGGTCACTTCGGTGTTCGTCTGAATTTCGCCGCCCTTTTCCTCAACGGCCTTCTGCGCATTCGTGATCCACACCACGCCGCCGGTCTTGGTTTCGTCAGACGCATCGGTAATCAAGTGGATGCGGTCACGCATGTACTCGTCTTTCATATACGGCGTGGGATAGCATCCGAACACGTTGCTGAACGTGATATTGAAGCTATCGGCCATCCATTTCAGATTGTCGGGCGCATTTTTCGCCATGCACTCGACGAGGTCTTCCTTCACGATGCCCTCGGCGTCGGTGAGCCAGAACTTCTTATGCAGCTCTGCCGAGTCGTCGGTCACGCCGGCGATTTCCTTTTGCCACTGCGTTCCGCTCGCCTGCACCGCGCCCTCGGCAAGCGCCGTGGTGCCGCCGCATGCTGCGGCCTTTTCGAGCACGAGCACCTTTTCGGCGCCGTTTTCAAGTGCGGAATACGCAGCCGTGAGGCCCGAACCGCCGCCACCGCATACGATAACGTCGTATTCGCCGTCCCACTTCTCGGGCAAACCGGAACCAGCGGAACCTGAAGCCTCCTTGCTGCCGCCCGCGGGCGAGCAGCCGGCCAAACCAGCCGCAGCCAAGCCAGCAACGCCAGCCATACCGGCCAGGAAATTACGGCGAGACATGCCTTGTTCGGTGATTGCGCTCATGACGTCCTCCTCATCCCTCACCAGGCCCCTCCGCCTGGTTGACGCGCTGCGAGCGCTCGGCCGTTTCCCTTAAACGACCTGCGGTTTTATTCGCAGCGCATCTCTTGGATACGTGATGGTTGCAGTATGCGCCGCGAGAGGCGCGCCCGCAACATGCCCAGTTCACCGTGCGAACCAACCGTTCCGCGATGTGGAACGGGCAACCTGTTAAACGCTTCCCACCTGCTAAACGCTACGAGCATTTAGCAGGTCTTGAAACGCGCAGAGCCCCGCAGGAAAACCTGCGGGGCTCTGCGCATTCGCGACAAACGCCAATTTGGACCTTTCGATCGAAGCGTAATCAATGGACTTCGGGTACGTATTCAATCAAGTCGCCTGGCTGACAGGCCAAAACCGAACAGATTCCATCCAGCGTCGAAAAACGAAGTGCCTTCGCATCACCAGTTTTAATCTTCGACATATTCGCCCTAGTAATTCCAACGCGCTCAGAAAGCTCCGAGACCGTCATCCCTCTAGACTCCAGCAACTCATCCAAATGCAGCACAATCACGGCACACCCCCTTGCATTTGCTGTATATATCACACAAGGAAGCAGTCTTTCAAATTACGTCTTCACCGTCTCTTTGAATTTTCACACCGTAATCGACGATATAGGAAAGACCCCAAAACGAAACAGCCAATATTAGCGCCGATAAATCAAAGCCACATATGGGCACGTCCCGCCTCGACTGCGCCGAAACCAATTCTTCCCAAAGCCCAACAGGAGGAAAGCAGCCAGGACCGCTAAACTGAAAGGAGACGGGAGACAACGATCCCGTAAGTAAAACTGAAGCAGCTTCAGAAAAGGCAATGGAAATCAGCGCCACCAAAACAAATAGAAGGCCCGACAAACGTAGGCCGCGAGACGTTCCTTCCGCTATACCAGAGCCAAAAACTATCCGTGTTATCGCCTTCGCAACAACATCCAGCAAAATCGAATAGCAAAATAAGAGCAACGTCCATTGCGCAAAAACAACGGCCGCAACTACAAGACCGCGAATCAGACCCAAGAAGAATGCAAGAAGGCACGCAATAGTACCTACGATAAGAATAACACGCAGAACCTTAACGATAACGCATGCCACTTCTGCAAGTTTAGCCTTTTTGCGTGGATGCCTAGAGGCATTTTCGACTACAACGGCCATATTACCCCTCGAATAACACGATGCAGGCAGCTTCGCCACCTGCATCTAAAACGTCAACTATGAAACAGTAAAGAAATTGCCTTCCGAGGTTGTAACGTCAAGCCAAGCACTCACGTTATACCAGAGCATATAGCCAGAATAAGAACGCGCCGGAGATGCGTAGAATGAATTCGAATAAGACGTGCTCGCACTCACCCCGTCATCATAAATCTTAACCGCGCCGCCTGATCCTACAATCCCATACGATGTGCAGTGCACTGTAAGAGTCATTTTTCGAGGGGTAGGCCCGCTGGTTTTAGCAACATTGATATTTCCACCATAGTTGTAAGAAGGAACAGTGCCATTATGGTACAAACTGCCAGTACAACGTACGCTTGTTCCATATCCCGAACCTGTAACATTAAAACCCTGAGAATCCAAAGGTGCTATGCTGCTCGTATTCGGCTTGCTCGCATAGAGCATGATAAATTCCGTATCGCATTCGTTAAAAACTTCGCCAATGGAATAAGTGGAATTAATCTCTTTAAATCTTTCGGATATTTGTTCATCCGTCAGGTTGTCATTTTCGGCATACACCGAAGCATACGCCGAAGGACTGAAAGCCATCAGTGACAGCCAACCCACGAAGAGAAATACCGCAAACGCCACGAGCGATTGGCACATAGTTTTACGAATGTTCCGTGCTTGCATGTATATCGACCTCCTATGGTCGGTATCGAGTACGTAGGCGCCCTCTTGAATGCTTAAGCAATAAATATGGTACTAGCTACGTATCGAGAAACAATACACATATTCCATTATTTGTTACTAAAACACTATCAAAAGAAAGAATCGCTTCTTTTGATATGCGAAACGAAAAGCCCCGCAGGAAAACCTGCGGGGCCAAAAACGGAGCGAGAATACGCTCCCGAGTTAATTTGAAGCAGCGTCAACCAAAAGAGGAGCCGGCTTCCACGACGAAAGACAGCGAGAGGCCCGCCAGCGGCGCGAATCGCCGCGAAAGCCAAGCGTATTGGCCTTTCGGCCATGCGCGAGGCTTGAACGGCGAGTCGCCCACCAGTGGGCCTCGCAGCGTCGGCAAAGATTACATCATGCCGCCCATACCTGCGCCAGCGCCAGCAAGAGCGCTCAAATCGGGGCCTTCCTTGGGAATCTCGTTGATGGAGCACTCAGTGATGAGGATGAGGCCAGCAACGGAAACCGCGGACTGCAGAGCGGTGCGGGTAACTTTCACGGGGTCGGAAACGCCCATGGCAATCATGTCGCCATATTCGCCATTAGCGCAGTTCAGGCCTTCGCCCTTCTTCATGCCCTTAACCTTCTCGACCACAACGGAGCCTTCAAAGCCAGCGTTCTGGGCGATGGTGCGCATAGGAGCCTCAAGAGCCTTGCGGATGATGGCAACGCCAACTTCCTCGTCGTGGTTCGCGCAATCAACAGCGTCAAGAGCGGGCAGAGCATGGAGCAGCGCTACGCCGCCGCCAGCAACGATGCCCTCTTCGACAGCCGCGCGGGTCGCCTGCAGGGCGTCCTCGATGCGGCTCTTCTTCTCTTTGAGCTCGGCCTCGGTAGCAGCGCCAACACGCAGCACGGCAACGCCACCGGAAAGCTTGGCCAGGCGCTCATGCAGCTTCTCGCGGTCGAAGTCGGAGTCGGTGTGCTCCATTTCGGCCTTGATCTGGTCGATGCGGTCCTTGATGGCAGCCTTGTCGCCGTCGCCATCGACGATGGTGGTGGCGTCCTTGGAGACCTTGACAGTCTTCGCATGGCCGAGCATGCTCACGTTCGCGTCGGCGAGCGTCATGCCGAAGTCGGGGGTAATAACCTGACCGCCGGTGACGATAGCGATGTCTTCCAGCATGCGCTTGCGGCGGTCGCCGAAGCCAGGAGCCTTCACGGCAACACAAGTGAAGGTGCCGCGCAGCTTGTTCAGCAGAATGGTAGCCAGAGCCTCGCCCTCAAGGTCCTCAGCGATGATGAGCAGCGGGCGACCAGACTTGGAAACTTCCTCGAGCACCGGCAGCAAATCCTGGATGGAGGAAATCTTCTGGTCGGTGAGCAGGATGAACGGATCTTTCAGAACGGCTTCCATACGCTCCATGTCGGTAGCCATGTACGGGGAGATGTAGCCCTTGTCGAACTGCATGCCTTCGACCGTTTCGATGTCGATGCCGAAGGTCTGGGATTCCTCAACGGAAATGACGCCTTCCTTGCCGACAACTTCCATGGCCTCGGCAATCTTGGTGCCGATAACCTCGTCGCCAGCGGAAATGGTGCCGACGTTGGCGATTTGCTCTTTGCCCTCAACCGGAATGGCGTCGGTCTTGATGGCGTCGACGATGGCCTCGGTGGCCTTCTCGATGCCACGACGAACGGCCAGCGGGTTCGCGCCAGCGGTAACGTTGCGCAGACCCTCGGTCACGATAACGTCGGTGAGCAGGGTTGCGGTGGTGGTACCGTCGCCCGCACCGTCGTTGGTCTTGGTAGCGGCTTCCTTCACGAGCTGGGCGCCCATGTTTTCCACGGGATCCTCGAGCTCGACTTCCTTAGCAACCGTCACGCCGTCATTGGTGATGGTGGGGGCGCCATAGGTGCGCTCAAGGGCGACGTAGCGGCCCTTGGGGCCAAGGGTAACTTTAACGGCATCGGCCAGCTTGGTGACGCCAGCAGCAAGGCCGCTGCGGGCCTCAGCCTGGAATTTAATGTCTTTAGCCATTGTGATTGCTCCTTCAATGGGTAGTTTCTTTTCGAAACCTAATTACCGAATTCGCTTTAGTTTCTATCGTTTGCTTTACGCGGTGTAAACACCATAGAGGTCGTCGGCGCGCATGATGAGCACATCCTCGCCCTCGATGTTCACTTCGGTGCCGCCGAACTTGCCGTACAGCACACGGTCGCCTTCCTTGACGGGAACCGGAATGAGGTTGCCGTCCTTATCGCGCTTGCCCTCGCCAACGGCCAGAACGATGCCGGTCTGAGGCTTTTCCTGGGCACTCGAAGCGATGTAGAGGCCCGATGCGGTCTTGGTTTCAGCTTCGTCGCGCTTAACGATAACGCGATCACCCAAAGGCTTGAGATTCATGGAATGTCCTTTCTCCACTGCCTGTTATAACCAAAGATTGGGAAGAGTGCTAGCACTCCGTATGCCCGAGTGCTAACAAGTTGGTACTCTAACACCCTCATAAAATGATGCAAGCACCTTTTGAGAAAATCTCAGTGCTGTTTACTAAATGTCATAGAGATATTCGACGCAATTTGGAAAAACCGAGCGCAACGCTTAGCGCATATACGCCAACAACGCCTCGCAGCCGCGAACCACGTCTTCGTACGTCGTTTCGAAATCGCCCGTGAACCACGGGTCGGCCACGCTGTTCGCGGAATCGGCGTCTCCACCGTCGGAATACTCGAGCAGCTTGTGCACTTTGCCCTGCGGGTCGCCTTTCAGGATGCGGCGCATATCGCGAATGTTCTCGTCATCCATGCCGATGAACAGGTCGTATTCAGCATAATCGGCCGTACGCAACTTCACGGCGGCTCGGCGTGGGTGGGCAATGCCGTGCGCGTCGAGCACCCGCTGCGTACCCGGATGCGTGTCATTGCCGATTTCATCGTTGGTCGTCGCGCAAGACGCAATGGCGATGCGGTCGCCCAAACCTGCGCGCGCAACCATGTCGCGCATCACGAACTCGGCCATGGTCGAACGGCAAATATTGCCATGGCACACAAACATAATGCGATAGATAAACTGACGTTGCGACATGCGATTCCTTTTCTTCGATAAGCTCAATGCAAACGAATATGCTATTGCACGCATGCGGAAATGGCAATGCCGCCGAGAAACCCAAGGCGAATCCTAGCGCGACTAGGCACCTGCCGAACGGCCACGCCCCACAGAACGCAGTCTCGCACGAGCGCACACCTGCAAACCCGTCCGCACTCGCAAAATAAACCTGACACGAGCGAGCATCCACAAAACCGCACACAATCCCATTATTGTTAAGGACAATGCCGTGATTGCCGCGAACGCCGTGGGGCCCAAGGGCTGCCGCGCGGGCGAACACGCCGCAACAAAGAAGGCTCCCCGCCTTATAAGCGAGGAGCCCCTGATTGCCTTTATGAAGAAAACCGCTAGTCGACGCGTGCGTAGTCACCGCTGCCGTCAAAGCCCCAATCGAGCTTATCGGCCTTGCCGTTCGAATCGCAATGGATGGCATAGTTCCACGCCGGGTCTTCATCGTCCCAATACAGACCAACCTGGTCGACGGCGGTAATGGCCCAGGTACCCGCCTCAGCCTGCTTGCCATCGCGGCTCTCGACAAGCGTTCCATCTTCCCTCAGCTCGATTTCGATGGACTCGTTTGTGAGCGACTTCCATTTCGTATTGACGACCTTTGCCATCACGGCATTATAGTCGCCACGCGAATACCAGGTATTGCTCACAGAGTCGTAGCAGGTCATGGGGTCAACGAAAACGATATCGTAGCCAGACTCGCATTCTTCGGAGGGCACCAGATGTTTATCTTTTATCGTGACATCGCAGTCGGGATCGATGGGCTTGCCGCTCTCGTCGAAGAACACGGGCAAAACGACCGTCCACGCTTCTAGATAGAAGCCGGGGCGCGACGTGTCGCCATCGATATACCACACGTCAGCAGAGTATCCGAAGCCATTGTCAGCGAGGTAGCTTCCCGAGTCGATGCGGGAAGGGTCGACGTTCGCCTCGGGCGCGCGTTCCTTCGATTCGACGGCTCCAGACCCTCCGCCGCAACCCGCAATCATGCATGAACACGCCAAAGCAAACGCAACGACTACCGACGTAAGGCATACGCGCCACCATTGCTTTTTCGAAGCCTTCATTCGACGCTCCTTCCCCTTCGATGAATTTGAGGAAAGCGTACGAGAGGAAGGCGACGCCAACCAGAACAGAGCGGCCCAAATCGGCACCAAGAAAAAGACCACGCGTCCAAAATGACAGCGCGGCCTATGGCTTCATTACGATACTAATCTTAGTAACTTTTTGTTTATTAATCTCTTTTAAAGAGTAATTCAATATCAAAAAGAAAGTATTACAGTTTCTATTAGAGCTTTATTCGATATCCAAAAGGAAGCATTAGCGGTATCTTTTTAATACCAGCTTCCCACTATTTACAAAGCTCCCAAAAAGTAACCGCACTTGCCGCCGCTACATTCAGGCTATCGACCCCGGGACGCATGGGAATGCGTACCGTGTAATCGCAGCCCGCGATAGTGCGGTTCGACAGCCCATCGCCCTCGGTGCCGAACACGAGCGCGAGCTTGTCGATTTGCGCCAACTCAGGCGCGCCAAGCGGAAGGGAGTCGTCGGACAGGGCCCATGGCCGCCGTCTTATACCCAAGCGCGCGCGGGCGCTCAAGCCCCGCCGCAGGCCAATCGCGCACGCTTTCGCCAATGCGCGTCCACGGCACCTGAAACACGCAGCCCATCGACACGCGCACCGCGCGCCTATACAAAGGATCGCAGCACGTAGGCGTTACGAGCACTGCATCGATTCCCATGGCCGCCGCCGAGCGAAAAATGGCGCCGACGTTCGTATGGTCGACGATGCCCTCGAGCACCGCGATACGCCTGCGGCTCGCATCGTGCATGTTGCCCACCTCGCCCGGATCAAGCTCGCCCGCCGCAACCGCCGCCGCGCGTGCGGCCTTTTCGGCATCAACTCGAGCAAGCAGGTCTTCCACGCTCGGCAGCTGGGGACGACGGCAAGCCATAAGAATGCCCCGCGTCACCGCAAAGCCCGTAAGGCGCTCCGCCTCCTTCGCGGGAACCACGAACACGGGCATCCCACCAGGCTCTTCACACGCCGCCTCGGCACGCGCCACGATTTCGCGCGTACGATCGACCCATTCAGGCGTCATGAGCATTGAAAGCGGCTGCACCCCACCGAGCAATGCGCGATCAATAACCTTCTCGCTTTCGACAATGAAAATTCCTTTTTCGGGTTCGAGCTTGTTGCGAAGCTGAGCCTCGGTCAGGCGCGCGAACACATCGAGACGCGCGTCGTCAAGCGATTCGAGTTCGATATAGGGCATGGGTACTCCTCAAACGAAAAGAGCCGATCGTCAGACCGGCTCATTGTGACATTGAACTGCCCTGGCGGCAACGCAGCGAAATGCTCGCACCAAAGCCAGTGAGCAGCAGGCTGGAAAATCTGATTACCCCGGATGAGAAACGACGCGCACTTCAGAACGTGAGCGACGATTGGAAGTCAAGCCAAAACCAGATTGCCACGCAGCGTCAACGGCTTACGCCGGCTGATCAACAGGCTCGGCCTCAGTCACCCAGAATTCAACCTGGTTGATTCGGCGAGCATCCATCGAGCGCACCACAAAACGTACCTTAGTGCCGTCTTCCTCATAGTTCGCTTCATCACCCACATCGGGAATGCGATCGAGCACGTCGAGCAGCAGGCCGCCGAGCGTTTCGTATTCGGTGAAATTCTCGTCTTTGAAGCCCATGCGCTCAGCGAAATCGTCAATAGGGCATGCGCCAGTGGTGATGAAGTGGTTCGGCGCAACCTCGGTAAGCACATCGCTCAAGCCGTGGGCGTATTCGTCATCGAAATCGCCCACGATTTCCTCGAAGATATCGCCCATCGTCACCAGACCTGACGTTCCGCCGTGCTCGTCGACGACCAAAGCCATCTTCGTTTTCTCGCGCTTGAGCACCTTGAGCAGCTTCACCACGGGCATGCCCTCGGGCACCGCCACGATGCGGCGCACGCGCACGTCGTCCATGGTGCTTTCGGGCGACAAGTTGTACAAGTCTTTCACGCTCACGAAGCCCACGATATCGTCTTTGTCGCGACGATACACGGGAAAACGCGTGAACTTCGCCTCGGTGACGATGCGCATGTTTTCTTCCAACGTATCGCTCATGCACAGGCATACCATGTCGGGGCGCGGAGTCATGAGCGATTCGGCATCTTTGTCGGCGATGTCGAAAATATTGTCCACGAACTCGTTCTGCTCGGGCGCGATAAGGCCGCTTTCGGTGGACTCGTCGATGAGCAGCTTGATTTCGTCGTCGGTGTACACCTCGTGCTCGTTGGCGGGGTCGTGGCCCGCAATGCGCACCACCGCATTAGTGATGCCATTGAACAGCACCATAATGGGATAGGTGATCTTATAGAACGCCATAAGCGGACGCGCGGTGAACAGTGCATAACGCTCGGTGGCGAAAATCGCGAACGACTTAGGAATGAGCTCGCCCGTCACCACATGCAGCGTGGTCATGATGAAGTAGCCAATGGCCACCGCCACCACGGAAATCACAGCTTCGGGCAGGCCGAACAACACGAACAGCGGTCGAATGAGAGCCGAAAACGCCGGCTCGCCCAGCCAACCCAAGGCAAGCGATGCAAGCGTAATGCCCAGCTGGCAGGCCGACAGATACTTGTTCACGTTCAGGGCAATTTCCATGGCCGCCTTGGCGCCCGGCTTGCCCTCCTCTACGGCGAGCTCAAGCTGCGACTTGCGCACACGCACGAGCGCGAATTCGGCGATGACGAAGAATGCGTTCATGGCCAGGAAAAATACGACGAGGACAAGGCTTATGCCAATAGACATGAGCGGAAATTCACCCTTTCAAAAAGGCCGTCTCGCAGACGGCCCGACCTTCGCAGATATGCGATTCTTACTATTGCAATTCGTAACTATAACGAAAATACGACCGACTCATGCCACACGGGGCGAGACTTTGCCCAACCGTTACAAAAACAGCAGCAGCACGGGAAATGCCGCAACAAAGAAATGAAGCGAAAAAGAAAAACAGAGGAATTCGCCTTGAGAAAGGCCCGCAAATGCTCAATCCTCTGGCAGCAAGCGCCCAGATGACGGAGCGCCATCGTACATTGCGGCCCCCGTACGTGCCCTAATGACGATGCATGAGCTTATCGCTGCCCGTTTTCCAATTGAACCGCACGCTCAGGCAGCGCAGCATGACCACGCAAACCACGCACAGAACCGCCGCGAGCGTATCCTGCGCGCCATATGCCACAAGCACCACGTACAAAAAAGAACCAGCCAGCGCAGCTACCGCATAAAAGTTGCTGGCTTTAAAAATACCCGGCACCTCGCCCAGCGCCACATCGCGCAACGCGCCGCCGCCAACTGCCGTGAGCACGCCCAACGCTATGGACATCACAAAGCCGGCGCCGCAAGAGAAGGCCTTGCTCGCACCCGCCACGGCAAACAAGCCGACCGAAAGCGCATCGGCCACGAACACGCCGTAATCGATGCGGTCGAAAATCTGCCGAAAGAAGAACACCACCACGCACAAAGCAATGGCAGCAAGCAGCAAATACGGATGCGCCATGAAGTACACGCCATGGCTTTGCAGCAAAAAGTCGCGGAACATGCCACCGCCATAGCCCGTGACCAGCCCCAACACCGTAACGCCTATGATATCGAGCTTCCGATCGCACGCAACGAGCGCGCCCGTAAGCACGCCGGCAATAACCGACAAATAGTCGATGAATGCCGGAACCACGCCGCCGCTCGTCGAGATAAGCGTAAGTATATGTTGGGTGATGAAATCCACGATAGCCCCCTCGGAAGGTCAAAAGACCAACGGCCCTAGTACGGCTCGTCGAGCGGAGCGTGCGCTTTTACATCGAGTGAAAGATCGGCGAACCTGCCTTGCGCAAATCTGTCGCGCGCAACTTCAGCAATCATGGCCGCCTGGTCGCCGCATGCCGAAAGCGGCGGCATGGTCAGACGAACGCCGAGCTTTCTGCACATCTTCTCGTAAGCGCCGCGCAGCATGGGGTTCGCCGCCACGCCGCCGCCAAGGCAGAATTCCTTCGCGCCCGTCTCGATGAGCGCGGCCTTCGCCTTCGCCACCTGCACATCGACCACCGCCGCCTCGAAACTCGCGGCGATATCGGGCATGTTCAGCTCACGACCAGCCTGCTGCTCCTTTTGGATATACGTAGTCACGGCGGTTTTCAAACCCGAGAGGCTGAAGCGCAAATCGCCCGAATGCATGAGCGCGCGCGGGAACGCGATGGCCTTGGGGTTGCCCTTCGCGGCGAGCTTGGAAATGATGGGGCCTCCGGGGTAGCCCAAGCCAAGCGCCTTCGCCACCTTGTCGAACGCCTCGCCCACCGCATCGTCGATGGTGGAGCCCATGGTTTCGTAATCACCCCAATCGCGCACGTGCACGAGCATGGTGTGGCCGCCACTTACGAGCGATACCACCATAGGGGGCTGCATGCCAGGTTCGGCAATGCGGTTCGCATACAGATGGCCCTCCAGGTGATTTACGGCGATAAGCGGCTTATCGGCACCCCATGCCGCGCCCTTCGCGAACGCAAGACCCACAACGAGCGCGCCCACCAGGCCGGGAGCATACGTCACCGCCACGGCATCGAGGTCGCGCCAGCGCACGCTTCCAACGCCCAGCGAGGCTGCTGCCGTTGCCAGGCATTCGTCGCACACGCCACAAATCGCCTCGATATGCTTGCGACTCGCGATTTCGGGAACCACGCCGCCGAAGCGCGAATGGAAGTCAATCTGGCTGGCAACCACATCGGAATGCAAGCCGCCTTGCCCGTCGATGATACTCGCCGCGGTTTCGTCGCACGAGCTCTCAATTGCCAGGATAAGCGGGCGCTTCGAGGAATCGAGTTCGACCGCGGTCGCTGCCGCTTCGCGCGGCGCACCCGACACGGCGCTCACCTGAAGTTCCATGCCGGCAACAACGGGAGCCGCCGACTCATCATGTGCAGAAACACCCGACGCAGGCAGCGGGCCCGTCATGATGACAGCATTTTCGCGGTCGGAATAATAATGGGGACGCACGCCGATAATCGCCAAGCCGAGCTTTTCGTAGAACGCCTGGGCGCCCACGTTCGACTCGCGCACCTCGAGCGTCATTTCGGTAGCGCCCAAATTCCGCGCATCGGAAGCGACGAGCGCGATGAGCTCGGCGGCAATGCCGCGACGGCGATACGATGGGTCGGTAGCGATTTTCAGAATTTGCACCTGGCCAGCGACGATCCACCCGCCGCAATAGCCAACGAGCTTTTGTCCGTCGTATGCCGCCCACCACGTGCGGTCGCGGCGCGGCAGTTCGTCGGCAACAAGAGACGGGGACCACGCATCGCTTCCCATGCATTCGCGTTCCATAGCGGCAACGCCAGCAGCGTGGGCGGCATCGAGCGGACGATACGAAATGCTGGCAGAAACGTCGGCGATTTCCGCAACCACGGCGGCACGATTCTCGATTGCCGCCGAAACGACATTGGCATGCTGCACGCCCGTCGACAAATCGCGCGGCAACAGCGCACCAGTTTTCTCAGAGGTTTCCTTCGCCAGGCGAATGCGCTCGTTTTCCTCGGCATCGGAAAGGCGCGTATATACGGGCAGAAGCACCGAAGGGTCGCCCGGGTGCAACGCCACGGGGGCCGCGCCTGCGTTCGCGCGAGCGGCGGCGGCATTCGATTCTCCATGCCATGCGTCAGCCGAAAGATCGATATCGCCTGCAGCAAGGCCAGCCTGGGCCGCAAGCAGCAAACCCGCGCCCGACACCGCCCACAGGCTTTCATCTGCGATGGCACCCAAAGGTTCGAAAGTCTCTCGGTATTTCACCAAGGCGTCGCCAAGAATGGTCAAATCGCCGGCTCGCTCAGGAAGCTTCGCCTCCTGATCGGCGACCCATTCGCACGCAATCACGGCCTTCACTACGGCATCGGTCGTGAGGCGGGAAATCTCGGAATCCGAAATTTCAAACAGCGCGGGGTACACTTCCTTGCGCATGGCATCGGCCGCAACGAGCACGCGGCCGCGCACCCCTTCCGCCCACGCGCGCCACGCGACGGCATCGAGCGTCGAGACGCCATACAGCGGCACTTCGAGCGCCGAAGCGGCACCTTTGGCCGTGGCCATGCAAATGCGCACGCCCGTAAAACTGCCAGGACCGCGCCCGCACACGACCGCCGCGACATCGCCCTTGGGCACACCCGCTTCGGCAAGCGTTGCGTCGACTTCATTCAGAAGAATGGTATTGCTCGCGCGATGCGCGGGAATTTCCCGGCACGCGAGCGGCACCATGCCAAATGTCGGATTCTCAGGGTCGCCGCCAGGAGCCTCGGTATACATCCCAACACCAACGGCCACGACTTCATTCGCCGTATCAAATGCTAAAATGCACGCGCCGCGCGCGGCAGATTCGTTTTGCATGCTCAAGGTCCATGCACCTTTCATGGCGGCTCGGTGCCGCGAATTCATACCATACATAAAACGTACTGGCATTCTACCATCGCCCTGGCGGCGAGGCGGCTCATCCCCATCAATACAAAGAATCGCCCGCAGGCCACGCCCGCGAGCGATTCTTTCGTCATATCAAAACGGCGGCTCCTTTTTTCGGAAAGCGCCACCTCGCTTTCCCATTCTCGCCCGAAACGATTCCCGGGACAATTCTTAGAGCGCCTCTTATGCGTTCGCGCGGCGAAGCGCCGGAACGGCCTGGCGAAGTGCGTGGGCCAGACTCACGCCAATCACGATTTTAATGGCGTCGAGCAGAATGAACGGAGCGATGCCCGCAAGGAAAGCGGCCATGGGGCTCATTCCCGCAACAGCCATAAGCTGCGCCCAGCCACACACGTAAGAAATCGCGAGGAAAGCGAATGCAGCGACGTACTCGCGAACCAAGCCGAGAGCCTTCGACGAGGGAACCTTCCATGCCTTGAGCACAAGCGCCGCAGCA
>ERZ857972.791-NODE-791-length-24136-cov-43.470329_pt1 | contig 24136 bp, 18 predicted proteins | sample MGYA00519757_ERZ857972 | MGnify/ENA primary metagenome ERZ857972 (study PRJEB31778, sample SAMEA3449383) | human gut metagenome | biome: human gut; feature: human-associated habitat; material: faeces | place: United Kingdom | collected 2010/2012 ...
AGCTGGATGAAGAAACGGCAGCAGCTATGAAAAAGCTGGCAAAAGATAAGATGCTTCGTGCGCTTTCAGATCAGCGTTATGCCAGCACTGTCTATGAGCAGGAAATGACCCAAGATGCACTTTTGAAGGCCGTACAAAAGAAATAAGAAGAGAAACATCCGAAAGGTGGTGAGGGAAAATGGATACAGCGTGGACATGGGAGCTGTCCGGCTACTGTGCCAAATACAGCTTTCTGACGGAACCCAAGGGCTTGAACATGCGGGAAGTGGAACGCATCTTTCAGCTTGACCCCGAACCGCCTGTCCATGAAAATCTGAATGATTATATCATTAAGGCTGTGCAGAGCCGTAATTTGCGCTGGTTTTCCTTTTTCCTGCACCACTATGAAAACCGGCTTAATAGTCGTGTTCGCCGTTTCCTGTTGCGGGAGGGGCTGGATCGCTATGACCCGGAACGCTTTTGGGACTACAAAATGGGCTGTGTGCTTGCCATGCTGGATTGTCTCCGGGAGTACAATCCAACACAAGGGGCGGATTTTCTGACCTATGCCCATCATTTTATCGGAAATGCTCTTTTGACCTGTCGGATGCAGGAGGAGGCCGGTTCCTTTGAAAATGTGGATGAGTACAAGGCTGTGCGAGGGATTGCATGGCTCTACAATCAATCCGGTCAGTCTGAACAGGCGGCAATCCAGAAATATGCCCAGAAAAACGGTTGTACCGAGGAAACCGCAGCAAAGTTTTTGGCATTGGCCAGACAAAATCGAAGCCGTGTTCCGTTTTATCAGACCATTCAGGATGAGGACAGCGAAGAAACCGGCGAGGATGTCAGCCGGGATGACCACTGGGATTATACGGAGATTCTATGGGACGGCATCCAGGCTAAAGCTGTCCGGGAGGCATTTGAAAAGCTGAATTACCGGGAACAGACCCTCTTGGAAAAGAGAAACGCCATCTGTATGACCTGTGGACGGGTCAGTCCCACCAGCACCCGGTTGACCTTTGAAGAACTGGCAGTCCTCTTTGAGGGCAGCACGGCCAGTGGTGCAGAACGAGCCTACCGCAAAGCCGTGGAGCATTTGTCCTGTTTGCTGACAGAAGCCGGAGTGCTTCACATGATTCGCCTGAAACGAAAATCCCAGACCAAACACAAAAAGAAAATCGCCGCCGCTGTCTACCTGTATCAGGTGGACAACGACGGCGAATGGGGTGAGATTTCGTTTGATTTTGAGGCTGGAACAGCGGAGATTATCCGCTTGGCAGAGTGGGATACGACGATCAGCAAAGTATTCGCCACAAAAGTAGTTGCTCTTGTTATGAAAGATGGCGATTATCAAACAAAGGAAAGCATATTAGCTGTTTCTTGCTGATATGCAATGTTTTTATGTCAATCTTTCATCGCATAACTTTCTCAAGCAATGTCTGATAGCTGTCTACAACATCGTAAACCACATTGTTATCACTAATGGCTTTGAAATGTTCTCGGGCGCAGTGAATTTTGGATTCTTCAATCAATCGCAACTGCATGGAACGCATCGAACCTTTGGTTTCAGCCACAAAATAGATGTGTTTTACAGTTCCTTCATAGAATGCAATCGCCCAGTCAGGATTGTAGTGTCCCACCGGCGTAGAGATGTAAAAACTGTCCGGCAATTTTACATAAACAGCAATATCGCTATTGGCATCCAGCTCGCTTGAGAAATCACGCTCGTTAGTGGAATCATAAACAATATGGTCGAACAGGCTGCGGGTTGCTTTTCTGGCGTTGACATCCAGCTTACCTTTGATGGTCGGCTCGGTGAAGATGTCGGTGGTGTACCGCTCATCCAATACATTATAGGTGATATGCTGGATAATTGCAGTTGCCTTTTCGTCGTTAATCAGGGCGGCAGCACGAATGATAAACTCTTCGGGATTGTCTTTGAACTGGTTAAAAGTGACCTTTTCAATGCCAGTCAGAATAGCAACTACGGCTTTTCTGGTCAAACCTGTTTCTTCCACGAGCTTTCCGATAAGATCATATTTCACACTGCTGCTGGCATGGATTCGTTTGCCGCTGTCATAGGTTGCAGACTGTTTTTTCACGAAAGCATTTCCGCTTGCGAGTTCTTCTTTTGATTTTATTTCATCCATTGCGCCAGTCTCAACTTTGAAGTAGATCTTCGGCACATGAAGATTTCTGTTAAGAGAAGTAATCGCATTGCGTACAAGCTCATCTGTATCAAAGTCCACTACATAAACAGATTTCGGGCTGATGCGTTGCCACAATGCCTTGAACTCAGGCATAGCCAGTTTTTCTGGGTCAACTTGCAGTTCGACATTCTTATCGCGGGCGTTCTCAGGCTGCATGGAACGGCTGTCGTAAACAGAGTCCACAATCCTGATGACAGCATCTGCGCAGTCGGCTACTTCCTCGGCCACCTTGATTTCTCCGTTGGCCTTGTCAGCATAGTATTTATCTGTCAATGCGCCCTTCTTGTCCACATAGCCGTTGACCACCATGTCAAAGTAAATAGCCTGTGCCAGCTCACCATCGATGACCTGTTCGTTGCCTCGTGCATCAGTGATGACCTTGTCTTTGAAAAGATCGGCAGTGACCTTTTCAGGCCGGTTCGCAACAGCCTCGGCCAGCTCGCTTTGGAGGCCCTTAGCAAAGGAATCATAACTTTCGCTGGCAATGACCGTCAATACATTGATATTGTGGACATCGTTGCCCAGCACATTAGCATCCATACGCTCGCCGTCCTGATTGACACACAGACGGAGGCCACGGCCTACCTCCTGACGCTTGCGAACATCGCTGCTGCTCTGTTTCAGGGTACAAATCTGGAATACATTGGGGTTATCCCAGCCTTCCCGCAGTGCAGAGTGGGAAAAAATGAAACGCACCGGCGAACGCTTTGGATTGCGGTCAAGCAACAATTCCTTGTTTTTCATAATCAAGTCGTAAGCATCAATATCGTCGGAAGTCTTTTCCTTCTTGTCAGAGAGCTTACTGTCGGTCATCTTGCCCTTTTTATCGACGGAAAAGTATCCTGCATGGGTATCCTTTGCCTCGATAGCGTTAAGGTAGGCTATGTATGCCTCATCTCCAATGGAAAGCTGCAAATTCCCCACAATATCCGCATATTCTTCCTCAAACATATCCGCATAGATGCCATTGTAGGCTTGTCCTGCTGCGTCATATTGTTTATATTTGGCAACCTCATCAATAAAGAACAAACTCAGCACCTTAATGCCTTTATGGAATAGCTGGCGCTCCCGCTCAATGTGGGAGAGAATGGTTTCACGGATTTGAATTCGGCGAAGCTGTTCTTCACTAACCCTGCCGATCACATCACCAGCATAGATTTTGATGCCATTCAGGAACTCGATGTGGTTGTCCCGTCCGTCGATGAACTTGACCACAAAACCGTCTTTGTATTCCTCCATGCCGTTGGAATTATCATAGAGGTTGAATCCAATCCCAACCGTCATTGTCTTTTTACGAATGCCAGCAGCACCCTTAAAGTCAAATTGAATGGTAGCAGTAGGATCAGCTTTGGACAGATTGATACTTTCAAGGTACACATAGCCGTCAGTTGCCGTGCTGCCGGACTCCGTGATGCCCTTGACGGCAATCTTCTTGACCAGGCGCTTGTTGTATGCTTCCATTGCGTCCAGCCGGTAAACCATGTTGTAAATGCTGTCCGTCTTGTGGGTAGCGGAGTAGCGCAGGGTAAGAAGGGGGTTAAACTCTTTCAGACGCTCCTTTGTCTGCTTACCTTCCACAGACTGCGGTTCATCTATGATGAGAATCGGATTGGTTTTTGCAATGATGTCAATGGGGCGACGGGAACGGAACTCATCCAGCTTCATATAAATGCGTCTGGCATCCTTGCCCTTTGCATTGAATGCCTGTGAATTGATAATCATCACATTGATGGAGCTATCGGAGGCAAACCGGTCAATTTCGGTGAGTTGAGCCGAGTTATAAATGAAGAAGCGGATTTTCTTTCCGTATTCCTCAGCAAAGTGGTCCTGCGTCACCTGAAAAGACTTATACACACCTTCCCGGATCGCAATAGAGGGAACCACCACAATGAATTTACTCCATCCGTAGTGTTTGTTCAGCTCGAACATGGTCTTGATATAGGTATAAGTTTTACCCACACCGGTTTCCATTTCGATTGTCAGATTATACCGACCTTCCAATTTGGGAGAAGGCGCGATCTGATTGGCTCTTTGTATTTTGTTCAGATGTTCCAAGATCAGTGCATCAGACAGTTCCGGCACAATACGCTCATTACGCCAGCCGGTAAAGTCATGTTCCTCTTCCATGCCAATCTGGTATGTACCGGAACCTCTATCCATCATATAGGTTGGCGTGAGGTATGGCTGACCGGCAAAGACATCCACAACTGCTTTTGCTGCATCTGCTTGGAACTTCTGGTGTTTGAATTGAAGTTTCATGACAGAGATCCCTTTTCCTTCTTTGCAATATAGCTGATATTCTTTTCAATAAATTGTTGACGGTTATCTTCCATTACTTTGTCCAGTTCCGCATCGGTCATCGGTTTCTCTTCCATTGGGACAAGCTTGACATCATAGTGCGCAAGTAGACCTCTGATGGAAGCATTTGCCAAGGCAGCAAGAAAACGAAAGTCAAAGGATGGGACAACTCCTTCAAAAGCATATCTGCAATCAACGAATGCATTTGAAACGAGAACAAATTCTTTTGTGAACTTCTCCATGTCTTTGTACTCGGGTGCCTTTTCTAATAAATAACCGATGACTTCACACTGAAATTCTTCAGGCAGCATTCTAAAAAGAACCAACAGATTGTGTTCTTTTTTATAGCTGATGCTATTTCGGGTCAAAATTGCTTTTAAGCTCAGCTCAATAGAAAAAGCCCCATTTACAAGCATTGGAACTGTGAATAAGAAATCGCCAGATTGCATATCAATTCTTTCAAGATTAAGATACGCATTATAAAATGATTTAGCCTGAAAAATAAGAAATTCCGCCTGCATTACAACACCTTCACACGCTTGGTTATATCATCCGCATCTTCCGGCATATAGAGCTTAAAGATTTCAAAGACATTGATTTTCGCAGGGCTGTCAGCAAAACCGGCGTCGCGGAATACGGCACGGAGCGGCTTGCGCTTGGCAATTTCTTTGACCACGCTTTCCGGGATGTTTTTATCAAAGCAAGCGATCAGGTCTCCATCGTTATAGGTATGGACGGTGCAGCCGTCAATTTCCTCACTGTGGTAAGGCATGGAAAGGGGCAGACCCCAATCCAGCAAACAGCCGAAGAACAGGTCAAGAGCGGTGCGATCTTCTTTAATATTGGAAACCATATCTGCAAGAGTTTGCTGGTCAAGTTCATCTGCCGCATAATAGACATCTTTCATATTGGAGCAATCAATCTTGAACACACGAAATCCTACATCCAGATTATTAGTGGTAAGAGGACTATCACCTTTAATTTTATCACCGGCACGACGTATACGTTCTTTACCAACTTCACTTATCGTTTTATACCCCTGCTTATATGCTGAGGTTGTCTCTCCACATTCTTCGGGATACTGAATTTGAATATAGGTACGATGACCACCATCTTCAGCGTTCATCTGCATAATTGCATCGGCAGTTGTTGCACTTCCGGAGAAAAAGTCCATAATCAACATCTCAGGATCATTCATTAAGGTAATGCAACGTTTTAATAGCTTTGTTGACTTCGGCGTATCAAAGGGTGCTTGGCCAAAAAGTTGCTTAAGCTCAGATACACCTTCTCTGGTTGTTCCTACATCTTTACCAAACCAAATTGTTTCAGGTGCTCTTCCTTCGAGGTTTGACAAATAAATTTTTCTAATTATGCGGGTTTCATCCTTACTAAAGACAATCTCGCCAGTTTTTATCTTTTCCTCGACAGTCTCTTTACTCCATCTCCACCCATTTTCACATGGCTTTATAATCTTTCCACTTGGCGATACAATATCGTAAATCAGGTTAGGACGATACAAAGCATTTCGTACATCTCCACTACGCCAGGGACCCTTTGGATCATTATCAGGGTTGGAATAGGCTTTATTATCTTCATCTGTTCGCTCCAAACTACCAAGTTTAAAAGAAAAGGCATCTTTACAGTAAATCATCACATAGCTATGTTGTATAGAAAAATTTCCAAGATAGCCCTTCGGTTGAATACTATGCTGCCAAACAACTGTTGCAACGAAGTTAGAAGCACCAAATACTTCATCACAAATCTTTTTAAGATTTTCCTGCTCCTTATCGTCTATACTAATAAAAATTGCCCCATCATTAGTCAGAAAATTACGTGCAAGAAGTAGTCTTTGGTAAATCATTGAACACCACTTGGAATGATACCTTGGATTGCTGTTGGAATTTTCTTGAAATACCTTGTTTCCGTCATCATCATACATTCCAGCAGCATCGTCGTATTCGTCCTGAGTCATTCCATAATCATCAGGATAAATAAATCGATCACTGCCTGTGTTGTAAGGCGGATCAATGTAGATCATTTTTACCTTACCCAGGTAGCTCTCCTGCAAAAGTTTCAGGACTTCCAGATTGTCGCCCTCAATATAAAGATTTTCAGTGGTGTCCCAATCCTTGCTTTCCTCCGGGCAAGGGCGAAGGGTTTTGCGAATCGGCTTATTGGCTTCCACAATGGCAGCCTTCTTGCCTACCCATGTAAACTCATAGGCTTCGTCGCCCTCTACCACATCAGAAGAGAGCATCTGCCGCAACATATCAAAATTGATGGCTTTTTTCGGCTTGCCATTCTCATCCACCGTTTCCGTAACACAGTTGGGGAACAGTGCGCCGATCTTCTCAATGTTTTGCGCCGTTAAATCAGGCGTTTCCAGTTTCATGTGATCCATTATGAGTTTCCTCCTACTTTGTTCCTATTTTTGTATGCTTGTCTTATACGATCAAACTCTTCTGGCTGGTCATCAAATTCCTTAATTTTTTCCTGTAAGAATTGTAGTGCAAAAGCAGAAAACTTATAGGTTTTACTGGTTGAGGAAGTTGTGATCTCAAGGTGGTATTTTTTAGATTCTTTCATCTTGAAATACCAGATAAGTGCATACAAATCCTGTGTTGAAATAGACAGCTTTTCTGCTAACTGTTTTTGAATATACGGATGAGTTTCGTCCGGGTTTCCTTCCGGTACAGGAACTTCTTCTGCGAGGTCGATATTACCGGTAACTCGTATCACAGGAATACCCTCTGTTTCATGAAAACTGCCCTCTTTTATGAACTTTGCTTTTTTCAGGACTTTTTTTACAAGCCTTCGGTCAAAAGCAACATCAACCCCATAAGGTGTGGAGATTCTGCCATTATTGTAATTCACAATACCTAGATTAGCCGTTTCGCTTTTTCGGATTACTTCCATCAATTTTAGCAGATTTTCTCGTTCACGAGTTACTTTTTCTTGAATAATCCGAGTGATTTCGGCATATTTAATTTTTTCTGTCCGAGCACGGTAGCGATAGAAAATGTCCCCGGCAACAAATTTCTCTCCGTCATTTCCTTTAAGTGCAACAACGGGTTTTTGCTCAGCTTCTTCGGCATATATCCAACCGACTTTTTTATTGTCGATAATTAGTGTTCCCATTTCCCAATCAATCGAGGGAGCAAATAGAGCATTGATAGCCTCAGTAAATTGCTCTTGACTTAGATTATCAAAATTGTTATTCGTCAAGCCTATAAGCTCTCTCGGGCTATCTTTTACTCCGAAAATAATATAGCCGCCATGATTATTCGCAAAAGCTGACAGTGTTTTCGCATATTTAGCGGTGCTGTTTTTATTAAACGATTGTTTGAACTCGACGGTTGCGCTTTCCCGACTCTTCAATGTTCCATTTGAAGTGCGCCCCTCAAGAATTTTCTGAACAATTTGGCTATGATTTATTTCGCTCAACTTGCTGCACCTCCTGTTTTTCCATTTGGAGACTTCCAAAAAAGCAAATCGGGTATGTGAGGAATGTTTTTTGCGTTTCTTTATCCATTTCATCAAAACATCCCTGCGCAGCTACTTGGTCATCCAGTAACAAATATGCACCGCATCGAATGTTTGGAGGACAGTCTGGAACAGTAAGTTTAGCCAACTCAACAATTTCCGACGGGTTTAACTTGCGCCGCCGCTTTACGATTTGCAATTTATTGAGCAGCATAATGTTTCCATCAGCAAGCCCTTGCGCTTGAAGCCAATCGCATATTTTCTCAGCAAATCCTAAAAGCAGGGGGGCTTTTTCCTTCTGTTCATCATAGGCGCTTAATATATCCAAAAGCCAGAAAACATAACGATCCGCCATCTCTGGTTTTAGTTCTTTTTGGATTATATCTTGGTACATCAGTTCATAGTTTATGTTTGATGTGTGGATGAACGCGCTTTTATCAAGGAAAAGAAATTGAGATGCAGGAATCGGATTCTTGTGTTTCATGTCATCTAATGTAAACATTGCGATATGGCGCGGGGAAAAGAAGTTCTGGACGGAATATTGCCCTTCTTGATTTCGCTCAGCCCATATCCAGATTACAAGATTAGCAATTTTGAACGGACCGTAAAAAGTTTTTTCCGTCATGTTTCGGAAACCGATTTTTCGATTGTACAATACAGCTCCAACAAAGTTTTTAAGGTTAGATTCGTCTTGAGGAGAAATAGAGTCAATCTGCAATTCTTCGGTTACTCCGAGCAATTCAAGCATCTTTTTTACATCCTTATAATAGGCTAAGCTGCTTTTGCGCGATGCAACATCTACTGTAATCGGATCATTAAAAGTGATTTTTGCACCATTGATGCTGATTTCCCGGCTTTCAAGAACATCCAAAAAAAGGGAAGCGTCCTTTATAAATTCGGAAAGCGTACCACTGGGTTTGAAGCTTATAGAAGACTTTTTCTGCTCCTGATTTAGAACTAAACTTAGCCCTCTACCAATTCTTATCGTCGGCTCGCCCTTAAAATATTGGACTGCATAGGAATTATAATAAATCTGTTCTTTGACTTTTATATCCCCATCAACAGGTTTCGAAACGATTGCATCCGTTATCCTATCAATGGGAATTTCAATATCAAGTCCTTCTGGTTTTGCATACAAATAGAAATCGTGCGCGGACATAAAGCTCGGCAAATCTTCCTCTTTCAAACCGATCCCAGAAGCGTTGAAAGTCAAACTTTCAATTTTTGTTCCTCTGCGTTCAAGTTCCTCTATTGACAGCAAATCTTTTCCTATAAAACTCGATTGTTTGTGTGCATTACTGGCGAAAGACAAGAAAATATGAGCCATTTCCTTCGGATCATTTTCAGGGAATAATTTTAGTCGAATGGAATAGCTTTTCTGTGCTTTGGCACTTTTCAAGATTTTATCAAGATCGACAACAAGTAAGCTTGCATAGAAAATTTTGTGTTCTCCTGTTGCAGGGACTACGCTTATTAAGAAAAAAACACAGCCGCCATCATGATAATAGTTTCTCAGATCCACTGTGCTACATGAAAATGTCGCAACATCAGAGACAAAAACCTTTTCTGTCCCTTTCACCTGAATAGGAACACGCCCTTTGATGTTTTCTTTCTTTTGATTCTCCGATTTGTAAACAAAAACCGTTCCATCCCAAGAAGGCGTCTTGTCATTTGAATCAATGTAAGCATCCAATATGGGACACTTTAATAATGCTGATTTCAAAGCGGTTGTCGCAGATTCCTCTATGCGTTTCGTGTTTTTCACTTACTCACCGCCCCCTAAAAGGCTCTCCATTTTTTTGCGAATCTTTTTCAGCTCTGCGTTTAATTCCATTTTTCGGTTTAGTTGTTTTTCTTTGCGGATTTTCATTTCGAGAGAAGCGATCTTTTTTAGAAGTTCCTGCTTTGCTTCATCCCGCGCCACAGATTCTTGAAGCGTTTCCCCCTGTGTGGAAGAGAGGGAATCCCCAGCGATCTGCCGCACAAGGTTAGCATAGACGGCATCCATGTTCAGACCGTCGATGGAGAAGTTGAGGCTTCCCTCCGGTACCCAGTTGGTGTGATAATAACGGCTCACCTTGAACGCATTACTACCGGAAGCGGCAGCTTCTTTATAACCTATCCAAGCCTGTTCTTTCCCTTCATAGGTGAGAAGGAAAAGAATATGGTAAGGAATTTCTTTGTCAATTTGACGTAAGACGGCCTCATCAAGCTTCTGTTCCTGCAAGCGAATCTCTAACACTTCGATTTCCGTGACTTCTTCCCCGGCGGTAATGTTCATCGTGGTAGCAGCCAGCTTGTTGCGCCAATAGATGATACGGATCTGATCTACAAACACTCGCTTGAGCGTGTGAGGGATGTCTATGTTCTCATAAAACTTTTGTTTAGGGATGCGCTTATTAAATTCTGTTCTTTCGGGTAGACCCAGCATGGCAATCCCTCCTTACTTCACGACAAGGAAGCAGATCAGCTCAAAGTCATCCAGCCCGGAAACAGCGGACATCAAGGCCGTCGTGCCGCCGCTCTTGAACAGGCTGTCAATGTCGTTCTCTTCTTTTGCATCAATAATGGAGTTGATGGCATCGCTCAGAAGCTCTGATACCTCGCCCATCCTACGGCCATCTTCGGTTTCTTCATTGAAACGCCTGCACAGCTCCACGCAAGGCTCGTCCTTGCCCTTGCAGAGCAGTCGGATGGTGTCCAGCATCTTTTTCGGGTTGAGGTAGTCGCAGACAATCTCACCATCCTCGCTGATGTAGACCATGTAGAACGGATGAATGCGGTTCCGGTTGTCTTTATTCACGCTATCGTTGATGTTTCGCAGGACGAAAACAACACCGGTGGGCGCACCCTCGCCTTTTGGCACGACGGCGTGCATTCCGTTGGGAGCCTTTTCTACATCATCGTGCTTCTTCATATATTCCAGCAAATCCAACCGGAACTCGTTCAGTCCCAAGTCCATGATGGAAATGCCGCTGGACATCTCTTCAATGTCCACAACCTCTTCTTGTAGCCGCTTGAGCTGCGCTTTTCGGTATTCCAGATCACCTTTTTCCTCCGGGTTGATTAAGTCATCGTCGCCGGTAGAAGTCATGACCGATATTTTCATGCGGGTCTCTACGCGGCTCTTTAGATTGATATATTCATCCAAGTCCATATCCGGCCAGAAGTTCACAAGTTGAATCTGGCTGTTCTTACTGCCGATACGGTCAATTCGTCCGAAACGCTGGATGATACGCACTGGGTTCCAGTGAATGTCGTAGTTGATGAGATAATCGCAGTCTTGCAAGTTCTGACCTTCAGAAATACAGTCGGTGGCAATCAAAATGTCCAGTTCATCTGTGCTTCCCGGCATGAGGACGGCTCTGCCTTTTGATAGAGGGGAGAAACAGGTCAGAACCGTATTCAAATCCGCTCTCAGACGGGGTATCGTTGTACGGCCATCCACCGAGCCGGTGATCTCCGCCGTCTCAAGGCCGAACTCTTTTTTCGCAAATGCACTGACATTGGCGTACAGATAGTCTGCCGTATCGGAGAATGCGGTGAAGATGATCAGCTTACGGTTGCCCGGATTGATGGGATGCTTCTGCTTGGAGCGGATGGTATCAAAGAGGGTTTGCAGCTTGGTGTCATGCTCCGGCGTGATGTCTGCAATCATCAGGGAGAGCAGTTCCAGATTGTCGGCATCCTTTTCAAGTTCCCGCTGCCATGATACATAGTCCATATCCGCAAGGTCGATTTTGACTTTCTTGCCGACAGAGAAGAAGTCGGTGTTCTGATCGTCATAGTCGAAGTCCTGCGCATTGGACATATCGGTCAGGTCAAGCATACAGCCGCCAGACCGGTAGTTCTTGATGGTCTGGATGGTACCGTTGATCAGCTCCTTGATGCGATCAAGCGTCAGCCGGAAGGAGTACACCGAGCTTTCCAGGCGCTTGAGCAAATTGATGCTCATGAGCCGCCGTATGCCTTCCTCACGGCCTTTTTGTGTCAGGCTCGTTCCCTTGTTGTGGGTGAGGTCAATGTACTTTGCCATCTTGGACGGCATGATGTAGCTGGACGGTGTGTAGATGGTCAGGCTCAGGGACATCAGCAGATTATAGATTTCATTGTAGTTGATTGCCCCGTCAAGGTCGGTTAGGCATGGCCGGAGCGAGATGGGCGGCAACCGGCTTGGGAAATTGCCGATGTCAGCGGTATCATAATATTTTTCAATGTGCTTTCTGGAACGGGCAATCGTTACGCTGTCCAGCAGCTCAAAGAAGTCAAAGTCCAGTGTTTTCAGCAGAGCGTCCGTGGTGCGATGATCAGCGGGGAGCTTGCTCCACGCATTGAAGGCGGTTTGCGCCTGACGGAAGATTTCGTCAATGCTCTTGGTGGTGTCAAGCTTTTCGTTGATCTGTGCAGCGTCTCCCTCATAGGCAAGGGCAAGTTGGTTTTTCAGGTCGATAAATTTGTTGTTGACCGGCGTTGCGGAGAGCATCAACACTTTTGTCCGAACTCCGGCACGGATCACTCTGTTGAGCAGTTTTAGATAACGGTTTTCCTTGGCATCCTCACCGGTGATCTCGCCGCCGTTACGGAAGTTGTGGCTCTCATCAATGACCACAAGGTCGTAGTTGCCCCAGTTTAGGCGGTCAAGCTCAATCCCGTTGGAAGTGCCGTGTTCACGGGACAAGTCTGTGTGGTAAAGGACATCGTAGCGCAGTCGGTCAGAGGCAATGGGATTGTTGATATAGTTGCCTTTATATGTATTCCAGTTCTCTGATAGTTTTTTGGGACAGAGGACCAGGACGGATTTGTTGCGGTTCTCATAGTATTTGATAACGGCCAGCGCGGTGAAGGTTTTACCCAAGCCTACGCTGTCTGCAAGAATACAGCCGTTGAATTTTTCGAGCTTACTAATAATTGCAAGAACAGCATCTCGCTGGAAGTTATAAAGCATTCCCCAAATTTTACTGTCCTTGAATCCGGTTGCCTCATTGGGCAGCTCATCGTCAGAAATGTCCTCCAAGAACTCATTAAAAATATTGTAGAGAGTAAAAAAGTAAATGAAATCTGGCGAATTTTCTTTATAGGCAGTACTGATACTTTCAATTACAATATCTGTTACTTCTTGAAGTTTTTTGTCATCGTGCCACAGATCGTCAAAGAGTTTCAGAAAGTAGTTTGCATTTTCAAAACTCTCGGTTTTTTGTACAGGATAATAAGCATTATTTCCGCGCTCACAGCCCAAATCAACTGTGGTGAATCCATTGATTGGCATATAAGTGCTTTCATCCACAGTTATAAACCCCATCATTTGTTCTTGAGTAATATTGGATTTGAAAACAACCTTTTTTCTAATCCATTCTGCACATTCTTTAGCTATGGCTTTTTGAGTAAGCTCATTGCGCAGCTTTACCTCAAACTCAGTCCCATATAGGCTGCGCTCTCGAGATAAACGGGGAATATAAAACTCTCTTTTGGCTTTTGGGGTTTTCTCGGTAATGAAAGTAGGCGATGTAAAAATAAAATGTAGCTCTTCTACGCCCTCAAGCTGTTTCTTCAATTCTTGATAAGCATAGATGGAAAAGCAAGCAGCAGCAATCGATATTTTGCTTCCTTTTTTGACTTCCTTCTGCAAATCATCTTTAATGGTATTATTAATGTTGTCCAATATTTGCACGGTAACACCTCATGATTTTCCATCACATATTATCACATTCCACTCAGAAGAAGCGGATAACTTATACTGATGATATTCAGGAAGGGAACAGCTTTAAACCCTACTTCTATTTTGTGGTTACCTTTTTCTGAAAGTTACTCTGCGCCTTTTGAAATAGTGGTGTCTGGGAGTATTTCCATAATATCTTCAATTCCGCATCCGAGTTTGAGGCATATTTTTTCCAGCACTTCAACAGTTGTGTTCTCACCCTTTTCAAGTTTGCTCATTGTAGAGTAGCTGATGCCGACAAAATCGCGGAACTCTTTTTTCTTCATATCCCGATCAATGAGAATCTTGAATAGCTTCTTATAGGACACTGCCATTTTTTGCACCTCATCTTCTAAACTACATTGTGGCGAAATTACAATTTCATTATAGCATATCTTGCTGCGAAAAGCGAGAAATATTATGCGAACGCATTACTTTTACCTTTGAAATCACGCGATCATTTTACAAATGTAAAGCACCAGTGCATACGATAAGTGGTTGCACTGGTGCTCCTGTACCCGATGATTTTTTATTGTTTGTATTCCGTTACGGATTTGAGGTATCTTTTGGGATCGCCATTGAGAACAAGATCTGCATAAGCGATCGGGTCATTATAAATCAACCAATCCAATTCAGATCTCTGAAAGCGGTTATCGGCCACTTCATTCTCAACGGCAGTGCAGTCAATAGAAATCTTGCTCTCATCAGTGAAGTAAAGTTCTACACAGGCAGTATCGATGTTAAATTCACAGGAAATCAGTCTTTTCATGAGGTGTACCTCCAAAATTTGATGTTCTGGAAGTAATGTAAGCGTGGGTTTGTGGTGTGGTATCCTTAACTATGGGAAACTTCATTTTCCCAACTTGAAATTGTTTGCCTTGAAACATCGAGGAGCTCCGCAAGTTTTTCTTGGCTAAAACCGCTTGCGGTTCTCAGTTCTTTTAGTCGTTTACTTATGTACATCGCATTTGTTCCTTTCTTCTGTATATTCTTTATAACACATTTCCGCAAAAATCCTATCAAGTTTACTTTCCAACCACTGTCAAAATCTCTTTACATAGGTGTTTGAAACGCAGAATCAACAATGTTTTTTATACCACCAGAGCGCCTATAACACCGTGGGAAAGCAGGCGGCAGCCTTTATTGCAGACTTTTTTGATAGCGCTTCCTGTTGAACATGCCGCCAAATTTTTTCAGCCTTTCTTCCTGCCGGGCCTTGCAGGCTCTCTTTTTTTGTGGTACCATGCCCTACAAAAGTAAAAATGGCCGCAAGCGGCAGGGGAGCCCCCCTGACCATGCAGCCAACAACAGGAAGGGCACATCATGAAATTTTTCAGTCTCGAAAATCCAATCTGGAAGTTTATCGGCAATTTGGCGGATTTTTTCCTTTTGTCCTGCCTGTGGTATCTCTGCTGCCTGCCGGTGGTAACGGCGGGTGCGGCCACAACGGCGCTGTATTACGTTACCTTAAAGATGGCCCGCGGGCAGGAAGGCCAGCTCATTCCCGCGTTTTTCCATTCTTTTAAGCAGAACCTCAAGCAGGCAACCGCGCTGTGGGTGGGGTACCTGGCGGTTGGCATCCTTCTGGTACTGGATTTGGTGATCTGCCTGCAGACCAGTTCGGTGTTTGCGGGGGCAATGTTTTTTACCAGCGTAGTGCTGCTGGCCTGTTGGGCGCTGTTTATCACCATGCTGTTCCCGCTGGTTGCCCGGTGCGATAACACCATCGGTGCGCTGTTCAAGATGGGCATTGCCATGGCACTGCGCAATGTAATGCCTGTTCTGGCCGCGCTGATGGTCACCGTAGCATTTTTTGCCGTGGGCGTTTTTGCATTCTGGCCGGTGCTGCTGGTGGCGCCGGGGCTGGCGAGCTACTGCAACGCCTTTTTGTTCAACCGCATTTTTGATAAATATGGCATGACGCTGGAATAACTGCACAATAAAATACGGTTTGGTTACGGCACTCCGTGCGTTACCCATTATCCCGCAGGTGGGGGTGGATGGGCAGCCCGGAGTGCTTTCTGTATTCACGGGGGGAACGCCCGGTGCTGGCGCGGAACAGATCCTTGAAATAGTTGCTGCTGCCAAAGCCGCACAGCATGGCAATTTTGGTGATGGAGTTATCTGTCATCAACAGCATCTGGGTGGCCTGGCGCAGCCGGATGTAATTCACATGCTCTTTGAACGTCTGCCCGGTGATCAGCCTGAACTTGCGGGAAAAATAGGTGGGGCTCAGGTTGCAGTATCCGGCCACTTCTTCCAGCGTTAAGGGCTGCTGGTAATTCAGCGCAATGTATTTCAGCGCGCGCTCAATGTCGGCGCTGTAGCCCTCTTTGGGAGACATGGTTTCATGGCTGAAAATGCCATTCCGCAGCAAAAGCAGCACCAGATGCAGCGATTCCAGCTCCAGCACCTGCTCCGAATATTTGCGCGGCAGGTCGTTTTCCAGCAGCATCTGGTCCAAAAGAGCTTCTACCATCGTGCGGGTCTCGGCGTTCAGGATCACCTTGCAGGAACGCTCCAGCGCCTGCTGTACTTCGGTCGGGTCGCCACGCATCATGCCGGCAAGTACATCTGATTTACAGAACACGATAATGCGCTCGCAGCTGGTTTTGCCCTCGTAGCGGGTGCTGTGGGGGTCGCCCGCAGCCACAATAAACAGGTCGCCCGCTTCCAGGTGCCACTGGCCCTGGTTGACGGTGTAGGTGCAGGTGCCGATTTTCAGGTAAAAAATTTCGCAATAAGTGTGGGTGTGCTCGTAAGACATGCGGAACACCGGGCCGTGCAGAGCACGCTCTACATAAACATCAACAGTTTGCTGCTCCAATTCTTCCGCCGTGCGGGAGTTGGAGTCGTTCTCCATCGGTTCGCGTTCGGGACTCATTGGCAAAGACGTCCTTTCATAAAGTTGTAACTTTTAGCATTGTGCATAAATTGGCAAAAATGTGTTTATGTATTATGGATATATATAATACACTGTTTTTGGGGAAAGTCAAGAAAACTGTGTTTTGTAGCAAAAACTGCATATTTTTTTAGTATTTTCGGTGCTTTCCAGCAGGTATAATGACAATGTTGAAAGAAAGACGGGGTGCACACCGCCTGAATAAAAAATGTTAACGGCAAAGCTGGTTCATCGCTTGCCCAGCTGCCGTTCCACTGCTTGACATTAAGGAGAACACCATATGAAAAAGAAAATTATTGCAGCCACAATGGCCGCCGCTATGTGCGTAAGCCTGGCAGCCTGCGGCGGCAGCACCGCCTCTTCCTCCGCCGCTGAAAGCACCGCTTCCTCCACTGCCGAAAGCACTGCATCCTCTACTGCAGACGCTGCTTCCACCGGCGATGAAGAAGTTGACCTGCGCATGGCATGGTGGGGTTCTCAGGACCGCCATGACCGCACCATCAAGGCCATCGAGCTGTATGAATCCCTGCACCCGAACGTAAAGATCGAGTACGAGTATTACTCCTTTGATGACTATTTCACCAAGCTCAAGACCCTGGTTGCTTCTGACCAGGTGTGGGATATTTTCCAGCTGGGCGGCAACTTCCCCATGTACATGGACAAGATCTATCCGCTGGATGACTACATCGCTTCCGGTGTTGTGGATGTTTCCGGCATCGGCGATGCCAACCTGAAGACCACTCAGGATACTGAGGGCCATCAGCTGGGTATCTCCAACGGCCTGAACTCTTACGGCATTGCTTACGATCCCGACATGTTCGCTGAAGCCGGCGTTGCCGAGCCCACCGATACCTGGACCTGGGATGACTACGCAAACGCTGCCAACACCATCCATGAAAAGCTTGGCATTTACGGCTGCTCCTCCATGCTGACCTCTGAATTCATCGCTGGCTGCTCCGTTTACGTTGCACAGTATGGCGATGTTGGCCAGTACAGCTTCTTTAACCTGGATCTGACCGGCATGGGCTTCGATGACCCCCAGATGCTGACCCCCTACATCCAGATGCGTGCTGACTCCATCAAGAACGAGGTTTACCCCGATGCCGGTGCTTCCGCTGAGATCACCAACATCGAAAACGACTTCCTGGTAACCGGCGAAGCTGCAATGGCTTGGGTTGCTGCCAACCAGTTCCCGACCATGTACAACGTCTGCCAGGAGCAGGGCCGCACCCTCAAGCTGGCAACTCTGCCCCGCATCACCAGCGATGGTCCTTCCGGTGCTGTCATCCAGTCCTCTCAGATGCTCTGCGTCTCTCAGGACAGCCAGCAGAAAGAAGAAGCTGCTAAGTTCATCAGCTGGTTCGAAAATGACCCCGACTGCAACAACATCCTGCAGGGCGAGCGCGGCATTCCTGTAAACGCTACCGTTCGTGAGACCCTGTCTGCCAACGCTACCGAAGGCCAGCAGATCATGTACGACTTCATGGACAAGGTTTCTAAGTTCAAGATGCCGGACAAGGTCAACGTGCTGAGCCCCGACGGCCAGGACGAGGTTGTTGATAACTACCGCAACTACATCCAGCAGGTTGTTGACGGCCAGATCACCGCAGAAGAAGCTGCCCAGAAGACCTATGACGATGCAGCTGCACTGTTCACTAAGTAAGTTTTAACACAAATTCATAATGCTCCGGGCGGGCACGGTCAGGAAGAAAGGGCTGTGCCCGCCCTTTTTGAAAGGGAGGTATTCTTTCGTGAAAGGTCAAACTTCCACCTCGGCACTGAAAAGGTTCATGAACAAAGATAATACCGTCGGCCATGTGTTTGCGTTCCCGTTTATCTTTGGTTTTGTCTGCTTTTCCCTGATTCCGGTGTGCATTTCCTTTTATTATGCATTCACCAACTACTCGCTCGGCTCCAAAACCGCAGCATTTATCGGGTTCAAGAACTTCCTGCGCCTGTTCCAGGACGAGGTTTTCCTGAAATCTCTGGCCATCACCTTAAAATACGTTTTGATCTCTGTGCCGCTCAAGCTGACTTTCGCTTTGCTGGTGGCGTACCTGCTCACCCGGCCTAGCCGCATGGTTACGTTCTACCGTTCACTGTACTACCTGCCATCCCTGGTTGGCGGCAGTGTGGCCGTTGCCCTGGTGTGGAAACAGCTGTTTGCCCGCAAAGGCCTGTTCAACAGCGTGCTGGCCAACATGGACATGAGCACCATCAACTGGTTCGGCAACCAGAAACTGGCGCTTTACCCGCTGATTTTGATGTCCGTCTGGCAGTTTGGCTCTTCGATGATTATTTTTGCCGCTGGCTTAAAAGAAATCCCTGTCAGCTATTATGAAGCTGCCAGGATCGACGGCGCACGTGGATACCAGAGCTTCTTCCGCATCACGCTGCCCTGCCTGTCTCCCATCATTCTGTATAACCTGATTATGCAGACCATCTCTGCTTTCATGGCATTCACCCAGGCTATGATCATCACCAACGGCGGCCCCAACAACAGCACCATGCTGTACGCCCTGTACGTTTACAACCAGGCCTTCAAGTACAATGATATGGGTTACGCCTGCGCCATGTCCTGGTTTATGCTGGTGGTTATGGGCCTTATCACGTTCATCATCTTCAAAACATCCAAGTTCTGGGTGTTCAGCGAAGCAAACTAAGCAGGGAAGGAGAGTACGGTTATGCATAACAGAAAAGCAGTCACCAAAGTACTGTATCACGCATTTGTCGTTTTGTTCGGCTTTATGATGGTTTATCCCGTATTGTGGATGATCAGCGGCTCGTTCAAGGGCAACGCCGAGATTCTGCGCGGCACCCTGTCCCTGATCCCGAAAGAGCTGAAGCTGACAAACTATGCCACCGGCTGGAAAGGCTTTGGCGGCACCACCTTTGCAACCTTCTTTACAAACTCCATCTTCATTACGGTCATTGCAACCTTCGGCACCGTCATCAGTTCCTCTCTGGTGGCCTATGCTCTGTCCCGTGTGCGGTTCCGCGGCCGCAAGTTCTGGTTCACCTGCATGCTGGTCACCATGATGCTGCCCACCCAGGTCATCATGATTCCCCAGTATCTGATTTATTATCGCCTGGGTCTGGTTCCCGGCTATGTACCCCTGATCCTGCCTTACTTCTGCGGTCAGGCGTTCTTTATCTACCAGATGATGCAGTTTATGCAGGGCATCCCCAAGGATCTGGACGAAGCCGCTACCATTGACGGCTGCAGCAAATACCAGATTTACAGCCGCATCATCCTGCCGCTGATGAAACCCTCCATCGTAACCACTGTTATCATTCAGTTCTACTGGAAGTGGGACGACTACATGGGCCCCCTGTTTTACTTGAGCCGCCCGCAGTCGTATACTGTATCTATCGCCATCAAACTGTTTGCCGACTCTGCTTCCACCACGGACTATGGCGCAATGTTTGCTATGTCCACCCTTTCGCTGATCCCCGTGTTCCTGATCTTCCTGTTCTTCAACCGCTATCTGGTTCAGGGCATTGGCACCAGCGGCCTGAAAGGCTGATGTTTGTATGAAAACCATCCAGAACCCCATCCTGCGCGGCTTTTGCCCGGACCCCTGCATGATCCGCACCGGGGACGATTATTACATTGCCACATCCACCTTTGAATGGTGGCCCTGTGTCAACCTGTACCATTCCAAAGACCTGGCCCACTGGGAGCAGCTGCCAAGCCCGCTGCGCGAACCCGGCCAGATGGACCTGCGGGGGGACCCCAACTCCGGCGGTATCTGGGCCCCGGACCTGAGCTGGGATGGGCAGTATTACTACCTGCTTGTCACCAACGTGACCACCAAAAAGGGCCGTTGGTACAACACCCATAACTATATGAGCCGTGCCGTTTCCATCACAGGGCCGTGGAGCCAGCCGGTGTACTTGAACAGCATTGGATTCGACCCTTCGCTGCTGCATGATACCGACGGTAAGTGCTACCTGGTCAATATGGTCAACGGCTTCAAAGGCGTGCTGGTGCAGCAGATGGACCCCGAAACCGGCGCCCTGCTGGGCGAACGCCGCAAGGTATACAGCGGCTCCGGCATCGGCTGCACCGAAGGTCCCCGCATCTATCACATTGGCAGCTGGTACTATCTGGTTGTGGCCGAAGGTGGTACTGGGTACTCCCATTGTGTCACGATTGCGCGGTCGGACAACGTGTTCGGCCCCTATGAGACAATGCCGGACAACCCGCTGCTGACTTCGGATCAGAACGATCTGACCGCCATCCAGAAATGCGGCCACGGTTCCTTTGTGGAAACGCAGAACGGTGAATGGTACATGGCACACCTGTGCTCCCGCCCGAACTCTGCCCGCGGCAGCCTGCTTGGGCGCGAAACAGCGCTGCAAAAAATTACCTGGCAGGATGGCTGGCCGCGGCTGGCCTGCGGCGGAAAAATTGCCCAAAACGCCGTGCCCGCCCCAAAAGATTTGCCAGAAGTGGAGCTGCCCGCAATGGCGGAACAGGATGACTTTGATGTTCCGGCCCTTGCCCCCGGCTATGCCACGCCGCGCACCCCGCTGGGCGATTGTGTGAACCTGACCGTCCGCCCCGGCTGGCTGCGGCTGACCGGGCAGGAATCCATGAACTCGCTGCACCATGTCACCCTGGTGGCCCGCCGCCAGCAGGAGCACGAAATGCAGGCCGAGACCCGCATGGACTTTGCCCCCGTCTGCCCGGAGCAGATGGCCGGTTTTACCTACTGTTATGACAGCATGAACTTCTACCTGCTGGGCAAGACCTGCGCCGAGGATGGTACCCCGGTGCTGGAACTGTTAAAAAGCGATACTGGTGTGGTGGAAGATGTGTGCGACCCTGTTCCCGTGCCGGACGGCACGCTGGACTTTAAGCTGACCACCACCCCGGACGGCGGCATGGCGCAGTTCTATTACCGCCAGCCGCAGGGGGAGTGGCAGTCCATCGGCCCGGCCTGCCCCACCGATATTTTGACGGACGAGCACTGCCGCGGTTTTACCGGGGCGCATGTGGGTGTGTATGCCCACGATATGGCAGGGCTGCATAACCATGCCGATTTTGATTATCTGAACGTACATTTTGAAAGGTGAGCTCCCATGATGCAGGCAAACACCGGCGTCCGGTTTGAAACCAAAGACCCGCTGCTTTCCCAACTGGTCAAACAGGCGGAAGAAAAGTGCCGCCTGAACATTAAAAACTTTGGCGGCGACCCCGTTCTGGTTGAGGGCGGCGGCTATGAAAAAATCTGGCTGGAAACCCAGCCCATGGGCGGCGCAATGTATGCCAGCCGTGATTTTGCCACCGGCCTGAACAACAGCCTGATGTTTATGCGCCACCAGCGTGCGGACGGGCGGATTCCCGGCAGCATTGCGGTGATTGATGGCAAAGTGGTGCCGCAGTTCAACAAGTTCCAGGGCTTCTGCTTCCCGGAACCGGCGCTGGATCTTTACTATCTGGGCGGCAAGGATGCCGAATACCTGGCCCAGCTGGCCAAAACGCTGGAAGCGTTTGACGCCTACCTGTGGCGTGTACGCGATTCCGATGGGGACGGCTGCCTGGAGACTTGGTGCAAGTACGATACCGGCGAAGACCACGCCATGCGTTACGCCGATGCCCCCGACCCGTGGGAGGAGGAAAACCCGCCCCAAGGCTGCACAGCGGTGCCCATTGCCTCGATGGATGTGATGAGCTACTCATATGCCTGCCGCGAAACATTGGCGGAAATTGCACGAATCAGCGGCGATGCCGAGGCACAGGCCCAGTGGGCCGCCAAGGCCAAAGCCGTGCAGGACAAGATGGTGAGCTACCTGTGGGACGATGCCCGCGGCGCGATGTTTGACCGCGACAAAAACCACAACCAGATGCCCACCCTGATCCACAACACGCTGCGCTGCATGTATTGGCACAGCCTGCCGGATGCTTTGGCGGAGCGCTTTGTCAAGGAGCACCTGCTGAACCCGCAGGAGTTCTGGACCAAAATGCCGCTGCCCAGCGTGGCCGCCAACGACCCGCTGTTCCGCAACGTGACCACCAACAACTGGAGCGGCCAGGCTGAAGCGCTGACCTATCAGCGTGCCATCCGTGCGCTGGAAAATTACGGCATGTATGAGCTGATTCCCCAACTGGGGCAAAAGCTGATGCAGGCCATTGGCCCCCAGTGCCGCTTTGTGCAGCAGTATGACCCCTTTACCGGCGAACCTTCGGTTATCTGTGAACCTGGCCAGCCCCCGCAGGATGCTTACGGCCCGGCTATGCTCTCGGTGCTGGAATACACCGCCCGCATGTACGGCGTAAGCCTGGTGCGGGATACCGTGGTGTGGGGCACCTGCCCGCTGGAATGCCGCTATACCCAAGCCCTGAACGGCCGCAGCTGGGAGATCGTGAACAGTGGTCACGAGGCGGAAGCCTTTGTGGATGGCCGCAAGGTGTTCACCGCTGGCCCCGGCCTGCGCATTACCACCGACCTGGATGGCAATATTCTGGGCACGGCCCGCTACCTGCCGGATGCAGACCCCGCCCAGGTGACGCCGCAATAAAGGCAACACCGCACAATTCCCGCCTTGCGGCTTAAGCACCGCTCCGGCAGCTGCGGCACGGCATCTGCGTTGCCAAAATGCTCGATAAGACATCCAGTATTATCTGCGCTTTTGGCTTGGCATCTGCCGCACCTCGCTCGCCGTATCGGCACTTAGAATTATGCGGTATTGCCTAAACATTATATAATAAGGAAGCGAACACGATGGAATACCTATATCCCGGTGGGCTGGCCAAAGCCATTACGTTCAGTTATGATGACGGCCAGGTATATGACCGCCGCCTGATCGAAATTTTTAACCAGGCGGGCTTCAAGGGAACCTTCCACCTGAACTCCGGCAACCTGGATAAGGACGGCTATGTGCAAAAGGCCGAGCTGCCTACCCTGTACGCCGAGCACGAAATTGCCTGCCATGGCGTGACCCACCGCCACCCGCGCCAGATGAACCAGACTGAATGGCTGCGGGAAGTGTGGCAGGACCGCCTGACGCTGGAAGAACTGACCGGCGGTATTGTGCAGGGCATGAGCTATGCCTTTGGCGAATACTACCCCGAACAGGTGGAAGCGCTGTGCGCCATGGGCATCCAGTACAGCCGCACGGTGGAAAGCACCGGAAGTTTTGCCCTGCCGCAGGAGCTGCTGCGCTGGAAACCCACCTGCCACCACAATGATAAACTGCTGGAACGCGCAGAAAAGTTTTTGCATGTTCCGGGATATGAAAAAATGCCGCTGTTTTATATCTGGGGCCACAGCTTTGAATTTGAGCGCGAAAACACCTGGCCCCTGATGGAGCAGCTGGCAGAAAAGCTGCACGGCGCACAGGATATCTGGTATGCCACCAATGGCCAGATTGCAGATTACCTGACCGCGCTGCGCAGCACGCGCGAAAGTGCAGACGGCAAGCGGCTGTATAACCCGTCGGCACAGCCCATCTGGTTTGTGGCCGATGGCAAGGTGCGCGTTGCAGAGCCGGGTAAGCTCTGCGAAATTTAAGGCAACACCGCACAATTCCCGCCTTGCGGCTTAAGCACCGCTCCGG
>ERZ857972.801-NODE-801-length-23893-cov-2.854728_pt1 | contig 23893 bp, 20 predicted proteins | sample MGYA00519757_ERZ857972 | MGnify/ENA primary metagenome ERZ857972 (study PRJEB31778, sample SAMEA3449383) | human gut metagenome | biome: human gut; feature: human-associated habitat; material: faeces | place: United Kingdom | collected 2010/2012 ...
TACATGGCAAGGGGCTTACGGCCAATCGAGGGGGCGAGTGGCGATATCGTGTTGGCGATTATCGAATCTTGTGCATCATCGAGGACGATAAGCTTATCGTAGAAATATTTTCAATCGGCCATCGCAGCGAGGTTTATAAATAAGGGGCGCGAGCTTCGGGCGAGCGTTGCCTAATGGGGTCGGTCTGCCGAGGCGGTTTGTTCCAAAGGTTGTGGCCGTGAGCCTCGGGGAAACGCCGCCGATGCTATCGCGATTCGGCGCTGTGTTGGGGTTTCGATACCAAGGCGGCGAAGGCGCTGCGTTCGGCTCGCTGGCGGCGGGTCCAAAGAAAGGGTTGCGTCCAATGCGCATCAATAAAGTCGCATTCATCGGCAAAGGCGGCGTGGGGCTGTTGTATGGCAGCATGATCGCCCGCGTGCTCGGCGACGACGCCGTGGAATTCGTGATGGACGACGCGCGCTATGGGCGTCACGCGGCTGATCAGCTGAGAATCAATGGCGAGCCGAGCAATTTGCGCAGTGTGCGCGCGAGTGAAGCGACTTCCGCTGACTTAGTGATTCTTACGATTAAAACCACCGGCCTCAACCAAGCGCTCGATACCATGGAAGCCGTTGTGGGCCCCGAAACGCGCATTGCGTCGCTGTGCAACGGCATTACGAGCGAGCAGAAAATCGCTGAGCGTTTCGGCTGGCAGCGCACGGTGCTCGGCATTTGCCAGGGCATGGACGCGGTGTTCTTGAACAACGAACTCACATATGGCAGGTCAGGCGAGATCCGTTTCGGCGCGGCGCCCGATACCGACCCCGCCGTGGTGGCCGACATTGCCGATCTATATTCCCGCGTGGGCATCGCCCATGTGGTGGAGCCCGATATCAAGCGCCGCATGTGGACGAAGCTCATGATGAATGTCGGCGTCAACCAAACGTGCATGGTGTATGGCGGCACTTACGGCAGCGCGACCGAGCGCGGAAGCGAGCAGCGTCGCAGCTTGGTGGCGGCTATGCGCGAGGCTCGCGTGGTGGCGAATGCGGAAGGCGTTGCCATCGCCGAGGCTGACTTGTCGCAGATGGTCGAGCTGCTCGAAACGCTTGACCCTGCAGGTATGCCGTCCATGGCGCAAGACCGCATTGCGCGCCGCAAAACTGAGGTCGAGGAATTCTCGGGCACCATCTGCCGGCTCGCTGCCGAACACGGCATCGAAGTTCCTCAAAACGAATGGCTCTACCAGCGTATTCGCGAAATCGAGGCGAGCTGGTAGCGGCTTGCCTCGAACCTTTGCAGAAGGGACTCGCGCCGGGTTTTGGGGCGAGCAACGTGAAGAAACCGCTTGGTGGTGGCGCTCGGCATGACGGACGCCACTACTTGAATATATGAGCTTCGTGTTTTCGGGAAAAGAATGTGAAATCGTCGAAGGACATTCGAGCATGATGCAAGGTGTGGGATATGGTGCCGTTGGTGTGCCCCCTTTCGTTTTGGATGCGGAATCTCGATTGACTTTTGCGGGATTTGTCGATTGTCGTGCGACGGTCGCGTGGTAGATTGTCACGGATAGAGAAAAGCGGGAGGTGCATGTGAGTTTTAGCGAATTGATAGCCGTGTACCTATTTCTTGGCGGGGCTGCTGCGGGCGCGTTCGCACTTGTCGCCCTTGCCGACGTTGCTGGGTGCGTTTGGGGTCGCGGTCGTGCAGTTTCAGGGGTTCTTCGCGCGCCCTGCGCCACGATACCCGAGTCGACTCGCCGATATGTTCAAACTTTCGTGTATGGCACCGGTCTTGTCTCTATCCTCGCGGGCGTGCTCTGCCTTGTTGCCGACCTTGGTCGTCCCGAGGCATTTTATTACCTCTTCCTTTATCCGACGAACAGCCTGGTGTCGATCGGCGCTTTCGCCTTGGCTTTTCTTTCGGTGTGCCTCGTGGTCGCGCTCTCGGATGCTTTGCTTAGATTGCCTCTGGCGATGCGAAGGTTCGTATCTGTCGTGAAGCTTGCGGGTATACCCGTGGCCCTCATTGTCATGGTGTATACGGCTTTGTTATTGAAAAGCGTCATTGCGGTGAAGGTGTGGCAGTCGCCGTGGCTGTCTGTCCTGTTTGTCGCGTCGGCCCTATCGTGCGGGTGTGCCGTTGTGATGCTGGCCGCCTGCGCATGCGAAGACGTTCGCGCGATGCGTCTATGGCACCATTTTTTGATTCCCGCGGATGTTGCCTTTATCGTGATTGAATCGATTGCGGCAATCGCGCTGCTCGTGAGTGCTAAAAATATCGATTCGGCGGCGTTTGCCTCCCTTATGGATGGCGCGCTGTCCATTCCGTTTTGGATAGGGTTCGTTGCATGCGGTATCGTGCTTCCGTTCATTGCGGAAATGATTTTGCTCTTTGCTGGTCGAGGCACCCTTGCCTCGACTGCGGCGGTGCTCGCCGTTTTAGTATTAGTCGGCGGATTGTGTCTTCGAATCAGCATAGTTGCATGCGGCGTTGCTCCTCTTATGTAAACGAGAAGAAAGAAGTACGTGAATCAAAGCAAGGAAATACCGGCGTTTGAGTTTGACGAAGCGAGCGATCTGCCCATGTGGGTGCAGCTACGCAATCGCATCGCTTACCTTATTGCGTCTGGTTACTACAAACCGGGGGAGAAGCTTCCTACGGTGCGCAAATATGCTGCAGATTTGCGTATAGCCTACAACACGGTCAGCAAGGCATATATGGGCCTTGAGCGAGACGGCTATGTGACCACGGTACGCGGCAGCGGAGTATTCGTAAACGACGAGGGGGTCTCTCCAAAGCTTGCGCCGGAAATTGATGCTCTTGTCGAGTCGTTTGTGAAGGGATGCCTGGAAGAAGGGATGGCGTATGACGATATTCCGAAACTCGTATCGTCGTGCGTAAGGAGGATGAAGGAGGGCCATGAAAAGGAAAAGCGATGAAATGTCGCCTCTTGGGCAGAAGGATACGTATCGTCGCTCCGAAATGGAATTCGGCGTAGCGGCGGATGCGTACCGTTCCGATCCGGCAAAAAAAGCTACGCGCAACGGCGCCGTTATGGTGACGGTGGCGTTCTCGATAGCGGCGTTCGCGACGGTGCTTGCGGCGTCCATTGCGATTTGCGGAGAGCTTACGCTCGTGGGTATTCTTGTTTCCGTGGCCGTTGCCCTTGCGATGCTTTCTTCCGTCCATGTATGTATGGACTGGGAGCGCGCTGTGGTTATGCGTTTGGGAAAATTCAACCGTCTCGCGGGGCCGGGGCTGTTTTTCACAATTCCGCTGCTTGAGTTTTGCACGCTGCGCGTCGATCAGCGCATGAATGTGACTCCTTTTGGCGCCGAAGAGGCTTTAACGAGCGACCTTGTTCCCCTTGACGTCGATGCAGTGCTGTTTTGGGTGATTTGGGATCCCGAAAAGGCGTGCACCGAAGTAGAGGATTGCTATTTTGCGGTTGCCCTTTCTGCGCAAACGGCGCTGCGCGATGCCATCGGCCGCGCCTCGCTGCAAAATGTGGTTATGCGCCGCCATCAGCTCGATCAAGAACTTCGCGATGCCGTAGAGAAGAAGGTTTCCGATTGGGGCATTTCCATTGTTTCGGTCGAGGTGCGAGACCTTATCATCCCCAAGGAACTGCAGGGCATTATGTCTCTTGAGGCGCAAGCCGAGTGCCGCAAGAGCGCTCGCATCACGCTTATGGAAGCCGAAAAGGACCTCTCGGCGATTCTCGACGATGTAGCTCAAACGTATGGCCATGACGAAATCGCCTTGTCGCTGCGCAAGATGCATCTCACCTACGAGGGCATGCAAGACAACGACGGAACGTTCGTGGTTCCGAGCGCTTATGGTGAGGGCTTCACTTCGAAACAAGAGGATGACGTGGCGAAACGCTAGGAGGCTTTCCGTTTTCTATTCTTAAAATAGAATAATTCACTCAATTAATTGTCGTGCGACACTATTGATTGTCGCACGACAATTTTGCTATAAAACGCACCGAGGAGAATTAGCTGATTTCCTAATGACATGCATTCGGCAAAACGGTCGCTGCGTCGCCTCGTGGCGTTGTTTGGGCCTGAATGCGGGCTCGTGCAGGCGAAGCGCGCGCCGCTGAATCGGACGCCCTGCATAATGCGGGCGTTAAGGAAAGAGGGGGAACATGGGTCTTGAATCCTTATTTCTTTTTACGTTGCTAGGGGGCATGGCGGCAGGTGCGTATGCGTTTGAAACCTGCTTCCAGCGCACGCGCACGGGTGAGCGCCCGTGGCTCGTTCCCTTGGTGATCGTGGTCTTGTTTGCGGTTGGCATGATAGCTGCCTCGACGCATGTCCAGAGCATTCCGCGTGCGCTCGCTTCGGTCAGCGCTGGCACGGTGAACTTTGGTTCTGGAATGGTCAAAGAGGTTGCGGCTTCAGGCATTTTCTTCGCGCTTGTGATTGTCGACCTTATCATCACGCTTGCTAAGAAAAACAGCCCGTTTGCGTTGCGCGTCGTTGCTGCCGTCGCTGCTGTGGTGTGCATGGTGCTTATGGCAACCGCGTATGTGGACGTGTATGGCAATGCCGTGTGGAGCAATGCTCCAGCAACGGTGCTCTCGTTTTTCGCAGGAGATTTGGCTATGGGTCTCGGTCTGTGCGCCGTGCTCGGGTCGGTTGACGTCACCAAGAAGCCGGCTCTTTATGCGTTGCTCATCGTTGACGCTGCGCTCGCTATTGGTTTGGCGCTTGAGGTTGCTGCATTTGGCGGTCAGGGCGCAAACCCCGTCACGCAGGCTGTCGGCTTGGTGGTTGCGCCCGTCGCTTCCGCTGCGCTTGCGCTTGCGGCTTCCAAACTCGAGAACAAGAAAATGCTTGCGATTGCCATGTGCGCATTGCTGGTGATTGGCGTTGCCATTGCCCGCTACGCGTTCTATGCAACGTGCGCGATGTAGAAATCTGAAGGGGGAAACTGACAGTGGGTACGAATAATATTTCCCGTCGTGGTTTCTTGGGGGCATCTGCTGCTGTTATGGCGGGCGTTGCGGGTCTTGCTGCGACCGGCTGCTCTGCGGAGTCGAGCCTCGAGACGACCGAGGAGATGGGTTTGCCCGTCGATCCCGCAAAGGGCGGCGAGTGGATTCCTGCGGCGTGCTGGCATAACTGCGGCGGCCGTTGCATGAACAAGGTCATGGTCAAGGACGGCGCCGTTGTTCGCCAGAAAACCGATGACACCCATGAGGATTCTTTCGACTATCCTCAGCAGCGCGGTTGTGTTCGCGGTAAAACTCAGCAGCAGCAATGCTTTGGCGCTGATCGCCTGAAGTATCCCATCAAGCGCAAGGGCTGGTCGCCCGACAATCCGAATGGCGAGCTTCGCGGCAAAGACGAATGGGAACGTATTAGCTGGGACGAGGCAATCGACTATATTGCCGGTCAGTTCAAAACCATCAAGGAAAAATACGGCAACCAGGCATTCCTTCTGGGAAGCTATGGTTCTCGCCTGGCTTTCTCGCCGCTTTTGGCGTGGGGCGGACACACTAACACCGCCGACACGACCTCTCATGGCGCCTATCTTTTGAACACCGCCAATACGATTGGCATTCCCCGCACCGACGCAGGCGTGTGCAACGACCGTACCGACATGCTCAATGCCGATACGATTGTGTTCTATGCCTCGAATCCTGCATGGTCTGCCCCTGGTACGCCGAGCTATCACTACATTCGCGCTAAGGAGGCCGGCGTCAAATTCATCACCGTCGACCCCATTTACACCGCGTCTGCGCAGATGCTCGATGCCGAGTGGATTCCGATTCGCACTGGTACCGACACGGCATTCTTGTTGGGCGTCGCTTCGGAAATGATTCGTCTCGACAAGGCCGAGGGCAATGTCGTCGACTGGGACTTCCTCGACAAATACACGGTTGGTTTTGACGCCGACCATAAGCCCGAGGACTTGAAGGAAGACGTTAACTTCCTTGACTACCTTGAGGGCAAATACGACGGCGTGAAGCATGATGCCGAGTGGGCCTCTGAGATTTGCGGCGTTCCGACGGACAAGATTACCTGGTTTGCACGTGAAATCGGCAAGGAAAAGAACGTGTGGCTGCTGCACAACTTCGCTGCCGCGCGCTGCAATGGCTGCGAGAACGTTCCGCAGCTGTTCATGACGATTGGCGCTATGGGCGGCCATATGGGCAAGCCGGGCAATTGCGTTGCCAACAACTATCATGCCAATGCTGGCAATGGCGGTCCTTCGCTGGTGAAGGCTGGCAAGACTGGCTACCCCAGCCTGAAAAACGAAATCGACGGCGTTATTCCCGGTCCCCAGGTTTGGGAAGCGTGCATGACCGGCAAGTATCGCATGGTCGGTGACTGGTATTCGGGCAAGGGCTCTCAGGCCGGTGAAGATCGTACGTGCGATATCCACTGCATTATTCACGACGAGAACGCCTACCTGCAAACTGGCCCGAACATGAAGCGCGGCATTGAGGCGCATCGCAAGATGGACTTCGTGCTTTCGAAGGCGCAATTCATGACGACTCAAGCGATGTATTCCGACATCGTGTTGCCCGTCACCACCCAGTGGGAAGTTCCCGGTGGCCTGTCTGCTTCGAACCGCGAGTTCCTTTTCTGCTTCAAGCAGGTGACCGAGCCCCTGTATGAGGCAAAGACCGACGTTCAAATCAACTCCTTGATCATGGAGGCTCTCGGCGTCGATCCGAAGACCGTTTACCCGATCAGCGAGAAGCAGGCGTTCTTCAACAGCATCGCTACCGCGACGGTTATCAAGAATGACGATTCGGGCAAGTTCGAGACCCTCGTGACCATCACCGACGAAGATATCGCCGAATGGGGAGTTGAGGGCAAGCCTCAGACCGGTCGCGTGACCCTGAAGGAATTCATTTCCAATGGTGGTTACCAGGTCGAGCGCAAGAAAGGCGACAAATATTCGTCGTTTATCGGCTACTCTGATTTCATCAAGGATCCCGAGGGCAAGCCGCTGACGACTAAGAGCGGCAAGTTCGAGATTACCTGCCAGGCGAAGGCCGACTTGTTTAACAGCATTGGTTTGTGCGATCACGAATACGCTCCCTATCCTGAGTACATCGTTCCTACGTTGGGCTACGAGACCACGTTCAAAGACGGAAAGATTGGCGGCGAAAAGGGCGAGTATCCTTACCTGCTGTTCAACCCGCATTATTTCCGCCGCTCCCATTCGGTCTTCGATAACTGCCCTTGGCTGCGTGAGGCGTGGGCGAACCCTGTCTTTCTCAATGCGTCCGACGCAAAGGAGAAGGGCATCGAGAATGGTGACACCGTTCGTGTTTGGACGAAGTATGGCGAAGTGCTACGCAAGGCATGCTGCATGGAAAACCTTATGCCGGGCGAGGTTGGCATTCCCCATGGTTCTTGGGTTCGCGTGAACGAAGAGACCGGAATTGACGAAGGTGGTGCCGATAACTACCTGACCGGAAACGACATTTCTGGTGGTGGTGTAACGAGCTACAACAACAATAACTGCAATTTCGAGAAATATGACGGGCCGGCGTTGGAGGACGATTGCAACATCGATGCACGCATCCTCGATCTTGGCTAAGGGGGAATCATGGCTTTTGGTTTTTACTTCGATATGACGCGCTGCATTGGCTGCCGCGCGTGCCAAGTGGCGTGCAAGGATAAAAACCGTCTTGGGGTTGGGACGCTGTATCGTGGAGTGAAGAGCTACACGGTCGGCACGTTCCCCGACGTCAAAACGTATAGCTATTCTGCAAGCTGCAATCATTGCGAAGATCCGATTTGCATGAAGAACTGCCCAGTTGGTGCCATCAAGAAGGCTGAGGACGGGACGGTCATTCAGGACCAAGAAAAATGCATCGGCTGCCGCATGTGCGTTATGAGCTGCCCGTACGGCCATCCGAAGTATTTCCCCGAAAAGGGTGTATCTGGCAAATGCGATGGTTGCTACGGCATTCGTGCTAACGGCAGCCAGCCTGCGTGCGTTGCCGGTTGCCCCAATCGTGCTCTCGACTTCGGCGATGTCGACGAACTGCGCGCGAAGTATGGCGACGATTTGAACGTTGGCACTATCGCGGTGCTTCCGAGCCCTGATGAGACCCATCCGAATGTTCTCATCAAGGCCAAAGATTGCTCGTTCGACGAATCTGCTGTCGAACTGACCTGGTAATCATTTGCTTTTGCCGCCGCGCCGCGCATCGAATGCGACGCGGCGGCTTCTTCTTTATGGCGTTCTCGTAGACGTGATGAAAAACGAGTGCCGCCGTCTGGCGAAAGGAATGACGGAATGTTCGACGAAGAGCTTGAAAAACGAATCGGCATGGATCTCGCTTGCCGTGCGTATCTGTACGATCTTCTGCATGAGGTTTTCGGCGGCGATTGTTCGAGTGATTCTATTGCGAGGTATTTTGGGAAGCAAACGCGTGAAATGATCGCGCATGAGGCTGTGGCTCTTTCCGATTGCAGTCGCGAGGCCAACAATCGCCGCATTGTCGGCAATGGAGCGCGCACGCTTGAGCAATGCGCGGAAGCCGCGCTTGCCTACATCGATTCGCGCCAAGGCGCCGTTCACGAATCGCCTTCCGAATATGCGGCCGAAATGAAGTCCGACTATGCGAAGCTGTTCCAGATTCCCGGCGATTCGTATGTGAGCTCTTGGGAGTCTCCTTACGTGGGCACAGAGCAGGCTTTGTTTCAGTGCAGCACGCTGAATGTTCGGGAGGCATATCATGCTGCCGGTTTGAAGCTTCAGGCCGAAGGCCATTTCCCCGATGACCACATTGCTGCCATGATGGAGTATCTTGCCTATATGGGCGCGCGTGCCTACGATTGCTTCGCCGACGGCCGCGATGCGGAATGCGTTCAGGTACTGCAAGACTCAAAAGATTTCCTGGCATCTCACGTGCTGACTTGGATCGATGCTTTTGCCAATAATGTAATCGAAAAGGATACGCGCGGATATTATGTCGCGTTTGCGCAAGTCGCAACGGTGGTTGCCCATGTTGACGACGTGCGGCTCGATTTGCTGATTGGCCGCATTGGCAAGTAGGAGGATTTGATGGACGTCCACAAGTACGCACAGGCATTCGACCAGGTCGAACGCGACTACGAACATGCTGTCGCCGCCTTCGGCGTTCCTTTCGAGGCTTCGGAATCGTGCCCTCGATCGCGTCGCGCCGAAGTTGCCGCGGCGTGTTCTTGCCATTGCGAAAATGGTGAAGGCTCCTTGTGGCGCGGCTGGATTTCTCCTGCATGCTTGGCCTGTCGAAAGGGGGAGCGAACAGCGACATTTTTTATCGACTTGCGCTGTACGCGGAATTGCTATTTCTGCTTCAATCCCAACCAGGACCACTACGAGTATTTTTTGACCCATAAACGCGATATCGTTGGCGAACTTGAAGCTGCGCATGCCTCGGGAGCTCAATTCGATTGCCTTGCCGTGACGGGCGGCGAGCCGTTACTGCATAGAAAGCAGGTGGAATCGTTCATTCGTCGGGCAAAAGAACTCTACCCTGGTGTTCATGTTCGTTTGTATACGTGTGGCGACCTGCTTGATGGGGCGTGCTTGGCGGGATTGGTTGAAGCGGGGCTTGATGAGATGCGCTTCAGCATCAAGCCCGAAGACGTTCCTTGTGCTGAGGCCTCCATATTTAATCGAATCGTCATGGCGGTTTCTGCGTTGCCTTCCGTGGTCGTTGAGATGCCTGTAATCCCTGGGAACCTCGATGCAATGCGCGCGCTCCTCTTGCGCCTTGACTCGATAGGGGTAAGGGGTGTCAATCTGCTGGAATTCTGCTTTCCTCTGTGCAATGAGGGTGAGTTTCAATCACGCGGATTCAAGCTGCGCAAACGACCCTTTAATTACCTCTACGACTATTGGTATGGCGGCGGGGTTCCCGTTGCGGGCAGCGAGTCGGAGGCGCTCGCATTGCTTTCTTACGCGAGTGAGTCGCAATTAAAGCTCGGCGTTCACTATTGCAGCTCCGATAATAAGAATACTGGGCAAATTTATCAGCAGAATAAAATCTTCCTGGAAGACGGCGCTCTTGAAGATGCGTACCCCTGGCTTTCTTTCGATGAGGACGATAACCTGCTGAAGTGCATTAAGGCTTTTGGCGAAGAAGCGGCAGCCGTTTGCGGATGGGCGCAGTTGCGGCGCCTGGCTTTCAATTGGAATGGTGATGTGCCGTCGGTCGCGATTCCTCTGACGTCTCTCAAGAGCGTTCGTGGGGCATTCCCGAAGATTCGTTTCGTCGAAAGTGCCAATGTTTTCGAGGAACGACACGGGGAACTCTATCTGCGCGAATTGGGGATAAGGAATCTTGCCGCGGAAGGACATTCGTAGCTAACATGCCCCCCGCTTGCGGAAGTGTTCGGAATCGCACCAAACTGGCCGGCGTATCGCGAATGGCTCTATACTATGTATGATTCAACGTCGTCCCAGGAGACATCCCCATGAAGCCCGATTCTTCTCGCATACAGACGAAGCGCCCAACCGGAGCGAGCGCTTCGCTGCGCGTTTCGGCCAGTGGGAGCAAGGGCGATGGTTCATTTAAGGTGAAACCACCTGCCGAAGTGAAAGCCTCCTTTGAAAAGTCGCCAGTCAAAACAGAGCCGTCCTTCGAAACCGAGCCATCGCTGGAGAAGATTCCGACTTCGGCGGAGTCGTCCTTAAGACTCGGCCCCCACGGCCTCGACCCACTTCGCCGCCTTCTAGGCGATTCTTCCGCCAAGCGCCTCGCCACGTATTTCGCCAAGGCGGCGCTGCTTGTCGTAACCGTCTATTTGCTGAGCTTCGCCGTGACGAAAATGCCCGCGCCGTTTTTGGCGCTGTTCTGGGCGTTTTTCACCCTCGCCTCAACGGCGGGCGTGGTGTACCAAGTGGTTGTGCGCAAAACGCACCGCCAATTCAAATACGCGGCGGGCGGCCTGTTTGCGCGCGTGAACAACGGCCGTATCTTCAGCTTTATCGTGAGCTTCTGCGTGTCTGCGGCATGCATGGCGAGTTTGTTCCTCGAATCGCCGAAGTGGGACATCGCCGAATGGGTGCTCATTTTCGCCGCGGTGGTGGTGTATCCCGTGGTGTTGCTGCTCATGCGTCGCTACGCACGCCGCGAATACGAGCCCGCGTTTCAGGCGTCGGGCGAATTTCTGTGGAGCTGCGCCATCGTCGGCTTTCTGCTGTGCGTTGCGTATGGCGCGTATTGCGCGATGGATCCCAGTTTCGGGCAGCCTGTCGAAACGGTGCTCGACGCCTTCGCGAAAACGCCCATGCCGTTCGAGAATTCCCCTTCGGCGCTCATGTGGAACGCGGGCGTTGGCTCGTGGATTGTCGACAGCCTCACGAGCTATGGCCTTATGCAGGCTTCGAAAGTGTCGGTGCCCATCTGTTTCGCCATTCGCACGGCGCTGTGCGCGGGCGCGTTTTTCGGCATGGCGAACCTCATTGGGTTGTGCGCGCTTCCCGTACAGGAGCTGCGCAAGATTTTCGTTTCGGTCGACGCGATCAAGCGCGACGACGCGACGCAGCCCATCTGGCGGCGCTACGTTGTTATGGCGGCGGTGCTCCCCGTCGCGCTCGTGGCGGGCTTTTTCTGGGGTGAGATGAAAGTCGGCATGGCCATGCAAACCGAAAACGGCACGGCCCTGCAGGAAATCGCCCGCGAACTTGCGGGAAAATCGGTTTATTCCATCGATGGCGCACTGTATGACCAGGCGAAAATCGATGCGCTCGCCAGCTCGCTTTCGGCCGACGAGGCGAACCTGCGCACGATGTCGTCTCAGTTGAAAGATTCGCTTGAGAGCTCATATGCGACATGTTCGGGCAGAACCGACGCGTTTTTAGACTGGTATTTCAGCATTGCCACGAATTCGTCGCTGCGCGCGAGCATTCCCGAAGGTGGCGCGCAACAGGCGCTTGAGGACAGGTTCTATTCCCTTGTGGGCTCGAACGAAGACGAGCAGCTCACCAAGAACATGAAGAATTATTTGGCCGCGGCGGTGAATTTGCGCTCCTCGATTGACGACGGCATGCAGGCGGCGAGGGTCGACGGAGACGTGTCGCAGGCGGGCGGCGATGGCCGGAAGCTGCCCGCGTGGCTTGTCGAGGCGAAGGAGTTCGGCGACGCGTGGCTGCTAAAAGGCTATCGCGAGGAAGCCGACGGCGTGCTCGACGCGGCGCGCGATTCGGGTATTTTGGCAGCGCTCGACGACGGGCAAACGTTGTTGCAGTACCAGTTTGAGAAGAGCGTGTATGCCGATGCGCAGTTCGCAAGCATGGCCACGTCGGTCGACAAACTCCCGAACGGCGGCGGCAACATTGCCCTCGATGTTTTGACATATGCGGGCGGCGTATTTGACGAGGGCGTGAGCCGCGGCAAATATCGCAAAACGCTTCAGGCGAATATTTCCGCATGCGAGGAACAGGCGGAAACGCTGCTCACGCCGAATGTGCCTCCCGCGTTTTCGGCCGATCGCTAGCTGGTTAATGAGTCGCAAATTGCAAGAAAGCCCTGGAATCGACTTCCAGGGCTTTCTCTATCTCAGCTTTGCGATTCGTGGCGCGGCCTTGTGGCTTGCCATGCGCGGTTGCCCTTCGCCTGAAGTTAGTCGAGCTTGGCGAAGGCCTGCTGCAAATCCCAAATGATGTCGTCGGCGTTCTCGGTGCCGATGGACAGGCGAATGGTCGAAGGCGTGATGCCCTGATCGGCCAGCTCGGCCTCGGTCAGCTGGGAGTGCGTGGTGGTTGCCGGGTGAATGGCCAGGCTCTTCACGTCGGCGACGTTGGCGAGCAGCGAGAAAATCTGCAGGCTGTCGATGAATTTCCAAGCTGCTTCTTGGCCGCCCTTAATCTCGAACGTGAAGATGGAGGCGCCGCCGTTGGGGAAGTAGCGCTCGTAGAGCTCGTGGTCGGGGTGATTGGGCAGGCTGGGGTGATTCACGGAAGCCACGTGCGGGTCGTTTGCCAAGAATTCGACGACCTTCTTCGTGTTCTCGACATGGCGATCGACGCGCAGCGACAGCGTCTCGGTGCCCTGCAGCAGAATCCATGCGTTGAACGGCGAGATGCATGCGCCTTCGTCGCGCAGCAGAATGGCTCGCACATAGGTCGCGAATGCGGCCGGGCCTGCGGCATCGGCGAAGCTTACGCCATGGTAGCTCGGGTTGGGATCGGCGATTTCGGCATACTTGCCGCTTGCCTTCCAGTCGAAGTTGCCGCCGTCGACAATCACGCCGCCAAGCGAGGTGCCGTGGCCGCCGATGAACTTGGTCGCGGAATGCACCACGATGTTCGCACCGTGTTCAAGCGGGCGGAAGAGGTACGGCGTGCCGAAGGTGTTGTCGACCACGACGGGCAGGCCGTGCTTCTTGGCGATTTCGGAAATGGCGTCGACGTTGGGAATGTCGGAGTTCGGATTGCCGAGCGTTTCCAAGTAAATGACGGTGGTGTTGTCTTTGATGGCGCTTTCGACCTCGGCGAGGTTGTGCGCGTCGACGAAGGTGGTTTCGACGCCGAACTGCGAAAGCGTGTGCTCGAGCAGGTTGTACGAGCCGCCGTAGATGGTCTTCTGCGCGACCACATGGTCGCCGGCCTGCGCGAGGGCCTGCAGCGTGTAGGTAATGGCGGCGGCGCCAGAAGCCACGGCCAGGCCAGCCACGCCGCCTTCAAGTGCGGCGATGCGGTCTTCGAACACGCCCTGGGTGGAGTTCGTCAAGCGGCCGTAGATGTTGCCGGCATCGGCCAGGCCGAAGCGGTCGGCGGCGTGCTGGGAATTGCGGAACACGTAGCTCGTGGTTTGGTAAATGGGCACCGCGCGGGCGTCGCTGGCGGGATCGGCGCTTTCCTGGCCGACGTGCAGCTGCAGGGTGTCGAAGCCGAAGGTGTGCTCGGGGTTATTGATGAACTGGCTCATTGGAAAGTCTCCTTAGATAATTCGATGGGCTGGTTCCCATCGCGAATGGAAATGTGCTGGTCGGTGGAGCTCCCGGCAGGTGTGAAAGCGAATCTACCGGGAGTTCGGCATTCGTTTCGTGTGTCGCATGCGGGGCTCCTTTCGAAATTCCCATTTCCCTACTCGTTTGGTCTGTTGGACAGAATAGGGGCGTGATATGGTGATGTCAATCAGTAAAAACTGGTAGCTAGTTATCTGTTGAATAGATAGTGAAACCGAATGCATACATATATGAGACATGAGAACCGGCATAGATGCACGAGGAAAGATATGAGGAAAGCGCGAAGCTGAATCGGGCAGGGCCGCCGCATCGCACAAACCGCCGCCAACGTGCTCCGATGCGGCAATGGGTCGATTCCGCTATTCTGCTGATGACCAGCGACATTGCTGCGCGCGGCGCCTTTTTTCTTGGCGAGCGGGCGTTTTGCAGCTGCAAAAATATATGAATAGCGAGCTTTTTCGCAGGCGCGCCCCCCGATGCAACGATATGCATTACACTATGAAGGATATGCCGTGCTCTAAAGAGCGCACGGCAGGTACATTTGGCCGTTAGGAAAAAGTAGACGTCATGGATATTCGTTTTACAAGGCGCACTGCGCTTCTTATAGTGTGCGACATCCTCGCAACATTCCTTTCATACTACTTGGCATCGGTGCTCACGGGCTTGGTGGGTGAAGTGTTTGCCACTCACGAAATCTATTTCATTCTCGGCGTGCCAGCAGTTGTGTATATTTGCCTGTTCGCCGCATTCAAGATGTACAACAACCTCTGGGAATACGCTTCGATCGACGATGCGATTCGCATTGTCATTATGGTCGGCTTTGGAACGCTGGTTTCCGCCGTGTTGCTGTGGGTGCTCGGCGAGTGGATTCCCATTCGCATTTACTTCGTCGCGCTGTTCCTGATGATTTTCTTCACGGGCGGCGTGCGCATGGTGTTCCGCGTCATTCGTTCCAAGAAGCGCGTTATTGCCGCTACGCCTGCAGAAAATCAGAAACGCTTGCGCACGCTGGTCGTCGGTGCGGGCGAAACGGGCTCGCTCGCGATTGGCCGCATGGCTTCGCGCGATCCGCATATGCCGGGCGATCCGATTATCGCGGTCGACGACAATCCCAGCAAGCGTAAGCTTCGCATTCACGGTGTCGAGGTTATGGGAACGAGCGACGATATTCCCCGTTTGGTCGAGCGCTTCGATATCCAGCAGATCGTTGTAGCCATTCCCTCTGCCACGCTCGATGAGCGCAAGCGCATTTATGGCATTTGCACCAAAACGAATTGCCAGTTGCGCACGCTTCCCAATGTGCGCGAGCTGCGCATCGACGAAATCAACGACGTCAAGCTGCGCGAGGTCGACGTCGCCGACCTGCTCGGTCGCGAAGAGGTCGTTTTGAACACGCGCGTTGTGAGCGGTTATATTTCCGGCAAAACCATTCTTGTTACCGGTGGCGGCGGCTCTATTGGATCTGAGCTGTGCCGTCAGGTTGCTGCCGTAGCCCCGAAACGCATCGTGGTGTTCGACATGTACGAAAACGACGCCTACATGCTTCGCAATGAAATCATGTCGCAATACGACGATATCGACGTGCAGGTCGAAGTTGGTAGCGTGTGCGATGAGGGTCGTTTGCGCGACGTTTTTGAGAAGTATCATCCTGCAGCCGTGTTCCATGCAGCTGCGCATAAGCACGTGCCCCTTATGGAGATGTGTCCGCGTGAGGCGATTCAGAACAACGTGTTTGGCACGTTGAACGCCGTGCGCCTTGCTGATGAGTACGGCGTTGGTCGCTTTATTTTCATCTCGACCGACAAGGCGGTGAACCCCACTTCGGTTATGGGCGCCACCAAGCGTATGGGCGAGATGATTATTCAACATTACGCGCAGGAATCGAAAACGGTGTTCACGGCTGTGCGCTTCGGCAACGTGCTTGGAAGCAACGGCAGCGTTATTCCTCTGTTCAAGCGCCAAATTGCGGCCGGCGGTCCCGTTACGGTTACCGACCCGAACATCGAGCGCTTCTTTATGACGATTCCCGAGGCGTCGCGCCTGGTTATTCAGGCGGGCGGCATGGCCAACGGCGGCGAGATCTTCATTCTCGATATGGGCGACCCCGTGAAAATCGTCGATTTGGCGAAGAGCCTCATCCAGCTTTCCGGCCTCGAGGTCGATAAAGACATCAAGATTGTCTATACCGGCTTGCGCGAGGGCGAGAAGATGTATGAAGAGCTGCTCATGAACGAGGAGAACACGATTCCCACCAAGCTCAAGGGCATCATGATTTCCACGGGCAAAGAAATTGGTTACGAGGCCGTCGAGCGCAAGCTTGGAGAACTGCGCGACGCCCTTACTCAGGACGATGTCACGGCGCTTCACACGCTTGCCGACGCCGTTCCTACGTACACCATTACGCATAACGTTATCGAAGAACGAGCAGTTGCTGCGCAGGGGAAATAGTTGATGCAGGATACGAATGTCGATTGCACACGGAAGTGCGAAGCAGTGCGTACGGTGTCGGTTGCTATCGTCGCGCACAATGAGGCCCAGCATTTTTCGAACATTCTCGAAGATGTCGTAGCGCAAGATTTCCCTCACAATCGAATTGAGCTTCTGCTTATTGACAGCATGTCGAAGGACGACACGAAGCAGGTTATGCTTGAGTTTGCCGAGAGCGACCAAGCCAAGGGATTTCAAAGGGTTGCCGTTCTTAGCAATCCAGGCGAAATACTTCCGTGTGGCTGCAACGTCGCTATTAAGAATTTCACTGGCGATGCCCTGGTTCGCATTGATGCTCATGCACGAATTCCCCAATCGTTTATTTCCTCGAATGTCGAAGTCCTCGATGAGGGAGAGTTTGTTTGTGGCGGGCCGCGTCCAACGATTGCTTCCCCCGAAACCGATTGGAGCAACACGCTCCTTATGGCAGAGGAATCGGCATTTGGCAGTTCAATTGCGGATTATCGTGGTTCCTCAAAAAAGGAATACGTCTCGTCGGCGTTTCATGCGATGTTCCGCCGCGAAGTAATTGAACGAGTTGGGTTGTACGATGAACGTCTCGCCCGCACCGAAGACAACGACTATTTCTACCGAGTTCGCGAAGCCGGCTATAAGATTCGCTTCGATGTCCGAATTCAATCTAAGCAAATTGCGCGCAGTTCGTTGAAGCGTATGCTGAAACAGAAATATGGTAATGGGTATTGGATCGGCCGTACGATGTATGTTCAGCCAAAGTGTTTCAGGGCTTATCATTTTGCTCCGTTCGCATTCGTTCTCGGAATCATCCTGCTGGCGTGCGTTGGTTTTTTGCGCGGCTGGGCACCTTTCGTTGCGTGTGCAGCTCTTTATGCGGCGGTTACGGTGGTGCTCACGTTGAGAGTTGCGGTTGAATCTCCGAAGCGAAACATCCGCATGGTCGCGCTGCCGTTTGTATTCTTTGGTATTCATGTTTCGTATGGTGTCGGAACGCTCGTGGGGCTTCTCTCGGGTACGTTTAAGAAGATGACCCCTTTCGACACTGCGTTTTCCGCAAAAGAAGGCGAGTAGCAATGCAAGAATTGACTCAGGAAGACCTCAAGGGGCTCCAATCCAAGAGCCTTGAGATGGCGAAATACTTTAAAGCCTTCTGTGAGAAGCATGACTTGACGTTTTATTTTTGCGGCGGCTGCTGCATTGGCGCTGTTCGTACCGGCGGCTTTATTCCCTGGGATGATGACGTCGATGTGTTCATGCCACGCGAAAGCTACGAACGCTTGCGTGAGCTTTGGCCCGAGCACGCCGATTCGCGCTATCAGCTCGTCGAATCTGACGAAACGTTCATCGATCACGATATCTTTGTCGCTATTCGCGATGCGCAGACCACGTTTATCAAGCCCTATCAGCGCGATATCGACTTGTGTCATGGCCTTGTGCTTGACGTGCTTCCTCTTGATGGCTGTCCCGATGGTTTTGCTCGAAAGAAGCAAAAAGCTTGGGCGCTCATTTACTCGCTGTTCCGCGCGCAATTCGTTCCCGAAAAGCACGGTGGTGTGGTTGCGATGGGCAGCCGCATTTTGTTGGGCCTTGTGCGTTCGCCTCGTGCGCGCTACAAGCTGTGGAAACGCGCTGAACGCAATATGACGAAGTACCCCATTTCGGAATGCAACAAAATCACTGAGCTCTGTTCGGGCGCGCATTATATGCAGAACGAATATCCGAAAGAGGCGTTCGATCATGCGGTGATGCATGCTTTCGAAGATACCGAAATGCCTCTTCCGTGTGGCTACGATGCCTATCTTCGTATGGCGTTTGGCGACTATATGCAGCTTCCGCCCGAAGACAAGCGTAAGCCGCACCACGATGCGGAGTTCTTCGACTTGAACACCCCGTGTGCGCAGTATAAAGGCGTGAAGTATTGCGTCGAAGAGTCGAATCGGCAATCAAACGACGAGCGCTAGGTGGGCTGGATGATTCAGGGCAATGCAGCACAGCCGAAAGTTTCTATTGTTGTGCCTGTGTACAATTCGAAGCAATATTTGGCCCGCTGCCTCGATTCTTTGCTCGGACAAACTGTCAGCGAAATCGAAGTAGTGCTTGTCGATGACGGTTCGACCGACGGGTCTTCTTTGACCTGCGATGGCTGGGCCGATATAGATTCTCGAATTCGCGTGATTCATAAAGAGAATGGCGGTTTGAGCGACGCGAGGAATTGCGGTGCCTTGGCTGCTCGTGCGCCATACATCGCGTTCGTCGATAGCGACGATTCTGTTGACCTGGACTTTTGTGAGTCGCTGTTGCACGATATCGAAGCCACGGGCGCCGATATCGCAACGTGCGATGTGATTGATGTCGAAGATGGTTGCGAGCTTCCCGACCATATAGACGCATCGCATCGCACGGTTGAGGTCGTGACTCCCGTTGAGGCTCTAAGGGCGTCGATCACATCGAGCTTGCCGCGCATTTGGGTTCCGACGCGCCTGTATAAAAAAGAGCTTTTCGACAACGGTTTTCTTTTCCCGGTTGGCAAGACGTACGAAGACGCTGCGACAATCGTCGAGATATTCGGTTCTGCCTCGTCTATTTCGGTTTCGAACGCCCAGCTCTATCATTATCGTCATCGTGCGGGGAGCATTACCACGCAACCTTACACTCCGAAGACGCATGATATTATTGATGCGTGGGAGCACACCGCGTCAATGGCGTGCGAAATGTATCCGGAGCTCAAAGAAGACCTGGACTTTCGCCTTTATTGGGCGCGATGCGTCGTTCTTGACCGAATGATTGCTTCTCGCGAAATGAATGGTACTCCCGAGGAGAAGGAGCTCGTGTCCTATATTCGGGCGCACTTCGAATCGGTGAAGAATAATAAGCAAATGACGAAAGCCCGCTTTGTGTTGTCAAAGGTGCTTATGTTGAGTTTGCCATTGTATCGGTGCGTGCTGCGCGTTATGAAATAAAATCTCTCGTGTTGGATCAATAAGGAGCAATCAATGATTTTCGGAGCTATTCTTGCTGGCGGCGTTGGTTCTCGAATGAATATCGAGAGCATGCCCAAACAGTATCTTCCTCTCAATGAGAAGCCCGTTTTCATTCATACGCTTGAGAAATTCCTGCTGTGCAGTGAATTCGATGCTGTCTTCATTGGCACGCACGGCGATTGGGTCGAGTACACGAAGGATGCTGTTGCCCAGTATGGTTTCGGCGAAACCCCGGTTCACGTCGTGCAGGGCGGCGCCGATCGCAACGGCACGATTCTCGAGATTATCAAAGCCATCGAGGAACGTTATGGCGAATCGGACGAACATGTCATCGTTACGCATGACTCTGTGCGCCCTTTCGTGAAAGTGTCGACTATTAAGGCGAATATCGAGGCTGCGCAAAAATTCGGCGCATGCGACACGGTTATTCCTGCTACCGACACCATTGTCGAATCGCTTGATGGTGAGCTCATTTCCTCTATTCCGCTTCGCTCGAATATGTATCAGGGCCAAACGCCTCAGAGCTTTAAGGTGAAGACGCTCAAAGATTTGTATGCAAGCCTTACCGATGCCGAGCGCGCCGAGCTCACCGATGCCTGCAAGATTCTTGTGCTGAAGGGCAAGCCTGTTCATTTGGTGCTGGGCGATGTGACGAATATCAAGCTTACGACCATCATGGACTATAAAACGGCCCAAGCAATGATTGAGTGTGGGGTTGACGAATAATGATCGACAACGTGTACCAGCTTATCGCACCAAGAACGGTCGCGATAAAGTTTGAGGACGTCGATATCGCCAACAAGGTGATCGTTCGACCTCGCTATATGGCGGTTTGCCATGCCGATCAGCGTTATTTCCAGGGCAAGCGCGACCCCGAGGTTATGCGCAAGAAGCTTCCCATGGCTCTTATTCATGAATGTATGGGCGAGGTGCTCGCAGATGCCACCCACACGTTCAATGTGGGCGATCCCGTCGTAATGATTCCGAATATTCCAGGCCATGGTCCCGATGGCGTGTATGAGAACTACGCTTCAGGCTCGGCGTTTCGCTCGAGCGGACATGACGGCTTCATGCGCGAATTCGTCGCGCTGCCTGCCGACCGCGTTGTTTCATGCGCCGGAGTCGAGCCCCATGTTGCCGCTATTACCGAATTCGTGAGCGTGACGATGCATGGCATTCATCGCTTTGATATCGCCGCCCATGCGAAGCGCGACCGAATTGCCATTATTGGCGATGGCTCGTTGGCTTATGCGTTGGCATGCACGCTCTCGTGCCAATACCCCGAATGCGAGATTGTCGTTGTCGGCCATGACCCGGAAAAGCTCTCGATGTTTTCCTTTGTTGCGGAGCGCTATCTGTCGTATGAGGCGCCTGCCGACCTTACGTTTGACCATGCATTCGAGTGCGCTGGCGGCGAGGGTTCGACGTCCGCGATCGATTTCGTTATCGAACATATTCAGCCGCAGGGCACGCTTATGCTTATGGGCGTGAGCGAGCACCCCGTGCCGGTGTTCACGCGCAATGTGCTCGAAAAGGGCATGACGCTCGTTGGGTGCTCCCGTTCGGGCCGCGACGATTTCCTCGCCGCGATCGACGTGATGCGCGATAAAGATATCCAGCGCAGGCTTAGCCAAATCGTCCATTTCGATGGGGAAGTGAACGAGATAAAAGACATCAAGCGGGTATTTGCGACCGACTTGCAAAACCCGTTCAAAACGGTATTTAAGTGGGGCCTGTAATGGCCTGGATGCCGAAGGTGAGGCACCGCGTGGGCTCGGCCCGAGGCGTCGTGCTGTCGTTGCAAGTAACTATCTCAGTGCTTTCGGGTGCTTTATTTGCGACGGGAGTATTGACGAACGATACGATCGTCACCCTTGCTGCGGTGCTCGCGCTTTTTGCGGGCAACCTGCTGCATGGCTGCCTCGACGTGAAAAACCGCTTGCTTTTCCTGTTTCTGCATGCGGGCATCTTCTTGTTCCTTTTGACACGTCCTATTTTTGGCGAGCTTGACCCAAACAGGGATTGGTTCTTGTGGACGGTCGAAACGACGATGTTCGCGCTTTCGTCCATTTACGTTTCGATGCTCTTCTTGCTTCTGGGGTCGACGTTGTGCTCGGCTATTGCGCACCATAATGAATGCGTGAGGGAGCGGAAGGCGCGCATGGCGCCACGCGTGGTGGAAGCGGCAAGGCCCGTTAATAACGTCGTGGCCGATTATGCCTTGCGCATAGGACGCAGCGAGAAGATGCTCTATATTCGTCGAGCTTCCTTCTTGCTTTTCATCGTGTGCTTCGCGGGCGCGATGTATGACGGTTTTATTCGTCTGTCGTACATGGGCGGCATGTCGTATGAGGAATACTACCTTATTGATTCCAGCGAGCATATTCCGTGGATAGTCGATTTGTTTAGGGCGATGACGCCATACGTTTTGTGCGCGTATTTGGCGACGATGCCCCGCAAGCGCCCCACGGCGATTTGCTTTTTGATGTTCATTGCGACTTCGGTGCCGATTTTGCTTATTGGCTCGCGCGGCGATTTTGTCATAGACATATTGTTTGCGGCGCTCTATTTCGTTTTCCGTTCGATTACCGACAAAGAAGAGCGTTGGATTACGAAGCGCATGATGGTTGGCGTGGCCATTTTGGCGCCGTTGGGCATTTTTGCAATGGGGTTGCAGAATTATTTGCGCTCAGGCCAGGTGACGAACTTTGGTTTTGTCGAAATGCTCGAAGATGCGCTGTTCAAGCAAGGCGTTACGTTTACGGTGCTCGGCCGCGCATATCTCGTGAATGACCAGGTCCAGGATCTTGGGTTCAAGTTTTTCACGATGGGCGCCTTTATTTCAAACATCACAGAAGGCTTCATCGGGCAAACCTTCTTGGGTTGCGAGGCGCTTGGTTCGACGAACAGCGCAAAGCTCGCCCTCGAGGGCAATTCTTATTCGCATACGATGTCGTACTTTGCCCACTACAACTACCTGGGCGGAGAAGGCTATGGCTCTTCCTATATCTTGGAATGGTTCGCCGACTTCGGTTGGGGAGGCATCGCCGTTGGCAGCTTTATGATGGCATGCGCGTTCTATCTTTTGTCGCGTTCGATTGGCAAAAGGTGGTTTTGGGGCATGGTCGGTCTGATTTCCGCCATGAACGTGTTTCATATGCCGCGCGGTTCTGCGAGCGAGTGGATTTCGTTCATTTGGACGACGAGATTTTTGGCGGCGCTCGTGCTGGTTATGGCATTCGCGGCGGTGCTCGCGCTTGTCTCGCGGGCTGGAACGCGGCAAAAGGTTGTGGCTGCCGAACAGTCTCCGCCGTCTGCGGCCGCTCGGCACTGTGTAGCGCTTCCGCGCGCTTTACCCGTATGCAAACCGCTTTCAGACAAAGCGGCGAAAACGAAAACAAATGTGTATGGCATTGCATGTATTGACTTGGCCCAGGAAAAAGGGAGGACCGATGTTTAATTTCACCACGATTTGCGAAAGCGTGAAGCGGCACTGGATCGCCATTGTGCTGATCACCGCGCTCGCTCTTGTCGCCGGCGCAGGTTCGTCGTTTGTCAAATCTGGCAAGGTTGAGACCGCTGCGACGTATACCGCCGAGGCGAGCCTGTATGTCACCGGCTATGGCTATGACGAGAATGCTCGTCAGGGCGGCGATTACAATTACGAATTCAACGAGAATACGATGATGAACGACGTGCGTCGAATCATCGTGAGTAAGGAAGTCGCTGCTCAAATTCGCGAGGAATACGGCGAAGATATCACCATTACCACGCCCGACTGGAAAGATACCTCCACGAAAACCAGCTGGACGACCCGTTTCTGCTTCATTGACGTTACGGCGGAAGATCCCGACCTTGCCCTGAAGGTCGCCGACGAAGTTGCGAACAAGGTATGCGACGTTGCGAAAGAAACGGTCCCCCTGAGCCAGGTTGAGGTGTTTGATTCCGCCGCTCTTAAGGCGACCGACAACTCGAACGCCAATGAATGGGGAACGGCCGACCTTGAAGTCAAGGACTCTGCCGAGTCGGTTGCCTCGCGCATCAGCATGAAATCGCTCGTGATTTACGTATTCGTTGGTTTGTGCGTTTCGATTTTCGGTTTTGCCGTGTATGACATCATGTCGCGTCGCGTTCGCTCTGCGAATGACGCCGAGCGCCTGCTTGACATTCCTGTAATCGCTTCGCTTGGTGCGACCGAGAAGAGCCCGATGCTTGCCGAGGATGTGCGCGTTCTTATGAAGCGCAGCGGATTGTCGTCGCTTGCGGTTGTCGGTGCGACGGAGGCCGACGGCGCTGGCAACGTTGCGGCGATGCTCGAAGGCGTGCAGGTTTCGGGGGCATTTGATTTGTCGAAAGATGCTAAGGGCGTCTCGACGATTGCCGAATCTGACGCGATTCTGCTTTCGGTGAAAGAGGGTGCCGCAAGCGGCAAACAGCTCGAAAACGCTCTTAAGCAGATGAAAATCTCGGGCACTCCGGTACTCGGCGTCGTGTTCATCTCGAAAAAATAGTTACCGCTAAGCAAAAGGG